>WNFI01142924.1_pt1 | contig 38149 bp, 31 predicted proteins | sample 5400471 | NCBI WGS metagenome assembly WNFI01 (sample SAMN13153348, study PRJNA577476) | soil metagenome | isolation source: 100 cm saprolite on Douglas fir-dominated hillslope | place: USA:California | collected 2013-09-17 | reverse complement strand
CTTGGCGCCGCGGCTGGTCTCGAGCCGCACCTGGGCGGCGCGCCCGGAGGCGGTGGTCGTCGCCACCGAGATCCCGCCGATCGCGGCGTCGAGCCGCCGCGCTTTCCGGAGGATCGCGGTCAGCTCCGACAGCGGGACGCGAAGCGTCCACGAGAGTCGGGGCGCGCCGCGATCGGCGTCGCCGTCCTCGCCGCCGGGGAGATACGGCGTGGATCCGGGCGTCAGGTTGAAGGCGGCCTCGCCGCTCTCGCCCCGGCCGCCGCAGGACGAGCTGAAGTAGGCCGCGATCGGCGCCGCCCCGAACGTGAGCACCTCGCCTACAGTGGCCTGCGCCGCCTTGCGCGCGCCGCTCGCCGGATGCGCGGCACCGGCATAGACCTGGTCGAGGACGGAGGCGCCGAGGTGGGCCCGCGCTCCGGGCCCCTGCGCGATCTTCTGCGCCACCGCGTATGTCCGCGCCGCCACCGCCTGCGCCTGGAGCGCGGCCGCGGGCCAGCTCGGCGGCACCTCGCTCGCGACCACTGCCGCCACGTAGTCCTCGAGGTCGAGCGCGTTGACCAGCACCAGTCCGGCCTCGTCGCTCCAGGCCTCCACGCGCCCGGGCAGGACCCGCCCGTCGACGCCGATCGCGGCGCGTCCCGGCCGCACCACCAGCGGCTGCCGGACGGGCTTGCCGTCGAGCAGCAGCTCGCCTTGGCGCGCGCGCAGCTCGTGCGAGGGGCGGCCGGGGTCTTCGAGCGGCACCCCCTCCGGGCCGCTGAGCAGTGCAGCCCCAGGGGCCGAAAGCGCCGCCCGGGGCCTGCCGCGCAGGACCTCGATGCGGATCTCCTCGGCAGAGGCGCCGGCCCCCGCCAGCGCCCAGAGCGCGGCGAGGAAAAGGGTCGTGCGTCGCCGCGATCTGCCGTTCACCAGGGCGCGCAGGGTGCCAACTGCGACCTGGCGACGCAAGCGTTCCTTTCGCGGTTGCGCGCTGCGGCGGTGGTACAATGATCCCACCGTGTTGCAACGCATCCGCCGTTCGCTCGCGTTGAAGCTCATCCTCGCCTCGGCGATTCCGTCGGCGGCGGTGCTGCTGGTCGGCCTCACGGTCCTCATCTCCCACACCGAAACCATCGCCCGCGCCGACCCGCAGCTCGCGTTCGAGCAGCTCCGCTTCGGCGCCCTGCTCGGGTCGCTGCTCACCCTCACCTTCGCAGGCCTGGCGGTGGCGCTCACCACGCGCATCTTCCTGCTGCGGCCGCTCCAGGAATTGATCAAGGTGATGGGCCGCGCCGAGCTAGGCGAATTCCTGGTCCGCGCGCGCGTGAACAGCCCCGACGAGGTGGGTCGGCTGGCGAGCAGCTTCAACACCATGCTCTCGCACGTCACCGACATGGCGGTGAACGACATCGAGCAGCAGCGCGCCTTCGAGCAGATGCAGCGCGAGCTCTCGCTGCAGGCCGAGCTGCGCGCCGCCAACACATCCCTGGCGGCGCACATCAACGAGATGGAGCTGCTCCTCTCCGTGGCCGCGAGCCTCTCGGGCACCCTCGACCTTCCGCAGCAGCTCTCGGAGCTCGGCCGGCGCGTGTGCGAGGGGTTCCGCGTCGAGGAGCTGAGCGTGATGCTGGTCGACGAGGCCTCGCAACAGCTCGTCATCGAGGCGGTCGCCGGCGCGGATCCTGCCGGCGTGCGCGGCCTGCGCTTCCACATCGGCGAGGGCGTGGCGGGAGATGCGGCGGCGCGCGGCGAGACCCTCTACGTCGCCAACGTGGCGAACGATCCCCGCTACCTGCCCTACAAGGGAAGGCGGCGGCACACCGGTTCGTTCCTGGCGGTGCCCCTGCGCGCCAAGGGCCACGTCACCGGGGTGCTCAACCTCAACCGGCCCAGGGTGGACGGCTTCACGCCCAAGGAGATCCGGCTCGCGGAGGCGATCGCGGCCCAGGCCGCGCTCGCCATCGCCAACGCCCGCCTCTACACGCAAACGCTGGAGCTGTCCTACACCGACCCGCTCACCGGCGTGCCCAACCGGCGTCAGCTCTTCGCGAGGCTCGAGCAGGAGTGGACGCGCTCGTTGCGCTTCGGCGACGAGATGTCGCTCCTGATGATCGACCTCGACCTCTTCAAGGGAGTCAACGACACCTTCGGCCACCAGGTCGGCGACTCGGTCCTGCGCGGCATCGCGCTGGTCCTGCGCCGCAATGTGCGCAAGGTGGATACGGTGGCGCGGTACGGCGGTGAGGAGTTTTGCGTCGTGCTCCCGCGCGTCGCCAAGGCCGAGGCGATGGAGGTGGCGGAGAAGCTGCGCCGCGCCGTCGCCGCGACACCGCTGCCCGGCCCGCCCGGCCAGGCGCCCGTCCGGCTCACCATCTCGGTCGGCGTGGCCTCGTACGGCCTCGACGCCAACGACATGCCGGCCCTGATCGAGAAGGCCGATCAGGCGCTCTACGCCGCCAAGCGCGCGGGCCGCAACGCCGTGCAGTCGGCGCCGCCGCCGCGCGCCCAGGCGATCTGACCGCAGCCGGCGGGTGGAACGCGGCAGAAAGCCGAGCGCCCGGCCGCCCGCAAGCAGCCCTGCCCGCCGCTCTTGCCCCTGCCGAGGGCCGTCCCCAACTTCTCCTCGGACCACCCGCCTGCGCCCGCCCGGGAGCGGCGGGAGAGCCGAGGGGCGGGAACATGGTGGCGATCGCGATCGCTTTGCTGGCCGCTGCGAATGCGGGGGACTCGACGCCGCGCAGGGACGTCGCGGGGAGCAACGCTCCGCCCGCGGCCGAGGAGGAATCGCCCGAGGTCTTCCTCGCCAAGGCGGTGCTGCAGCAGTACTTGAGCCGGGTGGTGCGCAAGGACTGGGACGGCGTCCGGCAGCTGACCCATCCCAAGGCGCTCTCCGCCATCGCGGAGGTGCGCAAGCGCGCCGGTTTCGACCGGCACGCTCTCGCGCCGTGGGCGAACCCCAAGGACCAGCTCGAGACGTTCCGCTTTCGCGGTGCGCGAAAAGTGGGGCCCGGAGTCGTCGCCGTCGAGGTGGCCGAGGACTTCTTCCATTTCGACCAGCGCGGCCTGAGCACCGACGACCCGTCCGTGTACCTGCTCTTCCTCTCGCAGGGCTCGTTCGCGGTCGGCGACAAGAACCCGGGCGGCGAGCTGTCGGCCGTGAGCGACAAAGCGGTTCGGCTCGGGTACCGCGGCTACGTGGATAGCCAGTCGGTGGCACAGGCCCGCCGCGGCCACTCCCTGCCCCGGCGCTGACGCGCTAAAAGCCGATCGGTGATCCGCGTGCTTCCCGATGCGCTCGCGCTCCTCCGCGAGAGGCGCGTGCTGATGCTCGCGCCGTTCGGGGCCCTGCCTTCGCTGGTGGCGGAGGTCGCAGGCCAGCCGGTGCGCGGAAGCTGGTGGGGCCACCCCGAAGGCCAGCGCATCTACTCCATAGCCGTCGAGCTCGAGGACCACCCCGAGGTGCTCGCGGGCAAGCTGGTCGCGGGCCGGACCGCCTTCGTGCACGCCTCGCTCTGGCCGGCGCTGTTGCGCCTGACCACCGACGCGGGCTTTCGCCGGGCGGCCGCGCGCGGCCTCGCGGCGCCGGCGCGCTCCCTGCTCGCGCGCGTACAGAGGCGAGGCCTGCTCCGGCTCGACGGGCTCGACCCGCGCGCCGTCGGCTGCCGCGACGCCCGGACGCTCAAGGCGGCGCGGGCCGAGCTGGAGAAGCGCCTGTTGGTCTTGGGAAGCAGCGAGCACACGCCGGCGGGCCGCCATGCGAGTGTGTTGCGATCGTTCGCCGCCTGGGCGCCCATGGAGGTGCGCCCCGCCGCCGCAGCCCTGGACGCGGCCGCCGCCCGCGCCGCCCTGCGCCCCTACTGGACGCTCGCGGGCAGCTCGGCGGACGCAATGTAGCTCAGGTGGTCCTTCGCCTTGGCGATGTCCGCCTCGTACTTGAGCACGATGGAAAGGGTGTCCGCGACGAGCTGTCCGTCCAGCGTGGCGGCGTTGAGGAGCACGAGGGCGCGGACCCAATCCAGGGTCTCGCTGATCGAGGGGCTCTTTTTCAGATCGAGCTTGCGGATGGCGTGCACCGCCGCCACCACCTTGCGCGCCAGCGCGTCGTCGACGCCGGGCACGCGCGAGCGCACGATGGCGAGCTCGCGCTGCGCGGTGGGGAAGTCGATGTAGAGGTGCAGGCAGCGGCGCTTGAGCGCGTCGGACAGCTCGCGTGCCGCATTGCTGGTCAGCACCACTCGCGGCGTGTGCACCGCGCGCAGGGTGCCGATCTCGGGCACCGTCACGGCAAAGTCGGCCAACACCTCGAGCAGGAAGGCCTCGAACTCCGGATCGGCCTTGTCGATCTCGTCGATCAGCAGCAACGCCGGCCGTGGGCTCTTGATCGCCGCCAGCAGTGGACGCGGCAACAGGAAGCGCTCGCTGAAGAAGATGGCGTCCGAACCGGCGATGCGGTCGGCGGCTTGCGCGATGGTCTGAGCGCCGAGGAGCTGCTCGCCGATCTTGTCCTTGAGCAGCTGGGTGTAGAGGAGCTGCTTCGCGTACTCCCACTCGTAGAGCGCCTTCGCCTCGTCGAGGCCCTCGTAGCATTGCAGCCGGATCAGCACGCGTCCGGTGGCCACCGCGAGCGCGCGCGCCAGCTCGGTCTTCCCCACCCCGGCCGGCCCCTCGACCAGCACCGGTTTTTCCAGCCGGTCGGCGAGGAAGGCGCTGGTCGCGATCTCGGTCGAGGGCAGATAGCCCGCCCCCCGCAGGCGTTCTTCCGCGTCCTGGATTCCGGCAAGGACGTGGTGCTGCGCAACGGTCATTGGGCCTCTTTAGCACGCGTCGCCGCCGAAGGGCTGGCCCGGCCGTTGCAATACCCAGAGGCGTGAACCGGAACCGCGTCATGGCAGTGTTGGCGGCGATCGTGATCCCAGGCGGCCTCGTGGTTGTCTTCGGAGCGTTGGCATATGAGGCGCTTCGGCGGACGGAGCGGGGCAAGCGGGCGATCGAGGCCCTGCGCCGGGCGGTGTCAGCGTGGGCAGCGTCCTTCATCCCGCGGCGCACGCCGCGGCTCGCTGCCTGAGCGCCCGTCTCCTGTCGACCAGCCGACAGGGAACGCAGCTACCCAGACGGAATTCCGTTTCTCTCGTGCTCACGGCTCGGAGTCGCGCTGGGGCGAGACCTCGATGCGGATGGCGAGCGGCTCCCCCTCGCTCTTGGTGAGGGCCGCGAAGCACCCCTCGCCGGTGCGGGTGAAATGCAGCGAGATGCGGGTGGCGCCGACGCGAAGGCCCGAAAGACGGATCTCGTCCATCCACGGCGGAAGCTGCGGGTTCACGATCTTGAGCATTCGGTGCGGGGCGTCGGGGTAGAGGCCCAGGCAGGCGCGCAAGACCAGGAAGAACGCACCCGAGGCCCAGGCCTGCGGCGAGCAGGAGACCGGATAGCTCACCGGCAGGTCGCGGTGCCCGCGGTCCATGCCGCAGAACAGCTCGGGCAGCCGGTTGTGGCGGAACTGCCGCGCCGCCTCGTAGAGCGCGGTGAGCACCCGCCCGGCCTGCTTCTGCAGGCCGTAGTGCGAGAAGCCCATCGCGATGAGCGAGTTGTCGTGCGGCCACACCGTCCCGTTGTGGTAGCTGAGCGGGTTGTAGGCGCGCTGGCCCCGCGCCAGCGTGCGGATCCCCCAGCCGGAGAAGCTCGCCGGATCGAGCAGCGTCCGAGCCACGCGCTGTGCCCTCGCCCCGGGCACCGCGCGCGACCAGAGCAGGTGGCCCTGGTTGGAGGCCACCGAACGCACCTGCCGCTTCTCGCCGTCGAGCGCGAGCGCGTAACAGCCGGCCTCCTCCATCCAGAACGCATCCTCGATGCCGCGCGCGAGCTTCTGGGCCGCCACCGCGCAGCGGGCTGCGTCCTCGCGGCGGCCGAGCTGGCGGTACATGCGCGCCATGCGCCTGCGGGCGTCGACGCAATACCCCTGCACCTCGACCAGCGCGATCGGCGGCCGCGCCGACGTGCCATCGAGGTGGGGAATGCCGTCGTGCGAGTCCTTCCATCCCTGGTTCTGAAGCCCGCGCGGCGTCTTGCGCTCGTACTCGATGAAGCCGTCGCCGTCCTTGTCTCCATACTCGTCGATCCAGCGCAGCGCCGCCTCCGCGGCGGGGAGCAGCTTCTCGCCCGTCTCCCGGTCGTCGGTCCATTGTAAATATTCTGTATAGAGTATAATGAAGAGAGGGGTAGCATCCACGCTGCCGTAGTACGGCGTGTGCGGCACCTCCCCGCAACGAGCAAGCTCGCCGCGGCGGATCTCGTGCAGGATCTTGCCCGGCTCCTCCTCGCGAAAGTCGTCGACGCGCTTGCCCTGGTGCGCGGCGAGGAAGAGGAGCGCGTCGCGGGCCACCTCGGGGTTCACCAAGAGCGCCTGGAAGCCGGCGATCAGCGCGTCGCGGCCGAAGGGCGAGGCGTACCAGGGGATGCCCGCCGAGATCACCCGCTTGCCCTCCCAGACGATGTTGAGCGCCTTGAGGTCTGCCACGGACTGGTCCAGGGACCAGTTGAAAGCCTCCTCGCTGGAGCGCAGGCGGGTGGAGGCATCGGCGAACCGGCGGTAGTCGGCGCGCGCCTCGACGAGGCGCTCGTCGAAGGGCCGTCTGCGCGGCGGCGAAAGCACGTGCTCGCTGCCGGGATAGTGGAAGCCGCTCTCCGGCACTTCCGAGAGGAGCGCGGGCGGCCGGGCGCCGGGAAGGCGCGCGGCGTCGGCGGCCTCGCGCACCGAGGCGCCCGAGAAGCGGGTGAACAGCGAGGGCACCGCGTGCAGCTCCAGGCCCGCGGTCTGGTTGGGCCTGAGATGGAAGCGGAACAGCGCGCGGCCGGGTCCAATCTCGTCGGGCGCGCGCACCGGAAAGCGCACCTCGCTGCGGTAGAGCACGCCGTCGCGGCCCTGGTAGCAACAAGTCACGCTGTCCGCATCCACCAGCGGACGGAAAAAGGTGCCGCGCTCTCGCCTGCGCGCGCCGCGCACTTCGAACTGGTCGGCGAAGTCGGTGGCGAACGCGTATTCGATCCAGTAGTCGACCTCGTGGACGAGGAAGTTGGTCAGGGTGAGCCGCTCGACGAACTGGTCATCGATGAGCTGCTCGCGCCGGAGGTGGAGGAAGTTGACCGGGTCGCCGAACAGTCCGCCGAAGGCGGTGCTGGTGACGGTGAGGTCCACCTGGCTCGTGTATTCGCTGCTGGTCTGGGTGGAGAGAACCACCGGTGGGCCGCCCGCGACGGTGAGCTTGAGCATCGAGAGGAAGCGAGTGTCCTCGAAATACGCGCCCTGGTCGCGGGCGCCGGCCGGGGCGATGTCGCCCAGGCGGCCGGTCACCGCAAAGAGGTTGCCGCGCTTGAGCACCAGCTTCTCGGTGCCGGTGGACTCGGGCAGCGCGGTCAGGTCGTCGTAGCCGAGCAGTTCCTGCGCGGCGATGGAGATGAGCGTGCGGTCGTGCGCCATGGACCCTTTCGCGACAGGTCAAGAGTTTGCGGCTGTGTCGTCGCCGGCCGTCGCGGCACCCAGCCCGCGATCCGGCTCGCGCGCGACGCCGAGGGCGCGCGCGCCGTAGAGAGAGAGATACTCGCCGGCCATTCGCGAGGCCGACCAGCGCTCTTGCGCCGCCGCGCGCACGCGGGAGCGGTCGAACAGTGCCTCGGCCCGTCGCGCGGCGCGGACCATCTCGGTCACGCTGGCGCAGCAGACGCCGGTCACGCCGTCCTCGATCACCTCGGGCACCGAGCCGCGCGCGAGCCCGATCACCGGGACCCCGCTGAGCATCGCCTCGATCATCACCAGGCCGAAGGGCTCGTCCCAGCGGATGGGGAACAGCACCGCGCGGGCGCGTGCGATCAGGGCCGCCTTTCTGCGGCCCCCAACCGGGCCCACCTCGAGCGCGTTGCTCCTCGCGAGGCGCGGCTTGAGCTCCTTCCAGCCGCCTCGACTGGAGCGACCTCGTCGCGCGCCTGAGCGTGGCTAATCGCAACCAGGCGAAGCCGCGGCGTGGCCAGGTAGCGGGCCGAGAGCTGTGCGTCGCTGTCGTGGTGCAGGGTGTAGATCACGGGGCAATCGAGATGGCGCACGAGCGGCACCGTGCCGATGTCGTGCAGGTGGACGGCGTCGAAGCCGCGGGGGTCGCGCAGGATGTCGCGTATGCAGAAGGCGCCGTGCATCGCGTCCACCGCGGGATCGGGCGGCCACTGCGCCTTGACGAAGTAATGGCGGATCTCGATGCCCGGCAAGCAGGAGTCGCCGGTGGCGTAGACCACCACCTCGTGCCCGCGCGCCCGCAGCGCCAGCGCCAGCTCGCCCACCACCAGCTCCGTCCCCCCGTAAGCCGGAGGCGGCACGGGGAGGAACGGGGTCGACACGAGCGCGATCCGCATGGCTTGCGGGCCTCCGGAAGCCCGTGTTCACGGCTGCACAGCGATCGCAATCTGCGCACGCCGCCTCTGGACGCAAAGCAGGCCGCTCGCTGGACCGCCCGCCCAGCGAGCGCCGGGCCGGCTACTGCGCCGGCGAGTAGACGCGGTAGTCGATCTCCGGAAAGAGGTTGTCGCGCTCTTCCACGGAGCAGAGCCAGGGCTCGTCGAGGCGTCCGGCCTTGAGCTGCTCGTAGAGCCGGGTGAAGCGGAGCAGGTGCTCCTTGGTGCGGCGCACAGCGTAGTCGACCATGGTGCCGGTCTTGATGATGAACGCCCAGTCCGAGGCCTGCGCCAGCAGGAGCTCGCGCGCGGCCTGGTTGAGGGCGCGCCGCTCCGTGCCGCTCGCGTCGGGGAAGAGCCGGGTCAGCTCGATCATCCGCTCCGAGGCCTTGTGCAGGTAGCGGTAGATCCAGTCGTTCGACTCGTCGAGCCAGACCCCCGCGTACCCGCCCGCGCCCCACGAGGACATCGGCGGCTGCGCGAGCTGCTGCTCGGGATAGGCCTGGAGGTAATCGACCGGGGTGAGCAGCTCGAGCACGTCCTGGGCGAAGGCCGCCTTGCGGATGAGCTGATCGATGAAGGTGGGCCCCTCGTACCACCAGTGCCCGTAGAGCTCGGCATCGTAGGGGCTGACCACGATCGGCGCCGGCCCTCCGCCAAACCGGTCGGCCAGGTATTCGATCTGCCTGGTGCGGTTGAACAGGAAGTTCCCCGCGTGCTCTTCGGCGCGCTTTCGCGCGGCGGCGGGGTCGTAATAGTCTTTGTGCGCGAGGTCCACCTTGCCGGTGATGCGGTGGTACTTGATCCCCACGTTCTTGCGCGCGCCGGTGGCCTGGATGTAGGGCCGGATGTATTCCCAATCGAGGTCGTAGCCGATGTCGCGATAGAACTCGCGGTAGACCGGGTCGCCCGGGTATCCGTGCTCGGCGCTCCACACCTGCATCGAGCTCTCGGGGTCGCGGGCGAAAGCGGCCACGCCCGAGGGCGTGTAGACCGGCGCATAGAGGCCGCGGCGCGGGCGCGGCACGGCGTGGGCGAGCGCGTGCGCGTCGACGAAGAAGAAGCGGATGTTCTCGGCCGCGAGCGCCTTGTCGATGCCGGGAGCATAGCCGCACTCGGGCAGCCAGATGCCGCGCGGATCGCGGCCGAAGTGCATGCGATAGTGCGCGGCCGCCACCTTGATCTGTGCCCGCACTGCCTCGGGATGGATCATGAGCGGCAAGAAGCCGTGGGTCGCGGCGCAAGTGATGATCTCCAGCGCGCCGCAGTCTTGGAGCCGCTTGAAGGCGAACACGAGGTCGCGCTTGTAGCGGTCGTGGAAGAGCCTGCGCAGGTGGAAGAGATGCTCGCGGTAATGCCACGAGAGGGGTTCCAGCCGCGCGTCGGCCCGGGTGCGCCCGACTTCCTTCTCGGCCAGCTCGCAGAGCGAGTCGAGCCGCTTCGCGTACCGCGACATGAGCAGCTCGTCGCGCAGCATGCCGACCAGGGGCGGCGTCAAGGTCAGCGTGAGGCGGAAGGGCACGCCGTCGGCGACGCAGCCGTCGAAGACCTCGAGCAGCGGCAGGTACGTCTCGGTGATCGCTTCGTAGAGCCAGTCCTCTTCGAGGAACTCGGGATATTCGGGGTGCCGCACGTACGGGAGATGCGCGTGCAGCACCAGCGCCAGCAGGCCCTTCCTCATCGCTTGCCGCCCGCTCCACCCTCTCCCGTGCCGCCGCCGGCGCTGCCGCTCCACGGCAGCGTGCTCGGAACGCGGAAAGAGCCATCGCGGGTCTCGGCGCGCCGCTCCCAGTCTGGCGGCGCCGCGCCCGCTTTCCAGTCGAGAGGACGGCCGCCGGGGACCTGTCCGTCGCGCGGCAGCCGCATGCCCAACGGCAACACCGCATAGAACTCCTGCAGCACCGACGACGGCAGCGCGGGCGGCAGCCGCACCGGCCTTCCGCTGCGCATCAACCGGGCGCCCTTCTCGCCCGCGGCCCAGAGCTCGAGCCGGAACTCGGAGCCGGCGGGAAGATCGCGCAGGTAGCAGCCGCGCGATTCCAAGTTTACGGGCCCCTCGCGCGCCAGCTCGCCGCGCAGCGCCCAGAGCTTGAGCCGCGCCTGGGCGTTGCCGAGGCCGCCGAACGCCTGCTCGATCTGCTGCTGCGAGAGGTCCCAATAGACGAACAGCGTCCCCGTGTCCCGGACCATGCAGATCAGCCGGCCGTCGCCGTACCCCCGGGGGAGATCGCCGAGCTCTTCCTCGAACGAGAGACGCTCGGACGGGGGCACCGCCGCCGCCGGGCTGTGGGTGCGGACGTCCGACTCGGGCACGATGCCCGGCGGCGACAGCGGCACGCCCGGATGCGCGGGCATCTCGCGCGGCGCCGTCTCTGGCGCGGCCTCCCCTTCGGGGCCGGCCGCAGCGCGGTCCGTCCCATCGGCCTTTCCATTCTCATGACCTGCGGGCACGCCCGCCTCAGCCGGCGCCGCCGGGGGCAGGGGCACCGCCGGGCCGGCGGCGTCCCCGTCTGCGGGCGGGTTGACCATGGAGATGCGCTCTCTACCGAGGTCGCTGCGGTTCATCAAGCGGGCACCTCCGGCCGTGCGAGGAATAGGGCCGCCGGGCGCGGACCGCAATGCCCAGTGCACCCGCTCAGCGGCCCGCCGAACAGACTATTTCTGCTGCAGCGCCTCGGCGCTCTTGAGCGCGTACGCTTTGAGCGCCGGCTGGGCGTCGGGAGCGCTGCTGCCCGCGAAGGCGCGGTACATCTGTGCCGCGCGCTCGCCCTCGCCCAGGCTGCGGTACGCCTCGGCGAGGCCGAACAGCGGCGCCGCCAGGGACGGATCGGCGGCCTGCGCGGCCCAGTAGTCCTCCACCGCCTCGCGGAGCTGGCCCAGCCCCACGCGGGCGGAGCCGCGCGCGATCAGCGCGTTCGCGTAGCCGGGGTGCAAGGAGACCGCCCTGTTCAGCTCGGCCAGCGCATCGAGGTACTTCTTCGCCTGCGCCTCCTGGTTGCCCACCGCCTCCGCCTCGCGCACCAGCGCCGCGCCCGTAGCGTAGTGCCGGCGCGCGCCTTCCTCGTCCTGCGAGGGCGGCGCCACCACCACCGGCAGACCCGGCTGCGACAGCGGGGCCGGCGCCGCGGGCGCGGGGTCCACCTTGCGCGCGCCCGCGGCGGCGAGGAGCTGCGGCGCCTCGGCGTTCTTCGGATCGGCCGCGAGGGCCAGGTTCCACTGCTCGGCCGCCTCTTCTGCGTAGCCCAGCCGCGCGTAGGCTCGGCCCGCTCGCACGCGGGCCTGGGCGTTGCGGGGCTCGGCCATCACCGCATCCTGGTAGGCGAAGAGCGCGGCGTGGAAGTCCTTGGCCTCGAAAGCGCGATCGCCGTCGGCGAGCCTCGCCTTGGCCACGACCGCTGGCGGCGGACCCGCCGGGACCGCCGCAGGGCCGTTCTCGGGCTTTTGCGGCGCCACCACCGGACCCGTGGCCGGACGCTCATCCGCCCCGTGCACGATGGTCCGCGTGGCGCCGCTGGAGGCAGCGGGCGCCGGAGAGGCAGCGGCCGGAGTGGAGGGAGGCGCGGAAGTCGCCGCGACTGCGCGCGGCGCGGGCGGAGTCGAAGGTGTACCCGCAGCCGCTGCGGCCGGCGCGGTGGGAGCGGTAGCTGTGGGAGCGGGAGCTGTGAGCGCGGGAGCAGCCGGAACCGCGACCTTCGCCGCGGCGACGGACGGCGCGGGAGATGCTGCGGGAACGGGAACCGGGGCGGCCGCCAGACCCTGACGCAGCTCCGCGATCCGCTCCCGCGAGCGATCGACCCACTTCTGCTCGGTCGAGCGCGTCTCCTTCTTGATGTACATCTCGTACGCCGCGATGGCCTCCTTCGCGTGGCCCATCTGCCGCTGCGACTCGGCAAGACCGTAGTAGCCATCGGGCTCGTCCGGCCGCAGGTCGATGTTCTTTTGATACGCGACGACGGCCTCGGGGAAGCGCTGCGCCCTGCGGCACGCATAGGCGAGATCGAACCACGCCAGCGCGTCGGCAGGGCCCAGCTTCACCGCCGCCTGGAAGCGGACGATCGCCGCCGGCAGGCGCCCCTGCTTGAAGAGCAGCTTGCCCCATTCGTGCGTGGAGACCTGGTCTTCGGGATCGAGGGCCGCCGCCTGCGCGAACTCGGCCACGGCCTCGTCGTCGTGGCCCGCCTTCACGGCCGCGAGGCCCCGTTCGCGGTGCGCAGTCGCCTGCGCGCGCGCCGCCGCGGTGGCCTTCTCCGCCGAGACCTTGCCCTTCGCTGCCGGCGCGGCCGGGGCCGAGAGGGAAAGCAGGAGCGCGGCGGCGAGCATCTTCATCGGTGAGCAAGCCGGAGGCGTCATGGGCCCACGATAGCCCATGGTTCGAGCCGAGGCCACGGCGCGGCCTTTCAGGGTGATGAAGGAACTCCCTTCAACACCCTGCTAGTCGAACTTGCGGTCGATGATGGTGGTGATGCCCATGCCGTAGCCGATGCAGAGCGTGACGAGCGCGCGCCGCCCGCCGCGCCGCTCCAACTCGTGGAGCGCGGTGGCGAGCAGCATCGCACCGGTGGCGCCGAGCGGATGGCCGAGAGCGATGGCCCCGCCGTTCACGTTCACGTTCTCGAGCGGAATGGCCAGCTCCTGCGCCACCAGCAGCGGCACCGGGGCGAACGCTTCGTTGATCTCGAACAGGTCGATGTCTGCGATCGAGAGGTCCGCCTGCGCCAGCGCCTTCTTCGTCGCGGGAATGGGTCCGGTGAGCATCAGCACCGGATCCGAGCCCGCCACCGCCATCGAAACGATTCGAGCCCGCGGCTTGAGCCCCAAGGAGCGGGCCCACGCCTTGGAGGCGATCACCACCGCGGCGGCGCCATCCACGATGCCCGAGCTGTTGCCCGCGGTGAGGACGCCGTCGTCGCGGAAGGAGGGCCTCAGCGCCGAAAGCGAGTCGGCGGTGGTGCCCGGGCGCGGGTGCTCGTCGCGGTCGAACGGCTGCGGCCGGCCCGGCACCTGCACGGGCGCGATCTCCCGGGCGAAGAAGCCCTTCTCGATGGCGGTCGCCGCCTTGCGCTGGCTCTGCGCCGAGAACTCGTCGCACTGCCGCCGGGAAAAACCCCACTTCGCGGCGATCATCTCAGCCGAGAGCCCCTGCGGCACGAGCCCAGGCCAGCGCCGCGCGAGCTCCGGCGAGGTGGGGCCCTCACCGCCCGCGGCATCCGAGCCCATCGGGACGCGGGTCATGTGCTCGACGCCGCCGCAGACCACCAGGTGCGCCGCCCCCGACATGACCGCCTGGGCCCCGAAGTTCACCGCCTGCAGGCCCGACCCGCAGAAGCGGTTGACGGTAGTCCCGGGCACCTCCACGGGCAGCCCCGCGGCGAGAACCGCGCCGCGCGCGATGTTGAAGCCTTGCTCGCCCACCTGCGTGACGCAGCCCATGATCACGTCGTCAACGTCCTTGGGCTGCGCACCGGCGCGCGCGAGCGAGGAAGCGAGCGTCCGCGCCAATAAGTCCACCGGATGGAGCGGCGCGAGCGCGCCGTTGCGCTTGCCGCGCGCGGTGCGCACGGCCTCGATGATGACTGCCTCTGCCACGGACGCCTCCCCCGGAGTCGCCTCTGCCGGATCAGGGCCGAGTTCTAACGGCGCGCGGCCCGGTGTCGACTGCTTCTGACGGCTCACCCCTTGCGAAACGGGTTCTTGCGCACGATGGTCTGCTCCCGGTCCGGCCCCACCGAGACGGCGATGGCCTCGACGCCGACCAGCTGCTCGATCCGCTCGACGTAGCGCCGCGCATTTTCGGGCAGATCGCCGTACGCGCGCAGATCGCCGAGCGGCTCCTGCCAGCCCGGCATCTCCTCATAGACCGGCTCCGCCTCGGCGAGCACCTCGGGGTCGGAAGGGAATTCATTCGCGGTCCTACCGCCCGGCAACCGGTACTGCACGGCGATGAAGAGCTTTTCGAAGCCGGTGAGCACGTCGAGCTTGGTGACCGCGAGGCCCGAGAGCCCGTTCACTCGCGCCGCGTAGCGCAGCACCAGCACGTCGAGCCAGCCGCAGCGCCGCGGGCGGCCGGTGGTGGCGCCGTACTCGGTGCCGATGGAGCGCAGCCTCTCGCCCACCGCGTCGTGCAGCTCGGTCACCATCGGCCCGTTGCCGACGCGCGTGTTGTACGCCTTGGTGATGCCGACCACCGAATGGATGGCCGTGGGCCCCAGGCCCGCGCCGACCGCCGCATTGCCCGCCACCGTGTTGCTCGAGGTCACGTAGGGGTAGGTGCCGTGATCGACGTCGAGCAGCGTCCCCTGCGCGCCTTCGAACAGCACGGCGCGCCCGCGCGACATCTCGTGCGCGAGCTGCTCCGAGCAGTCGCCGACGTACGGGGCGATCTTCTCGCGCAGCTCCAGCGCGCGCGAGAGCACCTTCTCCAGATCCACCTTCTCGCCGCCGAGCGCCGCGATCTGCGCGTTCGCCTCGACGATGCGCTCGCTGAGCTTCTCGCGCAGCACCTTGGGCTTGGCCAGGTCGCGCACGCGGATGCCGCGGCGGGCGACCTTGTCCTCGTAGGCGGGGCCGATGCCGCGCCCGGTCGTGCCGATCTTGCTCTTCTCGCTGCGCGCCTCGCGGCCCGCATCGATTCGCTTGTGGTAGGGCAGGATCACGTGCGCGTTCTCGCTGACCACCAGCTGGCTGGGGTCTTCGAGCAGGCCGCGGCCCTTGAGGAGCTCGATCTCGTCCACCAACGCCTCGGGGTCGACCACCACCCCGTTGCCGATGAAGCAGCGCTTGCCCGGGTGCAGGATGCCGCTCGGCACCAGGTGCAGCACCGTCTTCACGCCGCCGACCACCAGCGTGTGGCCTGCATTGGCGCCGCCCTGGTAGCGCACCACCACGTCGGCCCACGAGGTGAAGAGGTCGACGATCTTTCCCTTGCCCTCGTCCCCCCACTGGGCACCGACGATGACCACGTTCGACATGACCCAACTCCTACCACAGCGCGCCGAGGCTTGCGGCCCGACCATGGCCTGCGCCGTTCGCGGCTTTCGCGGCGAACCGCAGCACCCTGCTAGAGGACCACCTGGAGGACGCGGCGCACGTGCGGCAGCTGGCGCAGGTTCTCGAGCAGCTCCGGGGTGGCCCGGGAATCGACGTTGACCAGCGCCAGCGCCTCGCCGCGTGCGCGGTCGCGGGCGAGCGCGAATTGGGCGATGTTCACCTGCGCCTTGCCGAGCGCGTGGCCGACGTTGCCCACCACGCCAGGCGCGTCCTCGTTGACCAGGACCAGCAGGCAACCCTCGGGCGCCGCCTCGACCTCGAACGCGTCGACGCGGACGATGCGCGGCTCGCGCTTGCCGACGATGGTGCCCGCCACCTCGACTGAGCCGCCCTTCCCCCGCAGCCGCAGCGTGAGGAGGCTCGCGAAGTCGGGGGAGTCGGCGCTCTTTGCCTCGCTGACGGTGAGTCCGCGCTCGCGCGCCAGCGCCGGCGCGCTGACCTCGTTGACCGGTTCGGCGAGAAAGGAGCCGAGCAGGCCTTTCAGCGCCGCCGCGGTCAGCGGCGCCACCGGCTGCTCGGCGACTTCGCCCGCATAGCTGATCTCCAGCGCCTCGGGCTGCTGCACGGTGGCGCCGTTGCCGCCCTGGAGCGCGAGCTGGCCGGCCAGGGCCCCGAGCTTCTCCGCCAGCACGAGCCAGGGCAAGAGCCGCTGCAGGACGTCGCCGGCCACGGCGGGCACGTTGACGGCGTTGCGGATGGTGCCCTGGGTCAGGTACTCGACCATCGACTCGCAGACGATGACCGCCACCTTGTCCTGCGCGTCCTCGGTCGAACCGCCCAGGTGGGGCGTGCCGATGAAGTTGTCGCAGTCGAAGAGCGGGTTGTCGGCGGCCGGCGGCTCCTTCTCGAACACGTCGAGCGCGGCGCCGCCGAGTTTGCCCGCCTTCAACGCCGCGGCCACCGCCGTTTCGTCGACCAGGCCGCCGCGCGCGCAGTTGACCAGCAGGGCCCCGGGCTTCATCGAGGCGAGCCGGGCAACGTTGACCATGTTCCTGGTCTGCTCGGTCAGCGGAACGTGCAGCGTGACCGCGTCGGCGCGCCGGAACAATTCGTCGAGCGCCACCAGCTCGACGCCGTGCTTTCGCGCGGCCTCCTCGGTGAGCAGCGGGTCATAGCCGATCACCCGCAGGCCGAACGCGCGCGCGCGCTCGATCACCAGCGAGCCGATGGCGCCGGTGCCGACCACCCCCAGCGTCTTGCCGGCCAGCTCGCGGCCGGAGGCGAACTTCTTTTTCTCCCACTTGCCGGCGCGGGTGCTGGCCGCGGCGTCGGCCACATGGCGGGCGAGCGCGAGCAAGAGCGCAAGCGTGTGCTCCGCCACCGAGACCGAATTGCCGCCGGGCGCGTTCATCACCACCACGCCCTTGCGGGTGGCAGCCGCCAGGTCGATGTTGTCCACACCGGTGCCGGCGCGGCCGATCACCCGCAGCTTGCCCGCGGCGGCGAGGATGTCGCCCGTAATCTTGGTCGCCGACCGGACCGCCAGCGCGTCGTAGCCGCCGATGATCTCGCGCAGCGCCTCCGGCTTCAGCCCCACCTTGAGCTCGACCTGAGCGCCGGGGATGCGCTCCAGGATGGTCTTCGCTTCGGGAGACAGATCATCGGAGATCAGGATGCGCACGGCGGTGGCCCCCCATCGGTGGTCTCAGCTTGGGCGTTCGGCAACTCCGGACGTCGGACTCGGCGGTGGATTCTCGGCGATCGGAGGGTGATCGGCCTCGGCGAGCACGCGCTGGACGGCCGAGAGCCCCACGCCCAGCTCGCCGGGGATGCCCAGCTCGCGCAGGCCGCGCTCGATGGCGGCGCCCGCGACCAGCAGATCGACCCCGTCCAGGTACCCGAAGTGAGCGAGGCGCAGCGTGCGGCCCTTGAGCCGCTCCTGTCCGCCGGCGATCCGCACGCCGTGGCGCTCTTGAAGCAGGTGCACCAGCCGGTCGGTGTCGAGCCTCTCGGGGGCGCTCACGCAGGTGATCGACGGCGACGGCACCTGCGCAAACGTCTCGAACCCGAGCGCGTTCATCCCGGCGCGGGCCGCCCGGCCGAGCAGCGCGCAGCGGGCGTAGACGTTCTCCAGCCCCTCTTCACGCAAGAGCAAGAGGCTCTCGTCCAGCCCCTCGACGAGCGAAACCAGCGCGGTCCACATCGTCTGGCCGTCGCGCTGCCGCTCGCGCTCGCGCCGCAGATCGAAGTAGTAGCGGGACAAGCCCGCGTGCTCCGTCCGGGCCCAGGCGCGCTCGCTCGCGGCGACGAAGGCCAGGCCGGGCGGCAGGCCCAGCGCCTTGTGGCCGGCGCCGACCAGAACGTCGATGTTCCAAGCGTCCATCGGCAGCGGCAGGGCGCCCAGCGCGCTCACCGCGTCGACGACCAGCAGCGCGCCCGCGTCGTGCGTCACCCGGGCGAGTTGCTCGATGGGGTGCAGCACTCCGGTCGACGACTCCACCGCCTGCACGAACACGGCGCGGGCCGTGGGCCGGTCGCGCAGCGCCTCGCGAACCTGCTCCGGATCGACTGCCCGCCCCCACTCGCAGCGGACGAGGGACGGGACAACGCCGTGCGCGAGCGCCAGGCGCCGCCAGCGCTCGCCGAACTTGCCTGCCTCGACCACCACCGCGTCCTCGCCCGGCTTGAGCAGGCTCACCAGCGCTGCTTCCATCGCGCCCGTGCCGGTGGCGCCGAGGACCACCACATCCTGCTGGGTGCCGCACAGCGAGGCCAGCTCCTGCCGCACGCGCGCCAACGTCGCCGCGAACTCCGGCGAGCGGTGGTGCACGATCGGCCTCGCCATCCGCAGCGCGACGCGTTCCGGAACTGGCGTTGGCCCCGGTGTAAGCAGGCGCTTCTTCATGTAGAAAGCCTCGGCGCAGCAGGCGCGCGGCGGGCGCACGCGGAGGGGCCTGGATAGGCGCGGTGGCGCGGAGTGTCAAGGCGCGAATCTCCGGACCGCCCCGGGCTTTTACCCTCTTCAACGACACCCTGCTAGAGACAAGAGGCGGCGCGCCTCCTCGACCGAGGCCGGCTCGCGCCCGGCATCGCGGGCCATGCGCGCCGCCTTGGCGACCAGATCGCCGTTGCTCCGCGCCATCTGCGTGCCGTCGGCGTCGAGGTAGAAGTTGTCCTCCAGCCCGACCCGCAGGTTGCCGCCGAGGGCCAGCGCGGCCGAGACCATGCGCCACTGTTCGCGCGAGACGCCCAGCGCCTTCCAGGTGCAGCCGGGCGAGAGCTCCTGCGCCTCGCGCGCCTGGCGCAAGAGGTTTTCCGGCGTGGCGCGCGCGCCGCCCAGCACGAAGTTGAAGTCGAGCGGCGGCTCGAGCAGGCCCTGGTCGAGCAGCGGCGCCACGTTGGCGGTGTGCCCGAGGTCGAAGCACTCCAGCTCCGGCTTCACCCCGGCCTCCTTCATCACCGAGAGCAAGAAGGAGATGTCCCTGAACGTGTTCTCGAACGTGAAGTCGAAGAGGAACTCCCTCCGGCGCGCCGAGTACTTCGCGTAGTTCATCGAACCCATGTTGAGCGCGGCGATGGCCGGCTTCACCTCGCGCACGTGGGCGACGCGGCCCTCCATGGGCCCGCTGCCGCCCGTGGAGAAGTTGAGGATCACCGGGCAGCGCGCCTCGGTCTCGCGACGGATCTCCGCGTAGACGGCGGGCTCGAAGGTGGGGCCGCCCTCGGGCGTGCGGGCGTGGATGTGCACCACCGCCGCGCCGGCCTCGAACGCGCGGCGCGCCTCCTCGGCGATCTCCGCCGGCGCGTAAGGGACCCAGGGGCACTGCTCCCGGGTAGCGAGCACGCCGGTGAGCGCGCAGGTGATGACGACCGGGTCGCCCATCGGGGCCCCTTTAGCGGCCGGTGAAGCGGGGGGCCCGCTTCTCCAGGAAAGCCGCGACGCCCTCCCGGGCATCGTCCGCGGCGGCGTTGACCGAGAGCTGCGCCGCGAGCGCCTCCAGCTGCGCCTCGTAGGGCAGGTCCTCGGTGGCATAGAAGGCGCGCTTGCCGAGCCGGAGCACGGCTGGGCTCTTCGCAGCCAGCTCCTCGCAGAGCTCCTGCGCCGCAGCGGGAAGCGCGGCGCGGGCGACCACCCGGTTGACGATGCCGATCCGCAGCGCCTCCTGCGCGTCGATGCGGCGACCGGTCAGCGCCAGCTCCAGCGCGGCGCGCCGGCCGACCACCCGCGCGAGCGGCGCCAGCGCCATGTATGGGAAGAGGCCCACCTCGATCTCTGGCGTACCGAAGCGAGCGTCGTCGGCCGCCACCGCTAGATCGCAGGCGCAGACGAGGCCCAGACCGCCCGCCAGCGCCGCGCCATTGACGCAGGCGACCACCGGCTTGCCCAGGCGCGGCAGCGCGGCGAGCAACGCCGCGTAAGCGCGCCGGCCCTCGTGCGCCGCGAGCGGCCCCTCGCCGGGATCGCCGACCGCAGCCGCGAGGTCCGCTCCGGCGCAGAAGGCTTGGTCGCCCGCGCCCGAAAGGCAAATGGTGCGCACCGCACCGTCGGCCTCGGCCTTGGCGAGCGCCGCCTGCAGCTCGAGGAGCAGCCGCAGCGAGAGAGCGTTGCGCCGCCCCGGCCGGTCGAGCACGAGCCAGCGCACCGGCCCGCGGTCCTCCGCGCGCAGCGGCGCCTCCGCGGAACTCTCTCTCTGCACGCGACAACGGTGCGCGTGAGCCGCGCGCCCGTCAAGCGAGCGGGCCGCCGTCGCTCCCTTTGCGGACGGCTACGGCTGGAACATCGACTTCATCACCGCGACCAGGCGGTCGAGGTCGCGCTTGCCGAGGTCGTAGCGACGGCAGGCCTCGACCAGCGGACGCAGCAGCGGCTCGATCGCGTCGTGATCACCGCCCAGGTCGCCGTGGAAGAGGTCGGACAACGGCACTTCGAGGGCGGCGGCGATCTTTGCCAGGGTCTCGAGATGCGGCGACCGCTCTCCCCGCTCGATCATCGAGAGGAACGAGACGCTGATGCGCGCCTTCTGCGAGAGCTCCTCCTGCGTCATGCGCGGACCTATTCGCGACAACCGGAGCTGGCGGATCTTTTTCCCAACTTCCTTCACGACGCTGGACTGTGCCATCGCCTTTCGCGGACTCCCCTGCCCGATCCTGCCGGGCGGACTTCTCGCTGGCCGGGTGGCTGCGGGCATCGGCCCCTCTTATGCACAGCGGGGGCGGTCTTCGCACTCAGAAAGTCGAGATCGAACCCAGCGATTTCAAGTCGATCAGCACCCGGATGGTCGGCGAGCGAAGCGTCCTGCCGTTGCGAAAGGGCTGCTCGGCGGCAACCACGAAACCGGCGCAGTGGCACGGCGTCTCATATAGAAGCTGCCCGCGCAGGGTCCAGTCGGCCTGGCCGTCGTTGGGTACCAGGGGACCGATGTGGCGGAGGGCGTCCGCCGAGGCGCGCAGCCTGTTCTCCGTCGCGGGAATCATCCAGTTCCCGCCGACGACGAACAGGCCCACGCTGCTCGAAACTTGCGGATTGAGCGGCGCCAGGCGGACGGCGGCGAACAGCTCGTCGATGCCGGCGCGCAGCCTGGCGCTCTGCGAGCCGTTGAGGACGAGCAACGAGCTGTGCACGTCGTCGCCGCGCGCATCGCGCAGCGAAGCCGCGCCGCTCAGGCTGGTCAGCGCGCGCTGGTCCCAGTCGTAGCGCACCAGCGCGGAGGCCGAGGCCGGCCCGAGCGCGAACGAGGCCGTGGCGCTCGCCTCGCCGGTCCGAGCCCGGCCGCCTCCGAGCCAGAGCACGAAATCCTGACGCAGCTCCAGAGCAGCGATGCGGCCGGGAGCGTGCCCGGGAGCGCCGCGGGTCCAGAGCGCCTGCTGCACCCGGAGCGAAAACTCGCCGGCGCCGCCCTCCGGCGCTGCCGAGTCCACTTCGTCATAGGGTCTGCGGGCGGCCGGGACGCCCCGCGTATTGCCTCCGGCGTTGGGATCCAGGGCGAGACCGGGGAACAGGGCGAGGCCCTGAACCGCGGCGTCGGGGTTTGAGGTGTAGGTCGAGCCGCCCGCATCGCCTGGGTCGCCGATGGGCGGCCCGCCCGAGCGCAGCGCGTGCGAGAGGGCGCGCACCTCGACGAACGGCTCCACCGTGTGCAACACGCTTCCGTAGCTGCGCGCAAACGCCGTTCCCGCCTCGGCGCCGGCGAGCGCGTAGGCGCGCCTCGTGTCGCGCACGGGGTCGTCTTCGACGCAGAGATCGGGTGCTACGGGTGCGCAGGAGAGGTCGGTGGGCGAGTAGCCGGTGGCGCGCTCCAGGCCCGTGGGCCCGCCGAGGCTCTGAAAGCGGACCGCCGACAGCTCCGCCGAGAAGGCCACGGGCCCCAGCTCCACTGGCGCCACCTGCGCGAACGCGGCGGGGAGGCGCGCTGGATAGGGTCTGGCCTCCGGGCCGAAGAGCCGGCGGTCGGGCTGGTTGAAGACGTTCGGCACGAAAAACGGGTTGTCGAGGCGCAGGTCCTGCAAGACGGTCGCGTCGAGCCCCACGCTGACGGGACCGCGCGCGCTCCACAGACCGAAGTCGTTGCGCAACGACCCTAGGTAGCGCTCCAACGCCGTCGGCGGCAGCGCGTCGGCGATCACCATCGAGTCGCTCGCCAGCATGCCCTCCGCCGCCGCGACCAGCGCACCCTTCTCGGTGCGGTGCACGTAGCGAAACGTGCCGCGCAGCCCGTTGGCGAACGGCAGCCCCCGGCCGGCCGTTGCGGGTCGCTCCACCGCGGGGTTGACGGTCTGCGCCTGCGACAGCGAGTTTCCGCGGTCTAGATCCTGGAAGAGATCGAGGGCCACCTCGCCCTGCGTCCTCTCCGCGGGCGCGTAGCGCAACTCGAGGCCCAATCGCGGTCCCTTGACGCTCCTGCTGATCAAGTTCGAGGTGGCGCTGCTGGGGTTGCCGGTGAAGAAGCCCGGGGTGATCGTCGCGTCGTAGCTGCGGCCCAGCGTCTGGAAGATCGGCACCGCGAACGCGAAGCCGGTGGTGCTGGAGAACCCGAAGCGGGGGAAGAGCATGCCGCTCTGGCGGTCGCGCAGCGGCAGCGAGAGCGGAAAGAGGGGGATGCGCAGCACCCCGATGTGCAGCCGCGGCGAGGAGAGCGCCACCCGATCGCCCGCCACCCTCGCCTCCCCGGCGATGATCTCGTAGTCGGGGCTGCCGGCGCAGTCGCACGGCGTGAGGGTCACCTCGCGGGCGAGCAGCACGTTTCCGGGGAGCTGCTGGACCCGCTGCGCCGTGAACGTGAGCGCGTTCTTGCCGGTGCCGCGTGCGGCGCCGCGGTCCGTGAGCGTGCGCAGCGCGGGTGTCGCCTGCTGCTTGAGGTAGACCACGGCGCGGCTGAGGACGGCCGAGCGGGCGCTGAGGTCCAGCACGGCGGCATCGGCGACGGCGACGTCATTGCCCTGCACCGCCAGCACGCCGCCGTCGAGGCGCAGCGTGTTCGCCACGCGGTCGAGGGTCCCCTCCGCGGCGCGGAGCACCCCGTCGCCGCGGTGGACGATCACGTTGCCGGAGAGGCGCACCACCCGCTTCTCCCAGTCGTAGGTGACCGAGTCGGCTTCCCAGTCCACCGGCGCGCTCTCGTCCGCGCCTGCCGGGAGGCGGGTCGCCGCCTGCGCTCGGACGCCGCCGGAGGCGCCGAGCGCGAGTGCGGCGGCGGCGAGGACGAGGCGTCGGATCATGGCATGCCTGCGGCGGGGAAGGGTCTTCTAGCGGTTGAAGGTCAGCGTCAGCACGCCACCGTCCTGCCGCAGCGCGAAGGCGGCCTTCTCACGCAGCTCGATGCGCACGTCGGTCCCGCCGGGCCCCGGCAGGGGAATGATGCGCTGCACGGGACCGCCGAAGACGCTGGTCTCGAGCGGCCTTCGGTTGTTGGCGAGCGGAATGCCGGCACCCGCCAGGTGGAGCAGGACGGCGTTCTCCTGACTCTCGACGCCGTACTCGAGCTCGCGATCGCTGCGCACGATGACCTCGCCGGCGCCCTGCGGGTGGAACCCGATGCCGCTGATGCTCGGGCGCCCGCGTGGGGACGCCCTCTGCGGCGCGGCCTCCGCCCGCGTTGCTTGCCGTTGTGCGGCGGCCAGCGCGGGAGCGCCGGCTGCGGAACCCGCCGCCGGGGAGTCCGCCGCGGGCGAGGAGACGGCGGACGCGCTCGTCGCGGACGCCTCGGTCGCGGAAGCGTCCGGGTCTTCCTGCGGAGCGTGGGCGGGCGCCTGTCCGGCGAGCGAGACCGTCGGAAGCGAGGCCCGCTTGCGGGCTTCCAGCGCAGCCTCCGCCTCGGACTCCGGAGAGGAGGCTGCCGCGGAAGCCTCTGTCCGGTCGGGAGCGCCTGCGGCCGGCGCCGCCGCCAGAGCGGGGCGCAGGCGCAGGACGCGCACTTCGAGCCGTGACCCGTCTGCGTGCACGTCGAACTCTGCCTCCCCCGCGAGCTCGACGACGACGCGCGCGGTCTGCGCCCCGGCCGCCGCCGCGCCGACGCGGCGGATGGTGCCGTCCTCGACCTCCTGCTCGGCGGGCACGCCCGAGAGGTCCGCGTCGGCGAAGTCGAGCACCAGCCGGGGCGGCGACGAGAGGCGCAAGGTGGTGAAGCTGACCGGCCGATCGGCCGCTACCTCGAGCACCGCCGCGTCAGCGTCGCCGCGCACGCGCAGCCCGACGATCCGCGCCCGCTGCGGAGGAGCGGCGGATGCGAGCTCGGGAAGGAGGACCAGGAGCGAGAGAACGCACCGCGGCGCTCGGCTGCTCCGCGCGGACGGGACCGCGACTTTCGCCTCTCGCCGCACCCCAAAAGAGGTAGCACGCCGAAGCCGCCGCCCGAAGCGATTTGCGCGCGCCCGGCGGGAGCGACCCCGCTACGCGGAAGCCCCGCGGCCCCGCCGCGGCCGCGCCGCATACTCGACCAGGTCGCGGATGTCGGCGCACACCTGGCGCACGTCGTATCCCATGGTGAGCTCCAGGTGGCTATTGTCCTTGACGCCGCGCCAGAGCAAGTACTCGCTGCGGGCGCTGCGGTAGATGCTGCGCGTGCTCTGCGCCGAGGCGATCTTGTCCAGGTCGCCGAAGATGATCGCCATCGGCACCCGGATGTCGCCGAAGTGCGCCTTGTAGTCGAAGCCGGTGCGGTAGCAGACCATCTCGTCCGCGCGGATCCAGCGCGCGAACTGCTCGATCACGTGGCGCGGCTCCTTGTCGCCGCCCTCGCGCAGCAGCCAGCGCACGTCGTCCACGCTGACGCGCGACGGGTTGAGCAGCGAGCCCATCCGGCGCGCCACGCGCTCGAAGCGGCGCAGGTTGTCGGGCGTGACCGCGCGGGAGAGCTGGCGCAGCGCAAAGTCGACGGGGACGTGGCGGAAGCGCAGGTCGAGCGGTTCCGCCCCGGGGGCCGCCACCCGGTCGGCGAGCCGGCGCAGGAAGCGCAGCTTGCGCAGGGCCGCCGCCGTGCCCTGCCGCACCGCCTCGGCGCCCGAGGCGGCGAAGAGCATCGCGTCGATGGTGGGGACGAGGACGGCGGGCCCGAGCAGCGCGGCCGCCCGCATCAGGAAGAACCCGCGCCCGATGTCGCTGGGCGCGCCGATGGTCACCAGGCCCGCCAGGTCGTCGTGCGTGGCGGCGTAGCCGTAGCCGATCATGCCACCCATCGAGCTGCCGACGTAGAAGACCTTGTCGCGGCCGGTGCGTTCCTTCACCGCCGCCACCGCCGCAGGCAGGTCCTCGAGCAGGTAGCTGTCCAGGTCCCAGCCCCACTCGAGATCGGCGGGCAGTGCGCGTCCCCCCTCTCTCGCGCGCGCCTCCTGCAGCTCGCGGCTGGAGAGGCCGTGCCCGCGCAGCTCGACGATATGGACGTCGGCGCCGTCATAGAGAAGCTGCTTGACGAACGTGCCCGCGGTGAAGGCGTGCCGGTTCTGCGACCAGCCGGGCACCAGCAGGAGCGGCTGGTCGAGGATCGACTGGCGCCACGGCTGCGGCAGCGGGCGATAGCGGCTGATCCGCAGGACCCAGCCATCGCTCGTGTGGGCGTCGTAGATCTCCTTGCGGTAGAGCGACTTGAAGTGCACGTCCTCCAGAGGCGGCCGATCAGCTCGCCGGCCAGGTACAGGGAGCCGCAACACAGCACGGCCCCTCCGGGTCCGGCGGCGGCGCGGGCGGCCGCCAGCGCCGCCGCGGCCCCGTGGTGCACCGCCACGGGCATGCCGGGTGCGAGCGCGTGGGCAAGCCCGGCCAGGACCTGCGGCACGGCGGCCCGCGGGGAAGCCGGAGGGCAGAACTGGGCGCCGCTACAGAGCGGAAGCAGCGCCCGCAGCATCGCTTCGGCGTCCTTGTCGGAGAGCGTTCCGAAGACGAGCTGCAGGGGACGCCCTCCCAGCAGCTCGGGCAGCGAGGAGGCGAGCGCCCGCGCCGCATGGGGGTTGTGCGCTCCGTCGATGAGCAGCAGCGGCCGCTCAGAAACCTTCTGCAGCCGCCCGGGCCACCGTGCCTGCGAAAGCCCGCGCGCTGCCTCCGCGGGACCCACCGGAAGACCCTGCCCGGCCGCTGCCTCGAGGAGTGCGCAGGCGAGCGCGGCGTTGCCCCGCTGGTGCGCACCGGCCAGCGCGAGCGGCGCCTCCAGGCTCCAGCGCGGGCCCTGGTACCTCAGCGGTCCGCCGGAGACGCCGCCGAAGTTGTAGTCGCGGCCGGGGCGCCAGAGCGCGACCCCGGCGCGGGCCGCATGCTCTTCCAGCACTGCGGCCGCGTCGGGCGGCTGCTCGGCGCTCGCCACCTTCGCGCCCGCCTTGATGATGCCCGCCTTCTCGGCCGCGATGGCCGCGAGCGTTTCGCCCAGGTACTCCTGGTGTTCGAGCCCCAGGGGCGCGATGGCGCAGGCGAGCGGCCGCACGACGTTGGTCGCGTCCAGCCTGCCGCCCAGGCCCACCTCGACGACCATCGCCGACACGCCCGCCTCGGCGAAGGCGAGAAAGCCCATCAAGGTCGCGAGCTCGAAAAACGTCAGCCCGTCGCCGTCATCCGCGCCCGCAGGCCCGCCCGCGAGGGCCCAGGGCACGCGTCGCAGGATCGCGCCGAGCAGTGCCGCGGCGCGCTCCTCCGAGATGGGGGCGCCGTCGATGCGGATGCGCTCGCAGAAGTGTACCAGGTGGGGCGAGGTGTAGAGGCCGACGCGCAGGCCCGCCGCCTGCAGCGCCGCGGCCGCGTCGAACGTCATCTCGCCCGCCACAGCGTTCCGCCTCAGCAGAGCAGCCCGAGGAGCTGGGCCAGCCGATCGCGCATCTCCTTGCGGGGGACGATCAGGTCGACCATGCCGTGCTCGACGAGGAACTCGCTGCGCTGGAAGCCCTCGGGCAGTTTCTGCCGCAGCGTCTGCTCGATCACGCGCGGACCGGCGAACCCGATCAGAGCCTTGGGCTCGGCGAGGATGATGTCGCCAAGGAACGCGAACGAGGCGGCCACGCCGCCGGTGGTCGGGTCGAGCAACACGCTGATGTAGGGCTTGCGGGCACGGCGGAAGCGCGCCAGGGCGGCGGAGCTCTTCGCCATCTGCATCAGCGAGAAGATCGCCTCCTGCATGCGCGCGCCGCCGGAGGCGCTGAAGATGACCGCCGGGATCTCCCGCTCCGCGGCCCGCTCGAAGACGCGGGTCACCTTCTCGCCCACCACCGAGCCCATCGAGCCGCCCATGAAGGCGAAGTGGAAAGCGCCGATCGACACCTCGCGGCCGGCGATGCGGCCGAGGCCCGAGATGAACGCCTCCGACTCGCCGGAGCTGCGCGCGGAGGCCTTGACCCGATCCTTGTACTTCTTCGCGTCGGTGAACTGCAGCGGGTCGGTGGTCTCCAGTCCGAGGTCGTGCTCCTCGAACGAGTCGGGATCGAGCACGAGCGACAGGCGGCGGCGCACCGGCAGCGGATAGTGGTGCTCGCAGCGGGGGCAGGTCTCGGCGTTCTTCTCGATGTCCTGCTTGAAGACGATCTCGCCGCAGCCTTCGCATTTGACCCACAGGCCCTCCATGCGAGGGCGCTTGTCCTGCGCCGGGACCTTGCGGGTGGGGACTTTGTGGAACCAAGCCATGATGCGCGGGTTGTAACATGACGCCGCCCGCTATTTCTCGTCGCCCATGCCGAAGAAGGATTGGATCGCGCGCAACATGCGGCTCTGCTCGACCTCGGCCCGCCGGGCGCGGCCCTCGGCGTCGAGGTGGTCGAGCACGGCCGCCAGCTCCACGCGCCGCTTCGCCATCACCTCCGAGATGTGCGCGGCGAGGTCCTGTCGGCGCGCCATCAAGATTTGGAAGGTCTCGCGGTCGATGCGGTAGCACTCGACGTCGGTGGTCCCGACCACGCTGGCGGTGCGCGGCTCGCCGGTCACCACCCCCATCTCGCCGAAAACGTCCGGCGCGTCCAGGCGAGCCACCGTCTTCTCGCTCTCCCCTTCGGCGCGGACGCGCACCTCGACCTGGCCCTTGACGAGGACGTAGAGCCAGTGCGCCATCGAGCCCTGGCGGGTGATCACCTCGCCGCGTCCGAACGGCGCGAAGCGCATCCCCCGCGCCAGCTCCTGCCGCTGCTCCTCGGCGAGCCCGCGGAACAGCTCGAGCTGCTCGAGCGCCACCAGGCGCTGGGCCATCTCGCGCGACTCCTTGCGCGCCTCGTGTTCGGGGTCGTCCTGCGAGACGAACACCGCATGCCCGGGCAGCGCCAGGGGGATCTTCGCCCGCCGCAGCGCAGCGAAGATGCGGCAGCGAACCTCGCTGGAGGTGGCGTCGTCCCGGGCCAGGTCGCGCAGCCAGTAGCGCACCGCATACGCGGCCACGCCGCTGGTGCCTTCCTTGGCGAGCTCCATGCACAGGCAGTGCGGGCGCGGGTCTTGCGCCGCGTCGGGGATCGGCGCCGCCTGCAGCGCCTCGTCCACCGCGCGGATCACCTCGTCCGGCGAGTGGCGGTAGTCGACGTGGAACCAGACCCACATGCGGTGCTGGGGCGGCTGCTCCTGGCGCAACCCGAGCACGGTGATCTGCTCCGAGAGCAGCGCCGAGTTGGGCACGATCACCGTGTCCCAGTTGCGCGTCTCCAGCACCGCGTGGCGCCAGCGGATGGCCTTGATGCGGCCCTGCACGCCGTTCTGGAGCTGCACCCAGTCGCCGGCGTGCAGGCTGTCGTCGAGCTGCAGCGCCACCCCGCCCAGCACGTTGCCGAGCGTCGCCTGCAGCGAGAGGCCGAGCACCACCGTCAGCACCGCCGAGGTGGCGAACAACCCCGACAGGTCCATGCCGGCGCGATGCAGGAGGGAGAGGAACGCGAGCAGGTAGGCGCCGCCGCGGGCGAGGTCGTGCACGATGTCGGCGAGCTCGATGCGCAGGCCGAGCAGGAGCACGTCGAAGAGGAAGATTGCGACCAGGTCGATGATCGCCAGCACCTCGAAGACCTCGGCGCCATACGCGACCCTGCGCGACCAACCGTCGGCGTGGATGAGTCCGAGCAGCGCCGCCACGGCGAAACAGGTGCCGTAGGAGGCGAGCAGGATCGTGGCCCTGCGGATGCGCTTCTTCTTGCGCGGCGCGAAGCGGTTGACCAGGGCGGCCAACACCACCAGGCATCCTTGAGGTGGTAGAGGTAGATGCCCGCACCGCGCCGGTCGAGCTTGCGCAGCTCGCTCATCACCGTGCTCGGGGTGAGGTGGCCGGAGAGATCGGCGAGCCACTGCAGGCTGCTCGGGAACGACAGCTCGACGAACACCGCTTTGACGTTCGGGGTGCGGTTGATCGCCTTCCACAGCTCCTCGGTGGGCCCGGTGTCGCCGGAGAACGCGATCGCCGACCCGCCGTTTTCGACGATGTAGCCGACCGAGTAGACCGGGTGCTGCACCGGGATGGCGGTGATCCGGTAGTCCTTCACCGCGATCCGCTGGTTCACCGGGATCACGTCGAAGGCGATCACCGGGTTCTCCGCAGAGGGGATCACGCGGAAGTCGGGCCAGACCCGGTTGTTGAACACGTCCTGGCTCATCGCCTCCATGGTCTCGAGCGGCCCGTGCACCACCACCGGCGACTTGCGGCCGCCGACCAGGAGGTCCGACATCAGCGGGACGTCTTTCACATGATCGAAATGGCTGTGGGTGAGGAAGATGTCGTCGATCGCGAGGATCTCGGGCAGATCGAGCGCCGCGGTGATCGCCCCCGCGTCGACGCAGAGCTTGCCGTCGAGCAGGAAGCAGGTCGTGCGGTGCTTCCGCAGCTCGCCGCCATGGCAGCCCAGCACCCGGATCTTCATCGCGACGACGCGCTCCTCTCCCTTGCAGGACCGGGTTCGCCGCCTCGCGGCGAGCCCGGCGGGACTGCGGCCTGGCTAAGTGTCCCCGAACTTTTCCTTCATCTCGAGGAATTCGAGGTACTTCTGCATCTTGGCCAGGTCGGGCACCACCACCCCCTCGGGCACCACGCCGAGGATCTTCGCCTTGGCGACGCGTTGCACGGCGTCGCTCACCTCTTGCATGGTGAGGCCCATCGTCGCGTGCAGCTCGGAGAGGTTGACGGCGACCAGCGTACCCTGCGGCGTCTGCCGGCCGCGCTTCTGGCCGGATTGCAGCAGGTAGTGGACCACGCGGCTGTTCGGGTCGCGCATCAGCAGATTTTCGATCTGCGCGTCCGCCTCCTGCAGGCGGTCGGAAAGCTTCTTGATCAGTCGCACCGCGATCTCGACGTTGCCGCGGATCATCGCCTCGAAGGTGCGGGGGTCGATGACCAGCAGCTTGCCGTCCTCGGCCATCACCGCGCCGGCGCTGCGGGGCTTGTTGTTGAGGATGGACATCTCGCCGAAGAACTCGCCGGCGCCGAGCGTGGCCAACACCTTCTCGGTGTCGCGAACGGTCTTGGTGATGCTCACTTTTCCCGACTGGACGACGTACATCTCCTTGCCCGGCTCTCCTTCGCGGAAGAGAACCGTTCCTTTGGAGAACTCGCGACCGAATCGTTGGAAGAGCTGGTCCTCGCCGGGCATATCCCCTCTCGACTGACCACGACGGTTACCAGAGCAGCGCAGGCAGGGTCAATTTCCAGACGTCCCATGGAAGTGAGACAGATCACAAGCTGAGTGCTTCATTTGTGCTCCATCCGGAAAACCCCGTCCCAGCCATGCCCGGGAGGCGCCGTGGCCATCTGCTCGCAGCGGGCGCTGAACAGGCGCGACGGCCCGTCGGAGGGCGAGAGCGACAGGCAGGTCTCGAACTCCACCCGCGCTTCGTTGAACCGGCGCTGCCGGTAGAGCACGAGGCCGTTCGCGTAGGTGTCGAGCAGCGGACGGTCCTGCTCGGGCGCCTCGCCCAGGCCGCGCAGCTCGAAGATGCGCACCGGCTCCGTCTTGCCCTTGACCCGGACCGCGTCGAGCTCGCGCACCGCCAGCGCGTGCTCGCTGCCGGCAGCCGCGCGGGCCGCGAGCAACGTGGCGCCGGAGATGAGCACCTGGGTGCCGTACTCCTTGTTCAGCCCTTCCAGGCGCGAGGCCAGGTTCACCGCGTCGCCCATCACGGTGTAGTTGAAGCGCTGCGAGGAGCCCATGTTGCCGACCACCACCCGGCCGGTGTTGATGCCGATGCCGTGCTCGAGGGCCGGGATCGACGGGTCCTCGATGCGCCACTTCTCCCGGAGCCGCTCGAGCTGCCGCATCATCTCCAGCGCCGCCTGGCAGCAGTGCAGCGCGTGCTTGTCATCGTCGATCGGCGCGCCGAAGAAGGCCATCATCGCGTCGCCGATGTACTTGTCCAGCGTGCCCCGCCGCTCGAAGATGATGTCGGTCATCGGCGTCAGATAGCCGTTGAGTAGGTGCACCAGCGCCGGCGGCGAGAGCTTCTCGCTCACCGAGGTGAAGTCGCGGATGTCGGAGAAGAGGACGGTCAACTCCTTCTCGTCGCCGCCGAGCTTGAGCTTCTCCGGCTGCGCGATCATCTCCTCCATCACGTCGGGGTTCAGGTAGAGCTGGAAGGTCTTGCGGAGCTGCCGCTTGTCGCGCTCCTCGGTGGCATAGCGGTAGACGGTGCCGAGCACGAACATGCTCGCCATCTCGATCAGCGGCACGGCCTCGAACACCTCGTACCCCATGCGGAAGAAACCGTAGCTCGCGAAATGCACCGCGGCCGCCGAGAGCAGCAACACCGGCAGCGCCATGCCCACCCGCACCCGCGCGTAGAGGAACGCGAAGATCACCGCCAGGGCCAGCGCGCCGAGCACCTCCAGCATCTGGATGCCGATGCCGGGGCGGATGAAGCGGCGGTCGAGCAGCGTCTGGATGGCGTTGGCGTGGATGGTGACGCCGGGCGTGTACTTCTTGAACGGCGTGTTGCGCTGGTCGAACGTCCCCTCGGCGGTGGCGGCCACCAGCACCACCTGGTTGCGGAGTGCGCCCGGGGGGAGCCGGTCGGCGAGTACGTCGGCCACCGAGTACTGCGGCATCACCCGGTCGACGGCGCCGGTGGCGCGGTCGGTCCGGTCAGGCCCGTAGTAGTTGATGCGCAACAGGCCGCGCTCGTCGGTGGGCGCGAACAGCTTGCCGTCTAGATCGAAGCCGGCGACGAATTCGCCGCCCGGGACCAGCGCGAGCGGGATGACGCGGCGGAGCGGGATCTTCATCGCCATCGCCACCGCGGCGAGCTCCAGCGAGGGCAGGTAGCGACCGCGCACTTCCATCCCCAGGATGACGCTGCGAATGACGCCGTCGGAATCCGGGGCGGCGTTGAAGAAGCCGAACGACGGGGTCGCCTCGGCAAGCACCGGCAGCGGCGCGCGCAGGCCGATGTAGTGCTTGATGCCGATGCCGCGGGGCAGCGGCTGCGCCCGCGGATCGTCGACCGACTCTCGGAACTCGGGTGCGTGCAGGTCGGCCGCCCCGAGCCTGCGGACCTGCTCGTCGAGCTGCGGCGCGCTGAAGGCGTCCGCCTCGGCGGGCGTCAGCGCCTCCCAGCCGATCACCACCTTGCCGCTGCGGCGGATGGCGGCGGCGAAGGCCCGGTCGGCGTTCAGCTCCTTGACGCTGCCCTCCAACTCGACGGCGTACGCGGCGTGCTCCTTGACCAGCTCGCCGAGCTGCTCCTTCGCCTCCGCGAGCTTCTGCCTGCCGTCGTCGAGGCGGCCGCGGGCGGCGCGGTAGATGGGCTCGGCCCCGGGCTTGAGCCGCGCGCGCAGGCCGTCCAGGGCCGAGGCGCTGCCGGCGATGTCCGCCTCGGCCTCGGTGAAGCGTTCGACCGCCGCCTTGCGCCTGCCGGTGGCGAGCGAGATCTCGTCGAAGCGGGTGCGGAGGCGGTCGGCGCCGGCGAACTGGCCGCTGTAGTCCTCGTCGGAGAAGGCCATGTCGAAGCCGATGGCGGAAGCTCCGCCGGCGGTGAGCACGTCGACGAGCTGGGCGAGGATGCGCCGGTCCCAGGGCCAGCGCCCGTAACGCGCAATCGCCTTCTCGTCCACGGCCACCACCACCACCTTGTTCTCGTGCGGCACCCTGCCCTGCTCGAGAAACTTGATGTCCCGCAGGGCGCTCTCCGTGCGCGCGATCTGCTGCAGCATCGCTTCCAGCGGCAGGCGGACGACCGCGGGCCAGCGCTCCCACACCGCGCCGCGCGAGGCGACCTGCGCGAGGTGGAGGAAAGCGAAGAGCAGCCCGGTGCAGAGACCGATGCGGAGGGCGGTGATGCGCGTGATCCAGCGCGCGAGGCGACGCATGCGAGCTCCGAGGAGAAGCGCCAGCGTACACCAGGGGGCCAGGCGCCACGAAAACCCGGCCCGGATCGCGCTGGCAGCGGGCCCTGAATCCGACTAAGGTGCGGCGGCCATGGACCGCCCCGCGAGCTACCGCGACGCCGGAGTCGACATCGAGGAAGGCGACGCCCTCGTCGAGCGCATCAAGCCCCATGCGCGTCGCACCCTGCGGCCCGAGGTGCTGGCCGGCATCGGTGGGTTCGGCGGGCTGTTCCAGATCCCCAAGGGCTACCGCGAGCCGGTCTTGGTGGCCGGAACCGACGGCGTGGGCACCAAGCTCAAGCTGGCCTTCCAGACCGGCCGACACGACACGGTCGGCATCGACCTGGTGGCCATGAGCGTGAACGACGTGGTGGTCTGTGGCGCCGAGCCCGTCGTGTTCCTCGACTACTACGCCACCTCCGGCCTGCAGGCGGCACAGGCCGAAAAGGTGATCGCCGGCATCGCCGAAGGCTGCGTGCGCGCCGGCTGCGCGCTGATCGGCGGCGAGACCGCCGAGCTGCCCGGCTTCTACGCCGAGGGAGAGTACGACCTGGCCGGCTTCTGCGTCGGGGTGGTGGAGAAGTCGCGCATCCTCGATGGCAGCCGCGTGCGCGCTGGAGACGCGGTGCTGGGGCTCGCCTCCAGCGGCCTGCACTCCAACGGCTACTCGCTGGCCCGCAAGGTGCTGCTCGAGCGGGCGCGGCTGCCGCTCGCGGGAGCGCTCGCGAGCGAGCTGCTCGAGCCCACCCGCATCTACGTGAAGGACTTATTGGCGCTGCGCGACCGCATCGACGTGCACGCCTTCGCCCACATCACGGGAGGCGGGCTGCCCGGCAACCTCCCCCGCGTGCTGCCCGCCGAGACGCGCGCGGTGCTCCGGCGCGGCTCGTGGCCGCGGCCGCCCATCTTCGACCGCATCCAGAAGCTGGGGCAGGTCGAGGAGGCCGAGATGCTGCGCACCTTCAACTGCGGCATCGGCATGTGCGTGGTGCTGGCCGCCTCCGAGGTGGAGCGCGCCAAGGCCACGCTCCAGGCGCGCGCCGTCCCGGTGTTCGAGATCGGCCGCATCGAGCAGGCGCCCGGTCTCGCCGAACCCGAGGTGGTGTTCGCAGCATGAGCGGACCGTCGCAGGGAGCGCCGCGCCCGGTCTCGACGAGAGGGAGTCGCGAGCCGCTCCGGCTGGGCGTGCTCGCCTCTGGCTCGGGCTCCAATCTGCAAGCCATCCTCGACTCCTGCGCCGCGGGCCGGATCCCGGCGCGGGTGGCGCTGGTCCTCTCCAACATCGAGGGCGCCCAGGCGCTGTCGCGGGCGCGCGCCGCGTCCGTGCGGACCGTGTGCCTGCCGCACCAGCCGTTCGCCTCGCGCGAGCTCTACGACGCCCAGGTCGTCGCCGAGCTGCAGCGGAACCAGGTCGAGCTGGTCTGCCTGGCCGGCTTCATGCGCCTGGTCTCGCCGGTGCTGCTACGCGCCTTTCCCGACCGGGTGCTCAACATCCATCCATCGCTGCTCCCCGCCTTTCCCGGCCTGCACGCCGTGCGGCAGACGCTGCGGGCGGGGGTCAAGATCTCGGGCTGCACCGTGCACCTGGTCGACGAAGGCACCGATACCGGGCCGGTACTGGTCCAGGCGGCGGTCCCAGTGCTGGAGGGCGACGACGAGGAAACCCTGGCGGCGCGCATCCTGGTGCAGGAGCACCGCGCCTATCCCCGGGCCATCGCGCTGGTGGCGGCGGGCGCGGTGGAGATCGTCGAAGGGCCCCCCAGACGCCACCTCCGCCTGCGCGCCTCGGAGGGGGATCCCGGCCGCGCGCTCTCCTCGCCACCCCTGGAGCTGGAGCAATGAGCGCCGTGCCGATCATCCCCGCGCACTCCCCGGGCCAGTCCGGTCCGCGGGCGGCTTCCATCGGCCGCCGCGTTTACGACGTGGCGGTGATCGGGCCGCACACGGGCGGCGCGGCCGCGGCAGCGCTCATCGCGCGGCGCGGGCTGCGCGTGCTGCTCGCGCCCCTCGGCACCCCCTCGCTCGCGCGCGAGAGCGAGGGCTGGCTTCTGCCCACGGCGCACCCCCTGCTGCCGCCGCTCCGCCAGCTCTCGGGCGCGGGCGCCGCGATCGACGAGCTGGGCCTTGGGCAGGAGCTCCACCGGCAGACCTCCGCCCCCGGGGCCTTCCAGCTCCTCGGCGACAAGCTGCGGCTGTCGCTACCCACCGAGCCGGCCCGCAGGCGAGCCGAGCTGCGCCGCGAGCTGCCGGAGACTGAGGCGCAGCAGGCCGAGGCGGAGCTGGAGTCGCTGGAGGTGCTCGGCCGCGCCTGGGACCCGTTCCTGGCCGCGTTTCCGCCCTACCCCGCGCGCGGCTTCTTCGAGCGGCGCAAGCTGCACAAGCTGCTCCCGGCTCCGCCGGAGATGCCCACCGGACTGGTGGGCGAAGCGCTCGCGGCGATCGCGCCCTTCGCGGCCTTCCTGGTCGGCGACACGGCACCCGAGGCCACCGCGCGCGAGGCCGCCGCCTTGTTGCGCGCGCCGCTGCGCCTTTGGGGCGGGCCTGCCCAGGTCGGCGATCTGTGCCGCCGCAAGGCGGTGGAGGCGGGGGCGCAGCTGTTCCCCGACGCCTGCTCGGCCCTGCGGCTGGAGAAGAAGGGCGTCTCGTTCGTACTCGGCGGCAGCGAGGTGCGCGCCTCCACCGTGGTCCTCGCCTGCGACGCCGAAACGGTGGAGCAGCTCTGCGAGGGCGGCGGACGGCAAGAACGGAGCCTGGCCGACGAGGCCGGCGAGCTGCGGGCGGCGCACAAGCTGGTGCTCGCACACTTCGTGGTGCGCCCGGAGGGGCTGCCGCTGGCGCTGGAGGACACCGCGCTGATCCTCGGCCCGGTGGGGCCTCTCCTGATGTCGTCGCAGCCGGCGCGCAGGGGGCGCGGCGAGACCGCGGGCGAGCGCCTGCTCACGGTCGCGCGCGTCGCGCCCACGGGGGAAAGCGACGGGCCTGCGCTGCTCGCGCTGGTGCGGTCAGCGCTCGAGCCGGTGCTGCCCTATTTCGAGCGGCACGTGCTGCACCAGTCGGCGGACATGGACCCGGCCGAGCCGCATCCATTGTTCGCGCCCAGCGAGGACGGCGAGCCCCTGGGGCTGCGGCCCATCTCCCACACCCACGAGCGGGTGCTGTTCGCCTCGGCGGGTGCCTACCCCGGCTTCGGCCTGGAGGGGTCGCTGGTCGCCGCGCGCGCCTGCGCCGCGCACGCCCACGAGCTGTCCGGCCGCAGGTCGGTGCAGGCGACCTGACCGCCGCACTCGCAACGCTGCGACTGATGCGAGCCTTGACACGAGGCCAGTTCTGAGTAAGGTGCGCCGTTCTTCCGGCGACGACGAGGATCACCCGATGGCGTTCAAGTGCGATCTCTGCGGCAAGGGCCCCCTGGTCGGCAACCAGGTGAGCCACGCGAACAACAAGACCAAGAAGCGGACCAAGCCCAACCTGCAGCGCGTCCGCGCCGACGTGAACGGCCGCCACACGCACCTGCGCGTTTGCACCCGCTGCCTGAAGGCCGGCAAGGTCGCCAAGGCGGCCTGAGGGGTCCTCCGGAAGCTGCACCGAGCCGGGCGCGTGAGGGAGCACCTCGCGCGCCCGCTTTCGCTTCGATCGTGGGTGGAAACATGGCGGGCGGCAACGGCACCAGCGCGCTCCTCGACGTGGCGGAGGCCCGAGTGGCGCTCGCGGCCGCGCGCGGCGGCGACAAGCTCGACCTGCTGCTCTCGGCGCCCGACCCGGTGGCCCTGGTGCAGGCGCTGCCCGAGCAGGACCTGTACCTCGCCCTCCTCGAGATCGGCCTCGACGACGGGCGGGAGCTGGTCTCGCTCGCCTCCCCCTCTCAGTTCCGCCACTTCATCGACATGGCGTGCTGGCCCGCGCGCGGCGAGGCGGGCCCGGACCCTGCGCGCGTGCTGAGCTTCCTCATGCTGGCCCGGTCGACGGAGGCCTCCTCGACGGCGGCGCTGGAGCGCTACCGCAAGAAGCTGGCGGAGCTCGATGCCGAGCTGCTCGCGCTGGTGCTGCGCCACGAGCTCACCGTGCACGAGCTCGGCGACGACAACCCCGATCCCGACCTCGCCAACCCCGGCAGCACGTACCGCACGCCCGAGGGCCGCTACCTGATCGAGTTCAACCGCGGCGACGAGCACTACCCGCAGCTCAAGGCGCTGCTCGACGACCTGTATGCGGTCGACGTGCTGGGCACGACGCGGATGCTCGAGTCGCTGCGCTGGGAGATGCCGACCGAGCTGGAGGAGAGCGAGCGGCGCTGGCGGTCCGGGCGGCTGCGCGACCAGGGCATCCCCGAGCTGGAGGAGGCGCTCTCGTTCTATGCGCGCCCACCGCGCAAGGCGGCGACCCGGCCCCCGGGGGCACCGGCCCAAACAACCGCGGCCGCTGCGCCCGGACAGGATGCTCCGCGGCCGGCCGCCGCCGCGCAGGCGCTGATCGCGCCGCGGGAGGGTCCACCGCTCCTGGAGCGGGCGCTCGCGCGGCTCGCAACGGAGGAGCGCGCGCGCGCCGAGGAAGCGATCGTCTATGCCGCGAACGCCGCGGTGGTGGCGGGCGGCGCCGAGATGGACGACCTGCGCGCGGTGCGGGACGCGATCGAAGGCGCGCGGGCGACGCTATCCCTGGGCCTCGAGCTGTCGTCGCAGGGCGACGAGGCGCGGGCGGCGCGCATCCTCGCCGAAGTGCCGGTGAAGCAGATCTTCCAGACGGCGATGGCCGAGGTGTACCGGCTGCAGACGCGCGCACGCGCGGCGCAGAAGAAGGCGCGGCTGCCACAGGCGCAGTCGGTCACGCTGCTCGATCCGCCGCTCGCCGGAGCCCTGGACGCCCTCGCCGCCGACCGCCCGCTGTTCGTCGACGCCGACGCCGCCGTGGCGGCGGGCGCGCGAAGGCGGCCGCGCGCGCTCGCAGGCCGAGCCGACATCGCCCGCGCCGAGGCGCTGCTCGACGAGGCGGAGGCGACGATCCAG
>WNFI01463497.1_pt1 | contig 38177 bp, 51 predicted proteins | sample 5400471 | NCBI WGS metagenome assembly WNFI01 (sample SAMN13153348, study PRJNA577476) | soil metagenome | isolation source: 100 cm saprolite on Douglas fir-dominated hillslope | place: USA:California | collected 2013-09-17 | reverse complement strand
GTGGCGCTATGGTGCAACGGTTAGCACGTAGCCCTTTCAAGTCTCCCGACCCCTTCAAAACAAAGGCTTTTTGAATAGAATCATAGACTTACAAAGGGTGTGAAAGGTCATGCAACGCCATGCAACCCTGTGTTTGGGTGCAATTCGGGTGCAATTTTCAGACGATCCGAGGCCCTTTGTGGAACGATCCGGGAGAGTGTGCAACAGCATTTTGGTGTCGTCAGAGTCGTCTTGGCCTGCGGAATTTGAAGCTGGTGCTAGAGAACGGACGAAGTAGAATAAGTAGCAGTGTCAAAAGATGAGCGTCTGTCTATATTGCCCAAAGGAAGCGCATTCCCTCGAACATCCACTCCCGGCTGCGTTCGGTGAGTTCAAGGATGCCCCGTTTCTTGAGGATCGCGTCTGCACGCTTTGCAATAACGAACGCCTCGGAGTGTTGGACGAACAACTCAGCCGGTGCGGGCCAGAAGCCGTGTTGCGCAGATTTTTCGGTGTGCAAGGCCGCGCGACTCACGACAAAGTGAATCCCCACTATCGAGGAAGTGCGGGAGGCCGGCGTCTGGAAATGAAAGCCTACGACACAGAGATGGGCATGGAAGTTGAGTTGGAATCTCTCCACGGTCAAGTTCGACAGAGTCGCCAGATTGTTGTCGTAGAGGCTTCAGGCAAAACGCACCAGTTGCCGATCCCTCCTGATCTTAGAGACCCCGAAGTGCTTCGAGCGTCGTACCTGAAGCTAGGTGTGACGCAGCCAGTCGATACCCGTGTGGTCTGCGATCCAGAGGAGCGTGAGTGGGTTGAGCCTCTAATTAAAGCGGCCTGGCCTTCTGTCTCATTCGGTGAGCGAGGACTGGGCGCCAGGAACTATAAAGAAGGCGCCATTGTGAAGTTGCAGCTAACCGACCGCTATTTTCGGGCAGTTGCCAAAATCGGCTTCCATTATTTTCTCACTCAGTTTCCCGCTTATGACGGATCAGAACCGTGCTTTTCAGGCATTCGAGACTTCATCATCAACGACGGAGGAGGGCTTGATCGCGTCAACACATTTGTTGGAGCGCGTGAAAATCCGTTGCTCGGGCCGATGATGTGCGGCGGTAGACCGGACGGATGGATTGCGCATGTCGTGTGCGCTGAAATTCGTGACGAACTCCTCGCACACGTCCAGTTATTTGTGTGCAAGGACTACCTCGCTCCGACTTACACCGTTCGGCTGGCTGCAAATGTCGGTTGCACTGGCGTCCAAGGGACCGGTCATATTTACAGATACTTTGTGGAAGGACCGCGAGGAAAATTTTCTGGTGAAGCTCGGCAGCTTATCGTGACCCACGCTGCCTCAGAACTGACTGAGTTGAAGCCTGTCATCCGGGAACCTTGAGGAACTAGCGGAGAACAAAACATGCAGATCGCGGTTCGTGATTCTAACGAGTTTAATTCTCTACTGCATGCCTTGGCGGATGAAATCGTCGATGCAAAGATTTATTTTAATCTGCATCAAGGTCTGGTTGCCGCTTTTGCAGAATACGAAGTGGAGTTCGGCCAATCATGGACATTTTGGTCGCTCACTTTGCGAGCACATACGGACGCGGTGCTGGTTAGACTTTGCAAGGCTTATGACCAATTTGATCGCAACAACCCGTCGCTCAATCTCGGAAGTCTTTTAGGCACGATTAAAGCGAACATGCATCTGTTTGATGAAACTGATTTCCGCGAGCGATTGAAAGACAATCCATACGTCAATTCACTTGCGAAGACCGTTCGACGACCGGATGCGGTGCAATTACAGAAGGACCTAGACTCAGTTAGCAAGGATGATCCGCTTGTAAAGAAGCTGACGATATGGCGGCACAACTACTACGCACACCGAAGCCGACAGCATGCTCTTGATGCTGATGCTTTTTCGAAACAGCATCCTTTCCTGTCGATCGAGGAGATTGAGGCTCTGTTGAAGAATGGAGTCGCCATTATGAATCGCTACAGCCATTTATTCAGCGCCACACTGCATTCAACGCACATGATCGGGCACGACGATTATTTGTCGGTGCTCGAAGCAGTTAGGAGAGATTTGAAGGCACAGGAAGCTCAAATACAAAAAGAACTTGCTGCTGCGAACGCCGCGATGAGGAAGGCTGCGGACGCATGATGTATTGCATTCTGTCCGGTTTGCGTCATTCGGCTTTTTTCGGTAGATACGAACCAATAGTAGTACCGGCTTGTTTTAGCCGGCCCCACCACCCTTCCACTATTTCTCGATACCACTTAAAACCGCCCACCGTCCAGGGATGAAACTGAAGGTAGTTCTCACCCATAGAAGCTGCGAGCATGACTTCGAACCTGGAAACCTGTCCTCGTCTTCCTCCAAGAGCAACGCGGCTAAGCTTGTCATCATCGAGGCCATCTATGCACTCATGTACTTGACTGAGATTTTGAAAGCCCATGTTACGCAACATTTTTGTTGTCCACTCGTAGCTCCAATCTGAAATTCTGTCATCGGGACCAAGACGGAAATTCAGATAGGAACGTAAGGCATCAGGAGTAACTTCAACCTCCGCCAGACGGCCTTCTTCAATCAAGGTCCTAGCGTTCGCCCGTATATAAGCATCCTCTTTTTGAATCGCTTCGAATTCACGGTCAGCTATTTCCAGCAGCCCCGCTAAAGTCATAAAACGGCGGCTTATCACCTGTGGGATTGTGGACGTTGATTTATACCGAATGTCATGCTCGATTTCTGCCCAGGCATGTTGTAAGACGGTTCGAACCTGAATCTCCGCCGTAAGACCATTGAATTTCTTGTACTCTGAGAGCTTCCTTCGGTTGCTTCCCAACCGAACCAAGTAGTGAACGCTCAGATACCCAAGACGTTGTTCTCGTTCCGCGCTCGCAGTGTGGTCTACACGTTGGAAGGCATCGAACTCCTCCTGAACCAATTGACAAACCTCATCCACGGTGCTCGGGAAGAAAGTGATAACCCGGACTCCTGCCAAATCCGTGATGTCTGACATCGGGTTTTTGTATTTCGGTTCCTCGGGGTTTTGTTCATTCGGCGTCATCGCTTTCTTGCCGAAACTCCTTACCTCTTTGGCGCGGAACTGAATCTCGTTCACCTTGAGGCCACGGGCCTTAATCGCGTCGGCGAGTATGTCTCTAATTGCCGATGCAAAATCTTCGTATAGCTCCCGTTTTCTGGTGAATTCCTCAACTGCATTCTTTCGATGGACTTCAAAATCGAAGGGCACTCTCTCTTTTATGATTTCGCTCACACCGAAGCGCCTCCTCAATCGATTACCATAAGCCTACTCGCCAAGTATCAGAAACACAAAGATGCCCACTAAGTCGTACACTAGACCGCTATGATTCAGCCTGAGACCTGGAAGACCATCGCCGACTATTCGAGCAAACTTTGGGCGATAGCCGGGCCACTTATCGGTGTTCTTTTAGGCGCGTACCTGACAACTCGCACTCAGAGAAAGCACTGGATTCTCGACAATAAACGGGCGGAATTTCGGAAGCTCCTCACTACACTTACCAGAGCATACAGCACCATCGTCAACATCGAATCCCGCCCATTGCGGTCGGGGCATCAGGAAGAAAAGTGTGAACAAATGCGTCTTTTAGCCTTGAACGTGATACGGGATAGAATTTTTATCGCCTCTGAAGTAAAGAAAGCGGGCCTGCTCGAAAAGTGGAACGAAGCCGTACTTTCGTTCACACAAGACCGGGATTACAAATTATTTGCGACGAGGTTTGCAGGGATCGCTGACCTTGTGAGGAGCGAGGCGGCCAAACTCATCGAATGAAATCATGAGGTTTTTGGGCCGTAAATAGCTCACAGATATGTCTGCATTCGACGGTGTTCTCAAATCGGTTAAGGAGTGGGAGCCTGAGCCTCAGGCAAACGAATTGAGCTATCGAAATGCCCTCATGGCTCATCTGGGTCAACATCTACGTAACGTGAAGCGGATCGAATCAGAATATAGGCATCTAGGAACTACCACTGACATCTACATCAAACAATCCGGCTTTTGGGGTGACTCAGAAGTTTTCGTCGAACTGAAGCGCAACCTTGTTTCTAAAACGCAGCTTGATCGTCTCGTGGGCCAAATCGAATTATTGGAACCGAAGAAGCACGCGATAGTCATCGTTTTGTGCGGAGAGACGAACGCGGCTCTTGTGGCGCGGTTGAGCGAGAAATATGGCACGCCCGAGGGCGTTATGCGCGTGACTTATTTTGAGATCGTAATCAAGACAATCGTTCCTAGCAAAACTAATGCGTCCAAGGTCACAGACCCAAAACCTTTGAAAGCAGGGAATCGAAAAGAGGTCCTTGCCACCATCGATTTACACAAGCGAAAAATCCGAGAGACACGGATAGTGAACAATCTTTATCCTGAGTTGCGCCGACTTCGAGAGTCGTTTTTGCAACACGATCTAGCAGATAGGTCCGACGCAAATCGCAAGTTCTTTGATAAATGGTTGGCCGATCCAGTAGTCGAAATGGGCTGGAGTCCCGCAGGAGGGTGGACACAAAAGCGGGTGGCGGAGCTTCATAATGACTTGGAAAGCATCCGCGTCTAAAATTCATTCTACGAAAAGCTGTCATTCCCTTTCGTCTCCGACATCTTCTCAATCAACGCAGGCATCACGTCGTCCGCCAGATGGTCGAGGAATCCGGTCACGGTGTTGATGCGCTTCTTGCAGGCCGGACAGCCTGGTACAACGACACCATGCCCGCCCTGCGCTACGGAAGGCGGCTGATCTACAAAATGGCTGAAGTCGTGTCGGCGGATTTCTTGCTGTAGTGCGCGAAGCAATGCGGATTTCTGCACGATCCTCTCCTGAGATCGAAGAGGAAACGGGTGCTCAGGATAGCACAAGGCCGGAACCATTTGCTGCATCTCGACAGAGACGACAGCGGCCTCACTGCGCAATGATACAATCGCAGTAAATGCCTTGGCTTTCCGAGAATTACAAATGGTTGTTTGATGGTGTTGCAAGCGCGGCGGTTATTGCGGTCATCGGCTATGTGGTCCACCGTTTTCTAGGCTTCCTTTTATACTACTTCCCTGATTTTCCTGGTGCGTGTGTGTTATGGACTTAATTCTCGATTCCAATGTCTTCCTGAAGGACCTCAAGTTTGAGAGTCCTCAATTTGGCGAACTGCTTGCCTATCTCAGACGAACGGGCAGCAAATTAGTCATTCCAAGCACGGTGATGCTGGAAGTGATCGAACGCTACAAAGAGAGTCTCAGAAGTAATTTGAAAACTGCATATAGGTCTTGGGGTAGCTTTGCAAAAATTAGAATGTCGCCCCACCCTGAGTTCCCCCACATCGATTTCGATCAAGAAATTCAAAAACTTAAAGAGCATCTTCTGAAGGTCAGTTCGGGAATCCAAACCGTTCAGTGGTCGGATGTGAGTGGAATTGATGTAAATGAAATAGCTCGTCGTGGCGCAAAAAGACTGCGGCCAGCAAACCAGAACGGAGAAGAACTGAGGGACGTAATACTCTGGTTGACGGTCTTTCAGTACGCACGAAAAACCAACCAAGAAATAGCTTTCATCAGCGATGACCACGGATTTCGCCAAGCTGAGGATAAGGATGATTTGCATTCCGAATTGGTGGAGGAAATAGCTAGTGCCAAACTTCCAATACACTTCTATCGAAACATCTCTGCGTTCCTTACATCCCATTCGCTAAGTCAGGAGCCTATCGAAGAAGCCTGGCTACCGAGATACGTTAACTCCAAATATCTGACCGAGGAGATTGTAAAAGCGATATCGAGGATCGAGACGAATCAAGGATTGCCCTCCGAGGTTTCAATCGAAACTCTTAGATTCTCAGGCGGAACTTCTTACCAAATTTCGGAGGATTCTCGTTATGTCGAACTGAAGTATTCAGGCCGAGCAAAACTAACCTTCCTGTTATTGGGTAAACTCTCAGAGATGGTCGCTACTGAGGAATTAACGCCAATTCGAGCAGCGATTCGAACAGTCTATCAGTGGAGAGAAGTCGATTCAGGCATCGTTGCTAATCCGTTCACGCTCGCAAGGCAAAAGACATTCGATTTTCAGGCTAATTTATCGACGAGAATCGAGCGAGACCAACAACTTGTGCATTGGCAGGTGGACCAAGTTCAATTGACTGAAGCCAGTGAGTGACACAGACCGGCCCGGCTTCACTGGTCCACCAGGATGGCTCGTCAAGATTCCTTCGTCTGAAGCCATCGATCTGCCTCTCTAGCAGGGCTCCATGCATGCTTGTTAGGATCGAACGGGTTTTTGCCGTGCCACGCGAGCCAACGACTCGCACCGTATCACCTGGTTTCAGCTTCACTGATCCTCTCAATCTTTATATGGATCGAATTCGTTTGCTCCGGCCATCGCAACACCCACAGGAGTCAACGTGTGCAAAATCCGAATGCTCTTCCCGTGCTCGGCAAGAACTTCTGGCAATCGCTTGTAGCAGTCCGGTGATTCGTCGAGACCGGCCCCTCGTAACTCGACGTTCGCTTTCTTCAACCATCCTTGCATCATTTCCGTGGTGACTTTACCAGGGCGAAGTACTTGTCCGGTCTTCCGGTCAGTCTTGCCTTTGGCTTCCATCCTGCCCATGACTCGGCCTGCGCCATGAACAGTGCTGTAGAGAGAATGTTTGGCTTCGTCGTTCTCAACGCCTTCGAGGATCACTGACGTTTCGCCCATCGTTCCGCCGACAAAACCTTTCTGGCCTGGAAACGCTGGTGTCGCTCCCTTGCGAACGACCCAATACTCTTCGCCGTCGTGAGTTTCACGCCATGCAAAATTATGATGGTTGTGGACCTCTTCGAGAATCGAAGCGCCGAGAAGCCGCGCAACCCTCCCGCACACCCAATCTCTTCCGGCGTAAGCGTACTCTCCGCCGAGCTTCATGCACTTGATGTATTGATCGCCGAGATCGCCGTTGGCATCGATCACGCACGGATCAACATCCATGCCGTCTTTAGCTCCTGCTTTCTTCAAAAACCATGTAGCGATCTTGTGACCCAGACCACGCGATCCGAAGTGAACTCCAATCCAAACGCGATCCTGTTCGTCGGTGAATAGATCGACGTAATGATTCCCGGAGCCAACAGTCCCAAGCTGCTCGCGTGCCATCTGTTTCAATGGAGCAGCAGCCTCGCACCTCCAAGCTGGACCCTCGAACAATGGATGATCTACTTGCTCAGCATTGCGCCGTCCGACTCCAAAACTGATCGTCTGCCAAACGCCATCCATGATCTTTGCGATGTCCGCTCGAAGCGCAGAGCCCGGCATATCGAGCAGGACGGCTTTGTTGCCGCAAGCAATATCGAATCCTACGCCGCTTGGACTGATTGAGTTCTTGTATGCGAGTACTCCGCCGATTGGCACGGCGTAACCTTTGTGATGGTCGGCCATCAATGCAACTTTGTCCGCTGTCTTGGCACACGTCTTGATCTGACTGAGTGCGCCTTCGTCCGGCGGTCCCCATACGGGGATGTTGTCAATTAGCTGCATACATTCTCTCGTGAAGGCGAACCTCAGTAAGTTTATGAGGCATCAGCAGGAATTCTTTCTCGTTCCTACCACAGGTGTCGATATATGCCAGGACGTGTTCTCTTTGTATGGTTGCACGGAATACGGCGGGTTTGGGTAAGCCCCGCAGTCGAGCGAAGAGCCTCGCAATTTCTACATCATTGCTCCACGAATAACCATACACACGTCGTTTACTGCCGATGCCAGCAACGCCTCGATACACGGTGAACGACTCACCAGTGGGCAAGGGGTCAGCCGCTTTTAAGAGTGCAGTGCGGTCAAGAAGAGCAAAGACTTCATTGCAGAATGGCATGGTCCAATTGTGTGAGCCATGTTTCTGAGTAGACCATGCTTCAATGAAAGCCTCTTCAAGCAGTCCTGCCTTCCGAAGCACCTGCCAGTTGTCCAACACAATATCCAGCACCTCGCCGCTGTTGGCCCAAGAATATCTGAGCAGAACTCTTTCAAGTTCCGTCGTGGGTTGTCGATGCTTCATGTCAAAGGCTTTGTCCAAAAACATCTACCGTGCTCCGCCGAATCGCTGCCCCGGATCAACAGGCTCACTCGTTGAGGAACGTTTCTTATTGAGTTCGTTCAGAAGTATTTCAGAGCGTTTTATTTTTGCCGGAATCCACAACAACGTCTTGTTGTCTTCGTGAGTCTCAAGGATGTCAGAGTTGGACGGGTCCGCCAGCAGTCGGCGGAAGGCACCGTCAGGAAGGGTTTGCTTGCCCACACAACCCACGGAGACAAGCTCATTTATAAAAGGCGTCAAATCGTCCAAGACTTCGCCAAGAAAAGTCTCAGCAGACGATATGGCGGGATCATATTCACTGCTAGGGCTACCTTTTCTAATCCATTCACGGATCGCCGCTGCTGTCTGCTTCACTCGTTCAAGGGTTGCTTCGTTGAGTTTGCTCATAGTTCCTCTTTTCTACGGGTCTTACCCCGTCGCGTGATTAGAGGATGGTGCTCAAAACACTTTTCAGTGAAAAGGCACACCCTCGGTGCGGCAAATGTTTCTTGATTTTTACTGCCGCGAGTGTGCCCAGAAGAACTAAGGTGGGCTTGACGAATCGGGTCCGATACTTCGCAGGCCACAATTCGATCTACACATCAGCAGTATCTACTTACGTTACCCTTCTGTCAAGAGGAAAAACCGGAGACGAAACAGCCGCCTCCGGTCTTCTCTTTTCGTTCGAGCTTCTAGGCCGCAGCCGATTCCCTCGCGTTCGTGAGCTTGCTGTCTCCTGTCTCCGTTCCCGGTTCCATCACCTTCAGAGTCTTGTTGCCGATGGTACGGGTTAGGCATGGCGCCATCTCGCAGGTTCACGATCAGCCGGCCTTGAAAAAACGGGTAATCGCTCTGCCACTCGATGAGGACCTTTTTCCCCGCTTTCAATGCTTGGGGGCGAAAAAAGAGCGTTGTTTGTCGGGGGATGGGCAATTCAGGCGGGGTTGAGCACAGAGCTTAGTATCGTTGGGTTACATCACCGGCAGGTGGCCAGGGCTTTGGGTTGCCGTTCTCGTCGACGACAAGAGAACGGGAATTACGCGGCAAGACTTGCAGGGACTTCAAAAATTCGATCAACTCATTTTGCTGATCCAATGAAAGAGCATCGAAAGCCTTGCGCTGAATTAGCGCCTCGCCATTGTGGGCCTCGACGGCTTCCCTCGCTGTCGTGAATTTGCCGTGATGCATGAAGGCGCCGCCCTGGTTGTAGAAGCCCCAGAGTTTCCGTGTGATGAACTTGCAATTGCCGGCGAAGAATCTCGCCGAACCAGCTGGCTGATTTTGGTCCAAGGGCTCGCATTCAGGGTCGAACTTCGGGTCGCTGGTGGCGCTAATGTCGTGAAGCTTGAGGTCGGTATAGGCAGACACCATGACGACGCCACGCTGGGCGCGCAGACGCGGAAGCGGGAGCGACTCGCTGGTCAGATCGACCGCCAGGGCGGGAGCAGTGGCTGGATAGTCGGTAGGCCCGAGTCTCAAGTTCGGTGCATTGGGACCGGTGGCGGGATTGTACGGGTTGGGCTCGAAGTAGATCCAACCCGGCTGGCCTGGTAGCCCCGGATTGTTCTCCGCAGTAAGGGGCAAGGCGTCGATGTGGCAGCTGCTGCAACCGATTTTGTCGAATAGGTGTTCGCCTTCCAGGACAGCACGTTCGATGGCCGGATCGTTGGAGATGACGCGGCCTGGAACGGGCAGCGTGGCTTGGAAAATCGAAACAGCGGTCAAATCGGCGACGGTTAGTTCGTTCTTGAACCCGTCGCCGTCCGGGTCAGCGTTGAGACCGAAGCGCTCTTCAGACTGCATGCCGTGATGATGATTGAAGGCGTTGTTGCTGAACTGCCTTATCGAAATCACGTTGCCGGCTTGATGCAAAGGGCGGATGATCAGGCTCGGCAGAGCGCCGTTGTTCGACAGGCTCGGGGCGGCCAAGCCTTGCACTTGCGAGGTATTCCAGGTGCCGTCAGCGTTGTGCAGCAGCGTGCCGAAGGAAATTCCCTTGGACAGCAGGAGCCGACTGGTTCCCGAAGGCGTGGCGTCGCGTTCCGCTTGCAGGTCCGCAGTCATCTGGCGGGCCAGCATTTCAACGAAGCCTGAGCCGTCCATGCCGATGGTCTTGCGGTCATTAGTGGCGTTGTCCATAGTGACGAAGTTTCCGGATTCGTCGACTGCGCCTCGTGTCGAAATGCCGTCAGCGTGATCGAAGGTCAGGCGGTCGAAGCGCTGGGCCAAGACGAAAACTTCTGTGACGCGGTCGCCTCCGGCACCCGAAACAGGCGCATTGTGACAACCAGAGCATGCATTAGCTTCCGGTGAGGAGATGCGGTCGAAATTTCTAGGAAAGATCAACGGAGAAGTCGGATCGGATAGAGGAGCGCCGGTGCCTTTGGAGAACGGCCGCCCCGCACCTTCTTGCACGGTGAACTTGGCGTTGAAGAGTTTTTCACCGTACTCAATCAGGCGGCGTATAGGCATGCTAAATTCATCGCCGTCTTGAAGATGGACAGGGATGGCGACTTCACGGCCGAGCTGTGAACCAGAGGTTTGCGCAACAATAGGGAATGGAGCCAGAATAACAGAAACGCAACAGAGACCCCGGCATACTTGTCTGAAGAAGCTTCTCATGGCTGATTTGTATTCGTAAATGTCAACCCGCAAATTAACAGTTCTCTCGCGCTCAGTTTCGTGCGCTCTCGCGTTTTGCCAAGTCTAGCTCTTCATCAATGATCTTCTCAAATGCCGCAGCAGGTTGCGCGCCAGCAAGGAAAACGCCATTGATGAAGAAACCCGGCGTTCCAAAGACACCTGCACGGATGCCGTCCTGAACATCTTGGTCGATCTGGGATTTGTACTTGCCGGAGCTCAAGCAGGAGTCGAACTGCTTGGAGTCGAGCCGGAGTTCTTCGGCTCCCTTGGTTAAGTCCTCGCGGGAAAGTGTTCCGGAATTCTGGAAAAGGAAATCATGGTATTCCCAGAATTTGTTTTGCTCCGAGGCGCATCGAGAGGCTTCTGCGGCTAGTTTAGCTTGCGGATGTAGTTCACTGACCGGGAAATCGCGATAGGCTAACTTGACCTTCCCTTCGTATTTGGCCATCAATTTCGTCAAGGTCGAGTCGACCTGCCTGCAAAAGGAGCAGGCGAAGTCGGCGAACTCAACGATGGTTATGGGTGCGTTGGCGTTACCTTTCAATCGTGACGGATCGTAATTAACCTTCACTTTTGGCGGTTCCAGGAAAATGCGAACTACGGCGGAATCTCGGAGGACTTTCAGGTAAGCCTCTCGGGCGCTGCGCAGCTTAATCTGTTTTAGCTCGTTCTTCAGCCTAGGTTGGGCTTGGTCGAAAGACTCGGAGGCGTTGCCCTTCTGCTGCTTGTAATATGCCTGAAGCTCTGCGGCCGTAGGATCTGCTATTTTCGAATCGGCCTCTGTTTCGAGCAGCTTGTCCACGGTGATCGATCTTCTGCGCGCTTCAGCCTCCAGTAGCCTGCGATTGACGAAGTCCTCTAGTGCCACACGCCTTGTTTCAAATTCGTGCTGATTAAGGCGGTGCAATTGTCCCGCAATGTTGGGCGGTAACTGCTCTTCAAAGACAGCGTCGCCCGCGATTATCGCGATCGGTTTCCTTGGCTCTGCAGATTGCTGCTCTTGAGCGATGCAGGGCCGAAGAAAAAGTGCCAGTCCAGCACAGACTTCCAGAAAACCAAGACAAGTGTGCGTTGCTCTTTCTGCGAAAGAGGATGCGCCGCCTGGGTTTGTAGCATATCTCATAAGTTACGGCCTAGAGCAGATTATCGAGCTTGCAAAAAGAAAAATCGCAGCTTTCATATGCCAGCCTCCAATGGAGATTTAGGACGTCCTAATGGTTGATGGGATGGACCGTCTCGGTGCGATTATTGTGTTGCGCTCGCCAGAGCGCGACGCGCGTGTGCGCGCACAGCAGGGTCAGGATCGGACTTGGTTAGCCTTTCAAGGATCGGTCTGACCTCGTTAGGCGGGAAACCATTGAGTGCTGAAATTGCCTCCTGTCGAATTCCGCCGAAGAGGCTCCTCTCTGCAAAATCTTCGATGGCAGGCAACGTGGCATGATCGGAAAACTGAACCAGAATGCGAAGCGAAACGTGTTGTTCTAGGGCTGGGGCCGAAGTTGCATAGCTCGCGAGGATAGCTATGGCTTGTTTCTCATGTCGTTTGAGCTCGCGTACGTCTTCATCCGAAGGAAGGATCGGCATCACCAATGCAGATTCTTTACTACTCAACTTAACTTTACTCTTTTCAATTGTGTTGTGAATTACAGATGAGATCCGTTGCTGTAGTGCGTCAGCTTGCACGTGTCGACGTGCATTGACGGCGAAGCCCGCGCACAGAGTGGCATAGGTGCAGCATAGGATTGCTCCGACGGCTGCGGTAAAAATTCGTGGATTTGAAGGCCAGATTGCTATCATAGGTCTGTCTCCGTTCAATTGATGATTCCGAAAGTATACGTGGTCCCGGGGGGAACCGGCGTTATCTGCACATTAATGCCTTCTTCGCAATCGGTCCTCGAAGTCACTGTGGTGATAGGAAACGGATTGGCGACTCCTGGTATTAATATTTGGAAATTTTGAACGACTGGGATACATCGGTTGGGGGGAGGGGCCGCTGAAAAACAAGTTCCTATGGGAATATCTTCAAACGTGCCATCTGATCTTGTTGTAACGGGCGTAGCGAAGCTCGCGAATGCTGAGAACGAGCCACTGTTCACTGAGACGCTTTCTTGTGGAGTCAAGCCTTGCACCTGAATTGCATTGTATTGCTGGTCGCTGAGCTGGTAGTCGACATAGGCATAGTACGCTTGGTTCGCGGTGCAAAAGGTGTTTAGGGTCGTGCCCGCGCCGACTGGCGTGAAATACTTCGGCACTTGGACATAGAAGCTAACGCTTGGACGTTGAGCGTCACGGTCAGCGTTGTCCCGATTGCCCCCCGTGCAGGTGAAATGCTGTTAAGCAGCGGCGCGACGTTGATTGCGCCCAGCGCTGAGGCCTGGCAGCCGTTACTATCGTAAACAGTAGTAAGCGAATAGGTATTTCCAGGGTTATTGCCTAGATATGTTGCGCTGTAGCTGTTGCTGCTCACGAGGGACGTGATGTTCGTATTGTCCGATCCCCAATCCTTAAACCCTGCACCATCGGGAGTACTAGAAGTATCGCCACAATAATAAACGCAGCCGCAAAAACCGGCGCAGCCGCCACATGCTATGGGGAATCCATCTATGGTGCCATACCCACCAACAAGAATAAGCGCCGGGGTAATCTCGCCGTCGCAAACAACGGCTACCTGGCCGCATGCGAATGGCCGCACGATTCCGTGGGCCGGATCGGCCTCAACCAATTGTCCGAAGACTTTCGGATTCCTCAAGGTAAACCAGGATACGATGCCACTTGTAGCGGTTGGAGGCAATTTTCTTCCTTTATTGTCTGGTTCCTGGTTGAGAATGATGTCGTTCAATGACATCGGGACCGTTGCCAGCGGAGGCACGGAGACAAACTTAGTCCATGCTTGGCCATTAGAAAAAACGGAGAAGGTGATTGAGTTCGGATCGTGCTGATCAGGATTGAAGAGTAGGACACTCGACGAGAAGGTGCCATCGATGCGCCAAGGGTGTTGACCTCCATTAAATACTTGCGCCGAGTCCTTCCAGGGGAGGGGCACACTTAGCGTTGGGTCGGGCGATGAGGAAAGCAATTGCACATCCGTCAACACCTCCCCTATCGCGGCGTCAGTTTGCACGACGAGCGACCTATCAGGCGCCAAATCGCCGGATAATACTTTGGAATCCAGATTTCTTAGCACGACATTCCCTGGCGGTACCTCGACAGTCGCAACTAGTTGTTCCGTACTAGCGGAGTCGCTGCCTTTGGTCACGAGAACGGTAACCTTTCTCGGAGAAGCTCCGAAATTGGCCATCGACAACAGCAATCTAGGCTTCTGCAGACCAAACAGAGAGCTTTCACCGAGCACGCCAGGGTATATTGCGGTCGGAGACATGAGCGTGCTTAGATCAATGAATTGCATACCCCGGAGGTATCTGTGGGAATCCTCTCTTTGTGTTCCTAGGCCGAACACCGCGAGTTCCTGTGTCGGCGCCGATGAAGATACGGAGATCCCGATAGTCCCGTGACGCATCTCCGTCGTAAGGGAAGTATCGCTCAGATCCGTGATTTCCTTGGGACCGTCACCACATGCCTGTAACAGCAGGGTTTGGCTTGGCTCGATAGGGATATCGCCGTTTCTCCGCTGTTCGGCGTCGGTGAGGCATTGAATAGTAATGGTTCTTCTTGTGTTGCTGAGGCTGCGAATGGCAACGATCGGTGCAGCGGCGATATTGCTTGCCACAGAACGAAAATTCGCGGGGGCGGACTCTGCCATTAACATTACGAATTCCTCTTCGATGTCGTTAAGCGCGTCATTACGACGGACGATGGACATCTGAGCCGCCAACGTGGCCATGCGGTGAGGCATCAACAGCACTGAACCGTAGACCGGGCCGGTGTATGACGCGGCGTCGAGAAGGCCGCGTGCCGTCACTTGTTGCGCGGCGTTTGCACTGACTGTCGTAGTACTCTTTGCGATTTGATTCCCACCGAGATCGAAGAGTAAGACATCGACATCGATTGCGGTCGGTAGACTATTGACCATCGTTATCGTGCTCGTTGTATCGGCATCCTCGATGAATATGGGAGCCACCAGCGTCATTGGACTCACTGGCATGGGCATGGAGGCCAACTTCGACGTTGCGTTCGCGGGACTGCTAGGACTTTGCATTGGGCCCTGCGGGCTCGGCGAGCGCTTCCTCGCTGGCGCGTTCTCGTTACCTATAGGCACTTCCGTTAGCGTTCTTGCTTTTGCAGAACGGGAGCGTTCGGCAACGGTTGCACCGGAAGATGCAAAGATTAGTGCTGCCGCGATGATTACAATTGAATTTTTGGCCGGAAGGAACACACCTATAGAGTGCGAGCACACGTAGCCCTCCCAGGACAACAGAGACCTTAACTTAGTAATGCGAACTACGGGCCGAACAAATAATAATAAAGCGCAGCACTTATAATTACGTATACTGGCGATGACAATACAGTAGTTCATGTAGTACCGGCCGTTTAGAAGGACAGGTTTTATAGCCCCAAATTTTACTTTTCATTCGCCTGCGAGATATAGAGAAAACGCCAAAGCGCAGTGTAAGGTCGGGAATCGGAACTACGCGAGGCGAGAATGAAGAAAAAGCCAGTCGTTTGGTATGTGGATGATCTGCCTTCGAATCTGGAGAGATTTAAGAACAACCATCAGCAAGCGTTTAAGGTGAGAACGTTTAGTATGGCAAGTATGGACCGCACACAGCGCAAATTATTATCCAGCAAGACATCGAAGATTTTCATCTCAAGAGCTCGTTCACCTTGCGCATCGCTTATTATTTTTGGGCGGCAACTTTTTGGAAGCAGATTTCTCGGCGGTCTAGTGGTGTGGTTTCTGACTGAGGAACTTCCAAAACTTCTTTCACGTTACCCTAAATACTCCGAGGATCGTGAAAGGAATCACCTCTGTTTGTATTCCCGCATCCTTCAAAACTTGTTCCATGTAGCGGGCTACTACAAGATTGGCGGAGTGAACGATCGTCCGTCCCGAATACCGGACGGCAGCCAAATGCTTTGCAAAATCCTCTCCGTATCCGGCTTCAGGTCCTCCGAGATCACGGTCGATAAAACAGAAGTCGAACTGTTCGCGGTCGAATGCTTCGATGGCCTCGCTCACTGTTCGGCAGATGACGCAATCGGGAAGCCACGATTTGAATCGCTCGCAGCGTTCTGCTGAGTCTTCCAACACGAGGACTTTTGCACCGGCCTCGACGAGAAGATAACGAGGGCCCCCGACGTGCTGCATTGTCCAGCGAGTAGTCCCTTGCTTATTCGGGCCTGAGCGGATCGTCATACCTGGAACTCCTGTGCATCGTCTGCTGCACTCGGCTGCTTTAGTTCCGGATCGTAGTCATCGGGCCTTGTCCCAGCCTGATAGCGAACTGTAGCTATCAATATAGCCACGAAAAGCATGAGACCAAAAGCGTAGGCAAAGCGAGTCTTGATAGAAGCAACACGACCGGGAAACCTACTGCCGATGACTCCGAACCATATGAATCCGAAAATCCACCAAGCAATCAATGGAATCTCCGACGAGCATCGACTATTGCCAATCGTGCGAGTTCCGCAACATCGGAGCCCGGAGTGATTCGTGCTCCCCAAAATGTCGTCTTGCAAACCTGCGATGGATAGACCTCCGCGTTCTCAAGGTCCGATTCTCGCAGATCGGCTCCTGTAAAATCGCAGTACCGCATGTCCGCATTGCGGAGATTTGCATTCCTTAAATCTGCCTCCCGCAAGTCGGCTCCTAAGAGGATTGCATTTTCCAAATTTGCGAAACACAATTCTGCACCGCAGAGGTTCGCATTCATAAAGTTCAAGCCTCGAAGGTCTGGTGCAGCAACCGGCATGTGGCGATCCCCGACATCAACCGTGTGCAGAACTTTCCCAGAAAACCGGCTCCTGATAGCAAAGATCATCGTGACTTCTTCAGAAGTCCGAAGTCTACGAGTGCCTCTCGAATCACCATAGATCGATTGCCGAGATACTGTTTCTTCGCAACTGCATCGATAGCATTTAATTCATCTTTAGTGACAAGCAAAATCACCCGCCACTCTTTTCTTGGAAACTCGTTACGTTTGGTTTTGAATCCCCACGGTTTTGGCATTCGATATTCCTCCCGTCACTTTTTCAGTTTTCCATTTCGCTCAAGGTACTCTCTAACTGCCCGACGAATCAGCGAAGAAACCGTCGCACGCTCTGGATCGTCTTTAGAGAGTTCTCCGAGCGCTTTGAGATAAGACGGTTCGATGCGTATTCCTGTTAACTTCAGGTCTTCTCGTTTTGCGCTCACTTAGAATGTCCTCCCGGTAACACACAGTACAACGGCTGTTATACGTACGTCAAGCATAAGGCTTCTCCCCACGAACGGCGCCGAGTGGATTGATGGGACTACTTCCGTGGCCCGATGCTGAAATTAGGTTTTACATCGGTAACGGCAGTCTCGCGGACAAACACCTGACTGACGCCAAGCTTTCTCATCGCAAAGTCTTCAGCATTTGCGAGAGCTTGAGATTGGCTGACCTTTGAACCTGTCCGGACATCCACGGTCAAAGACTTGTTTGCACGCATATTGCAGCACCAAAATCGACGCACAATGATTGCCATCCGTTCCTCTTTTCTCCTCCGGGTGGAAGGTTAACGTTTCGGGCCTAGCTAACTCCGCTGCACTAGGCCATTTTGCGAGAGACACAAACCCACACACGGGAGGACGATCCGCAAAAGACCGTCCGCCCTAATTCGGATTTGTTTTTACTTGCTGCAACTAATGACAAGCACGCCGTTTTCCAGGTCTTTGACTTGCGGGCTCAGACCGTTTCGGCAGGACACGGCGATATCATCGACAGTAATTTTCGTTGTCTTGACGTTGCTCTTGGGCTTCGGATCGTCTCCATAGGAGCAAACCGCGAACAGCATCAGAGCAAAAACGGCTGCAAGAGTTTTCCTCATAGGTCCTCTTTCGTTTTGGGAATGTGTCCCATTGCAAGGCCCGGCAAGATACGATCCGGGCCCACTAGCGGCACACTCGCTTTAGTGTTCCAGCATCTCGCGGACGTATCGTGCGATGTCATCCGGCGGACATCCGGCATAAGCCCAGTTTTTCGTGAGCTTGTTAAACTCGCGGATGGGCACAGCGGTAACCGTGTAGTGGTAATCTCCGTGCTCGATTCCCATGACGCGAAGAATGGCGTATATGTTGGACTCTCCGCCGGAGATGGTTCCCACTACTTGCTTGCCCGTGGCAACGTCCGTGTATTTGAAAGCCCAGTAGCAATTGCCGTTTCTGTCTCGCTTCGAGTACAACGATTCCAAGATTGCTTTAATTGGCATAGACACCCCTTTCCGAATTCGGGCCCACCAGGATCGATAATTTTCTGGGAAAACTAGGCAGTAATCGCGGGGAAGACCATTCCTTGCCAGCCAATCTTCCACGGATCGTATACGCCAGTCTCGCGTGCTGCCTTGCGATACGCGCGGAAGATTGCCGCGAGTCGTGGTCTGTTCTCAGTGCGCAGGAATCGCAACCAACCAGAATGCGACTCGCCGCGCAACACGGCATTGGTCAGAGCAATTTTGGGTAACTCGTGACGTGCGATGCGGCATTCGATGTGGCAGCAATCAACAGGACGTTGCCAAGTGGGATACGCTACGCGACATCCGGTACGCTCAAAGGCAATTTGTTCACGTTCTGGCATCGATAGGCGTTGCCACGCTGCTTCCGTGTCCAGCCACCAGCCTGAATCATCGATAAGTTCTGCAATCGCCATTTCGGAACGATCCTTCTTTTGTGTTTTCATTCGTGTTTCCTCCTAAGGGTTCTGTCTTTGAAACGGTGCTAAGCGGATCGATTGCACTGGGGCAAAATTGAGGGCCGCCGATCCGCCGCATGCGGCCCGCACACGTTCGCCGATCCGGGCAAAAGCCCGGCGGAAACTACTCGTCTTTTTCCTCTGTGTTTTTGAACGCGGTAGCAATCGCTCGCTTACTGAAGCCCAGCGCAAGCAATTCGCTTTTGAGGTCTGCTAACTGATTCTTCTGTTCTTCCTCTATGTAGGATCGTTCGCTGTCGGACTCGATACCCCAAAGCCCGCCGGATGTGATGCGCTGCACTACGCCGCGCCATTTACCAGGACCCTCTGTGCCTAGACGGTGTGTCTCTGTCTCGACGTTTACAATAACTTCTGCCTCTGCCCGAATGCCGATGTAGCACCAATTCCCACGATTCATTGATTCCATGCGTTCATAGTCTTGACGGGTGTATGTACGGACCTCTTCAGGTGTGAGCCCGTCCGCCGGATCGTCTGTCTTTGTTACGTAGTTAAAGGACGGGTTAAAGTAGCGGAATTCTCCGCGTCCCATGTCCCCACGTTCCCCGCAGTCACACTCTGCCAGTTCCCTAACCGCGTCCATTGCGGACGTATACGCAAGCTCTTCGGTGCAGACCTCACAGTCTGCCTCTGAGGTGTGAGTGTGTTCCTCGCATATAGGTCTGTCGTTTTCTATCGCGTCCGCTATGCGATTCAGTTTTTCTTTTTGTGGGCTGTCGTTCTCTATGCAGTCTTCCGCGTGTGCTCTGTCTATGCTGAACTGTGAGGTACTGCGGCTAGAATATTCGCCAAGGTGTGAGGTATCAGGCGAAGTGTCTACCATTCGGCGGATCGTCACGGAAAGAATTTTCTTTTTGGTGCGGATGCGTTTCTCAGTTTTTGCTGGTGTCATAAGGCGTCTGTCCTCTCTTTTCTCGCGTCACGTAAGGTGCGCGTGTAAGTCCCCGGATCGTCTCGGGGACTTTGGCTTGCACCTAGACGCGGGTTAACCCCAAGCGATACCGGAGAGGGTTTCCGTTTCTTCCGCTTTGCGAACGGCATCCGCCACAGACAAGACTTCAGACCATTCGATCCGATGACAGCCCGCCGTTAGGATCGATCCGTCAAAACTTGTTACCGTGAATTGGCCGATGTGCTCCGTATGTCCGTTGCGCTGATAAGTACGCCCGGATGATTTGAGGGATTCCAAAAAGCGAAGCAAACGCGCTGCGCCAAGGTGTCCGCCTACGGGCACACGTACGCCCATGGAGGTCTCACAGACAAACGCGGTTTTGTCTTCCGGGTTGCGAATGACGCGAAGCAAGGCGTACGGGGTAAGCCTGTTCCAACCCCATGAGGGCGTCACAGACTCCCCGCGTTTCCATGCGGCTATGTCCGCCTCTGCGCGTTTGAGGGCTTCCGCGTTGCGCTGGGCTTCGCGGGCGTCTCGCGTTGCGTCGAGGTGAGCCCGGCGGGCCCGTGCGTCTGCAACGCGCTGCGCGTCGAATGCTGGAATTTTCGGAAGCTTCGGAAGCTTTAAGCGAAATAGTTTCGCGTATCGCTTCGCGGCATCCGTCAAACTAACGGCGGATGCGTGCTCGGATTCAATCGTGTAGGCGGCCCGGCCCTTGCTGTACTTTGCGAGGGCTTCGCCGATCCTCTCGACGATGTCCGCTAGGTTCGCTTTGTGTGTGCTGTCCGATGGTTTCGTGGAGTAAAACGAATCCGTCACAAGAGGCACATCAAAGCGAATCGCATCGGACGGGACAGCACGCGCTGCAAGATTAAAATGGGCCGCCGTCGTTACGCTGTACGGTTTGCCGGATCGAATAAGGAAAACGGGCCGGGCGTTCTTTCCCTTGCCTACGCTGAACAGTGAGGCAATCGGGTAAGTCTCACGGTAGCTATAAAGGATGCGGGTACCGTCACGCGAGGTGTTGAAAAATAAATTATTCTGCGCGTTGCGGGCGTGCGTCTGAGCGTAACCCGATCCGTCTGATTCGAGAGGATGCGCGAAAACGTGCGCCACTTCGGACGTATCAAAAACCGCTTTAAGCTTTTTCTCTTTTGCGGGTTTCGTTGGCGGAAGTGGTTTTTCGTGAAGACTATATTGTCCGTAACTCACGCTCGCACCTCCGCGAATTCGAATTGCGCGAGGTAAACGGATGCGGACACCGTGAGGGCTTCGCGGATGGTTTCGCTATCCTCACGGGCGTTAAGCCTGTCGAGACGTTCGCGTTTCTGAGGCGTGTTGCTTAGGCGAGACTGCTTTGTTTTTTCTTGAGGTACACTTTGACTTAGCATGCGCAAGCCCTCCATAGGCTTGTGTTTGTCAGGCGGGCCGGAGTGTTCTAAGTCACTCCGATCCGCCGTTCTGCTTTTCTCCGGCATCTGCCGGGCTCTATGTCTCACGATCCGCGAGGCACACAGCCCGATAGACTCCGGGCTTCGTTAGATTTTTCTTTTCTGTCCGTCTACAGGGGAGAGGGTTGCTTCGTCTACTGTGACGCTGTCCGCGTTGTCAAATAACTCCGCGAGGGCTTGCGCGTCTTTTGCTTGTGTCTCAAACTGTGCTGCAACCCGTTCAGAGCCCGCAACGTATTCACCTGCCTTGATTGCTTTGCGGATGTATTCCGCGTTTTCCTTGTAACGTTCGACAGCAACACGCAACGATGTAGCTATCAGCGTGCGCTGTGATTCTGTGAGGATCATTTAGAGTGCTCGCTTTCTGCGCATCGGGGACGGTGCGCGACGGATGAAGTCTGCGGACAAAACGAGTAGAGAAAGAATGAGGAACGAAATAAGGAAGACGATCATTGCGACACCTCTTTCCTCTGCCATGCTTCGAATGCGCGGATGTCTCGCTCTAGCTGTCGGCTGTGTAGCTGCTTCGCTTTTTCGCGCTGATCCGCCCGCAAATCTTCCGCGAATCTGTTCACGGGCTGCGCGTTTGCTCTGATCCATTGCATAGCGGTTTGCATCAAAGCACCTCAGTTTCTACGCGCTGAAGAAAATTAGAATTGAGGTAAGGCGAGACAGCGGACACCGCGTCTGATTCCAGGACACAGCCCGAGACAGTCACAACGCGGGTAAACCGTTCATCCTCGATAGTCACGCGCACAGTGAGCCCAGAGGCATCAGCAAGGCGGATCGTTTCGGGTATGCGTTGCTCTTCCTCGCGGGCTGCGGCATTCTCTGCCGCGTCGAGGGCTTTGCCTTGCTCTTCCCATTGCGAGAGGATGCCGAAGACGTTGGCGGGCTTCGGATCGTTCAGAGTGAATTCGATAATGTCCGTTAGCTGGGCCGTGTCGTTGCTGAACGTTGCACCGTCACACTCGAAGAGTCTAAGCTGGTACGTTTTCACTGTGCGCGGTTCCTTTGCCGCGTATGCACAGTGTTATACAAACGTGTTACCTTTGTCAAGCACGAAATGCAGAGTACTCGAAAAATGTAACCAAAGTACTAGCGAGGGCTGCTCTGCGGATCGTTTCAGGGTGTGTTGCGATGCCTCGACGGGTGCGGATCGTGCGTCATATTCAATCTGTGCGCGTTGGCTGGGCGGGCTTAGCTGCTTACCGGGCTGAAGTGTTGCATACTGTAGAACATATGTTATACAACGTCTTATGCGGTAGCGGGCGGATGCGAAGAGCACGGAAACGCGGTTAGCCGTCGAGGTCTTGCCGTCTTTTAGTTCGAATCGCGGGCCGTAACTTAGTTCTGTAACGTTATGTGGCAGACGGACGGTGCGCGGATGCGTGCTTGACTCGGACATAGGGCGAGTGTCTTCGAAAATTACTCGGAGAGGCTTTTTGTGGTATGAAAGACACGTTTTGCCGTCTTCGCGCTCGATCCGCCGGGCCGTAGCTGAGGGCATGGGTGCAATCTGGGTGCAGCATCATGCAAATACCTTGTTATCAATCGCTCAGGGAAGCACGTAGCCTTTAAAAGTTTGCGTGTCTGATGGCAAGGACTGGGCAAAGGAAGCGTAGCGGGCTTCGGATCGTGCTCTTCCGGGTTGCTGAGGTGTTCAGTCCTCTCCCGTATGCTTCAGGCTTTGTCCGTTAAGGTAGATGTTTTGCGGCTGATCGTTTCGAGTTAAAGCCTTTATTGTGTTTGATAGGGGACCCTAGCCGGGTAGGGAGGGCGTCACTCCTTTCGGGTCCTGAAAGTTCGGCCGGTCACCTGAGCCTTCGAGGCTGTTACCATATCGATTTTGGTCACACCCTAGTTAACTCAGCATATGAGCCCGGATATGCGACCGTCACGCGACACTACCGCGTCACACCTGCGCATGGGTCCTCCGGGCAACACCAGCCCGCATCTCGATGCACGGGTCCCATTCCGAACTTCAATTCCAAGTGGAGGGTAAACACTCAACGTTCAACGTTCAACGTTCAAAAATTGAGGTCTGAGGTCCAATGTACGGTTGATCCCTTGAACTCTTCAAAGGAAAAGCGAAAGTCAACGTTCAATTTCCCTGGGGAGGTATATGTTTATAGTATGTTATAGATAATAAAGGAGTTGAAGGGACCACAGCTTGTGACACCTTTGAATTCCAAACTGACTGCGAGGCTCAAGGGATCAAGGGATCAAGAATATCAAGGGATCAAGAGTTCACGGCATTTTGAACGTTTGCGCATTTTGAACGTTGAACGTTGGCCGTCCCGAGCCCGTGATGTCGGCCCGCTGACCGCTCGATACCTCCCCTACGCCCAGGCCGGTAGCTACGCACCTTTTTTGGGGACCCCACGATTATCGCTTAGGCATGCGCCACCGGCCCGGTGGCGGATACCCCCTGTAAGAGCCTCTACACCGCGTCGGAGGTCCCAAGAGTCGTACCGATCCCAGATCGCCTGTCAGCGCCCGCCGCTACTTCATGGCGCCCAAGCGTGGAGCGAATCCCTGCTACCGGGTGACACCCGCAGATTCCACTTGACACCGGGTATCACCATGGTACCATATCTCAGCTTGGAGGCTGAATCAGCCCCCAAAGACCAGGCCGGTCGCCCGGCGACGACCTGAAGGTTGGGAATATGAGCGTAGAAGAATTGTCGCGCCAAGCAGCGAGCAGTGAACTCGTGAGCTTCGGCCTCAAGGTACCGGGTGACAAGCTCGCCGATCTGCGGCTGCTTGCCACGAATGATGATCGCGCGGTTGGTTATATGATCCGGGAAGCGATCGTTGTATACCTCGCAGGCCGCAAAGAAGAACTCGAAAAATTGAAAAGGGAACTCAACATCACGCCGGAACCGATTCCTGATCCAAACCCATCCGTGCGAAAGAGTGGTAAGAACGCAGCGTGATCTCTCGGCCCAAAGATTGTCTTGACAGCGAAGTTCAGTTCGGTCCACGATAAATATAGGTCCTGTTGAGCAGGACATGTTTTTGAGGAAAGGAACACGACGAGCAACAGCTAAACAATAAAGAAGTAATCCTCTGACGAGGACCGCGTAGAGCCCACCACTTTTCATCGGGATTCTCCGCAAAGCAGCAACCCGCGAGTAGTACGGAGAAGAAACCGATGCCCACAGCAGAGCACAGCAGTCCGTTATCATGCACATCTGAATTTACCGCAGCGATCGCTATCGCTCCGCCGATCCCACGAACCACTACGATCGCTCTGAAGAGTCGTGTGCTCTACAACGATGTTCCTGTGACTGAATGGTCCGCTCCGTCCTTCCTTTTGCATCCACCAATGTTGCCGGCATTCATCTATCTCACGCTGCTGTCGGCTGCGATATCCACCATCGAAACAAAGTTCACAAAGCGGTGCAGCGTTGTAAAGGACGGACGGCAATGCGCAGAGGTGTTTTTCTCCACACAGCCTTTACACGCCAACGCTACATTCGTATGCAAGCATCATCCGAGCACCGAACAGGTGCGTGCCGCTGAACAGTTCTCGCATAACAAATTTCTGAATTCAGTCAAGCATGAAACGGGAAAGAGCATCACAGAGCGATTCGTCCGCAGGACTAATGGCGTACACACGAATGAGGAAGCTGAGAAAGAGACGTTGTGTGGAACGTACCAGTTGTGTGCTTCATCTCTGAATCGTGAAATTGAAACTGACGACTGGTGTGGTTACGAAATCAGCATTCAGGAAATCATCGCCAACAGTTTGCTACGCCGCAAGAAAGAATTCACGTCTGCGATCGGAAAAAATCCAAACGATCAGTTTGAGAATTCCTTATTAAGTACAGTCCGTGGGACCTTCGTGTCCGATGCAGTTAAGACCGTGGATGCAGATGAAAGCGAACAAGCGGAGAGAGCAGCGAGCGGCAGACCTAACATATTCCCCGAGGATGAACGTAGCAGCGTGGGTGTGTCAATGAATCCGTTGACGCGGCGAACGGTGAGCCAAACAAGTTGCTCAGGGCTGCCGTCAGAGGCTACGACATATGATCCTCTCGTCCAGCGGAAACGATCTACGAAGTCTCCGGCATACAAGATATCTCCGGACCTTATAGCTCGCCTTAAACAATCTGAACACATTCCTGATTTCATTGAAGAGCCACGCCCACTGCACGCAACCAGCATATCCGGTCATCTTTGGTCGCAGCACATAGCAGTTGGGGAAAGTAAATCAACCGCCCGAAAAGAACTGTTGCTTGTGTTCGGGACCAATCTCGGAGGAAGGGCTGATAACCGATTAACGTTGCCGATTAAAGAGGAGGGAGAAGCGCCTTTTCAAACGTTGAGGCAATCCACGAAGGCTAGAGAGTTGCCACGGATAAAAGCGTACGAGGCTACAAGACAGATGATTGTCTTCGGGCTTCTGAATCGCAAAGGACAACATAGCAAAGATGAGGAGCGTCGGTTTCATGCGTGCTTAGAAATAGAATTCAAGAATGTGAGTATCAAAGACGCCGCAGATCGTTGCGAGATATCAGAACGACAGATGGAACGTGACTTGTCTGAATGGCGATATAAAGTTCGAGATTATGCAAACAACGGAGGCAGCATTATGTTTGATTTCAGAAAGATCACTCGGGCGGATTTCAAACGCATTTTAGATGATGGCGGTGTGTATGCGATCCTGCCTCGCAGGAAGCCGGCGCCCTACGAGCCGTATGCTATTTTTGAAATTCATGGATTGCCTGTGGCTCCACGAGATAGAAGCGAAGTTCTAAATGCTTTTGACGGATTACTTGACGGTCTCCGAGAACCTGAGCTACTCGCCGACTTGAAAACATCTTTGATTGAAAAGATGAAGGAAGAGAAAGGCGGACAGGCTAGGCTCAAGCGTTCCCGTAGGGAATTGGAAGAGGCCGTCCATATTGAACTAGACCATATAGAGACACAGTTTGCTGAGGCTATGATAGAGGACTTTGGTCCTCCTGGCTGGTTGGAAACTACGCTCAAGGCAGTGGTTGCCAGCACTCAGGCCGAAGCTGAATAAATTCTTTGTTTAGTAGTGATTCACCGTCTTTTGTCACCTTTTTATATAAGGGTGAGAGGGCGGTCTGCTCCGCGTACGAATCCCTCCGTTAGTGGGTTATTTCAATCCCAATCACCGAGTTTTGTCGCCTTTTTGGATAAGGTCGAGAGGGTAGTGTGTTTGCCAGCCTTCCTGAACGGCGAGAGGAAATCACCATGAAGTTTAATATCGAGCTTTCCGAAAATGGCGTCGAGCGCATTCGCGCCGAGGTCACGGGTGTAAAGGAGGCCAACAAAGCTGGGCAGATGTCGGCGGCGACTGGTCTAACGTTGTCTTTCCTGGACGAACAGATCAAGCAGCTTGCCGATCCTTCAGCGACAGGTCGTTCTATTCCACAACAGATTTGGGTTCCTCGGGATGAGGAGCTTGGTGTCTTCGAACAGATTCAACTTGGTGTAGCTGAGCCCGTAACGCCGATCGATTTCCGAAAACTTCCAACATGGTTGATTGATGCGCTCAAGCGCGGGAATCCTCGACATTATGTTTGGGAAAGCGCCGACGAGCTATCGGGCGGTATCTCTGAAGCAGCATATTCGATCCTTCAGGAATATAGCGGCAGCAAAGGATTTCTGGATCACGAGGGCTTCATTGATGACGAGAGACGTGGAGTTGTTCTCGTTTCTGAACCACATGCGCTCACTCAAGAGCAGCTGGGGTCACTCATGGAATTTGTGAGCGACGCTGATCTGAAAGTTCACATAAATGGGATTTCACATCACGCTCCGAGCAGAACACTCCGGATTGAAATCTGGAAGTAAAAGGGAGACCAATTCATATGACATCGTTTAACCACAGTACAGAATCTTTAGATCAGAAAATGTATGACGTTCTGTCTTTGCTGGACCGCATTCATAGCGAGCAAGACGTCGTTCTCGTTCGGTTATCTCTGCGTGTCATAAAACACGCCTTAAGCGGAATCAAGAACGATCTTGATGGTTGTAGTAATCCGAAGTGCAGTCGTTCTGCCCGAGTGATGGCAGAGCTTCGATCTGCCAGAACTTCATAAGAGAAGAGATTTCAGCAATCGTTACGGTAGATGTTTAAGGGAAGCCTGGTAATGCTTAATGTAAATTTCACATCCGTCGTGCCGGCTCCACTTCTTGATACGCCGAACTGGGTCGTGTGGCGCTACGAGACGCGCCACGGGAAGCAGACGAAAGTTCCGTATCAGGCGGTTCCGGTTGATGGTGATCCGAAGGCGAAGAGCAACGATTCATCAACTTGGGCGGACTTTTGCGATGCCTTCGCTGAATGCTACAACGGCCCAGAATACAACGGGCCAGCATATGACGGCGCCCCGTCCCGCCCTCGATACGACGGCGTAGGCTTTATGCTTGTGGGCTCAAAGTACACCGGCATTGACTTTGACGGCGTTGCTCCTAATCGAGTGATCGATCCGTATGTCGCTAATATTTTGAAGCTCGCTGGAAACCCATACGCAGAGTTCTCACCATCTGGTGTGGGTGTTCGAATGTTTGTGGGGGGCACAAAGCTTCCACTTGGTAAGCGGAAGTTCAGCACTTCGGGGACAACAAAGTTTGGTGCAGAAATTTACTCCGGTGCAGAGACCGGCAGATATCTCACCGTCACTGGTGACAAGATCGAGGGATCAGGAAATTCAATCCCAACATTGACAGAGTGGGAACTGGAACTCGTCTATGTTCTGGTTTCTCAAATCCTCGAAGACAAGTTCAAGGCGCTGTGGCTGAACGATCAGGATTTCATCGCTAAGAATTATGCCGAAGATCAGAGCCGAGCGGACGCCGCCTTGTGCGCAATGCTTGTGCCTTTGTTTGGTCGAGACCCAGAAAAGATTGAAGCAGCTTTCTCCGAGTCCGGTTTAGGCGAACGGGAGAAATGGATAAAGCGGAAGGACTATCGGGATCGCACCATCACGAATGCACTTAACCTGCCGCCGTTGACGAACGGCCTCATTATGCCGGATCAGAGCACGGCGAAGAAAAAGAATGCTGATGTTCCAGAAGAAGTTATCACGAGGAAGATGTCGATGACCCGAGCCGATCAAATTCAACCGGAGATCACCCCTTGGCTGTGGCCCAGTCGAATCGTGGCGAACAACATCAACGTGTTCTCTGGCGAGCCAGACATGGGTAAAGGTCTAACTTGGGTTGATTTTGTTTCACGTCTTACGACACACCGAGACTTTCCGGATTGTCCGAACGACCTTCTAGGGCCGACCGACGTTGTAATTATGTCGAGCGAGGATGATACAAATGCAACAGTTGTTCCTCGTTTGATTGCAGCAGGCGCAGACCTAGCGCACGTCCATTTCATCACGATGACTGAGAACGTTGGCGGAACACTTTCTGAAGGTATAGCTGCGCTGGATCACGATTTGCCGGCGATAGAACATCTTTTGGAAGAGTTGGGTGCTGGCGTAGTTTCACTGATTATCGTGGACCCGATCATTGCCTTCATGGGTGATGCCGATCCCAACAAAGATCGGGACGTACGACCGGTTTTTACACGAATGAAAGCGTTCGCCAAACGAAATCAACTTGCGTGGTTAACGGTAAATCACTTCAACAAAAATGCCGGAGCAACTTCGATCAACCGCACCAGCGGCGCTAAGACGTTCGTCAGTGCTCCCCGTGCGACTTGGATGTTCGGAAGAGACCCCGACGATCCAGAACGCAGATTGATGATGAAAGGCAAAGGAAACCTTGCAAAGCAGGGTTTGAAAACTTTGGCTTACCGTATCGTTGAAGAGTTCATTCAAGTTGGCGGTAAACCACACGCCGATGCTAAGGGGCGTCCAGTGGGTGTGCCACGCATCGAGTGGGACGGCGAAACAGATCACAACGCTGAAGATGTTCTCTCGGCGGATTCCGATCCTCTAAAGAAAGGGTCCAAGAAGGCAGAGGAATTTCTTAAGACTCTTTTGGACTCACGTCCAGACGGTGTGATGGCAGCCAATGAAATATATACCGCTGGTGAAAACCAGAACCCGCAAGTAAGTGCCCAAAAACTGAAGAGAGCAAAAGATGCCTTAGGCGTCGTTGCTTTCAAAATAGAGATTTGGTACTGGGCAAAGAGCGAAGCTCAAGCCACGGAGTTTAAGAAAAATTACTTCCTCCCTGGTGCGAACAAAGTAATCGTGAACAAGGAAGTCTTATGAACATCAGCGTAGTTAGTCGCCAAGCCTTGAAAGCAGTGGCGAACGAAACGACGGCCAACAAACTTCACATTTGTCGAAAGGTCGTTATTGATCTTGAAAAGAATCCCGAGGAAGTCTCGACCCGTGTATGCGGTGACTTACGAAAAGTTCTGACCTCAGTTAAAGAATCCACAGAATCTTTCGCTGAACAAGTCGCTCAGGCCGGCACACTGCTGCTTCGGGTTCGTGACATCGACCCGAGGCGTCTCAAGCGCATCGCAGCAGATGAAGTCGAGGAAGAGGTTACAGACGAGAGTGAGATCGTCTCCGACACGTTGGCAAGTCAAGTCCCGGCGCCGAAAGAACCAGAAGTGCCGCCTCTAACTTTGGACAGAGTCAAACAAGCCATCAGTGTAGTGGATGCTGCCTTGTGGGAATCATTCAAGGCGGCGGAATATAAAACGATCGGACGTGACTGCAACTTGTTGTCGATCGAACAGCGAACGGAAGTTCTTCGTGGGTTACTCGGCGATTTGCCTTTGAATTTCGCAAACGTTAGAGCACTTAAAGGCGTTCTACTGCTCGCACTACTCAACGAAAAGGGCGACTGGACTTCGGCTTCGGCTACTGGCGGGAATACTAGACCTCTTCTTTGGATCGCAGACGACTATTGTGATCGCAATCGCCCAAGTCCGCCCGAAGTAAACAGCAGAGAGAAACTAGCAGGAGCTTCATTATGAACGTACAACAAGAAAATCAGTTTGAACAAGACTACGACAAATTTATAGACGACGGTTTTTTGTTCACAGCCAAAGACGAGAGCGGCAAGCGGTCTGTAATAGAAGCTTTGCGGCTACTGCGTTTTTATACTCGTAGTTATATTGAGAAGTACAACTCCGGGTGTTCCAGTCAGTCAGCATTTCAAATCGTCCGTGACACACTGGCAAGCGAAAGAGAACTTGTGCCGATTGCTTCGGCGCCGGAAGAAATGCCGTTCACGTTGACGGTTCAAGAGTACCGATCGATTCCGGTTCGGCAAGTCCAATTCAAGTGGAGAAACGATCTAGCCTTTCGGGCAGCGGTTCAACACCTGATCGATACCAACCAGATTTGAAGGGTAATCTCAAATGGCCGCTGATTGTTTCTATTTGGTTTTTGCACTTCCGAATCATCCCGGTCGTCCAATTTATTTGCACCGCACATCCGAGGTCTCTGATGGGACGCGAGGTGCAACACCGGTCTTAAGGCCGGTTTTTGATGACGACATTCAACAGAGTCAGGTTTGGACAAACGCTGAGTTCGCTGTACAGGCGCGAGACGCTTGGCGCAGCAAAGGTTACGTCGTTGCCCTGAAGGATCAGGAAGGTAACGGCCCACTCCTCGAACGAGAAGAAACGGAGGCACCGAGGTACGACGATTCACGATCCCGCCGTTTCGTTCTATTCACCAACGGTCTCGGACTTTACGCAGTGCCTTGCAACACACCAGAGGGGCCACGATGGTCAGTGCGAGCGATAGATATTCCGTCGTTCGCTCAAGACGGCCGTCACACGGCAGTTGAATCCGTCTTCGGGAATACGCCCGAGGAAGTGGCGCAGAAAGTGCTTGATGTTTATGGGCAACAGATTTTGTTCGCCGATCCAGAAGCCGCAGCACGAGCGGAAGAAGAAAAACGGAAAGCAGCAGCGCAATCAAAGCACGTGCCAGGGCTGAGACCTGGCGACAGGAGATAAAATGGAACGATACATAACAGGCTACCAAAACGGTCAGCCGATTTACGGCGAGGACCTTTCTATCGAAGAAACGCTCGCCCAAATTAAAGCGAGTTCCGAGTACAAGAACTTCGCAGCAAAATTTGACTTAGCGAATGAAGGCAATAAGACGTTGCTCGGCATGCTGATTGATGAAAAGTTGGGACCCGATCCGAGTGTCGAAGATTACAAACAGCTTCTTCGCATTGTGATTTCCGCAGGCGGAATCGTCACACTCGATGGGACGACTTACGAGTTCGAATTGAAACAAGCCGAGCCAGCGCCGGAGCTTGAACCAGAATTGCCTGCCGTTGATGCGAGAGGGCATATCCTCGGTGCAAGTCAGAAAGCTTGGAGCGAGTATCGGCAGTTTGCCGAAAAGCATTCATCTCAAGAGTGCCGAGATCGAGCAAAAGTTGATCGAGGTTTTGCTTCTTTCGTGAGACTCAATTTGCAGCGTGAAGCACAGGAGACGCCGAGCACGCAGTTTTCGATAGCAGGTCACGCCGCTACGGAAAATAAGCCGGCGATCACACCCGAGCTAATCGCATTTGCCGAAGAATTCCGCAGGACCCCGATGGATAGAGTTCGAGCGTTAAAGAGCCCAGCCACGAATCCTCTCGGATACGAAATTTATGAGCGGCACTTGCAAGCTGCAATTGCCGCCAACTTGATAGGACGATGACCATGAAAATTACGAAAGCACAGTATTCAGCGAACATCGTCGAGAATCAATTTTTCGTAAATGATTTTCGGGAACTCATCGCTCACTTCTCAGGTGTTTCGGAAGGGGTCACTGCATTCTTGCAGATGAACTACCCGGAAGAGCTAGTCGCTCTCTCGAAAGCACCAGACGCCGGTCTCTACCGCAAGCTTTTGGCTGAGGCTCTGGTTACCTTGATCGACCGAAATGCATTATCTCAGCTTGCTGAGTTGAACGATCTTGCTCAAAGCGAATTGGTCAAGCTTCGTCAAGAAACAGGCATCGGTTTGGAACATATACCGACTCCACCTTCTCCGCAGCCGACTGCAAAGCAGCTTCTTGAGGAGCGAGTCATCAACGATTGGCACACGCTGAAGTCCGCAGATATTAGAAAGAACTGTGCAAACGACCGAGCGTACCGAGTGACGTTCGAGCGTCTTTGCGCAGAGGACAAACTGGACTCGGTCGCAACAACGAATCATCGGATCAACGAAGATTTCTCGATCACGTCAAGGCGGTGAGGCCATGTCTAAATTTCGAAAGAGACAGAAGCGCTTGCAGAAGCGTGAACGGGCACGGGCCCGAGCATCGCAGCAACCACAACCGGGCCTCGAAGTGCTTCGCATTCTCGATCAGCGTTTGGACGAATTACTTCCTAAGCCTCCCCGAGATGTCCTTGTGAGCGCTCTCGCTTCGAACAATTAAATTCCCACAACTTTCACCGGCCCCATCTCCGTGCCGGTGATTCGACGCGCAAGGGTGCTTTGGGTTCTTCCTCTTTCCAACGCGCCTCCCGCGTCTCGCGTTTCTGTGCTTCTCAACGGAGTTCATGTGCTCGGAACTATTACAGCGTTTTTCCCGGAAAGAGGTTTTGGCTTTATTGCCTGCGAAAAAGCCGGTCAGACTTCGACTATCTTTTTTCACGTTAGCAATTTGTTCTTAATCGACGGCGTCGAGCCTATTCCATGCGTGGGCTGCAAGGTCGATTTTTGCTTTAGCGTGAGGGGCAGAAAACCGATCGCTGCCCACGTAAAGATTTTAGAGTGGCCGCAGAACAAACGTAATTGAGATTGCTTGTCGCCGCTCCACGCGAAGCGGAGACGAGCACGATTCCTCACGAGCAATGTGGGGTCACGTTCGTTGTTGCCAGAAGGCGCTTAACGCACTTGGGCTAATGCATTCAAAGAATGCACCTTCTCTCCGTTGAACGTGAGTGTGATGAGGGAAACGCAATCGAGGGTCGTCCCTCCGATTCGAGCATTGTCCTCGGGTCTATGAATCGGCCCTGAATATTTTCTTCATAAAGAGGCGTCACATGACAGGAATTTTGGTTGCTTCTATTTCAAAACGTTCTTCCGAAGTGTTATTTCCGGTTGAAACGCAAGAAGCGAGGATGGATCAGATCGCAATACGAGTGCAACGACGCTGCCACACAAGTAGTTGAGATGAACGGGTTGAGGGTCAAGCTTTGCGAAGCACACGCAAACGCTGTGAGTCGATACAAAGTTGTCGTACGAAATAGACGAGTTCAGTTTCAAGAATTGAAAGCAGCGGCCTGAGAGCCGCAGAGGAGTCAGAACGTGTCTATCAGCATCGGCGAATACGCTGGAAAGAAAGTCGTTTGGGTGAAAGTGTCGAAGAACGAAACGGTTGAAAACGTGTGGTGTACGAAAGCTGACTACGCAGGGGTTAAAGCTGTGTGTAGAGCAAGAGACACGGAACCGAACGCTATCTTTGCGGGCGAACCCAGGGACCACGGAGACTACTTTTCTGTGCCTTGTTATTTCTCATCTGAGGATCGGCTGGTAGCCGAACCAGAATTTGTGCGGCAGATGAGGCGTGACCCACAGTGAGGAGAATTGAAATGGCACACAGATTAGTTCCAATCGAAAAGGCGAACTCAGCCGCAGATGCCGAGGCGTTTGTGATCCAGGATAGCGGCGGTCAAGTCATCCCGGTAGCTGGAAAAACGGAAGCGGTCGAAGGCGGATGGCGAGTCGAGGTCTACTCGACGGATGGCCGTGCGCACGTTCCGCTTGCAGCGGGCCGGCAATACTTCAAGGTCTTAGCGATCTCGAAGTGTGGAAAGTTCGCTCGTGTGCAGGATGACTTTGGAATAGAGAGCGATGCTCATCGTGCGTTTGATTCGTTCGGTGAGACTGTAAAGCTGGAAGCGGGCGATCTGATCTCAGCGTTGTCAGCGGGCCAAGGCGATCTCAGAGAAGTCTTCATCGAGCGTCGGGCGAATGGTAGTGCTATCGACTGGCAAGAGCGGCCTGAGTTTAATGGCACGAACGGCGAGAGCGCCGGATGGACTTTGGGAGTCGCAACGGGTCCAGGATTCACCAAACAATGATCTTCAGTACCAACCGCTGTGATATCCGGCGGACACTTTGCATAACCTGATCGGCGGAGCGGATTGCCGAGTCGATCTCAAATCAAAGAAACGGACGCCGTCTAATTCCCTTGGTTTATTGGGAACCAAGCAGCCGGCGTTCCTGCCTCGCGTAAAGAGTTTTCGCCTCCAACGGCGTCGAAGAAAGCGGCATGTGTACAGATGCCGTTGAAACACAGTCAGTCCTATAGGAGAAGTAAGAAATGAAATCAGTATCAGAAGTGGCGAATGAACGTCGTGAAAAAGATCACGAGGCATCTCGCAAAGCTGTGTCACCCAACAAGGGGAAGACACAAAACCCCAATACAAATTGGGGAAGACAAGAGCAGAGAGAAACGTCGGTTGGAGAAGGCCAGTTGAATCTCGGCTCGAATCGAAACATGGGCCGTGCGCATGAAAGCGAAGCAGCACCAGATCATCAGCCCAGCGGAGGGTTTGGTTACACCAAAGATCAAACAGTTCGCAAGCATGAGCCGGCGCCTGTTGTAGAAGACGGCGCAATCGACAACCGAAAGACTGTCGAAAGCGGCGCCACACTTGGTCGTCACGTCCAGTCAGACGATGGCTTCGAAATCGCAGAACGTCGGCGTTCAAGCGTTGTCGAGAACAGGAAAAACACAGAGCGTGTTTTTGACTCACGAAGAAAGAAACACAGCAGCGTTTGAAAATCTAATGGGGCCGCCCGCGAAAGTTGTCGGCATCTTGATTTCCGCGCCTCTGTTTCGGGAGTACGGGGTTTCACTTAGGAATATCCGGGAAGTCCTTCATTTGGGGAAAAAGCGGAAAGGCGTTACAATAACTCTTGACATCACTAGGCTGGCGGGTTGTTAATATTCCGTTCTACCAGCAACTTTGATTTGGGCGCGAGATCAAAGGAGGCTGTATGGTGCTGCAAAGACGCAGGTTGGTGGGGACACTGTGTACTCTGTTTGACCCCTTTTCCAGTTTGGATTAAGTCGACAACGGCCGCGTATTTGCTCTTGGTGTCTTTGATTGTTCGCGCTTCCTATGGGTCGTCCACAGGAACCATTTTTAAGTGCATTTCGTAAGCTCGTTTTCGGAGTCTAACTGTCATGGCTAAATTAAGGTCGAAAAAATCAGCAAGTAAGGCAGGCCGCGAGCCTCGTACCATCGTTCTCAGTCCCTGGTGCGGAAAATCTGGCGACAATTGTGGCGGCAAAGTTCTGGTTAGCACGACCAACGCACACTTTGCTCTTGCGTCTGGTTCGTTCAACATCGCACGTCCAAAAGCAAAAGAGCGGTGATATCCAGCCTTCAATAACAAGCGCCCATCTATCCCGGCCACGCTAACAAATCCTGCTCCTTGCTGAATTCGGAACGCACCGTCAGGCTGAAGTGCAATCATGTGTTCTCCGTGTGGCAGTCTGATCTTCAGAGTTCCATTCTCATTCCGTATAGGCAACTGAGCGACTGGTCTATCGAGCACTAAAAATTTTCGTGCCCAATCTGCGGCTTGCCTGACATGATGTTCGGCTCTGTCCGTCACAACATAAAATTGATAAGCCAGCAGCTTCATAGGATCGATGTTCAGCACGTCAATTATTTCGGGGTCGCCTCGAAACCGGGCTTTGAACGTGTTGACTAGCTGGCGCTGCGCTTCCGGGATCGGATGACGTTCCAACGGGGTTATGTCTCTCTCAGGAAGTGCGTCGACTCGATTTCTGTACTCGTTCCATCGCGCCTCAGCCTGTTCATAGGTCAGCGGCGGATCAAAGCAACACTCATTTTGTAGGTACGCAATGGCCTCGTCGCGTTCCATCCACCCAAGCAAGATATTTGCCCCGACTGTTGATATAGCCATTGAAAGACACCTCAACGATTGCATGTCGACATGGGTAGAGGACTGATTTAAGATGGAGTCGTTCGAGGACCTCACCTGTAAATCAGTTCATTGGCTTCAAAGCGCAGAGCCGGTCATCACCCGGCTCTTTTGCTTTTATGGAAAGCGAAAAGCCAATCCCGCTATTCTTCGGTCGTCTCAAGGGAATTACTACAAGGAGCCACTAAGCCTTCGGCTGCTGGCTAGTGTGTTCCGGGGGCTTAAGCCTTGGGCTCTCTCCCTAGATCCACGACCATGTACATTATACACCTAATGGTTTTGCACTAGGTTCGATGGGCTGTGGAAATCTTCGGAAATCGTTGAAAACCATTCTTATCGGTCGGCCATCTCCTCGTACTTTTTTCAAGCTTGACCCTCAGTATTAGGCTCTTATATCCTTTAGGTACCGCGTTTCGGTGCGCTCGCCTACAAAACGTGCGCACATCCAAGACGGAACACGGTGTTTTCACTCCTCTGGTTCACTGAGGCGGTGTTGCGGTGACGCAACGCTGAGACTGCCACTTGGCAGCCCTTCTTGAGATCACAGCTACGCGGACTTGAAATGTCTGCGAGCTAGATTTCAGGCAGGCACTCGTGATCTTAAAAATTAAGCAATCACCTTCGTCAGTGTCAGTTGAGCAAGCTTCTGCTCGTCTGCGTTTGAATGCCGAGACGCTGAGAGCGCTGCTCGCTGTGCGATCGGTGCGGTGATGCCACGAACAAAAAATAAGTGGCTTCAACCTGCACCAGCAGAGAAATTTCCTGTGTCTCCTGAAACGAAGATCGCTCCTGCGTTTCTGAACATTGAACAGGCTGCGCAATATTTTGGTGTCACGACCTGGACGATACGTCGTTTGATAAGCAGCAAAGAGCTTGCGGCGAAACAGTTTGGCAAGCGATTCATTATCAAGCGCAGTGACATCGATGCTCTGTGGGATAAGGCGGAGGCAGCTTGAAGTTTGGTAGCCCGGACGGGAATCGAACCCGTAGTCTTTGCCTTGAAAGGGCAACGTGTTAACCGATTACACTACCGGGCCAGCGCTACAAATTATTATTGTGCCTGAGACAGCGCCTCTTGTATAGACGACCTGTCCATGATGGCGTAGCGTTTGAACATTGAATCTGTCTTGTGTCCGCTGATCGCCATCGCAACGATCTGAGGCACGCCACGTTTAATCATGTTCCGGCAAGCACTTCGTCTGAAGTCGTGAAGCTCTAATCCACGATAGCTTCGTGTCTTTTTATCGAACATTCCCATTCCGAGTTTGTCACAGACCTGTCGCCATTCTCCCCGCAGGTTAGTCGTGTCGAATACAGGCCCGTTCCCTCGCTGTGCTTTCCTCAAATCGTTGACGAAATCGAACAGCGGTTTGCCGTTCTTGCTCAGTAGTGGCAGCACCAGGTCTTCTCTGTTCTTCAAAATATTTCCGGGGATGTGCATCTCCGTGACTTTTCTATCGATCATCTCCCAGGTGATATTTGTAGCGGCTCCGGATCGCATTCCGGTTTCATAGATGAACTGCACGATGGGCCGCAGGTTCGGAGAGAGTTCTTTCACAATCTTGGGTAAGTCTGCTTTCTCTAGGAAGCCTCGTTTCTTGTTGTCCACACCGACAGCGATCGGAAAAGACGGGACATCCGCTTTGCGAATCTTGCCTCGCTTCGCCATGAAGTTGAACATGGCCCGCAGGATGGTCAGCCGCTTGTTGGTTGTTGCCTTCGTTGCGTTCAGCACCCACTGCTTCGCCTCTTCTGCAATCTTCTCCGCTTGCGCCGGCATCACCTTACCGGCTTTCTTCAATCTCCAAGTTGTTTCCTTCTCGATGGATTCCTGCTGATATTCAAGGACCTGTGCTTTGTTCTCGCGCCATGTACGGAAGCGCTCTAGTGCGTCAACGTCGATGGCTGCGATCCGCATCCCTTTGAAGAACACATCGAGATCGTTCAGGACGTGCTGATCCGGCTTTTTGCCGCCTTTGTGGATGTACTCGTCACGCATCGTCTCGTAGCGGACTCGTGTGTCTTCACGGAGGCCCATCCTGGCCTGTGTCTTCCACTCCTCCAACATATCGATGGCGGCCATCTGATCGCTCGTGCCAGTCTTGCGCTGGCGCCGCTGACCATCAACGGTCAAGATCATGTAATAGTTGCGTCCGATCTGTCGGACAAACCCCTCGCTAATTTCGTGTTGGATCATCCATTTGCCTCCTCACCAGCTTGTAGAAAAGCGTAGCAAATGGTCGGGTGCAAATCAAGTGCAAAAATGATAGTGCAAATCGCAAAAACAGCATCAATACAGGCTATTTGTGGTGCGCAATCCGCCCTTTCAAGGCTAAAATACGGGTTCGATTCCCGTTAGCGCTACCACTCCTTTGGTTCTGATCCGCCTGCTTGTCCTTATTTACGCTTGAGTTCTGGT
>WNFI01034446.1_pt1 | contig 38184 bp, 49 predicted proteins | sample 5400471 | NCBI WGS metagenome assembly WNFI01 (sample SAMN13153348, study PRJNA577476) | soil metagenome | isolation source: 100 cm saprolite on Douglas fir-dominated hillslope | place: USA:California | collected 2013-09-17 | reverse complement strand
TCGGTAGCCCACGTGGAACTCGGCTTGCAGCATTCGGTCGGCGGCGCGATCCAACCTGGCTGTCAGGGTATGGAGCGCACGCCCGAGATCGAGGGTCATAGCAACATATTAGCATGCTAACTTAGCAACGCAAGTAGGCCGACCGTACTGAGCATCCAGAAGCTGGCGGCACTTGACTTCGAGTCGCCTGCTTCGCGCACGGCGGAACTATCACGCGTGATGCCGCGGCGCACGTACAGCGCTTTGCCGAGCGCATCGCCGACCAGCTACCTGTGGGCTAGGTGGACTTACGCGGCCTTGCGCAGGATCGCGATCGAGATCGCGAGGGTCCATGCGTACAGGGGCAGCAGCGCGACGATGGTGACGATTCCGTTCGCGGTGTAGAAGGCGCCGGCGTTGTCGCCGCCGTAGAGAGCCGGGACGGTTATGACCACCACCACCGCGGCCACCCAGGAGAGCCACACCGTCCAAGGCGGCAGAATCGCGGATTTCGAGAGGGCCAACCCGGATACGCTAAGGAAGAAGGCCAGCGCGATCGCTATTGGAGCCCCGCCGAGGACCCCCGAGGCCACGAACATGGCGTGAACAGCAGGAACGTCCGCGGTCCCGCTGGCGTTGGCTGCCGCCGCCGCCAACATGCCAAGACTGACGAAGCCCAGGATCGCGATTGTGCTCCCGAAGCCAAATACGGCGGTGCCCAGCTGATCGAGTTTCGCGTCGGCTCCGACGAGCATCGCGCGGATGCCGGCGAGGAAGACGAAAAGGACGCCGAACGCCACAAAGAACAGAAGCGCCGAGGTTTCGATCGTTCCGCTGCCGTTGTGGAGGTAGTGGACGACGCCGTTGGCGGTCTCGAGACCCGTCGGCGCCCCCGCCGCGTACCCCACAACGAAGGCGATCACCTGCATCACCGTCGTCACGATCCCTGCGATTCCCGTCCACCGTTCTGGAGTCCACCCACTCATCGCAAGCCCTCCTGGTGACCGACCGGAACCCGATTATGGTTCTCCTGCATAAAGTCTGCAACACGGTCGCTCACGGACTCTAGATCGGCAGTAGAGGTGCTCCGCCAATCAGCCAGAGTCCGGGTGACTGGCATTCTGACTGGCAATCCAGTGCCATCGACCAGCGCTCCTGGTCCAGCTTTGCGACGACGTCCGGCCTGGTCGGCCCGTACAACGACCGGCGTCGGCTTGGACCGATTCTGAGTTGGGCCTCCCACTTTCCCTCCGCCGGCTGGGATCCCGCACCCGCACGACGCGCTCATCTCGCCATGCCGCTTCCTCCGTCTGCTGACGGGCGCGATTTGCCCGATTGCCAAATCCAACCCAAAACGGGCCGATGTCTATCTGATATTTCGCCTCGTCCGATTGACGAAATCGTCAGTCGGCGCGGGCGGCTGTCCCCTTCGGGGCGGCTGCTTCGAGATTATCAGCCGCTTCCGTCCTGGCGAGCTCGACGGCGCGCCTGACACCGCCGAGCCACGGCTCGCCATGGCCGGGCAAAACCGTCTGGGCGTCCAGGTTCTGCAGGCGACCCAGCGACTCCAGTGCCCTGCCCGTGCTCTCGTTGACGAAATCCGGCGCCAGTGCCGGTTGCGCCCGACCAGTTAATAGGTCGATGGTCACCAGGGAATCGCCACTGAAGAGGATGCTCCGCTCCTTGATGTGAAGAGCGCAAGACCCTGGAGTGTGCCCAGGACAATGGACAACGCGTGGAGTTCCCGGCACGTCGAGCACCTCGCCATCAGCAAAACCGGTCAGCTCCGCGACCGGCACCTTTTTGGCGGCTCCGTGGATCATGGCATGGAGAACATTCCTGTAGATGAAGGGACGGAAGCCCTGGCTGAAGAAGGGTGGTCTGCTGCCCTCGAGCTCTCCCTTCAGAGCCGGCGTTTCCAGGGGATGCACATATACAGCCGCGCCGGCCGCTTGGCGGACGCGCTCGGCGAGGCCGCAGTGATCGGGGTGCGAGTGCGTGAGCAACACGGCATCGATGTCCTCAACGCGACGACCGATCGCGTTCAATTCGCGGAGCAGCGATCTCCAATATCCTGGGAACCCAGCGTCGAGTAGCGTCAGCCGGCCGCCCTCCTCGAGGAGGTAGCAATTGACAAAGCGACTCCCAAAGCGCCGAACCCCTGCTCCAACTTCCATGCTCAAGCCTCAGAATCGAGCGCTGCGCGTAGGTGCTCGGAGTTGGCTCGGACATTGCGCGGGATGAGCCTCCGCATGAGCGGGGCCATTAGGCGCATAGACCTGGATAGCGGGGTGAAGGCAAGCGCCATGGTCACGCGCGCCCCCGTAGGAGTTGCGTCCACGGTCCAGTCAGCCTCCTCAAGCATTGGCCCCGAGGTGGTGCGGAAGCCGAACCGGCGATCAGGCTCGAAGGTGGTGACCCGGACGGCGCTTACCACCCTGGTACCGGGGACCGATCGGACCTCTCGGCCTGTTGTCCCGAGTCCTACGGGATCGCTGTCGTCCCTGATCATCTCGATTACAGCCGGGTCCCAGCGCGAGTGGTTTTCGAAGAAGCCGCGGGCGATGTGGTCGAACGCCTGCTGCGCGTCACAGCGCACGTCCAGCACGACGGTGGTCGCATACATTGGGGACCGATTGGTCGTGCTCGGTGCGGTTGCTGCTTGAATCTGATCCGTCATGTGCTCCTCCTTGCGGTTAGCTAGACTCATAGGCTTATGAGTAGACTCCTAGTCTAGTGAACGGTAGGCTGCAAGTCAAGCGCCCCTATACCTCGCAGCTGCGCGCCGGGCAAGCCAGTGCCACCCGGCTGGCGCTGCTGGAGGCTGCCGGCCACCTCTTCGCCGAGCAGGGCTACGTCGCCACATCCGTCGAGCAGATCGCCCAGGCGGCACGAGTCAGCCGCGCGACCGTCTTCACTTCCGTGGGAGGCAAACCAGTACTGCTTAAGGGGGCTTACGACGTGGCGCTGGTTGGTGACGACGAGCCGGTGTCCATGTCGGAGCGACCGGATGCCTTGCGGGCGAAGGCTGAGCCTGACCCCTACAAGTTCTTGGCTCTGTACGTGGCACAGCTCACTGGCGTCCACGGTCGAATCGCTCGGATCCATGAGGCGATCCGCGGTGCAGCCGGCGCCGACCCCGAGGCGCGAGCTGTTTGGGAGACAGTCCAGGCCGAGCGCGCGATTGGCGCTCAACACGTGATTGCGGACCTCGAGAAGAAGAGTCCGTTGCGCCGGGGCCTCGGCCGCCAGGAGGCAATCGACGTCCTGTGGACCCTGATTGATCCAAGCCACTACCTGCAGCTGGTTCACCATCGCGGCTGGACGGCGGAGCGCTTCCAAGCCTGGCTAACAGCCACCCTCCAGGCCCAGTTGCTTGACCCCCGTCGCAAGCGCTCAGGAGTCAGCTAGTCAGCCAACCCAAAGGAGTAACTCGTCAGGGCCGGACTGAGCCGGCCGAGGCCTCCCGGACGGTATCTTCCGGTTGTCCTGCTATTCTCGGACTCCTGCCCGCATAGCTCAGTTGGCAGAGCAGTTGATTCTTAATCCCGGGCCCTGCTTCTGAGTTCAGATCCGGCCCAAAAAGGCCCGATGTACATCTGATATTTCGCGTCGTCCGATTGACGAAATCGTCAACCGGCGCTCTGCGGCTCGCCCTTCAGGACGGCTCCGTCGAGGCTAGCACCAGGCGAGTCTTCTGTCGAGTGACATCACCGCCCCATGGTTAAGTGGTCGACCGGTGCTGTCGTCGCCCGAGGTTAATCGCCTTCCGGGGAGTCCACCGGTTGGGAGTCGGCGATGACCTCACGGGCGTCGATGACGCGCTCATGCGGGACAAGCACCTTCACCTGCCCGTCTGGTGCAAGACCAACGTCCCAACCAGAGCCGGTCTCCAAGACCACCGGGATGCCCGCAGTTTCTAGTGTCAGTTTGAGTATCGTCGCCCGAACGGTGCTCAGGACGGTGAGTGACTCCCAGTCGGTAGATGGATCAGGATTTGTCTCCGGCAGGTCCAAGGGGCGATCGGCATTCGCTGCTGCGGCTTTGCCAGCCCACAGTGCGTCTTCTGCTGAGGCCCCCAACGTCTCGGCTTCTCGTGCAGCGCGAACCCCTGCAGCCACCTGCTCGGGCCAAAGGTGTCCGAGGGCCTGTTTGAGGGTTGATGACCAATACTCCTGGCGGTCACTGTCATCCACAACCGAATCGTACGTCCGACGGTTAAGGTCCAGCAAAGGGCGCCCAGTCGCACGACGGAAGCTCCGGTTACATTCCCGAATACTCGCGTGCCGGAACGCGCAGCCAGCGCGATCGCCGAACCAGCCCATTAGGCTTGTCGCCATGGCGGAACCGGGTCACTCAGGGGTGGTCGTATTCTGGCGGCCTTGGAGACGCCTCCTGGCAGTAGGTTTCGGTGTCGCTGGACTGCTCTACGCCAGTGGCGCCCTGCTGACGGGTTCGGAACACGGACTTGCTTCAATTGCCTCGATTGTCGTTCCGGCTCTTGCCGCTGCGCTGCTGATGGTGGTCTACGGGCAGAAAAGGGTCACAATCCCCAAGTCGTTCACTCGTGGCGGACTCATCGGCTTGGCTGTGCTCTTCTCAGCACTCCTGCGTATTAGTTCGGGTGAATCCGCCACCTCCCTCCTAGGTCACGGGCTGCTGAGCTTCCTGGCTGGTGTGCTCATTTCCGGTGCGCTCCTGGTTCAAGGCTGACCGGTAATCAGCCCCTGTAGATTGGAAGCGTGGAGTGTCCTTCCCGCACACTCGGGTGACGTGCGGCGCCATTACTGGGGGATTTGCGCCATGATCCGATGACGGCATCGATCAACAGCAGGTCGGTCCGGAAGCCGGACAAGAGCCACAGCCCGAGACGCGCAGCACGGTAGGAGGGGAGATGGACATCAATCGCATCGAACGTAAGCCCCAGGGTGCCCTGGCTCCGCCGCCCCGTGTGTATCGATTGACTGTTGTCCAGGTCACGAGTGCACTCGTCGTCACCTTTCGCCGGGGGAAGCCGAAAGTCGGCAGTCTTAAGGAGCTGGAGTCGTTCTACCGAGGGGTGTTGATATATAACCTCCTGCTCGGATGGTGGGGCTTCCCGTTTGGACTGATCTGGACCCCAGTCGCGCTCGTAAGGAACCGGAAGGCGATATCGACACTGCGGGGTCTCGCTGAGTCCGGCGCTGCAGCCCCGGGTTGGTACTCCGACCCGACCGGCCGCCACGTTGCTCGCTTCTGGGATGGCAACGTATGGACCGACCAGGTCCGCCAGACCTCCACCGATCCACTATCAACTGACAACGTGCCCAAGGCCAATCCCGGTGAGCGTATTGCCGGAGGAATAGTCCTTCAGGAAAGCGAAGCCGAGGACGCGCCCTCCTAGCCGCGTCGCCATGCTATCGGTCAAGAGTCATTGCCAGACACTCGTGTGGCACACCGTCATCCCAGCGACCCGGGATTATGGATGAATGACGACCTGGTAGCCAACGATCAGCCCAAGAAGGACGACCAACATCAAGACTCCCGTCCAGGTTGTGTGCGCAGTGGCCCAAGATACCGACCCCGGATATTCGGTCCGGATATCTTTTGCTCGAACCGGGTCCGTCACGCTTTCATCTGGCTGAATGCCGAGCTGCCGCCAAAGAGGAAGGAGCTGCTTCCCGGCAGCCCCTTTGGCGCCCCATCTGGCGAGCACCCGGCCGTCGAGTCCGGTCACCGGCGCTGAACGAGGAGTGGAAGTGCGCCCAACGTCGATCTGACGGATTACCACCTGCCTGATGTCCGAACGGTCGAAGGTCGCTGTGCGCCCTCGCCAGTTCGTGAAGCTGATCCGACTTCCCGCAGCGACGATCCTGAAGTTCCGGATCGCCATCGCCACATACCCGATGAGTCCTGCGATCGCCACCACTCCAGCGAGTCCGACGATCACTACGGCGCCAGCTTGGCCCTGGCGCAATAGGGTCTGGCTGAGGATCCATCCGATTGCCCCCAGTAGTAGGACGACCGGAAGGACAGCGATCGCAGCCCACCACCGGGGCTTGCCAGCACTGATAACGACCTCTGGGGTGTTATCGGTCATGCAGTTAACTTCCTGCGACATATCTCGCAGCGTTATTCGAGCACAATCCCCAGGCCGAGTTGTTGGTGCGGACCCATCGGTCCTGAGGACCGTTGTGCTACGACCGGTTCCTCACGCTTAGCGACCGATCGCGTATCGCTTGGATAGCCAGCTCACCAGCTCCGGCCATCGGGTGAAATTCGATTCTCAGTCCCTCGAGTTCCAGCTTTACTCCTCGGGAGATGTCTTTCAGTAGGGGCCGGTCGGATTGTTCGATGGATGCTCGGGTCAAGTCCGACCAGTGAGCCGACAGACAGGGAAGCCCGCCAATCAATCGCCAGGACGGCCCGCAGTACACGCCGTCTGAATAGACCCGCAGTTCCACGGCGGGCCACCTCTGATACAGGGTCACCCGATAAGGCAGTCGGAAAAGGGCGGAGCCGCGAATCTTGGCGATCAGTTCCCCTTTAGGAGGCTCGTAGTGGTGACTTCGTGCAATGACCTTCCACGCCCCTACCGCGCCAATCCGCTGCGACAGCATGCCGAGCGTGAAAGGGCCCAGCCCTCCCCCAAGAAGCACCTGGGCGGCTCGCACCGACGGCTGCGGCTGGGACCCCACAAAGAGCCCCAGCGCAAAGATGCATGCCCCAGCAACTTCCATGATTGTGCCCGCGAATATGAGGCCGAACGCCAGGGCATTTGGTCGGACAGTCTTACGCGGGAGTTCTCCGACCGTATTCGGTTGAGCCACACGGCCATCGTAGATGGCTCAGTGCTCGTATGGCTTCTAGCACCGGTCGAGATGCTTCAATGTTCGCCCCATCTACCACATCATCTACGGGTGGCACGCTCCGTTCCGACGCTTCTCCTGACCGGCACTATCGGCGTCGGCAAGACCACCATCATGGGCGAGGTCGTCGATCAGCTTCGAGCAGCAGGCATCCCGCATGCCTCGCTGGATCTTGACTCACTCTCGCAGAACGAGCCGGCGCCATCGGACGACCCCTTTAACACTCGCCTGACCTTTCAGAACCTAGCGGCAGTCTGGAGAAACCTGCGGCTAGCCGGGGCGACCAGCCTCGTGGTGGCCCACGTGATCGAGTCGCGAGACGACCTTGCGCTGTATCGACAAGCAATTCCTGGGACAGACATCACCGTCGTGCGGCTGGTAGGTGCTCCGCAGACCCTGCGGCATCGGATCGCACGCCGAGAGGTGGGGTCAAGCCGGGAGTGGCATCTGGCGCGAAGTACAGAGCTGACGGTAATCATGGACGCCGCCGACATCGGCGATCTTGTCGTCAGCACCGATGGTCGTCGCCGTCATTCAATCGCGCGGGAGATTCTTCAGTGGATCGGTTGGATTTAAGCAGAGTTGCCGCCTACCGAATCAGAGCGACCAGACTCCTCGCGCCTAGGACTTGGTCACGCTGGCATGTGTGCGTGTCTGGTGGTGGGGATCACCCGTCACGGCGGCCGATGGTCCCAAGAGCTACAGACGAGATGAACGTCACGGCCGCGAAGGCTATAAGTGGACGAGCGTATGCGGTTGCGCGAACGATGAATTCGGCCGCGACAACCGCCCCAAGCAGGAACAGCGCAGCGGCCATGAGCACCCCGCCCCATAGAGTTCGTTTCGGGACAGAATTCGGGTCAGCAACAACCGCGATGTAGACGAGACTCGTGGACGCGATTGCGCCCAGCAAGAAACCACCCGCGACTATCGCCGCCCCTATCGTGCCGTTTCGCGTGATGACTGAGAAGAGCCCCCCCGCCAAGATAAGCGCACGGCCAAGATTAGAGGCGTAGCGAGACCCGACAAGGAGGGCCGCCTTCATATCAGCTTTGACCATAGCCATAGCCGATCCGGACGCCTAGAGACATTCTCCGCGCCCGCGCTCCAGCCCGGCCGGGCTCAAACCGCGCTTAGCGCCACTCGACGGGCGCGCGCCAAAGACATTGGATAGATAGAACGGCAACCTGGCCCGCGCACAGCGAAGTGGTTGTCGAGCATCGTCCGAGCAGCTTTACGTCTGCCGAGTGTGCTGTAGCACCCTGCAGCACGGTAGTAACAATCGGCAACCAGCCCGCGCGCGCTGGCCATCCCTTCGCCGCATTCGCCGGAAGCAATGGCGCGCGGACCACGGCGTATGAGACCGCGGTAGATGGCCACGGCCGCACGCTCTTCTCCAAGCATCTCAAGGCTGCCAGCCGCGTCCCACAATGCGAGAGGACAGCGGGGCGCGATCTCCAACGCTCTCTGGGCGTACTTGAGCGCCTTCCCATACTGAAACTGCTCGTAATAGGTAAGGCTGAGACGCGTCCAGAGCCAGTGACTATCAGACTCGCGTCTCAACGCCTTGCGGACCAAAGCGCGAGCGTCCTGCCAAGCCTCCGCCAAAATCAGGCGCTCGACTTCATTGCCAACTCCATTAGAGGCTCCCTTGACAAGTGTTCGGCCACCACCATTTCTCGATCTGATCATCCCGACACTTTAGAGCCGCTCGCGTGGAGGGCTCCGCCACTACTCGTCAGTTCTTGGCTTTCTGGTCACATTCCCCCTGAGTGTCACTCTTTCACGCTAGCGTGCGCCAGCGGGCTATCTTGGCACCCAATGAACACGACACGTCCGCTGGTGATCCGCGTCCTCTTCCTCGCGCCCGTGGTGGTCATCAACGCGATCATCTTGTTTCGCGTCGCATACGCTCCGCTCTGGGCAGCAGTTGGCCTAGCTATGTACCTCGCCGCCTACTTTGCCGCGGCCAAGCGTTTCGAGCGGCCGAGGGCTCGCCGCTGGCTGTGCGGGGCGCTTCTTCTCATTGCGTTCGCGGCGGTCATAGCCATTTCGGTCATCCGCGTGAAGTACTACGTCCTCGCCGGAGCCAGCGGTGCTGGTTCGCTCGCCGGCTTCGTAGCAGTATTCCCCCTCGGCGATTAGCACACGTCGCGCTGGCCGGCTTCAGCCTTGGCGTCCGTTCGGTCTTGCCTCGAGTGTGATTCCAGCAAGCCGACCTGGCTGAGTCCTCGACGGTCATGCTGCCGTTGGTGGTCCCTGGCGGCCCGATCAGCCCGTCACTGACCACGGCACGACCTCCCAGTTCCCGTGAACCATGATTCCGGCGGAGGCAAACGCCGCACGAACCTCCTTCTCGTCCCACATCTCAACAGGGAAGGCTTGGAGTTTTCGTCCGTCCTTGCCAAACAGGATTGCCTTGCGTTGAGTTTGACCCCAGAAAGAGATGGAGGCGAAAACAACTCCGCCGAGATCACGAAGTTGGAATGAACGCCGTCGGATGAGTTGCTGAATTGTGAGTTTCGAGGAATCGACCTCGATCCTCTCGCGAACGAACTCAGCGGCTACCAGCATCGCAGCGCCCGCAAGACCCACCAGTGGCCATCGCCAGTCTCGCGGCCAACTTACAACCAGCAGAAACAGGATGAAGGCGATGAATTGCCACCGCCGCAGGCTTATCCCGCGTGCCTTCAGGTAGGCGCCCAGCCGAGGCCGAAGGACTGTGGGGAGGGCGGAGCCGGAGGACGCCGAGCCCTTAGCCCCTCCGACTTGGTCAAGGACACCGGGCCACGTCCTAGCGACCAAGTTCGTCCACGCGGCAGCGCGCTCCGTCAGGACCGTTGGGTTGCGTTCGCGGGCAATCACCGTTGCGCCACAAACGAGGCCTCCGACGCCGGTCATTGCGCAGCCGATTAGGAAGGCTTCGAGGTTCGGCTGGGCGATGCCGCCTATGAGCTCCATCAGCCCAAACACGAGCACGACCCCGCCGACGATAAACCCGCCCATCCCACTGCCAGATCGGGGGCCGCCAGGGGCAGGTACGACCCGTCAGCGGAGAGGACGGCTGGTGCCTGGCCCTCCGACTGGAGTGTGTGGGCGACTGCGGTCTCGACCAGCGCCTTCAACTCGTCCGGATTGCGGACATCGACAAATTCGATGGCCTTGAGACTGGCCTGGCTTTGAAAGAACGAATTCACCGACCCGATCCTCTGGACAGAGGAAGGCCGCGTACCGAACCTGACGCTTGCGGTCTGCTGCTCCGGTCGATCAATCGATATCGTATCGATGTCGCCTAGCGACGCCCAAAGCCCCCTAATGTTCGAGCTTGCAGAGACCGACATGAGCCGGCGATCTGTAACCGCGAGGACGGTCGACTTGCGGCCCCGCCACAGGCCGACCATCCCCGGCAGGCTGATGAATAGGGCCGCTGACTCAAACACTGACGCGGAGGTCAACAGCTGAACGGCGTTATCGCCGGTAACCGCTCCAGTGCTGACGGACACAATGGCCGCCACCAGGAATTCGGTCGTTACCAGAAGCAGGGTCAGCCGCCCCGCGGGTAGCAGCCGCCAGAACGGCTTTGGCACCGGCGCGGCCGTCCAGCGGATCGTCTCGCCTGAAGTCAGCAGCGGAGCAATGGCTTCCCGGAGCCGGGATTCGGCCGGGTCCGAGGCGCCATGACCGGCCGACGTCTCTTCGGTCGGTCGGTTCGGTATCGGCGGGGACAGCGCTTGGCCAGAACCGGTGTCACCGCTCCGAGATATCGCGGTCATGGAGGGCGTTCGCAGTTTGGCCGGACGGGCGAGGAGCACGACAGCGATGGTCGCCAAGCCCAGGTAGATGTTGATGCTATTGATCGCTGTTCCGAGCTGCGGAGGCGACACGCCGAAGCTGTAGCCCTTGCTGACGATGATGCCGAAGTCCAGTATCCCGTGGATCGCGATCACGGGCCATATTGCCTGCAGCCGAACGCGCAGGGCCCCTAAGAAGATCCCGTTGCAGGCCACCACGACGATCTGCACCGCCACGTAACGGGGGTCATCCCCGCCGATCAGGTTGACAGTGTGAAAAGCGCCAAAGAGCAAGCCCTGGATGATGATCGCGCGCCGTGCTCCGCGCGGAAGGAGGGCCTGAAGGATCGCGCCGCGGAAGATCGTCTCCTCGTTCAAGGCAATTAGGAAGGTCAAGACGGCGGCAACTGCGATATCGAAACCACCGCTCAAGGAGACCTTCTGATCTACGACGACGGCGCTCAGAACAAAAGGCGTCACCCACCACAGCAGGTAACGGGATCGCCATTGTGAGAAGCGAGTGAACCCAACCTTCCGCAACCAGCCGACGCGGGCCAGGATCGTGAGGCCGACAGCGGCGCTGAGGCTTTCCCAGACCACCGCTATGTATCGGCCCCGCAGATGCGGAAAGACGTGCCCGAGGACGAAGAAGGAGCCGTAGCTGAGTCCGAGAATCAGCGCGAAGCTGCCGACTACGAGAAGCCAGGGATGGGCCTCGAGTCCTGCACCTTGGCGCCGGTTAGCTTCCAACACTGCGTGCGAGGATCTCACGTCGCGGAGACGCCTGATCTCAACCCTGGATTCTGAGATCAGAACGAATCAAGTCGTGTCACGCGCTAGGCTGCCCTCCATGGGTTATCTGCGGCTTTGGCTGCGCAAGACGATCGTTCCGGGTGTGCGCCTAAATCTTTCCAAGTCCGGCGTCAGCTGGAGCCTCGGTCCCCGCGGTGCCCACTTCACGGTCGGCCCGCATGGCACCCGGCGCACGGTCGGCATCCCCGGTACCGGCGTCTACTACACCAGCTACTCCGGCTACCACGCCCACCGGGCGGCGAGCCGCCGTGCGACGCCCAGCCGCGCGGTCGGAGAAGCGTCCCGGGCCACTGCACCGCCGGTACTGGTTCACCGCGACCCCATGCTTCCCACCACCAAGGTCGTCCTCGGAGGAGCCCTGGTGGTGATCGGTCTGGCCACCATCCTCGCGTACGTGGGCGTTCTGCTTCTGATGGCGGGCGCGGTCCTGGTCGTCGTCGGACTCACAGAACGAGACAAGCCCCAGTGGCAGGTGCGCGTCCTATTGCGTCGCGCCCGCGGACATCCTCAGGAGGCCGAAGCTCTCCTGGGACAGGCGCTCAGCATCGACAACGACAACCCCGAGGCGCTGGCAGCCAACGCCGACTGGCGCTTCGACAACCATCAGTGGGCGGCCGCCGCCACTCTCTTCGACCGCTACCTGGCCCACGTGCCCGAGGACTGGCTGGCGGAGGGGCACGCCGGTAATGCCTGGCTCAACGCCGGCGACCCCGACGCCGCCATCCCCCATTTCCTGCACGTCAGGGAGAAGCCCTTCTTGACCGATGACCGCCGCGCGTCCATCACCGCTGGCCTGGCCATGGCCTACCTGCGCAAGGGTGACCCGAAGCAGGCCCTGGAGCTGGCCCGCAGCGCCCCGCTGCAGCGCCACAACCTCGGCGACGGCCTGCAGCAGTGCCTGTTCATGCGCGCGGTGGCTGCCTACCTGGCCGGGCAGCACAGCCGGGCAATCGGTGACATGGATCGCCTGGCCGGCATCAACCCGGGCTTTCCCAACCTCGACGAGGTCCGCAACGAGATGCTTACCGGGACGTTCAAACTGGATGACGGCGCACCGGGAGCCTAGCCTGCTCTGTCTCTTAGTCCCGAGCCTGGCTGCTGAGTTCAGATCCGGCCCAGGTCTAGCCGACGTACGTCTGATATTTCGGTGCATCCGATTGACTGATTCGTGAGCCAGCGCTGGCGGCTCGCCCTTTCAGGACGGCTTAGTCGAGATTGTCGGGGGAGCAACCCTTGCTTTCGGGATAGCACGTAGAAACTGGCCCTGTCGGCGGGGGGCCTTAAGACAGGTCAGGGGACCGCGCCCGCCTGAGCACCAAAGAGAAAATCGGCGAGAACGAGCGTCCATAGCACCCCGCAAAGCGCTCCGATCCAAACCGTCGTGCGTTTCCATCGCCACCAGAGAAAGGAGGCAAGCGAAGCGACAGCCACAATCCCTAATTCGGCCAACGCTACCGCACGCTGACCCTGGGCGAACCCGGAAGAAGACGCACCCCAGAGGTCGACGTTCCGAGCTTCCGCGAAGAGCTCCCACAGCGACAGACCAAATGCGAGCAGACCGATGCCAAGGATCGAGAAGCCGACGATTCGCGCTATTTGCATTGGCCCATCGTAAACCGACTAGATAAACGGTGGAAGCCACCACGGTGTCGGGCTCGCGCCGGCTAGGGCAGCGCTGAGATTGTTGCTCGCGGGATATTCGCAGGCAGAATGGGCCTCACTCTGACCCACGATGGCCGGCCCGGGGGGACTTCGTATTCGGCGATGCCTGGAGGGGCACCAGCAGCAGACCCGGGAGGACGCGAAGGGTCGCGGCACCTCGACAGCGCAGGCTGGGCCTCTCGCCTTCAATTCCGGCCCTACCCGAAAATCAGACCTGGCCGACGAAAGCCATCGAGCTCCGCAGCTTCAGCCCGTCCACCCTATGAAAAAGTCAAGCGGCTTCGGGCAAACACTGCCGGGGCCCTGTGTCGCTGCAATGGATCCCAAGCTTCCGCCAGGGACTATGGATTCGCCGTTGTCTTCGTGGATTGGTGGAGGTACAGTTCAAATAGACTTCAATTTCGTATCTGAACTGGGAGCACCACCAATTGCCGATTGAACTGCCGGAACCTGACCGCGCACGCCTCCAGGGCTCACCCCTAGCTCTCGTCGTTTGCCAGCTGCGGTTTGAAGAGGTCCCAGGCACGAGTGAGGGCCGCGCCGGTCTGCGCTTACAACAAGAACTCGAGGCGGGCGCATATCAAGCCATCGAGCGGATGCAGTCGCAGGACCTGGCACTGCAACTCGGACCCGGTGGGGTGCAACCCGCGATCGAAAACCCGAAGAACGGCTGGAGGCTCATGACGGGGGACCGGCGCTGGACGGTCGCGATCTTGCCGGATGGCGCGACCCTCGAAACTCAGCGTTACGAAACCTGGCTCGACTATCGCGCTCGTCTAGTGGATCTCTTTCATGCCGTCACCACGGTTCTCGAGCCGGCCACGGTGTCTCGTCTTGGTCTGCGTTATGTGGACAAGATTTCACGCGCGGACATCCAAGAGCCGGCGGGGTGGCGTCCATATATCGCGTCGAGTCTGCTCGGCCCAATCTTGGACGAAGGGTTTGGGCCCGGAATTCTCGCTGCCCAACAACAAATCGACCTCGATGCAGGAAATGGAGCCCGATGCACTCTTCGTCACGGCACACTGCGAGAGTCAGACGCTGCGTTGGGCTACATACTGGACATCGACGCCTATTACGACGGACTACGCCCATTCGATTTCGACGCTCTAACCGAACAGGCAGACTTGCTGAATACGGTCAGTTTGCAAGTGTTTCAGCGAGCGACCAGCCTGGAATTGCTAGAGACGCTAGGAAGTTGATAAACAGCGCGCTCCCGAGCGAGGTATCGGGCTCGGTCTACGAGGACTACACTGCGCCAACAACTGCGGTGCCCTGGACTCAAGCTACCGCCCCAGGGCCACATACAGCTCTGCCCACGTACCGCTCCCGCAGCGGTGTTGCGACGGCCGGAATCGAGTTCGGCGTCGCAAGAATCCTGTACTTCCACGCCGTTGAAACTCTCGAGTTGATGAGCGGCAACGTCATGCCGCCATTGTCCCCGAGCCTATCCCACCGCGGGATGGACCACCACGTGGTCGCGTACGGCTCGCTCTTTGGCACATCAGACGAAGCGACACCCTTGGAACTGCAGGTTAGTAACCAGGATAAGTGGCCTGAAATCCTGAGTTACGAGCCAGGATCGATTCCGAACCTTGTTGTGCTATCTCGAGCGATCAACAACATGCACGGTCAGAAGTTCGGTTGGTCAACGAAAAACCTCTTGGCGTTCAGCATCATCCAGGCGCCGTTTTTGGCCTACTCACACCTGGACTTTGCCGAGGCTAATCCGGCCATGGTGCCGTCGCCTGCCGCATCCGATATGGAATCAGAAAGCCCTGCACTGGATGCGGCCAGGGAGCTGAAACGATGGCTCAACGTCACCTATGAAGATTTGGGGACCCTTACAGGTGTGGCACCGACGAGCTTTTACTACTGGCAGCGCGAGAAAGGTCAGCCTCGACCCGCAACCACCCGTGACCTATTCCGACTCCACGCCTTTGTCCGATCCTTGCAGGAGAGGATCGGCGTACCTAACCTGCGTTCTTGGTTTGGTGCGGGATCTCCGTCGCCACTCCAGCTATTGCGCAGCGGCAACTTCCAGCGAGTCGAGGAATTGGCCAGTGACTTGGCGTTCCGTGAAGCGGTCGAATCCGCTGACCGGGGCACCCAGTTCCTTCCGGACTCACCGGCTACTTACCTCGCTGAACGTTCGGCGGATCGGGCCCGGCCCACCGTAAGGCGGGTGACGAGAACCGCTCGTCCGCGCCGTGATCGATGACGGGATCCTCCGGCCTTGGCCGGATGAGATCGGCACCACCACCGCTCCTTTGCGGCAAGGCCACTTGTTTGCCAATCCTCCCTTCTTCTATCTAGGAGACCCTCGCTTCGCACTTTGGGACGCTACCAGTGCCTTGCCCGTAGACGGGGGGGCTGACGTTGTTCTATTGAACGATGATGAAGGCCCACCGTACGGCCTCGTTGTAACGCAAAGTTGCGATCTTGACGAAAGCGACCACGAGCCCAGGCGACCATGGTTCCAGATCTGCCCTGTCTACCCTTTGGACCCTGACAACCTGGGCGACGACTTCAGGCGAGAACTCGAAAACGACACCAGACTCGATTTGGCCAAACTGAAACCTCCAGACCTCGATCAGCATTTCTATTGGGTCGCCGACCTTCGCATCGAAGTTCCGGTAGAAAAGGGCTGGCTTGTCGGCCGGGACAGGGTCGAAGCCTTCGCTGACGAGGATGGCTACGACAAGTTGGCGGTGCGGTTGCGCGAGCGCGTTTCCCGAGTCGCATACGCTGATTCCTTGACTCAGCTTATCCGCAAGCTACAGGACAAGTTCCAGAGGCTGGGAGCAAACGGCGAAGTCAAAAGAGGCGTATCGCAGATTCGCGCCCGGATCGTGCCCTCCAGGCTCGCCCCGGAGTTGGTTCAGTTCATCGTCGTGAAGAACGGCGATGCGACTCCCAAGGTAGAGGAATGGTTTGACAACTGGCACGCCGAGGTACGGGCTGGCGAAGCGGTGCAGGACCTCGATCTGCAGCCGCCCCGTTATACGGACTGGGACTCGATGCTAGCTCGAGACCTGCTGAAGAGCGACGAGGTGATGTTTAGGCAGCGGGGCGCCAATTAGGTTCATCAGGTGCGATCCAATGTGGCAATCCCACCCTGCGGTCAGGGTGGACGTCTACCATCCCCTGGTGCCCCAGCTTCTACGCTCAAGTTCCGCAATCGAGACGGTCTTCGATCTCATCGGCCAGTCCGAGCCGCATATGACGGATGCCTTGGGCTGGGCGATCACCGAGTTGCCGGAACTCCTAGAGCGATTGGTTTGGCGGGCTCTTGATGACAAGGACGCCAAGGTGGACCCCAGCTCCGTCATGGTGAACCTCCAGCGCCGCGTCGAATCGGGGCGGACGGACATTGAAATCCTTCAGGCCGGCGCGTACCACATCATCTTGGAAGCCAAGAAGGGCTGGACCATTCCGCGAGAGATCCAGTTACGGCTGTATGAGCGCGATCTCCTCGCTAACAAACAGGCCCCGCTGCAGCGCCTGGCCCTTCTGACTGATGCGACCCAGGCCTATGCGCGTGCGAGCGGATTCGATCCCTCGTTATTCCAGGTGCCACTGTCGCACCTCACCTGGGCGGACGTCCTGCACGATCTCAGTTCGTTACGGCTCCAGTCGCCATGGAAGCGCCGCATCGCTGGGGATCTGGCCAGCTATCTTGGAACGGTGGTACACGATCGCCGCGTGGACTCAAACATCGTCTTCGTCCTGAGCCTGAGCGACGACTCACCGGAGTGGCTTGGGATGTCCTTCGTGGACGTCGTTACAAAACAGGCTCGGTACTTCCATGTTTACGGGCAGGGTCCCTGGCCGAAGGAGGCACCAAACTACCTCGGCTTTCGATATCACGGGCGGCTGCAGTCGATCCACCATGTCGAGAGTCGCGACATCCACTTAGGACTTCAAGGTCAGATCCCTGGGATCAAGGCGAACCCTCCCGGCGAGGACGGCTATTCCTACGCCGTCTACAAGTTGGGACCGACAATCCGGCCCGATCACATTGTCCGGAGCGGCAATCTGCGTAACCGCTGGACGAAATGCATGTTGGACACCCTGCTGACATGCGATTCCGTTGTTGAGGCTGAGGCTCTCACCAACGAACGAATGGCCGGTCCGGAAGGCTTGGCCGAGTGAGCCAGCGTCGGTCGACGCTGTTGCAGCTAGGCGAAAAGAGCGCCCCAACGCCTGATACGTCCGCTGCACGAGGTCGCCAAAGAGGAGGTAGTCAAGCCCGGCCGTGGGGTTTGCTCAGGACGAACTCGCGACCAGCTGACGGTCAATTCCCGAAGCGCCGCTAGCCTCCGCGGATAGGCGTCGGACTCTGAAGTCGAAGACATGTCGGAGAGGTCACCGTAGGGCACCTGGCGCTCGGCATGACGGGACCGCACGCACGCGCCGAGCAAACGTCTCTTCCCTCGTGACGAGTTGGCGCCCACGCCGCGCCGCAACGCCCCGGAGCCGTCGGCCTAAACCCTGCTAAAATACGCACGCATGTTCGTTTCGGGCCGTGCTTGAGACTGAGCCCACCGAGACCGCCGCCGTGCTACTGGCCAAAGTCCCGTGCAGTTTCGACCGGTGCTACCTCGAGCAGCCCTAGGCTGGTCATGACCACAAGAGATAACGACCTCACGGAGGTGTGTGGCATATGAGCGAGAGCAGTCGAGACGGGTTGGTTCTCGGACAGTTCTGGGATCCTACCAGCGACGGGGCTGAGCACCCGGGACTGCTGCACGGCCTCGACACCGACCGGCCGATGCTGTCGCTGCTGTCAGCCTTTCCTGGCGCTGCTGAGGGCTGGGAGGTCGACCAGACATACCCGGTGCTGTGCGGCCGCGGGCGAGGTGGCGCCCCGGAGGTCACATTGATCGACTGCCACTCGCTAACGCGTGCTCCGGGATCCAGCCAGGACCTCTGGTGCCAGCGGGTTCTCACCGGCGCTGCCTTGAAGCCTGACGAAATGGCCTTCACCTGGGCCGGCATTCAGACCTCGCATCTAATGGAGTGGGCACAGGGAGCCGTCGATCGTGTGACCGGCTCGCGGGACCAGGGTATGAACGAACTCATCGCCTCTGCTGACATTCCGGGAGCGGTTGTCGAGTTACGGGCGGGCAAGCTGCCGTCATGGGATTCGCGCGGCACCCGCGAGACTCGTTATGCTCAACTTGGTATCCAGTTTGATCCTCCGGCGTCGCTGCCAGACGTCGATCGCCGTCTCCAGCAGATTCTCCGGATGCTCACATTCGTCACTGCGCGGGCGAATTACTACCAGAGGTTCACCCTGTCCACCGGAAACCGCAACACGCTCGGGCTTGAAGTCAGCGGGAGGTCTTCCTTTTATCGCCTCGGCCAGGAAGCCGAGGTGCAACCCTTCCCCAACATGCTCCTCGACATGCATCGACAGAGTTTTGATTTTGGCGACTTCGTCCCGAGCTGGATCGAGCTTGACGACCGGCTAGGTAGGTCCGCTCCGTGGATTTTCGCCGCCTATTACGATGACGATGCTTCGATTGAAGAGCGCTTCCAGTCGGCCGCTCAGGCCCTAGAGGCGGCGCATGAGCAACTCACACCTGCCGACCCCTCCCGTGCAAAGCGTGCTCGCGCTGTCGCCGACGCCCTTGAACTCAAGGGGGAGTTCACCCAGCACTTGAAGACCGTCAAGGGCCTTGTTCGCAGCATGCTCTTTCAAGAGCGTCTCGAACAGCGGTATCGCGCAGTCCTCGAAAGAGTCAATGAGTTTGCAATCGCCTTGGTCCCCGACCAGGCGGCTTTTGCCCTCAGGTGCGCCGCCCTCCGAAATTACTACGCACATTGGTCGGATCCGAGGAAGCCCATCGTGATACCAGATGTCGATGATCTCTGGGATCTGGCTCAGCGTCTGAAGCTGATCCTCGAGGCTTACCTGCTAAGCCATCTCGGATATGAGCCAGCTGATGTTCTGTCGATGAATCTGAACCGACCTGCGTTCATTGCTGCCACCCGGCGGGAAAAGAGCGAACTGCTCAGATAACTAGTCCGCGAGCCAGCCGCGTAGATCATTGCCTCGGTCGGCATGAAACGGGCGGCTGGCCATCCGAGCCGGGACCGTTCCGCTCTAGCTGTAGTCGCGGCTGACGCGCTCGGCTTCACCTTGACGGCCCGCCGACAGAAGGGCGGATCCCAATCTCGCGGCGATATCCTCTCGCTCCCCGCGCAGCCGGAGCGCGTCCTGGAATACCTCAATCGCCGGATCGGGCTCGTGCCGGCGCATCAGGTCGTCGCCAATCGCCACCAGGATGTCCGCCCGGGCGATATCTATGCGCTGACAGAGCTCCTCAACCATCTCGGTAGCCGGACTGTCCACATCCGTTGCCTTTTCAAGGGCATCCTTCCATCCGGGCAGGAAACGGCCACTAACTGACTCCAAGACCGACAACGCGTATGCCAGCCGTGTAGGATCCACGACTGCGCCAGCCCGGAGTTCCCGGCCCAACTTAAGGATCTCCATTGCATCGACGGCGCAGCCTTCAAGGTCGAAGCTCAGCACCAGCCGGCTGACAACCATCCGGTCGCGGAGGACCGGCGGCAGCGCTTTGAACTCTTGGATCAGTTGACGCAGACGTCCCTGCTGGCTCTTGGGATCCACGCGCGGGAACAACTCCTCGCGGGCGTCGTCGCGAGCCAGCTGCGCTGCGGGGTTCTCGATGGCGGCGACTAGCAGGCGCACCCCCAGAAAGCCGGTGGTCCGCCGGCTCAGGATCGCCGGCGCCAGGTCTTCGCCCTGCCACCACAGCTGGAAGCCGCCAATGGTGCGGACACCAAGGGTCGCGCCGGTCATATCCCCCGGTCCGATCCAGGCCAATGGCGCCTCCGAAGGGCCGGGCATCGCCCGGGCATCGCCGCTAACGGACGGCGCCGCGACGGCCCCCCTCGTCCCGAGCTTGCTGAACCTCAGCGCGAGGGCGGCCAGCATGACCAACACAAAGGCGACCCCCAGGACCAGAAGGAGCCACGGCCACGGTCCCGTCGATTCGACCGGAACCGCCGCCTTCTGGATGTCCGTGATCGCGTACCGCCCGCCCACCTGTCGAAGCCAGTAGCGGTTGTCAAAGAGAAAGTCCTGGCTGCTCGCCGGCACCTCGCCCGAGAGGCCGAGGGTGTCCTGGTGCTCGGTGCCGACCTGGTGGACTTCGACCGTGACGCCGGCGTCGTTGGGGTCGCCCTCGGCAAGGATCTCGGTGCTGGTCGCGTTTACAGCGATTCGCTGCCGAACGCCGCGGGTGCGGTTATCCGCGATCTGCTGCTCCAGCTCCTGCAGGCTGTTGCCGGTGACCTTGCCGCTGGCCGCGCTGGGGTCATTCTCGTGGAGCGCCCGGAGGTAGGCCGCCTGGTCGTCGGGAAAGTCGCTCTTCGTCTGGTCGGCGACTTCGCTGGTCACGCCTGCCCCGACAGTGATTCTCGGGCCGGGCCAGGTACCCGAGATCACCAGCCCGGCAACGACCGCAGCCACGATCACGGCCGCCAAAGCGCCCCCCAGCTTGAGCTTTCGGCGCACATCGCGCGCCGGCATCTTTCCGGCAGCCGCTTGAGGCGGCTGTGCCCCCTCTTCCATGACCGCCGCCATCATAGGCAGGTTGCCCCGGATCAGACCGACAAGCCCTCTGCGGGCGGCTCAATCACGCGAAACTGACGCTCAACTAACGCGACCCCCTTCGCTCCAGTTCAGGACGCGCCCGGCTGGCTGACGCTCACCTCACGCTCCGTTCCTAGCCTGAGCCCAATACCGGGGCACCCCGTCCCGGCCACAGGGAGGAGCACATGGAAGGCAACCAGTTCACCGATTGGGCCCAGCTCGTCCGGACTTACAAAGACAGTCCGGACTCGAAGTCAGCCGCCGAACTGATCCAGGCGCTGACTCCACAACTTCGCGCCCGCGCAGCCAGCATCCCGGCCGCGCCCCCAGTCATCGGAGCCGACGACATATGGCAGCAGTTGTGCGTGGAGGTGCTCGTCGCGGCTCGGACCCTGGCGCCGCCGTCCGACCCCCAATGGGTGCCGCACAAGCTGGTGCAGCGCGCCGGCCGGATCGTGGCTCGTGCGGTGATCCGAGAGCTCAGGCTTGCCACCGATCAGCTCGACCCGTCCCTCACCAGCGTCGAGTTGGTTGCAAATGACATGGCCTGTCCGCCCCTTCAACCGGACTCCGCGGCCGAGCTCGCCGACCTCGAACTGATCCACCAGAGGCACGTGCTGGGCCTGCAATACGCCCGGCTGTCCGACGCCAATGGCGTCACACCGGCAGCGCTACGCCAGCGACTCTCCCGCGCCCGGCGCCGGCTGAGGGCCTCCATGGCGGAGTCGGTTCAAGTTCGGCAGACGCAGAAGTAGCGCTCGGCTCACGCAGATCTAACGCAATGACAGTCACAAATCACCACGCAAGCTGGCGGTTAAGTAGTAGTAGAGAGGGAAATCCCGTGGTCGGAGGATCAGTCAAAGAAACGGAGGAGGAACAGGCGCCATGCTGAGAAGGATGCTGTCTTTGGCGATAGTGCCGCTTGCGATCCTCGCTGGATGCACCTCGAGCTCCACCCCTCCAACCACGGCTTCCGTTAAGTCCGTGCCTTCCTGTCGGCCCATCTATGCCGCTCTCAACCTCCCGCTCTCGGAAGCCACCAAGAGCGACAGCGAGGGTCGGTGCCTGGCTCAGAAACTCTCCTTCAAGGGCGAGATCGCAGGCGAGGCAAATGTCGCGGTGGTCACCACTGCCTGCACCAAGCCACTAGGCCGAGGCGATCAGCCCCCTTCCCCCGAGCTGCAGATTGTGGTGGCGGGCAAGAGCTACAGCCTGGCCCTCCCGCTGAGCCCGCCGTATCAGCCGCAGAGGCCTGCGGTTTCCGCCGGTACCAGCACGGATGATGCGCAAGTAGAGATCACTGACCGGGCCAAGCCGGACACCCCATGGGCCGCGACTGGGGGATTTGTCTACTTCAACCCTGACGGCAGGTCTGGCACGCTCAACGTCGCCCTGATGCGCAATGTCTCCGGGGCACAGCCAGGGCACGTCTCGGGCGAATGGAGATGCGGCGCTCCGGCCGCATCGCCATCACCCGCCCCGGGGCCGTGTGGTGCCATCGCGACCAGTCCCGGCCTCCAGCCGGCCGACGTCGTCCGCCTGAAGGCGGCGCCGTGCCTGGCCCAGGACCTCACCCTGACGAACCCGGTGTCCGGCCACGCCGACCACGGGTTGGGTGTGGAATCGAGCACCTCGACCTTCAAAGATGTCCCCTGCGGTGGCAGCGACGACCACCACTACAACAGCTCCGTCGCATTCCGGGTCCAGAACGAGACCTTCTTCTTCGCCATGGGGTTGCGCGCTGACAGCTTCGACCCACCCTTGCCGACCGGAGAGTACGGGCCGCTGGTGCCCAATGTCATCGGCGACACCCCGAGTGCCACCATCGTCAGCGGGTCGACCACTTGGGCATCCCACGACGGCAAGTTCAGCATCGCGCAGGACAGGCACAGCGGCACCGTCGATATGAACTTCGTCCTCGGCTCCACCAACGACACCGTGCATCTGGCGGGGTCCTGGAGGTGCGCCAGCTGATGGCGGGCGGAGCTGCGCAGCAAGTCACTGACCGCATCGGCGCAACACCTCCTTGTGCAGGGTCACGTCACCTCTTTGAGGTGTACAAGATATGCGGGGCCCCTACCCCGCATACCGAGTGCGCACTCCGTGTGCTGCGAGTGCGTACGTTTGAGTTCGGCCGCAGTTGATGTCGAATGACCACTCGGTGCGCATCGACATCAGCCTCCCTCGCGCTGACCTCGCCAGCCTGGATCGCTTCGCTGCCGGGCTGCGGATGACGCGCAGTGCCGCCATCCGGTACGCCGTTCGGGTGGCGGGCGGTGGCTCCACTCAGGCTGGCCTGTCTCAGGGTAGCGACGAGGAGCTCCTCCTCCACAACTTGGTCGCCGTCGAGCAGGTGATCAAGCTGCTGGAGCGCTTTCTTCCGGGCGGGCCCTCGATCGCGGCCGAGGTACTGCCGCTGGCGGTGGGTGCGGCGCAGCTGCGCATCGGCGGGCCAGGGGATGCGGAGCGATGAGCGGCGTGACCAGCATCCTGCGGGTGCGACGCCACTACAGCGGTTCGGCCGGTAGCGCCAGGGCGTCGGCGCGGCGGTTCACCGGCTACACCCAGTACCGCGACCAGCATCCCGACTCCGAGTTGGCCCGCGACGTCGACGGCCTGGTCGGCTACATGCGCTTCCGCGATGTGAGCGCTGACCGGGGGCGGATGTTCGACGCCGCCGGCGTTGCCGGCAGCCTCGAGCGGGAGGAGTTGGTCAGCTTCATCGACAGTTCCTTCACGGCGATCCACCAGAGGGATCACAAGCGGTCGACCACCAATAACCTGAGCTACTACGACCTCATCATCTCGCCCGCGGATGCGAGGGGAGTTGATCTCAAGGAAGCCGGTCACCTGGAACCCGGTCGCGGCCATCACCGATGCCGGTGGCGCCGCTCAGCTGGCCGACCTCTTCACCGCCGACGGCAAGCAGTCCCAGTCCGCTCATTGGTACTTGTCAGCCGCCAACCTGCTTACCGGCCTGCTCCTGCTGGAGCACGACCGGGGCGGCGACCTTCGCGCCGTTCTGCGCCGCCTCAATGAGACGCCGGTTCCGGGCTACGTGCTCCTCGCCACTGCCGCCGCCGGGGACGCCAAGGAAATCCTGGGCGCCTTCGCCAGCACGCCCGAGCGAGAGGCTGGGTCGATCATCTCGACCGCGCGGGCGGCGCTGTCGCTCTGGCTCGACACACGCGTGGCCCAAGCAACCGCCAGCATTCCGGGCACAGGGCTGGACCTCGACGCGCTTCTGGCGGCGCCGAGCACGCTTTATCTTGTCGCCCCCGCGGAGGACGCCGAGCGGTGCCGGCTGCTGTTCTCGGCGCTGCTGTCTGACCTTCTCCGCAAGGCCACCGAGCGGGCGCGCCGCCTCGGTGGGGTGCTCGAGCCACGTCTACTCCTGGCGCTGGACGAGGCCGCCAATTTCGCCCGGGTACCACGGCTGGCGTCCTACGCCTCCACCGGGCCCGGGCAGGGGATCCAGTCGCTGCTGTGCTTCCACGACCTGGCTCAGCTCGAGGACGGCTACGGGCGAAGCCAGGCGCGAACGATCTGGAACAACTGCAGGGCTCGGATGCTCCTGCCTGGGCAGGCCGACTTTGCCACGCTGATGCTCTTCACTCAGGTCATTGGCAACGAGACCGTGATCTACGACTCTCTGAGCCACGACCACCGGGGCATCACCAGCCACGAGTCACGGCTGGCCAGAGCGCTGGTCTCGCCGGACGTGCTCCGGCGCACCAAGAACCCGGTGTTGCTCTACGCGGACAGGCCGCCAGCGCGGCTGACCGCGCGGCGCTGGGACCAGGTCGCTGCCTGGCGCGACGCCGTCTCCCGGTCCCGCGCCTCACCTCTGATCCAGGCCGCCTGATCCCCGGCCTGCCATCGGCAGGCGACCGCCGTCCGTGAACTCACAAGGAGGGAAGTTGTGTTCAACGCGCTCATTTTCCGGCTCGCCGACATCAGCGTTGCCCCGGATTACAACGGTCTGCCGGCCAACCTCGAGGCCGGGCTCAAGCACCTCACCAACAACGCCGCCGCGCTCTTGATGATGCTCTCCGGGCTGGGCATCGTGCTCTCCCTGATGGGGATGGTGGCGGGGTCGTGGGTCCACAATCCCCAGGTCCGCGACCGCGCCCGCGAGGGGCTGATCGTCTCTGCGCTGGCCGGAGCCCTGCTCTTCGCCGCGGTGGCGGTGGCCAACTACTCCACCGGGCTGTTCCGCTGATGGGCGGCTCCTACACCGACCAGTGGGTTCAGCAGTGGAGCGCCTCGGTCGCCAAGTGGGCGGTGCAGACGGCGGCGCAGGCGGTTATGTCCCTGCTCCAGATCTTCGGCGCCGCCACGGAGCCGAGCTTCGGCACCATCGGACCGGCCTACAACCGGATGCTTGGGATCGCGCTGTTGCTGGCGGGGGCGTTCATCGCCTTTGCCCTGATCGAGAAGCTGTTGGGCGGTCCTCAGGGCGCGGGCTGGGGCGTCCTGCCCCGCACCCTGTTTTGCTGCATGGGCGCGTTCACGGCGATGGGGGCGGTCCAGTACGGCGCCCACTACGCCAACCTTCTGGCCAGCGCCTGGAACTCCGACTTCTTCGGTTCCAGCCAGCTGCTCACCGCCAAGGTCAACACCATCTACTACGGGTCGTTGACCGCGCACCAGGCGCTCAACAGCGCCGGCGGCATGATCCTCGTGTCCCTGCTGACGTCGCTGCTGGCGTTGCTGATCTATATCGAACTGGTGCTGCGGGCGGCCCTGATCCTGGTCAGCACCACCTTTCTGCCCCTGATGTGCGTGATGGCGATCTGGCCCCGGCTCGCCGGGACCCTGAAGCACCTGGTCGAGTTCATCGTTGCGCTCCTGATGTCGAAGTTCGTGATCGCGACCGCGGTCTACGTCGGCTTCAACCTCGTCGCCCACGGCTTCGCCGGCGGCGTCCCGGGCCAGGACGCGCCCAACGCCATGATCACGGGGCTGGCGACGCTCTTCGTCGCCGCGTTCTCGCCCCTGCTGCTGCTGCAGGGGATCCGGATCGCCGAGGCGGGGGCGTCGCAGACCGTCCGGTTCTGGGGAACCAACGCCTATAAGGGCGCTACCGGCGTGGGCAGCTTCGCCATGGGCACCTACCTCAGCCGGGCGTCGTTCCGTCTGGTTGGTCAGGGTGTCCGTCGGGTGCGCACACAGGGTGGACGATCAGGCGGCGCCAGTCAGGAGGCGCGGCAGTGACCGGCCCTGGCGTAATCCAGGTCGGCGCGGGAGGCATGGTCGTCTCCATCAAGCCGGAGGCGCTGCGGGCTGCCTGCGTTCATCGGGGTTGGAGTTTGGCGGAGCTCGCCAAAAGAGCCCGGATATCCCGGCCCACGCTGTCCCAAGCCCTTCGTGGCCAGCACATCCGGCCGAGCACCGCGTACAAGCTGGCGGTGGCGCTGTCCAACGGAGATCTCGCGCCGGCCCTGCCCGGCATCGTTGGCGACTGCTGATGGACGACGCGACAGCATGCGCGCAGGACTTGATCGTGGCTATCTTCCGCCTGGCGGTCGCTGACACACTAGGAGTGGCCTACGGGCATGACGGGCCCGGTCCGGTTCGTCGGACCGTTCCTCGCCAATGCTCGGATGCAGACGATTTCGTCGACAGCCTGTGGGCGGAGCACCTGGCTGACATCTCCGGCTTGTCGACTGGTGCGATTCGACGGGAACTTTCCCGGCGGCGGCGGCACCTAGGTCTTGTGGGGTCCTCGGAATCGGGCGGCAGCTGAGATCTGTCTTTGGACTCCAGTGATGTTGATGCGATACCGGGTCATCGTCTCGGTGACCTGGAAGCGTCTTGCGATCTCGGCCTGCTCCATTCCTTGACGCAGGGAACTTAGTAGGAGTTGCCTCGGCAGAAGCAGCACCCCGCCAAATGCTGTCGCCTCTTCCTCTTGGTCAGCCCGGCAGGTCCGGAAGGTGACGTCCCCGAGTTCGCGGACTTCGTCGAGCTCGTGCTCGAGAATGACGTGCCCGAGTTCGTGGGCGATATCGCTCCGTCGCCTGGCGAGGTCTCGCAATGGGTTATAGACGATGAACTTCTTGGCACCAATCTCGAACGTGCAGGCGGAGAACGCGTAGGCCTGCAGGCGTTCCAGCTCGTGTAGCCGTTCCCTGTCTACGAGTTCGTCCGCCGCGACCAGCTCAATTCCACGGCGGGCAGCGAGGGCGACGAGGTCGATCTGGTCTGTTGCCCCGATTCCCAGACCCGCACGCACGTCGGCCGCCAACTTCTCGGCATGGGAGGCGAAGCCCCGGCGAAGGGTCACTGACTCTTGCTGGCTGCGCGAGCCTCCAGACCTGAATGCATGTCGGTGAGCAATGCGGCCAATCTCTCCGGGGCTCCGGGACGCAACGCCGATGCGGCTCTCAGATGCAACACCAGCGGCCGCCGACGAGGTTGCTTTCGGGTCGCCAAAGCTTTGTACATGTCCCGAACCACGCGGGCGATCGCTTCTGCGGCATCACTGGACAGGCTGGGGTCACTAGACAAATGCCGGATGGCTGCTTGGCGAACGGACTGATGGCCGTCAGTCCGTTTCTCTTTGACCAGTCGCCCGAGTTCGGCGATATCGGGACCGTCGCTCAGCACTGGCATGCCAAGCCGGAGATCACCGGCCAGCCTCCGGCATCGCTCACGATGCGCAGACTACCACAGCAATTCACCATTGACACTTCGTTGCCACAGGAGTAGAAATAGTTCAACGCATCTTGCGTGCAACGCTAGCGGCCCGGGGATTGGCCGCGGGGAGTTATGTTGTGGCCCAGCTCATCGACACTATCACCACTGCAGTCACCGGCATCGTTCGTACCGTCGTTGCTGCCTTTGCCCGCTTCGACAAACGGTTGCTCCTAGATTCCGACGAGCGTGCCGCCGCGCAGCAGATGCACCAAGAGATCACCGCCAAGCTGGTCGCGGCGGGGGTCATTAGGGACTTCTTCCTGCAGGGCAGTTTCGCCCGGAAGACCATGATCGCGCCGCTCCGAGACATCGACAAGGTGGTCATCCTGGCCGCCTCCTGGGCCAACTTGCGCACCATCGCCGGAGGCCCTGACAAGGCGATGGACTTGATCCAGAAAGTGATCGCCGCTAACTGGCCCGACGCGACGTTCAAGAGGACCAGGCACTCCTTGCAGGTCGACTACGGCGAGAACAACTTCAGCTTCGACATCGTACCCGCGTTCGAGACCAACACCGCCGACGACGACGTCGAGATCGCTGACCGCGACACCGGCGGCTGGCGCCGATCCAACACGAGGCGGCTGATGCGTGCCGTGCGCGATCGCAACGACGCGTGCGAGGGCAGGTTCGTACACCAAGTCAGGATGGTGAAGTCGTTCGTGCATGACGTCCTCGGCGAGGCCTTCCCCGGCCTTCACGCCGAGGCCATCACCTATCTTGCCATCACCACCGTCCAGGCCGACGCGCAGGCTATCGCCTCGGTGCTCGCGACCGCGGTGGTGGCGATCGGTAACGGCTACTACGACCCCACCGGCGTCGACCGGCTTTCGGACCGTCTGCCTAATGACGTAAGGGCACGAGCGCGAACGGCATTCTCTGAGGCTTCGCAGCGCGCCCAAGAGGCGCTCCGCTTGGAGGCTGCGGGAGACGAGCTCGGAGCGGTTCGGGTCTGGAAGAGCGTCCTGGGTTCGCAGTTCCCCGAGGTGCCGCCTCAAAGCGTGGACGAGACCTTCCGGATCGCAGGCGCCGGCGGGTCGATCACCGCCGCCGGCACCGCTAGCACCACCAATGTGGGCCGTCAAGAATCGCGACGCACACGGTCGTGGGGCCTTTAGAAACCGACCCCACCGCGGTGAGGTCGATCACCGGCATCACGGATGTCTTTAAGGACCCACACCGCGCCGCCAGGAGGATCCTCGAACAGCACCGAATCTTCGGCCTCACCGCCCTACAGGTAGCCGGCGCCAGCTCCAGCATGGTCGTGCTCAAGCTGACGCTGAGGCCCTGGACACCGATGGCCGAGGACCAATATCCGGTTGAGCAAGCAACCCTTGTTCTGCTGTCCGACGGCCGGATCTTCGCCTTGCCGGACGACGCCCGCCGACAGTGGCGCCACCGAATGCCTGCCGGCCTCCGCGAGCTCTGCCTCTGGTACGTCGATGATCGCGCCGACTTACAGTGGTCGTGGACAAACGGATTGGAGGCGCTGATAACGATCGTCCACCGGCACCTTATGGCCGAGGAATACAACAGGCGCCATCACAGGTGGCCTTTTGAGGAGGCCCCTCACGGACCCGGACCGCACCACGAGACGGCGTCCGAACTCCGCGCGACCGCCGCAAGTTCCGCGCCTTCACCGTCAACATGACCCCGATCGTCGTCGCAGGCATCGGCGTCTTGGGAGTGATTGTGGGCGCCCTGGTTTCGGCGATCATGACGCGATGGAGCGAGGCCGTCGCCAGGCGCCGCGCCGGGTACGCAGCTTGTGTGAAGGCTCTCGTGGCCTACGGCGAGCTGCCATACCGCATTCGGCGTCGCACATCGGACAATGCCGAGGAGCTGAGTCGGCTCGCCAATCTTGGCCATGACATTCAGGAAGACCTGCGCTGCCAGCGGGCCTGGGTTCGGAGCGAAAACAGATGGGTCGGCGAGCGGCTGGACGAAGTGGTGGACAACATGCGCACCCACATCGGGCCAGCCAGTCGCGAGGCTTGGGACCTTCCCCCGGTGAAGAAGGCCTCCGGCATGAACTTGAAGGAGTGGGGCCCCAGGGTTGCCGTGGACATCGAAATCGCCCGGTTCGAACGCGCCATGCTCAACAGGTTCGGTCTGCCTTGGGTAGCGGGACTCCTCGGCGAGCACCCGGTGACCGTCCCGGCAGCGGCCTCGTACCCACCCAATCCCGTAGGACGCTGACCCCTCCTCGTGCCAGGTAGACGACGCGCCCAGGGTGTGGATGACGACCTTATCGAGATGTTCGCTGACCTTCCCTGGTGGTCGGTGCCGGTCGCCACCGTGGCGGTGTTCCTCCTCATGGTCTGGCTTCTCCCGACAGTCTTCCCTGCCCGGACTCCCGCCGATCGCGCCTCAATCGGCTACCTGGTCACACGGCGTTCGGTCGCTGGGGTCGTAGCGAGCCTCGTCGCACTATTGGGGCTGGCGGGGCAGCTCGAGCGGCGGAAGCGGCACAGGTTGTTCGGCCTGAACCAGGATCTTGACTCCGTGCGTGCCCTCGGCTGGCGTGATTTCGAGCGCTGGGTCGCCGAGGCCTTTCGTCGTCAGGGCTACGACGTGCAGGAAACCGCCGACGGCGCCGACGGCGGAGTCGACCTGGTGTTGCTACGGCGGGGAGAGACCAGCTATGTCCAGTGCAAGCAGTGGCGTGCGCGCAAGGTTGACGTTCGCCGGGTGCGCGAGCTCTACGGAGTGATGGCGGCGGGATCGGTGTCCCGGGGGATTGTGATTACCGCCGGAAGATTCACATCGGCCGCTGAGAAGGAAGCCGACGACAAGCCCATCCAGTTGATCGGTGGGGGCAACCTGCTGCGGCTCCTCGGCAACGCGCCGGAAGGAGGACCTGAACTAGGGTCCGCAACTCTGGCAGGTGGGACGCCAGCTCCCGACTGCCCCCGGTGCGGCAAGCCAATGGTTGTGCGCCACGCCCGGCGCGGTTCAACCCCCGGCGCGACATTCTGGGGCTGCCCCAGCTACCCGGCCTGCCGCGGCACTCGCGAGTACAGCTAGGCTCGGTTCAGCGGCTCCCACCCAGCCGGTCCTGGACGAACCGGTCGAACATCGGCTCGCGGAACTCGTATCGTCCTCTGCCTTGACCGTGCAGCAGAACTCCGTCTTCGGTTAGTCGCTTGAGGGCACGCTGGCGCGCGTTGCGCTGGCGGTGGTCGAGGCTCACGTGCTCGTAGACGTCCAGGCGCCGCGCTACCTGCCCCAGGACGGTGCGCTCGCCAGCGTCGAACCGGTCCCATTCGCCGACGAAGATGTCGGCAAGGCTCTCGGCTGCCACGGCGACGGCATCGCGGACCTCTTCCAGCCCGGGATCGGTGATGCCGTTCAGGCAGCACATTCGATAGAGGTGGTAGGCAGTGGCCATGGTGTTCTGGGCGTGCGGAGCCGAACCCTCGAGGAGGGCATCGAGGGTGCGCCCGCGACAGCGGATGCGGGCAGCCGCGAACTTGGACTCGAGGTATTCCGCCCATTCCGCGACTTCGGCGTCGGGCATCGGTCGGGACTGGCCGGCTCGGTACAGCGGGCGGCGGCGATCGCTGAAGGCCTGTCGCATCATCGTCGGCGCTGATCCAAGGAAGGCGAAGCTCACGCGACCCTTGGCGCGGTCGGCCTCGCCGCGAACCAGGCTCTCGAACTTGGGGTCGACGGCGGCGGAGTCCTGGAATTCGTCCAGCACCACCACCACCCGCGGGCTCCCCTTGAGGAGCGCGAACTCGGTCACCAGACCGAGAGCACCAGCCACCCGCCGGCCCACCGACGCTTCCTCGACCAGGGCGACGCCCGCCTGACCCAACGGACCGAGCTTGCCCATGAGGCTGGTGGTGCGCTGGCTCGCGCCCGCGCTCTTGAGCTTCGCGAACCAGCCGGGCTGCACACCGACCACGGGAGCCAGCTGATCCGTCACCACCTGGACGAACTGGTCGCCGGCGACCACGCTGCCGAAGTTGACGGTGAGGACCTTGGTCTTGCCCGCCTTCTCCAGGTCGCTGACGGCTCGGTTGACCACCGACGACTTGCCCACCCGTCTGGGCCCCACGACCACGACGTTCTCTCCCGAGCTGAGGTCAAAGACGAGGTTGCGGATGTAGTCGCGTCGCCCGACCACATCGCTTGCCGGGACCGCCAAGCGGGTGGGGAAGTAGTTCTCCTGGAAGGCCGGAGCATTTACACGTGGCATGAGTAAACTCTACTCACAATCAGTGTAAAGCAGCCGGCAGCCTTCAAGAGCGTGATACCTCTGGGTATCAGACCAGCCGGTGTCATGCCGCTCGCCTTTTCCGCGATCCGCGGAACGCGCTTCGCGGAATCAGGGCAGCGCATCAGTAAGGCGTCCGGTCATCGATGTCCTCCGCCAGGTCACCCTTATCAAGGTGGACGTAGCGCATCACCATCTGGTAGCTGGTGTGACCCAGGATCTTGCGCAGCCGCTCCAGCTCGCCGCCGTTCTGCAGGTATGCGGTGGCGAACCTGATGATGTCGCGGCGCAATCGATAGCTGACCGGCACGCGACGGAACTTGCCGCCCTTGCCCCTCTGGACCTTGAGGAAGGCCTGCTCGCCACCGTCCTCGAAGTCGTCAATGCGCATGTCGCACAGTTCAGAGATGCGGATCCCTGTCCCCAGCAGGATCCTCGCCGTCAGCCTGGGCCAGCCTGTTGGGGCGGCGGCGAGGATGGCGTCCTGCTGCTCCCTGGTGTAGGTGGTGAGCTCCTGCTCCGCGACCCGCGGGGTCTTGACCCGGAGCAGGGCGGCGTCGACCGGGTAGCCCTCCCGCGCCGCCCAGTTGCACATGCAGCGAAGGCTCAGGAAGGCGCCGCGGACGCTGTTCTCCGAGAGGCCGCGGTCCTGCAGGGCGCAGATGTAACGCCGCAGCTCGGTCGCCGTCAGCGAGCTCAGATCCTCAACGCCTCCGGCAGCAAGGTACGCGTCGATGTGATGGCGGTACCACTTGAGGGTGCGCGGGCTGCGGCCTTCGACCCGGAGGTTGAGCAGCCACTCGTCGGCGAGGTCCTGGAGGCGGAGCCTGCGATCGACGCGCACCGGCGGTGCCGCCGGGTCCGCCTTGGGGGCGCCGTACGGCCTCCGAGGCGGATTGCGCCGGCCAACGATGCGCCCGGCGACCGCCCGGTGAACTCGACCATTTGATATTGAGTTGTCCGGCAGACTTCTCGATTTGTCCGGTTGACTGTGGGGCCTTTTCGACACCTTTTCGCCTCCTTGGCTGCCTCTTGGGCCCCGTCTTAAGAGGCCCTACAAAAGCCGAAAACCGGCCCCTGGGGGACCGGTTCTGAACTCAGATTAGCCTTTGGAGGCCCTTTGAAAAAGCCCCTGGTCTACGGCCTTGCTATTCTCGGACTCCTGCCCGCATAGCTCAGTTGGTAGAGCAGTTGACTCTTAATCAAACGGTCGGGGGTTCGAATCCCTCTGCGGGCACCAGTCGATTGTGCAAGTTCGGCACATGCTTGTCTTTGCAGCTTCGGCTGATGGTTTACACGTGTTCGGCTGATGCCTTACACGGGGTTCGGTTGATGCTTGACACTCCCTCAGATGAGGGAAATGAGCGTGTCCGAGCAAAGGTACAGAGCGATCCTGAGGTTATCGGCGAAGAGAGGACGGTGTCGGAGGTGGCGGCGCAGTAGACGGAACCGATCGGACTTCCGCGACGTCCCATGGTTGTGATGCTCGCCCGAGCGACCGTGGTCATCGGCACCTTGCTGGCATGGTCGATGGCAACGACCATGCACGCGACGGCGAGCTGCGCGGTCGAACCAGGCCCTCACGATCCGACGGCGGGGGCGGGGGTGGCGTTCATAGGTACCGTGGTCTCGGCAACCGATGATCAGCACCGCGCCTTGGTGCGGGTCGAGTCGGTGTGGCGGGGTCCCCAGCTCTCGGCAGAGGTCACCGTCGAGAGCGATGTTCTGCCCCCGCCCGGAGTCGGCATCGAGGATTTAGCCATCTTCAACCCCGGCTGGCGGTATCTGTTCGTTCCGGAGAATACGAGCCAGCCCTTCAAATTCCCTGGCTGCGGGGGGCCGATCCAGTACTCCTCGGACCTGGATCGCTATAGGCCCGACACAGCGCATCCGCCTCTGACCGCCTCTGGCGTCTCGGACGCGCTCCAGTTAGCGTGGTTCTTCGTCCTGTCCCACGTCGTTCCCGAGGCGACGATCCTTCTGCTGGCCACCCTTTACCTACTCGTCTGGCGACGGCGCCATAACCGAAACCTGAAACGTACGGCCGAAACGAACCGCAAAGACGGACTCTAGGCGTCCTATTCTGTGGAAGGAGTGCACCGAACCGCGATGGGCGCCGCATTGGGGTTGTCCCTTCTCGCTGCGGCAGCGGCCATCGCAGGCTGTCAGCAGTCGCCGGGTCTGCCGTTGCATGCCGTCCCCAACGGAGCCGATTGCGTCGCTCGCGCACTGGCTTATCGCCGCGCCCATCCTCGCCCCAACCCCAGCCCGAGTCCCATAGCGTCACCGGATAACACCTCGGAGGTCGTGGCGCTGAGCCGCCTGCCAGTACTGGGTGGCGGCGGCCAGGACTTCGCCCCGGATGTATCGATCATTCGAAGCTGGGGTAGCGTGCACCCTGAAGCGTTCGCCGGCGTGTTCTTAGCCAATGACCATCTCTATGTAGGCCTGGCCATAGATCCGGCTGCAAACCTCGCCGCGATCAGGAAGTCCGTTGCACACCCTGACGATATTCGTGCCATCGCATCTGAGTACTCCTTGACCGCGATCACCGCGGCGATGGCGGAGATCGCCAATGATCACGCGGCCCTAGAGCGCCGTGGCATACACCTCACCTCATATGGGCCAGACGAGTACCACAACCGGCTGAATGTCGCAGTCCTCGACCTCACGCCGGGGACGGTGGGTTATCTCCATTCGCATTACGGAGGGAACATGGTCAACGTCACTCCAGGGGAGTATTCCTGCGCTGTTTGAAGAGTCTCTGCCTCGGTCCTCTCGGCGGTGACCCTATGGCCGGTCGAACGTGGACACTCTTCAGAATCAAACGCTTTGACTTTCTAGGTCGGGCGGGGGCCCGCCTTCATAGTGAGCGCCCGTGAACTGGAGGGGAGTCTGGAGGTGGATTAGCGTCGGCCTCGTCCTGGCGGGGGGCATCGGCTTCTTGATCGGAGCCGTAGCAACGTCTGCCGCTGCGGATACGTATCGTGCGGCGCCCCCGTGTGCGCCCTCCGACGAGTTCAGGTGACAATCGAGACGGCGGGGGGAACCCTTAGCGCGACGCATCGCTATAGTCGAAGTCACCGGCGTCAACCAGATCCCGTGCCCGGTCGGGAACGGCACAACGGACCGCGTCCTCACCAGCATTCGCCGGCGCCGCTTCCGTCATCTGCCTAGCCATGGGCGAGAGCCAGGTCGACATCGCGGTGACGCCAGGCTGCCAGGCCCGCCAGCCCAGTAACCAGGCCCCCCGCTATCTCGAGGCTGACAACGGTCCATGCGAGGGGATCGGGACGAAGCGCCAGAAACGAGTTGCTAAACACGCCCCAAGGTGGTGCCAGGTGAGCGGCCGACACAAGGACCGCGCCGGCGAGGCCAACGATGGAGGCGGTCGGAGGGGCCCACGGGTGTCCCTTCCAGGTGAGCCAGAGAACCGAGACTGCGCCTACGCTCACGATTACCCCTCCCGCGAGCACCTCGGGAGTGACACCAAACAGGGGCAACCCCCAGCCACGACGCCAGTGGTCGGCAGTGTGCAACGCGTTTCCGATCACGAACACGATGCTGCACAAGAGCAGTCCGGGGTATCGATACCTCGACATTTACAGCCTCCTTCTCAATCAATGGATCCGATACGCGAACGCAAGCTCGACAGACCTAGCCCTCAGCCCGAACAGGTTGAGCAATCCGGTCGCTCCAGACCCGCTCCGCCTGGCGCATCAGTGCTGGGTAAACAACCCAATATCGGAAGGGCTTGATGAGAGCCATGTATCCCTTCCCGAGGGGACCGCGTGGCTTGACGTAGACGGCCATCTGCCCCTGGTAGCGTCCTTTGCCCTGATCTACCCAGGCCAGGTGCATCACGCCGTGCACGGTCCGGTTTGAGACTTCTGCCGCAAACTCGACGTCCGTCCTGTAGAGGGGCACGAAGGGCACGGCGTCGAAGTGAAGATCCCCGACCGTGTTGCGCAGATCGTCCGGCAATCGGCCAAGGAGTGAGTGCTCGTTCGTGCCGGGGATCACCAAGCTGCCGTCAATGTCATTCCGACCGTCGTCGACTGGAGCGGCAATCCTGCCGATACCGCACCACTTGCCGAGGAGATCCCGAATACGCCAGAGCGCGCGTGCCGCGATGGACTGGGGGGTTGTCGGATCGAGGGAAAGCACCAAGTCGAGCCATGATCCGAAATCCGTTGCGTCACCCTGTATCGGCAGGGCCCACACATCTTCCAGGATGAAGTCGGGCGCAATTTCGTGGATGCGCCAGGGACGAGATTCGTGTACAGCGTTCGGAAGCCTCATTCTCGCCTCAAGCCGGCGTACCGCTCATCTCAGCCTTTAATCCCGAGGCTCCCGGTCGGCGGTATCCGTTTGTCGGACGGGGTTCCGTCCTCGATCGGGATCCTGCTGACGACGCTGTCCCGCATCGCCTCAGGAGCCATCGGTTCACCTCGACTAAACGCGCCGAGCCCCGCGTCGACGGCAATGAAGTAATCCCGCAGCGCCGTGAGACGGCCACGCGCGAAGTCGCTGGCGTCGCCCCGCTCGGCCTCTTCAACCGTAGCCAGGACCTGGCGAAGGTTCCAGCGGAACCGCCGCTCCAGGATCTCCTGCATCACCCGCCAGAAATCGGTGGCGGCGACATAGTGGTCTCTGCGCGACCCGGCGACTCTCACCTGTCTGACCAGCTGCCAGTCGACCAGTCCCCGGATTTGGACGGATACATTGCTCTTGCTTTGCTGCAGCTCGTCGGTGACCTCGTCGAGCGACATGGGCTCTGACTGGAGGTACAGAAGCCCAAATATCCGGCCCTGGAGCTGCGTGAGGATCCCGGAGGTTGCAGCCGCGGCCCCGATTCCGTCGGCGAAGATCCCTGTTAGCCGTTCCATTGAACTCGCATAGCCTCCCTTTTATGAAGATTCTGCGTTTTCAGAAACTATAGCATACCAACCGGTCCTTTCGGTTTGAAGGCGGAGCTTCCTGGATGACTTCCGATTGATACGAGTTGATACGGTCCTGCTTGTGGTCAACCGCGTCCTGCGGACGTTTGATCGCGGATCTGCCGGAGTGAGGTGCGACGCGTGACCTCCGGGCGGATGGCGCGTATCAGGCGATTCCGGAGGTCCGATGCGGATGCCGTGTCCGCTCTGCTGCGGCCTCTGCTTCTCGCCGAGGAGATATCCCCACCCGACCAGCTGCGGTATCGCATCGGCAGCTTTCCCCGTGGCAGCCGGCCGCTGTGGCAGGTTGCTGAATCGTCCGGCGAGGTCATCGGGTTCGCCAGCTCCGAGCCACAGATCTTCGAGACGATTCCAGGATTGCGACGCTTGTGGGCCGGCGTCGCGGCGCGGTGCCGAGGCGCCGGGATCGGCACGGCGCTGTACCGCGCGGTCGAAGACCATGCCGTCTCAATTGGCTGCCATACATTTCGGAGCTGGACTGCCGCTGACATGCCGGGCGGCGTCCGTTTCCTCGAGCGCCAGGGCTACAGTCGATCGGCAACCGAGCGGCAGTGGGCGGTAGACCCTCGATCCGTGGACACCTCAGAGCTGGCCGAGCGGATCGCCTCTGCAGCGCGCGACGGCTACCGCCTCGCCACCCTAGGTGAACTGCTGGCCGCGGGCAAACATCGGGCGTTGCACCGGCTCTTCATGCAGGCGGGTGCGGACACGCCTCATCCGACTGACGCCGGTCCGGTGTCGTTCGGGACCTGGCGCCGCTTCATCCTCGACGGTCCGATCCTCGATCATGATGCGAGCGTTGTCGCGGTCCACGGCGAGGAGCTGGTGGCACTCTGCTGGCTCAACGTCGACGCCACATCGTCCCGGGCTGTCCACGAGTTCACCGGCACGCTGCCGGCGCACCGACATCGCGGGCTGGCTTATCTGACCAAGCTGGCTGCGCTCGACTGGGCCGCGCGCCGCGGGATCACGGATTTGGGGACGGCGAACGACAGCGGCAATCGCGACATCCTTGCGCTCAACAGACACCTCGGCTATCGCAGGCTGGCCGATGTGTACATCTACCAACGCGAACCCAAAACAACCTGACCGGCACCCCGCAAGTCCCGCTCACACCGATCGCAGCGCTTCGGTGGGCGCCAAACGAGCCGCTCGGAGAGCCGGGTAGACGCCCGAGAAGGCGCCAATACCAACTGCTCCTCCAACGCCCGCGCCAAGGGCCTGCATCGGGATCGACACCAGCCAACCCTGGGTCAGCGCGTAGACGCTGGTGGCGAGGGTTCCGATTGTGACGCCGAGCACGCCGCCGAGCGCCGCCAGCATCACGGCTTCGACGAGGAACTGCGCGCCGATCAGGGCTCGTGTCGCACCCAGGGCACGGCGCAGCCCGACCTCGACGCGGCGCTCGAGCACCGAGATGATCATGACGTTGGCCACCCCCACCGCACCGACGAGAAGCGCAACCGCGCCCAGCCCCAAGAGGAGCGAGGTGAAGGCCTTGTTGGCCACCGCCCTCGCCGCCAGGGCATCGGACGGCCGGCTCACCTGCACCTCCTCGGGGTGTGCCGGGCTGGCGACC
>WNFI01094979.1_pt1 | contig 38198 bp, 68 predicted proteins | sample 5400471 | NCBI WGS metagenome assembly WNFI01 (sample SAMN13153348, study PRJNA577476) | soil metagenome | isolation source: 100 cm saprolite on Douglas fir-dominated hillslope | place: USA:California | collected 2013-09-17 | reverse complement strand
TGATATGATTTCTCTATGGCAGACAAAGAACGAGTAGCACCCGCCGATAACCAAGATTTGGCAAAACCTCAAAAGATGGGCGGATGGGGAAATGATTACAACAACGAGCAATCTCCCTTCAAAGATTTAGTTTCTCAAATTCGTCAAGAATATGACATGTCTTACAAAGCCCAAGTCTCAAGAATGCAGTTACTCCTTAAAAGATTAAAGCTTTTTAACAATCAACGCCGTGATCCAGAAACAGTTGGAGACAATACTTTATTTGAAGTATTCCAGTCGGTTTTCTCGGTTCTTTATAATGACGAATTAACCTCAGAATTTGTTGGCCGTCTTGACGCTCACAAAGACAAAGCAGATGGTTTAAACAATGTTGCCAAATTTGATTATGACGAAATGGAAATGCCAGTTGTTAACTACGAGTGGGACTGGGACACTCTTTTCTTTGGTAGTGGCTACCTTCAAAACTCAGAATTTGATCGCGAACGAATGGTTCCCGTTCCTGAAGTTTGGGATCCAATGACAATGCTTCATGACCCAGACGCGACAAGTGTAAATGGTTTTAGAAGTAAAAACGCAGCACGTTTCTTTGGTCGCGAAATAATGATAAGAAGAGTTGACGCAGAAGACCTCAAATCAGTTTTTGATCTTGACTTAATAAACACAACCAGACCTCGTAAATCCCTTTTTGAAATTGCTAGGCAATCTCGCGAAGACGCACAAGGCCTGAATAACCAAATCAAATATGACGAAGCACTATTAAAAACAAATGCCAGACTTCCAATTATTGAATGGTATACCTGGTGGAAAGATGATGAATACACTGGCGGAAAAGCAAAAAAAGTAATGGTATGGCTAGGTAACGACATGCAAAAGATTTGTAGATTTAAAGTAATAGAAAATAAACGTTGGCCACTTATTCACCGAAAACTTTTTGCACAAAGCCATCAATGGGACTCAGTTTCAATTTCAGATCTTATTGAAGACAAGCAACGCCTTAAAGCAACCCTCATGAATCTCGGAGTCAAGATGATGAAGTCTGATCTCTTTGGAATGTATATTTATGATAAAAACAAAGTTAAAAACAAGGGAGATCTTAACTTTGACATTGACAAAATGGTTCCCGTCGAGCTTAAACAGGGTGAGAATATTGGCAATGTCATTCACCCAATGCCAAAAGCAAGCCCTAACCTTCAACTTTTTAATTGGATAATGACAATTATATCTTCTGAGGCAGGAAATGCTTCTGGAATATCAGCCAGTCAACCAAGCAGAAATCCAAAGGGCGGAAAGAAAACTGCAACTCAGCAATCTGATGAAACTTCAGCAATGGCAGGAAGACTTTCTCTTACAAGTAAAGTTTGGGGTTGGAGTGAAAAAGAATTTTGGAAATCTTGGTACGAACAATACAAAACACATTTCAAGTCTTATGACGAAAAACTTGTTCGCATAAACTCTATTTATGGATACCAATACAAATACTTTACAAAAGATGATTTCGTATCAGCCGACTTTGACCCAGATGTATTTATAAAAAGTAGACTCCAAAGTGAGCAAGAAAGAATGACAAGCAGGAATGAATTAATGCAGTTTGGCCAATTACTTGGAACAGCCCCAGGAGCTAACATGCGTTACTTTATTAAGAAAGCTGGAAGACTTAGCAAAGTTTCAGAACAGGAAATGGAAAGATTATTGCCTCCAACTCCAGATGAAGTCAAAGCAAAATATGAAAATGCAGACCTTGAAGATGATAAACAAGTTTCAATTTCGCCTGAAGATAATCACGAGCAACATTTGGAAGTCCACGCAAAAGGGGAACAAACTCACGCAATGATTGTTCACGTTATAACTCACCAACACGCAATGGAATTACAAAAGACGAGACCCGACTTATTCCCTGGCCAACAGCAAGGTCAAGATCCAGCAGGAGCACTCCCTGGTCAAGATCCAGCAGGAGCACAACAAACTCAAAACATGCAAAAGCAATTTGGTAAAGGAAAACAAGCTCCACAAAAAGGGGCACAACAAAGACCTCAAATGGGTGCTGGTAGAATGGCGGCTCAATAATAATGGCAAAACAAAGAGGCAGACCAAAGAAATTTAAAGCAGGGGAGATTCGTTTTGGGGAAGAATTGGACACTCCAGAAAAAATAAAGGCAGCAGTGGCACTATTTGTTAATGGCAGAAATACAAAATTCTGGAAAATCCTTGCTCAAATTCTTGACTACAACATTTCAGAAACCGAAAGAAAAATCCTTGAGGATGACACAATAACTCCAGATGAGCGTGAGAAATATAGAATGTGGAGATACTATCAAGTAGAACTTCGAAACCTTCCAGAAAATCTTATTGCCAAGTATATGGACACTGAAAAAGTTATAACTCCAACAGAAGATCCTTACGAATAAAGATTGACATTATACAAGACTTGTATTATTATTAGCCCATGGCAGAAGAACCAGTTACACCTCCAGCAATTGATCCAAAAAATGATGTTATAGAAGATTTATTTCCAGAAGTTAAACCAGTAGTTCCAGCAACTCCCGCTCCAACTACACCCGCTGAACCTCCAAAACCAGGCGAAGGAGAAGGGGATGATAAAGACAAAAAACCTGAAATAAACGTAGAAGAAATTGTTGGTAAGGCTGTTGACCAAGCAGTTGAAAGAATAAAGCCATTAATCGGACAGCAAGGAAATGAAGTTGCAAGACAACGTGAAATCGACAACTTTTTTGCAACTGAAGACGGAAAAATGTTTGGTACATATAGAGACACAATTGAAAGGGCAGCAAAAGATCCACGTTTTGCAGGACTCAGACTTTCCCAAATCCCAGCTGCAATATTGAAGCCAGCTTCTTATACAAGAATCATAAGTGACGCTAAAATTGAAGCCGACAAAGCTGCAAAAGATACTCGAACAGGTGGCGATACAGCTCGCGGTCACGAAACAGGAGACGATAAAGACGCACCTGATTATAAGAATATGAGTCGAGAAGATTTCAAAAAAGTGGCAGACGAAAACGCTTTAAAAATAAAGCGAAGCTAATTTGCCCTATTGACAAGCTTTTCAAAAAGTTGTTAAATGTTTTTAGGTACAACAAAGAACTTGTATACCAACCCGAGAGGGCTGGTATTTTTTTTGTTTACAAATATAAAATATGAATACAGGAACAGGACAAGTAACATTCGCAGTAAATAACTATTACGATAGGCTTCTATTGGAAAGGTCAGTACCAGCATTTGTTCAAAACAGATTTGCAGAAGTTCGCGATATTCCTCAAGGCAATACAAACATAATTAAATTCCGAAGATACACAAATCTTACAGCAGCAACAACTCCACTTGTTCAAGGAGTAACGCCAGCAGGATCTCAGCTTTCAATAACTGATTTGACCGCAACAGTACAGCAATACGGTGACTATGTTACCTTGACAGACTTCCTTGAAATGACAACTTTAGATCCAGTCCTTAATGAGACGACAAATCTTCAGGCCGATCAGGTCGGAGATACTTTGGATCAGTTGACTAGAGACGTTTTGGTCGCAGGAACAAACGTTTTCTATGCTTCAACAGCAACAGCAAGAAATCAAGTTTCAGCAGCAATGAAATTCACAGTTACAGAAGCAAAGAACGTTGTAAAACTTTTGAAAGAACAGCAAGCACAAAGAGTAACTGAGATGATTGATCCAACAACTGGAATTGCAACTCAGGGAATTATGCCAGCATACATTGCTTTCGTTCATCCTGATACCACAAGAGATTTGAAAGATGATTCAGCATTTAAACAAATTTCAAGTTATCCTCGTCCAGAACAAATTCTTCCAGATGAAGTTGGAGCAATTGATGAAATAAGATGTATAGAGTCAACCAATTGTAAAATCTTTACAGCAGCAGGACTTTCAAGCGTAAACGTTTATGCAACAATGATTATCGCAAAAAGAAGTTATGCTATCACAAGAATTTCTGGAGAAGCACTACACATGGTTATTAAACCTCTTGGAAGTGCAGGATCAGCAGATCCTCTTGACCAAAGAAGCACTGTTGGTTGGAAGGCCACCCACGTTGCAGTTAGACTTAATGAAAATTGGATGATAAGATTAGAGCACGGAACATCAAGTTCATAAAAATAAAAACATATGGCAACAATTATAAAATCACGACAATATGACGCAATGCGAGGAGCATGGTTAGAGTATGGAACATTTACTCTTACCCCAGCTGGAACTGCGGTTATTTCTAATGGAACTGAGCTTGAAGTAGCAGCAGATACAAACGTTTCTGCAAATACTGGAGATCAAATCTTTGTTAACGGTCAAAACGTTAAAGCAGGACTTATTCCAAAAGGTGCTCGTGTAACTGTAAACGGAACAGTAAAAGTTCTTTTAGCAAATTACTCAGGATCAAATGTAACAGACTCAACAGCCGAAACATTCGACTACATGCTATTGCATTACTCCTAAAAAATCAGGTTAGGTCAAACACGTTTCTAACTCGTATCTAACTTATTTGTTGACAATCCACTACAAGTCTTGTATTATCATTTTATGGCCAAAGACAAAAAGGTTGAAACAACTATTCCAGTAAATCCTCAAACTGAAGAGATAAAAGCACAACAAGTAGAAGATCAAAAAATGAGGGAACTTGCTGCAAAAGCTGAAACTGGAGCAAATATAGGTGACTCTCAAAGAGAAAATTTACTTGGTTGGAAAAGACGTAATCAAATTGAAATTCTTAATAAAGAACCAAAAGTAAAAATTCTTATTCCTTTTACGGCAGGAGAAGATGAAAACAATAGAGCAAACCAATATGCTTTCTTTGGAATTAATGGAGTATGGATTCAAGTAAGAAAAGGAGATTATGTTGATGTTCCAGAATCAGTTGCAACACTTCATTTTGAGTCATTAAGAAGACCTTCTCCAATGGAGTCAAAAGCTTCTGAAAACGCAACTAGAAATATCGGGCTAAAAATTGATCCTCTAACAGGACAAAAGAAAACAATTGAAGGACTTCAGGGGTAGTGCTATCATGTATTTATGACAGCAGCCCAATTTGCAAATTACATTCGTTTAAAAACTAAAACCAATACTACAACCTTAACAGACGCGAATATTATTCTCCTTGGAAATATTTATAAAGACGAAATCGCAGGAAAACTTGTTGACATTGTTGACGAAGATTACTTTGGAGTTCCAGAAACAACAGATTTAGTTAACTCCCAACGTGAATATCCACTCCCTCCAGATTTGCCAGGTAAAATAAAGAAAGTTGAAGCAGTTTTAGATCCAACATTTTTAAATGCACAAAATCTTCCTGTTTGGGTAGACTTAAAGAAATTCGATCTTACACAATACAATCAATTGACTGCAAACATGGTTGCAGGATCAGTAGAAGACGTAAATATTGGAGCAATAGCAACAACAGATGAGCCCACAATTCAAGCTAACTTTGGCAATCGTCAAAATCAAGCAGCTTATATGATTTATAGAAATTCACTTTGGTTATTCTCAGGAAAACTTACAGGATTTGTTTCAGGCAATAACTACCTTAAAATTTGGGGCTATGAATGGCCAAAAGACATTTCAGATTTAACTTTAACAACAGACCTTTCAATCGACCCAACAAACCAAGACGCTGGAATCCCCCGACAGGTTCACATTGACTGGGCAGATAAAGTAGTTTTGGCTTGGAAGCAAATATCAGATAAGGCTTACCAACTAGATGACTATGAGAAGCGTATTGACGACAGATTGAGCGAGCACCTTGCTTCCCTTATACCAATACTCAAAGGAGAGTCTTTCACGGCAGTACAGCCCGTAGCTGGTCATGTTTACAATGACGGCTTTGATTTGTAAACCTCATCTTTTTTAATTGTCGCTTAATTGTAAAGTTCCTTCTTGCAACAATACAAAACTTGTATTATCATACAACTAATGAAATTTCATCTCTTCAGCGAATTCCACTTCGAGAAATGGGATTATGATAATCCTCTTAAAATTGGAATAGGCGGAAGCGAAACTGCACACATTGAAACAGCTTTAAGATTAGCTAAACGAGGCCACGAAGTAATTTCTTATTCTCCAATAAAAGAAACCACTGAACGTCAACACGAAAACGTTACTTGGAAAGATTCAAAAGAAGCAGACTTCAAAGAAGAGGGTATTTGGATAATTTCTCGCGAACCACAAGTTGCAGATAAATTTGAAAAGGATCATCCAAACCAAAAACTGATTTTAGTTATGCAAGACGTGTGGTACAAAAGAATGACCCACGAAAGGGCAGAAAAATTTGATTATTTACTTCCACTTTGTACTTCCCACAGAAACTTTATTGTAAGTAAATTTAAAGATTTGGAAGATAAAATAATTCAAAGCTCAAACGGAATTAGAACAGACTTAATAGAAAAAATAGAAAAAGAAAATATACAACGCAAGCCTTATAAACTTATGCACGCAAGCTCACCTGATAGGGGACTTTTAGCTTTATTAAAAATATTCAGAAAATTAAAACAAAAAAATCCTCTTTTTGAACTCCACGTATTTTATGGATTTAATAACATTGAAAAAATGACTGAAGATGACGAAGTGCCTCTTGGAGACGAAAGAGTAACAAGAAAAGAAATTATTCTGGAAGCCCAACAGCCAGGAGTATTCCTTCGAGGTCGTATGGGTCAAGAAGATCTTTATAGAGAATGGTTTTCAAGTGGAATTTGGTGTCATCCATCATCAGTTTTTCCAGAAACAAGCTGTATTACTTGTATGGACGCTCAAGCTTGTGGAGCAGTCCCAGTTACAGCTCCTCTTTGGGCAATTGGAGATAATGTTAAATACGGATATATGGTTCAAGGCCAGCCACTTGTTGATTCTCTTGTAAGAAGTGAATATGTTGATAAAGTTTTAGAACTTGTTGAAAGAAAAGATATTGACCAATTGCGAGTTCACATGATGAAATATGCAAGAGAAAGATTTGACTGGGAAAGAATTGTCGATCAATTAGAAGCAATGGGGGAGACAAAATGAAAAACATTCAACTAAAAGACTACTCAGAATTTCAAGGTGATTTAAAAGGAGCTCCTTATGAGGGAACAATTTCAGTTATTAATAATCTTCCTTTTGTTTATACTGCTTTTCATGAAAGTTTTACTAAAATGACAATTTATAATGAAAGACATATTGGAAAAGTTTATTATGACGTTTACAAAAGCTCTTGGCTTCCTCATTCAAGAAATGTTTTATCAACAAATTGTATAGGTGAGTGGTGTTTAATGCTTGATGTTGACCACACTTTTGATCCTGATTTGGCAGAAAATATGCTAAAAGTTTTTACAGAAAATAAACTTCAAGTGTTAACAGGAGTATATCTTTATAAGAAAAAACCATTTTGGCCAGCAATTTACACTTGGGATAAAACAAAAAAGAAATACCAAACAGTCAAAGATTGGATCACAGACTCAGAAGATCTTGGTTTATTTGAAGTTCAAGCAGCAGGGGCAGGGTGCTTAATGGTTGCAAAATGGGTTTTTGGATACATAAGACAAGAATTAAAAGAAGAGCCATTTACCCCACGAAAACCTTTTGATAATCAAGACGAAGAGGTTCTTGGAGAAGATCTTTCATTCTTTGATCGTTGTCGACAACTTGATATTCAAGTAGTTTGTGACCCACGAATAACAATTGGCCACCTTACGCCAAACTCAGTTGAAGTTGGCAAAGAATATAATCCTCATAAAGTAAGAAAGATTTAGAACTTGACTTCACACTGAAAAAGTATAAATATAAAAGGAATGATACCCTTTCGAGATAATGCAGGTCAAATTAAAAAAGCTGGAGACTCAGTCGTTCTTAGTGTTGAAGACGCTGGAACAGTTGGAATGGACGTTCGCGGAACTTTTACTTCAAGTTTAATAGATTTTCAGGCAACAATTGATGGCACTAACTGGGTTGCTATAAAAGACCAATTTAACGGATCAAGTGCAACAAACACTGCTGCAAACGGAGTATTTACATTTAAAGTTTCAGGATTTAAAGCTGTAAGAGCTTTGGGACACGCAGCAACAGTTCTTGATACAATAAATATAACCTTGCACGCAGTCGGTATTGACTAAGTGGTATAATAAAAAAACATGAAAACACCAAAGTTTGAAATTGACGAATTAGTAAAAGCAAAAGGCGACCTTGACAAAGAAGGCGGAAAAGTTCTTTCTTATTCTTTCAGCCCAGCAACAGGATTTATTTATACTGTTGCAGCAAAATCAATTGATTTTGACAAGAAAGAAGTTAACGTGGGAGTTATAACTTTGGCCGAAGATGAAATTGAAAAAGTTGGAGAAGGAAATACAACTTCAATGCCAACAGTAGAAGAACATTTACCAGAAAATCCAGTTATGCCAGCTCCAGCCGTAGAACCAGTTAAACCAGTTCCAAACCCAACTTCAAAGGTTGAAGGAAATGAAACAGGAGGAGAAAATGCTTGATTCATTTGAAGCCCACCGAGAAAATGTTTTACCTTTTACAGCAGACATGTTGAAAGTTAAAGGTTGGGTGAATTATAAACATATTCGAGACGGAAAAGTTATTAATGAATTTAATCTACCAAACTTGGTAGTTTCAGTTGGTAAGAAAAGAGCAGCAGATTTACTTGGAGGTACTAATACTCCAGCAACAATGACAGCTCTTGCAATTGGGACTGGAACTAACGCAGCAGCAGCAGGCGACACAGCACTTCAAACAGAAATTACAACTCAGGGAGGTCAAAGACATGCTGCGACTGTTACAAATATTACAACGACCACAACTGGAGACACTGAACAGTGGCAGTGGACTTGGACATTTACAGGATCTTTCGCAGTTACAGAAGAAGGAATTCTTGACAATAATGCTTCAGGAGGAACTTTACTTGCTAGAAACACTTTCTCAGCCGTTAACGTAGTTTCAGGAGATTCTTTACAGGTAACACACAAGATTCAATTCAGCTAAGGAGAAAATATGGGAGCATACAAAGGAGAAATCGTAAATACAGCACAAGCAACAGGAAAAACTCTTGGAACACTTGCTCAACCCGCTTCAGCTTTGAAGAGGTTAAAATTAACATATCTTTCTCTTGGATCTTCAGCTTCAGCCGATAATCAAAATTATGCTCAATTAAAAAGAACTACTGCAAGCAACGTTAGTGGAGCAGTTGTAACTCCAACTCAAGCAGACGCAGCCGACGGAGCAGCTTCAGGCCTTATAACAGCAGCAAATACCTCAGAACCGACTTACTCAGGCGGATCTTTGCTTTCTCCAACCTTTCATCAAAGAAGTTCTTATCAATGGTATGCTCAGCCAGGCCATGAAATTGTTATTCCACTTACAAATAACGCTGGACTTGGAGTATTTATGAATACAATGTCTGCAACTATCGCCCTTGATGGCTTGATCGAGTGGGAAGAATAATTTACTTCAAAGAGTTATAATCAATTATGATTATTTTGGAATCCAGAAAAGAACATGGAGCAGTTTTTGTTGATGGTAAGCAAGTTGGATATACTCTTCAATGCGTTCATTGTGGAAGACACGAAGAAATTCACCCAGGCTCAGGAAAAAAAAGGGGATTTTGTCAATATTGCAAAGGTGGTTTCGTTTGTGGAAGACCAGAATGTATGCTTCATATTCCTTTTGACTATAAATTAGAATATGCTGAAGCTAAGGCAATTAATGATTTAAGAATTTTAAGAAAATTGGAAAAACAATTTCCAGAAATAGGGGGAATACAAATATGATAGCAAGATCGGCAAAATTTACAGGTACAGGATCAACTCAGATAATTCCAGTTGGTGATATTGGAGGCCAAATAGATTTGGTTTGGATTTGGAACGAGGCAGGAAATTACTCAGTTTTTGGTACAAAAGATTCTGGGGGAAATTCTTTTCAGTTAGGAAATGATTCAGCCCCAATAGCAACAGACATCACAAATATTGGTTCAAATCAATTTACTGTTGGCTCAGGAGCGGATGCAAATCAAAATGCTGATGTTCTTCATTATTTGGCTGTAAGAAATGACGGTGCAAATGATTTTAAAGTTGGAACTTATGTTGGAGACGGTGCAGCTTCAAAATCAATTTCAGGACTTGGATTTCAGCCAGATTTTGTTCTTTTAAGAAGAGGTTCTCCTTCTGTTGCTAATGCTTATGACAACTATAGATCTTCTGGAGTTCCAAATTCAGGAAGATTTGATTCTGCCACTATTAATAACAGAATTACTTCTCTTGACGCTGATGGATTCAGTGTTGGAAGCTCAACAACTGATGTCAACGACAATGGAGTTACTTATTATTATGTCGCTTTCAAAAATACTTCAGGTAAATTTAAACACGCTACTTATACGGGAAATGGTTCAGCTGGCCATGGAATTACTGGTGTTGGATTCAAGCCTGATGAAGTTATGATTATTGATACAAGTACAAGCCAGCTTGGAGTTGAAAATGACAGATCGGACGCAGGGGATAAAACTCAAATTGTTCGTTCCAATGCAGCTACCACAGGAATTATTACTTCTCTTGATTCAGATGGTTTTACTCTTGGAACAAGTATAAGATCAAACCAAAATACTGATGTTTATAATTACTTTGCATTTTTAGCTCCAGCCCCAGTAAATAACACGGGTGAAGATTCATATTTAGCCAGTGTAAGTCCAGCTTTACAACAATTGAGATTTTACAAAAAGGAGGTTAGAGAATTCTAATGCAATACAAAAGAGTTCTTTACTTTCCAGGAGACAGAAATTATCCAGAAGCTCCTTTTAATTACAATCAAAATGTTTCAGATTCAATCGTAAGTATCGACACTAGAATTAATACAGCTTCAAAAGTGATTAGTGATTCAATTACAAACTCGGAAATCATATCTGAAAGTCGTGTGCGTGTTGTAAATATTTCAGAATTAATTTCTTTGAGCGATACCGTTATTAGACAAGTTACAAAGTCATTTTTAGAGTCTATCGCTAATACTGAAATTATGACGCATTTAAGAACTTCTTTTGTTAGTGTTTCAGATTCAATCGCAAATTCAGAAGTAGTTACAAAAACAAAAAGCAAAAATGTAAACGTGTCTGATATTATTATAAATTCAGAACTTATTCAAAAGTTTTTAAACGGAAACCCAATTACAGGTTGGAATAAAATTGTAAAACCAATAAATACTTTATGGACTAAAATTAAAAAACCTTTTTAAAATGGCAAAATCATCAATTAGCGAAATATTAATAGACAATCCAAATTTGGGGGGTATTGCAGATTCTCCTTACTTGGGAGTGTCTAATTCTTTGGCCGTAATAGTTGGTTTTGATCTTCATTCACTCCCTGGAATTATTCTTGTAAATCAAAAACTTACAGCAGAAGGTGGGGGAGCTCCAACTGATGATTATTACAAAATTGTTGCTTGCTCAGATGGAAGTATTTATCTTTGGGGAAAAGTAACTGGAAAAGTATATAAAAATACTTCAGGAACTTACTCACTTTTAGGTACAGTTTCACCTTCTTCTGGAAGTGCAGGAATCCTTGACGCTGTTGAATATAACGGAAAATTTTATTATGCAATGCAATCTCGACTTGGCCAATGGGATTTTACAGCTGGCTTTGGAAGTAGAAATGATAATTTTGGAACTTTTACAAATGGAAATTCAAGTTTTCACCCAATAATTTTTATTCCAAATCAACAATTTATTTATATTGGGGACGGAAACGTTTTAGCACAAGTAGACAATAACAATGTTTTTACAGCAAATGCACTTTCGACTATTGCCAAGCAATTAACAGTCACTTGTCTTGGAAGACAAGGTTCAGATATTTTAATCGGATCTTCAATTTTAAATCTTGTCGGTCAATCTTTTGTTTTGAGATGGAATGGTTGGAGTCCAATTCCAACGACTTCTTATCCTGTTTCCGAAGCTGGAATTAATGCCTTTTTACCTTCAGAAGATGAAGTTGTAATTAATGCTGGAGTATCAGGAAATCTTTACCACTTAAATGGAGCTGTTTTTGAAATTACAAAACAAATTCCGCCAATTTTTCCAAACACTTATTCTCCAACTGCAACTGGAATTATAAATTATCCCGCTGTAGCAAATAAACAAGGAATTCCTATATTTGGATTTTCAAATCAACTTGGAAACCCCGCTCTTCAAGGAATTTACTCTTGGGGAAGAAGAAATGAAGGTTACCCTAAAATTCTTACTTTGGAAGTTCCAGTTTCAACAGGAAATCTTGCAAATATAAATGTCTGGTCAATAGCAGTCCAAGGAAATAATATTTACGTTTCTTCTTTTGATTCAGGAAGTAATACTTATCAAATAGACAAACTTGATTGGAGCAATAAATTTTCAGGAGCTTATTTTGAGACTAAAATAATGACTCAAAGTAAAGTTTGGCTTGATGAGTTTGGAAGATTTATAGCAAATATTTCAGGCACTCTCCCCGCAAATTGTCAAATAAATCTTTTTTACAAAATAAATGGGGGAAATTACGTTGCTTGGACTTATGGAACAGAAATTGTTTTTGATTCTGACAGAAACCAATTTGTAATTGATAAAAGAATTTCAGCTCGCACTCTCCAAATAAAAGTTCAGGTTATTACAAGTGGAAATAATGCACCTCTTCTTGAGGAAGCTGTTTTTATGCCAGGAGAAAAGACAAATGGCTAACACTAATTATTTTCGTGAACTACCAGGAATTTTTAAACAAACAAACATCCAGCAAAGTTTGCTTCAGCAGGGTGGCGATCAGTCGTTAGGAAACATTTCTTCACTAGCAGTTGGTTATGGAAATGTTGCAATGTATGCCGATCAAACTGGAATAAGACTTGGAGGAACAAGTGCTACTCAAGCTCCTTTTTCAGTTGACATGAAAGGAAACGGAACATTTAATAATGCCAATATTACGGGATATATTCAAACAGCGGGAGCAGCGGGAGATGTTAATTCCCACGGAACAACAGTTGATGGGGGGAAAATTACGGCCAATTCAATTACTGCGGCTCAAATTCAAGCAAATACAATCACTGCAGGTCAAATCGCCTCAAACACTATAACAGCAGGTCAAATGGCTGCAAATTCAATCTCAGCGAGCTCAATTCAAGCAGGAGCAGTGACAGCTTCAAAAATTAGCGTTAGTTCTCTTGACGCAATAAATGTAAACGCTGGAACTTTAACTGCTGGAACAATAAAAGGACTTACTCTTTCAATGCCGAATGAATCTTTGGGGACGGGATCTTCAGGAAAGCTTATTTGGGATTCAGGAGCTCGTATTTGGGGGGACTCAAGCGGGAGAATTGGTATAAACGGTTCTGGTTCTTCTGATGGAGTTTATATTTATTGTCAAGGAAATGAAGCAGCGGTTTTCAACAACGGAGGTCAAGCAGTCCTTGATAACGGAGCTCATTTAAAAGGAAATCTTAATGTTGATAATGACACTCAAATAAATGGCCAAATTAGAACAAACCAAGACAATATAAAATTCCAAGCAAACGGAGGTGGTCAATTATTTTCACTTAGAAATATGGGTTTGACTTCTTCTCAGGAGGGAGGGGGAAATGCCCGCCTTGATTGGGGAAATGGAGCGTTTTTCAAAGTAGCTCCAACTGGAAGTAACTTTAGTATTAATGGGAATACTAAATCTGCAATAGTTCCAACTTCAAAAGGATATAATGCTCTTTATTGTATTGAAAGTCCTGAAGTTTGGTTTATGGATTTTTGCGAAAGTAGAAGTTTAGTTGATCCCTTATTTTTGGAAGTAACTGAGGGAGAAATGAAATTTATACAATGTGATGACGGTAAATTCCAAGTTTGGAGAAGAAGAAAAGGTCATGCTCAAAAAAGATTTGATTCAAAAAGTATTGATGAATTTGAGGCTAATGAAAGATTTTTAAAACAGGCTATACTATAATGGAAAAGAGGTGGTATTAATGACGATAAATTTTAACCAAAAAATAATAAATATTGTTACAGGAGAAATCCTTTTGGATGAAGTTGAAAAGGAATTAACTCTAAAAACTGTTTGTGTAAACTCTCTTCTTGCATTTTTACAAAGTGAAAATATTGAAGGCCAAGAAAAATTACTTAGATTTACTATTGCCAAAAAGATAATAGACAATGAAAATGCTAATTTGACGAGTGAAGAAATTTTTAAAACAAAAGAAATGGTTGGAAAAGTCTATAATTCAATGATAGTCGGACAAGTATTTCAAATGTTGGAAGGAGAAAATAAATAATGGCAGAAATTACGACTGGAGGTCAATTAAAATTAGCCAACGGTCAAACTGTAGCTCCACAACAGGGTGGTTGGTATGATGGAAGGCAATTTTGGAGTGGAAAACTTGGTGATCCAAACACAATTATTAATCCAGAAGACAAAAAAGCAGGTCAAAAAGTAGACTCAGAAACAATGAAAGCGGGATCACTTATTCAAAGTGGTGGGAAAGATCCTCTTTTACTTCAAAAATATTTTGATAATTACGCAGCCAATATTGCGAAGCAATTAAAAGGTCAAGATTTATCTGGATCTGGAGCAGCAGGAACAATTGGAAGTGCGGTAAACGATAAATCAGGAAGGCCAACACCTCCAAGTATGGAAACTGAGTTTCAAACTTTGAGTGGCCAATATGGAGTTAATGATTTAGGTAAAAAATTAAATGATCTTAACGCTAAAAAAGCAAAAATTCAACAAAGTGTATCAGACGCTCAAGGAGACACTGAAGCTCAGCCAGGAGTTACAGCGGATGTTGTCGCAGGAAGAGAAAGTGAACAGCAAAGACAAGCTAATAAACAAATTGCAGCGGTTGATCTTGAAATTCAAGCTACAAGTGCCCAGTTAAATACTGCTACAAACACAATTCAAATGATAATGGGCTTTATGCAAACAGATTATACAAATGCAGCTAGTGCCTATGACACTGAATTTACTCAAAACATGCAAGTATATGAAGCTCAAACTGCAAGAATAACCAAAGCTCAAAGTATTGCTTCTGCAAACTGGCAAACAGGTTTAAATTTACTTACTTCTTCAGGTAAAAATTGGAGTGATTTAAGTCCTGCTCAAAAATCATTTTTAAATAACCAAGCAATTCAGGCTGGAATTGACCCTTCATTAAATGAATTAATTCATAGCAATTACGCAGCAGGAGTTACGGAATCAGATTTAAAACTTGCCAGTAGTGCTCCAACTAAAAAAGTGGTTCAAGCAGCTGGATCTTTCCCAGTTTTAGGAAAAATTCTTCAGCCAGAACAAGATCAGTGGCAAATTTATAATCCGTTAACTAAACAACATGAACAATTTGATAATAGAGAAGACGCCATGAACGCTCAATCAAATTATTTGAATGAATCAGTTAGGCCTTCTGGAAGCGGAACAGCGGTAACTTTTACACCACAAGATACTTCAACTTACGATAGTATAATGGGGGGAGGAAAATAAAATGGGAGTAATTGACGCAGCAAAATATCAACAATTAAAAACAGCAGGACTTGATGACCAAAAGATTCAAGGAATTGCAAAACAAAAAGGCGATACTATTGATCCCAAAGTTCAATCTTCTATGCCACAAGCTCCTCAAATGCCAGGAAAAATTATGTATGCAAAAGGAAATCAAGCTGTAATTATTGGCCAAGACGGAAAACCGAGTATTAAAGATACCCAACAGCCAAACGTTTTACAATCTGGATACAACTTGATCTTGAAACCATTTGTTGAAGGAGTAAAAGCTTATGGAGGACTTTTAGGAACAGCAGCAGGAAGTATTGCGTTAGCTGGTCTTGATGGAATAGATCCACAAAGTAAATGGAGTCTTGATGTTAAAACTAAACTCGCAACTGCAATGACTCCTCTTGTAACACAGAAATACGATAATCCTATTCATACAATTACAAATGGAATTATGGATACTTTGGCTGGAGAAGGTGCAGCTTTGCAAGCTTATATTGGAATAACTACTGGAATTGGCGGATTGGCAGTAACAAATGCTATTTTTAATGCTGGAATGTTTGGAACTGGTGAATTTATAAAATCAGCTAAACAAAGTCTTTCTCCAGAAGAAACGGGATCTAATGTTATGAAAGGAATTTTTGGATATTCAGATACAGGGCCATTTGTGGGAGCGTTTGGAGAAAGTAACGGAACAAAAGCAGCAGATCTTGTTGTAAGTTTATTTGCTCCATTATTGGCAGGACACGCAATGAAAGAAATGAATATTACACTTCCAGGTCTTAGTGAAGACGTAAAAGGAAGATTGGCAACTTCAGTTGCAGCTCCAGGAGAAACAATAACTCAATCAGAAAAAATAATGGGTGAAGCTCTTCAAATGACAAAATCTCTTACAAAAAGAGGTATGGGTAAAGAATTGGAAGGATTTTCAGCAAGGTTGGCCGAGCCAATTGATAATATAGTTCAAAGTATGGATGGAGTAACTGCTGAAAGCCCACAAGGCACTAAACCAATTGTAGTTGATAATTTAATGTATGGAGGCCTTGATGAAGCAGCTCAATCAAATTCTCTTGAAGCACATTTGAAAAGCAGTAAAGTTGGTCAAATGGATGATACAGCACTAGCCTCAACAATGGATCGCGTTAATTCTCTTGTTTCGGAAGGAAAAGATAGCAATACTTCATTCCAAAAACTTAATACAGCAAGAAAAACTTTGAATAGTGGGATTCCAAATAAGTGGTTTAGGGATGGCATGCCAACAGATAGCAAAATTAATAGAGGATATTTCTTAGATTGGCAAGCAAGTAATTTTATTAAAGATTTTATAAGTCAACATGACGAAAGTGGAACTTTGGTTCGTGCAATTTCAATGCAGCATATTGCAAAATCAGTTTCTCCAGTTTTGGCAGATGATGTTTTATCAGTGGGAAGAAAATCTTACACAATTGGAAGAATGGTTAATAAATTGATTTTGTCTCCTCTACGGATGATTCTCGAACCTATTCAAATTGGGGCAGCAAGAGCAGCTCAGGGAGCTCCAGGGGAAGTTACACAAGGATTGGTGAAGGGTCAAACCCCTGATGTCCAAGCAGTGCCAGTACAAGAAGATCAACCGTTAATGAATAAAAAACCAACTCCAGATGAAATGGCAAGACAAACTCCACCTGCGAAAGCTGGAGAGGGAGAAACAACTAGCTATGGAAAATCTGATCCAGGAAGAACTTTACAAGTAAAACATGATTTTACAGTTAATGAATCTGCTCTTATGAATCAAGCCAAAAAATACAAAACTATTAATGGGTTTTTAAATAGTGATTATGTAAATAGATTAATAAAAGATCTTGGAGGAGAAGACAAAGTTTTGAAGAAATTCGGATTTGATAATTGGGATGATTTTTACGCAGCAGTAAAAAAGATTAAATAAGGCTAAGAACGAAAATTGTTACTAAAAATAAAAGAATTAAACCAATAATTTCTTTTAAATTAATGACAATTAAAGCTATAATAGTTTTTAAAGCATATGAAATACGAGGTAAAACAAAATAAAGAAACAGCATACAAATTGCCCCTGAAAAGGCAATCGCAGCATATATTTCGATTATATTAATTATTATCATAATGTTGTATTATAATACAACTTTGGTACAATGTCAAATTTATGGAACAAAAATCATTTTTATTTATAAATTCAGGAGGGGAAAGCCTTGCTTTAGCCATTCAGGTTGAAAAGGAAGGTCACAAAGCTTACCTTGTAAAAGGAGAGTCTGAAAAAGACTGTCCAAACGATTCTGGTATTGGTTTATTGCCAGAAGAATGTCTTATTAGTGATCCTTGGGAAATAATAAATACAATTTCCAAAGAAGATCTTTATATTATTTTTGATGATAACGGCAAAAGTATCATGGCCGATCACTTGAAAGAAGACGGTTACAAAGTAATTGGTGGAGGGGCATATGCTGCCAAAATCGAGCACGAAAGAAGTATTGGGACAGAATTAATGAAAACAATAGGTCTTAATACTCCAACAACTGTAACTTTTGATGATCTTCAAACTGCAATGGAATATGTAAGAAAACAGCCAGAAGACAAGAAAATGGTATTTAAACCAGAAGGCGAAGAGTTTGCTGGAAGTTCTTATACTTACACTTCAAAAAATGGATCTGATTTGCTTCTTTACATGCAGTGGATTGATGAAGAAATGCACTCACACAAACTTTCAATGTCAAAGTTTGAACTTCAAGATTTTGTTGAGGGATTGGAAGCAGATTTTGAAGCAACATTTAATGGCTACGAATTTATGCCAGGAAGCGTTGCTATTGATATTGAAAAGAAAAAATCAGGAGACGGTGAAAAAGGAGAAGCGACAGGTTGTATGGGTCAAATTGAATTTTATGTAAAAGAAAGCAGATTTTTTGACCAGTATATGAAAAAATTAGAGCCAGTTCTTCGCGAAAATAAATATGTTGGTGCAATTTCAATTAATTGTATTTTTGACAAAGAGGGTGAGCCATACGGACTTGAATTTACTTCTCGCTATGGTTGGGACGCAACTATTTCAGAAATGGGAATACTTCTTGACTCAGGACTTAAAGTTTCCGATTGGTTAATGGCCGTTGCCGATAAAAAACCTTTTGAATTTCCACACAACAAAGTCGCTTGTGCAATTCGCATGTATGTTGGAAGTGTTGGAAATGACAGAAAAGCAGTAAAAGAAAGATATTTTACTTTTAAGCCATCTGTCAAAGATAATTTATTTTTCTATGAAGTTTCTCACCAAAGAGAAGCTTATATTATTGAAGGAAATCCGCCTCTTGTTGTTAATTTTGTTGATAAATCAATTCAAAAAGCTATAGAAGGAGCATATAAAGTTGTCGAAAAAGTATATATTCCAGATCGCTACTACAGAATGGAAGTTGGAGATAACGCCAAAGAAGTTATCAATCATTTGAGGAAATATCAATGGATATGACAAAATCTAATATGGATGAGCAAAAAGTTGTTACAATTGAGCTTTATAAGGCGCTTAGCATATTTGCAAGTGCGATTATCGTATCGGCAGTTGGTGGTGCTTTTATTGCTTACCGTACTATTAACAGCGATCATTTTGCTCTTATTGCCGCTACTTCAAGGGTATTAGCTTTAGAAACAAAAGCTACAACTGATGAATTACTTATTCCTCAATTTGTTGTATCTCAAGATAATATAAAAACAATTAAAGATGATATCGCTCAATTAAGAGCTTTAGAGCAAAACAACAATGATAAACTAAATCAAATAATAGGAAAACTTAATAAATAATGTGCTATTATTTTATTAATCATGATTGATTTCAAGGGGGTGATATTCAAATGAGTAAACTAAAAACAGGTACAAAAGGTACACACAAGCACACAACGGCCAAAGCACGAACTGGTGCTTATAGTCAATTCGGTGCGAAGAGTCCAGCTTCAGACAAGAGAAAAAAGCATGCAAACCCACATGTTTCTATGAGTAATGCTGGAAGCAGACATCACAAAAACAACAGTACAGCTGGTAACAGCATGTAAAAAGTGTTTTGTGCATGCACGGAGGAGAAGTACGAACTTTATGAGAGTTTAACTTTTCCTTTTGTGTTTTTAATACCAAAGTTGTATAATTTTCTTCATGGATAAGATCAACTTGGAGCTTGACCGAGAGCAAACAGATACACTTCTAAGATTTCTTTCTCTTGCAATAATAAATATCAAAATAAATCCTGAAAATTATAGTATTGTGGTCAAAAGTTTAGAAAAAATACATGATAAATTAGATTATTTAGTTCACGAGGTTGCTAATTGGTGTGATAAGCCAGATTGTTCTTATTGGACTAAAAAGAAAAAAATATTAGAGGAAAAGAAAAAATCGAACTAAAATGCTTACAAAAAAAGAGCGAAAAATTCTCAGGAAATATTCTAAGGCTACAGGTATTGAATATAAATTCAATGAAAGAGTATATCTTCGTGGAAGCCCCATGCAAAGACAAATTGATTTAGTTGCTCAAGAAGCAACAATTTGGTTGAAAGAAAAACAAAAAAAGGGTGAGATTAAGGCTACTAAGAAAGGAAAAATTGGTAAAAGAATTACAAATAATTTAATTCAGCAATTTATAAAAGAGAAATATGGAAGTATTAAAAATATGCCTGAATACTTTAGTCTTGATTTTCATGAAATTATGAAAAATAATCCAATAGTTAAAGCTGATCCTGTAATCAAGAAGGGGAATTTAATAATTGAAAAGAAGGCCAAAAAGTATCTTAATTAGTTTCTTCCTTAGCCAGTTTTTCTTCACAAGCGATCCTTATGAAGTTAGCCATAGAAATTCGTAATTTAATAGCAGAAGTTTTGATTCTTTCCTTCAATTCATCATCCATTGCGGTATGAAATTGTTTGTCTTTCTTAGGCATGCTGCTATTATAATACAAAACTGGTATTATTGTCAAATCCTTGGCATTTTGCCGTGAAGTTGGTTGTATTTACTAAATGGAAGACTAGCAGTTTCTTCAATTGACTGCTTTTTAGGTTTTTTTGCTTTACTTATTGGTTGAATCAACTTTCCGCTAAGTGTGTCAAGTAAATCGGAAAACTTTACAAAGCAATAAATTTCTTCGTTATTTTTGCTCCAAATAATAATTGGTTTTTTAGCTCCAGATTCCAATTCTGCTTTTTTATACCACTTTAAAAACTTTGAGTTTTCAACATTTTTTACTTCAATAAAAAATGGGAAGTTTGAAGAAATGTCTCCTTTTAACCATTCAATAGCTCCAGACATGGGGTTTCTTTGTGCGGTATAGCCATATTGGCGAAGAATATCGCGAACTGTGTATTCAAGTCTTTTTCCTTTTGCTTGAGGACTTTTAAGCATTTTGACTTTCTAAATATTTTTTAGCCCTTTTTTGAATTCCATTCATTCTTATATCAATTGCTTGGCGTGTTGTGTGAAATTGTCTTGCAATTTCAGCAGGTGGCATACCATCAAGAAGTAAAAAGAAAACTGATTGTTGTTTTGCAGTTAAACGTGAAGAAATTTCAACTACTTTTTCTTCGTAATCCATAAACCCTAAAACATAATCTTCAACAGGTCTTTGAATTTTAATTGGTGGTAAAGATCTTTCTCTCATTTTATCCTCCAAAGTGGTGAATTAATTCGTCTGAACCCAAAGTATCGTCATCTTCTCCATAAATTCTGCAAAGCTCATCTTCAAAAATGGCTTGAGTTACTCTTGCAACATGATGACAAGTTCTGCAACCGCAAACTTCTACTGCAATTTCTGCTTGATTTGCAGCTTTCCTCATGTGATCCAATTCACGATCTTCAAATTTGCGAACAAATTCTTCTGCTAATTCTACACCCACTCTTTCAGACAACTTGACCTCCTGGTACTTCTGTTGCTGGGTTTGCTGTTGGCGTAACTGTTTGCTTTAAAACTTTTCCTTTTAAGTAATTTCTACCTAAAATATAAGCAACTACAGCTCCTCCCAAAGCTAAAACTTTTCCGCTATCAAAACTACAATTAGTTTGAATAAAAGAAACAAGAATCGTCCCAATTCCCGCCAAAGCTACATAAAATTCTGATGTTAAAAATCCGCTTTTTAATTTCATAATTAATCACCTCTTTAAAAAGATTATAAACTTTTACAAATTATAATACAAGATTTGTATAGGTATAATTATTACTTATTTATTATCATTTTATTTTAAAATTCATACAATCGTTATTTTTAATATAAATATAAGGTAAGGGGGTGATTATTAATGGATATAAAAACTCTTGACCAGTACGCAGGGTTTGCCAAAAAGGCAAGTCTTAGTGCTGAGGAACAAGCTGTTAAAGACGCAATTGTTGCAGTAAGTGCAGCAGAAGGTGATGTAGCAAAAACTGTTACACCAGCTCCAGTAGCTTTAACAGAAGCTAATGATACTCTTGAGGATTCTCAGGAAGCGTTAGTAGCCAAGCCGTCAACAACGGTTTAGTTAAAAATGACCAGGCAGAACAAGCCTACCTGGTCGATTAAATTATAGACTATAAAGTTCTTAACAAAATTGGAGAGTTTAAACGTTTGCTTTAACAATTTTAAGTATATAATTTTTACCCAAAGAGAATACCCAAACTTCTTTTCCTCCAGTAAGTTTTGAGATTTTATCAATTAATATTTGTTTATCGTTTCTCTCAGCATTTATTGCTTCAATTAAAGCTGAATCGTTGGCAAAAGTTCCAACCAATTTTTCGTCTGTATCTCTTAGGAGAATATATTTGTCTTCAAGAGTAAGATATTTACCCATTTCTTCTTCAAGAACGACTTGATCACTTTTATTTGGATCATGAGCTAAACTATATTCTCGTAACCATTTTGTTATAAAAGCGTCAAATGCTTTAGCTTTTATTTCATTTTGGGCAAATTCTAAATGTTCTTCTACAATTGCTCGGGTATACCCTTCTAAATTTCCTTTTCTCAGTTCATCATCTGCTGGCAATGCCGTGAAGGCCTCTTTCACAACACCAAGAGCGTTTTGTTCATCTTGGTTGGGATTATTGACTGGTTGGGTTGGCAACACTCCAAAAGTGAATATATAGCGTTGAATTGTTATTTCTGGTTTGCCGTATCTTGTAAGTGAAGCAGTATCTCCATACCAAGGATCTGCAATAATATAATTTCCTTTGTCATCTTTTCCAATAATTATTACAAAGTGCATATCAATTTTGGCGGTTGCTGGAATAAAATCGACTTCAATAATAACTGGCCTTCCAGCAGCAATTTCAACATCAATTTCTGCAAATTGAGCTGAAGTTACAGCATTTGGAGTTAAAACCATTTTTGGTTCTGTCACATCATTATAAATTTTTGATATTGATTTCCAAATATATAAATCCAGTGGATATTTGCCACTTGGAAGCTTGGGTAAATCGGGATCTTCAGCATAACCATTTACTTTTAGTAAATCCTGATTTAATTGATCTGGAGTAGTAACATGGCCGTAATAATTGCAAATCATTGAAAGACAAGTAAGAAGACAACCTGAAGTCCCAATAGTAAGATTGCCATTTCCAAGATGTTTTAAACTCCATCTCGAATCACGTTGCGATTCTAAGGGTAAAGTTATCGCCATAGGTTAATTATATCATTCCTTCCTTTTTGCCGATTCTATAAGCTTTTTTTCTTCAATTTTACTGTCATAAATTATTCCCATACACCCTCGACAATAAACATAAAGCCTTTCACCTTTTTCTTTCAGTTGAATTACAGTTTCAACTTCCTTACACCCTCTTGGACATTCAATTTGACCAACAGTTTCTCTTAAAACGTTGTACCATGCAAAAGGACTTCTTTGTATTTCTCTCATTTTTCTTCCTTTGTTTTTCCAATATCCTCAATCCAATCATGTAAAAATTCTTTAAATTCTGTATCTGTCATGGGAGCAAGAACTGCACCAATAATTTTATCCTTCTCATTTATTTCAAGAGGGGATTTTATTACATTAATAATTAATTCACGATCTTTATTCATAAATCTAAAAATTCTTCCCAAGCGTCAATGTCGCAAGTATCACCTGCTATATCCATTTCAATTGCCCGACTAATTTCTCTCTTAATTTGAATCTTTGTAAATTCTGATAACTTTTTCCAATTTTCTTTTAAAGTATTGCATACATCAGTTACAGCTCCAGTTCTTCTACCAAGAGCATATCTAAAAGCCCACATGATTGTATTTTCTGAAACTATGAATTTTTCGTTTAAAAATTCTTCTACTTTTTTGTTTTTTTCTTTTGTTACTTTTTTACTCCAGCCGATACTTGTTAAATAACCACCACATCTCATGCACCTTCCAGCCTTCATTCCGTAAAAAGTTTTTCCACAATCACAAGGTTTTTCTCCCTTTAAGTCTTTTATCATTTTTTTAATTTTTTATAAATATATTTTCCAAATATTAAACTTAAAAAATAAACTAACCAAGAAATTATCATTCCCCAAAAATGTATTTCAAAAGGAATTTTTTTATCATACACAAAACTTTCATACGCAATTACTGCAATTAATGATAAAAGATTAATTTCTGGTTTAAACAATTCTTTTAGTATTTTTTTAATAATTTTTTTCATATTTTTGTACACTCCTGAAAAGTTTTTAAAGAGTCCCATTCACCAACTCTCTCAAGTCTTCCTTTATTCATACAATCACTTAAATTTGAAATAAAAAGTATAAAAGAAATCCATAAAATTACTAATACTACCCAAAATATAAATTCTTTTATTTTCATTCAATAACTTTCCCTTCTTCAATTCCTAAACTTCCAGACTCAATTTTGGCGTTTAAAAGTTTAAATCTGTCTTCTCTCATTGCTTCAAATAAAGTTTTTCCTTCTCTTACAATTGCATAAGGCAAGAATATTTGTTCCATTTTGACCATTTGAGTTTCAAGAAGAGCCATTTGAGCTTCTACCCAATATTTAACAATTCTCCAAGCGACTCTTAAAGCTTGATCTTCGTTAACTAAATTATTTGGAACTTTTCTTTCAGCGTTTTGTTGTTTTAAAACATTTAAAACAGGTTTTGGATCACAAGGAAGACGAATTGCAATTGCTTTTCCTTCTGGAGTTACTATTTGAAAAGATAATGCCTCAATTTTCCCTTGATCGGTATAATTAGCCATAACAGTTTTAGCTCCATGTCTTACAAGGTTTTCTTGAATTTCAGTAATTGTTTGACTAGCTGAGATTTGTGTTGTGTATGTAAATAGTGCTTTTCCCATTTTTAATTAAATAAAGATATTTGATTTTTATTAATATTATTTTTTCTGCAATTTCTACAAATTCCTTTATTGGCTTTAGCCTTTTTAAAAGAAACTGCGTTTTTTCTTCCACACTTTTTGCAAGGAAAAAAATATAAATGTCTTTCTTTATAAGTTTTCATATTATTTATAATTTCACATCAAGAGGAATGATTTGACATTCGTACAACCTTTTATTGGGTCAGGTGTGCGGACACTTTCCTAGCCTGCCCGACAAGGGTTACGCCGTCCGTCAGCTTTATGGCTGCCACTCTTGATGTCAAAGTACAAGTGTAAGTTAAGATTTCCTAAAACACACTTTAATATGCGTTTGAGATATACGCACCCCATCTTAAAAAGTTAAAAAGGAACGTCGTCCTCTTTGACTTCTTCTTTCTCTTCCTTATTTTTAGGTGGTTCTGCGTTTCTTACATAACCATCTTTTAATTCTTCGTGGAACATGTCAAAAGTTTTATAACTTTGGCCATTTTTTCCTTCTTTTTCACCTAAATAAACAAGTTGAACCCAAGTATTTAAGGGTAAGTGCATAAAGAAATCATCAATCATTTTGTTACCCCAAACTCCAATTTCTTCTTTGTTTTCCTGTTCGATAACGTAAATATTGGATTTATATTTTCCAATTTCACTTTTTCTTTCTACATACTTACCTTCTACTGAGTCTCCAGATTTGGCTACTTCCCAAGCTGGGACTTGTTTTGATTCGTATTTAACCATTTTTCTTTTCATTTTTTACTCACCTCCAATTCTTTTTCGTGTTGTATACATAATATTTTTCCGTATTTTGCTTTTGACCATTTCGCTCTAACTGGTAACACCTTAAAACTACAAACTATATAATTTGGAAAAAGAAATTCACAATAAATTGTTCGATCTTCTCCCCCAATATTTGATACACTCATTTGTTTTGATTTGTTTTTGCTTGATGGCATAAAAAGCAACTTGGAAATTTATTTGGATCGTAATGTTGTCGAGGGTGTTTTTCGCACCAAATATGGCCTTCTGGAAGTGATTTTGTAGAGAAATGTTTCTCGCCAGCGTAAAAACTGTTTCCTTTCCAAACTCCTGGTATTGCTGGTTTATCGTTTTTCATTTGATTTCTATTTTGTAATTTTTTCCACAAGCCATTAAAAATCTTCTTATCCAAAGAGGATGAATTGTTACATTGTATTTTGTATTTTTAAAAGCTCCTTCAGCTTGAGAAATATATTGATTTGAGATTTTCATTTTTTCTGCAACTTGAGTTTGAGTTAATTTAGCCTCTTCTCTTACTTTTGTAAGCATTTTAGGAAGATCTGAATAGTGGCCAGTTAAGACTACTTCTCCTTTTCTTGTTATAAATGAAATTATTGTATTTTTTGTCATTTTAAATTTGTACTTGCTTGAACTCCAACAATATATCCTCTTACAAAAGAGGCTTTTACCATTGCATATAAAAATTCTTTAAAATCAAAATCACTTGCTGTTTTGTATTTTTCATAAGTTTGCAAAGCTGCAACGACAGCCCCCTCAAAGTTATCTTTGTTAAGTTCACAAACCAAATCCATTTCTTTTTGATCTTCCATGGCATTTTTAATAACTTCGGAAGTAACCTGTTTTTTATTTTGTAAATTTTTAGTAATTTCGTCTACGTTTGGCATATTTATTTAAAATAACAATTTTCCCCGTAAGGGCAACGTTCTAATTCACATTTTCCGTTAACAAGATCTGATTTGAAGTTTTCCGTTTCAATTGTGGCGATTGCTTCCATGACCCAATTTTCAACTTCTTGCATGTCGTCATTTTCATATTCGTACAAATAGGTTTTTAATTTTGAAAGATCAAAAGTACAAGCAACATAAAGAACTTTTCTAAATCCTGAAACATAGCAATAATATTTTCCTTGAATTAATTTATCGAATTCACCCATTGTTTTAGGCGTTGTTTGGGAAGATTTTACCTCAAGTAAAGTTTTCGTTGCATAATTTACTGCGTCTGCATATCCATGAAGGGTATATTTATCATTAAAGTTTTTCTGAAAATGTTTTTCAATTGCATTGAATTTTGGAAGATTAATTCCAACTATATTAAGATCACCTAAAACAACTTTTTGAAGTTTTTCGTGGGTTGCTTTCCCTTTTTCCATGTATTCATTTGTCGGCTTTTCAATTCCCATTGCCTTATTAAGCCAAGAATGAGGTGAAACGCTTAAATCATTTATTGTAGTGTAAGAAAGTAATATTTTTTTCATTTTTGTTTTTTGATAGTTTTATTTATTTCTTCAGTTGCTTGGATTAATTCATTAAATTTTTCAATACTTGGCAAATCTAATTTTTCTTTTATATTTTTAAGGGATTGCCAAATTTCATTTTTAAGCTGTTCTACTAATTTTTCCAATGCTAATTCTTTTGTTGGAAAGGAAGTTTTAGTGCTATAACCAATGACTGAGCCATCTAATTGTTTTATATAATTCCACTGATTATTGGTACTAACAAATATTCCTTCAACTATTGAAAATCCAGAAATAACATAAGCTTTTTTTCCTTCTGTTAATTTTAAATCGTCATTCATATTAGCTTGAAACTTTTTTCTCTTCTGTGATTTTTTCTTCAACCAATTCATTTTCATTTGCTGGTTTTGAAATACAATCTTTGTGTTGAAATAAAATAACCATAAATTGATAAAGTGCTTTATTTAAACTATTTTGATCCTTAACTCCAACTATTTCTCGAAAATAATCTAAAAAAGAATCATTGACACATCCTTCTCTGAAAATAAATTCAGGCCTTTTTCCATCTTGCAATAATTTATCTATTTCTTCTTTAGTTATCATATGCTCCACTTTTAATTTTTGTATCCATTAATAATATTATTTCGTGTAGTGCCATTTTAGGAGCGTCATATTTAGTATTTTTAAAATCATGAAATTCGTGATTAACTGCGTCTTTCCATATTGCCCAAATATCATTTAAAAGATTGTAGTGGCCAACTTCATCTGGTTTATTTTCTAATTTTTTTAGTATTTCTTCAAAATATTTATCTATCATTTTGCCTCCTTGATTTTGATATATTCAAATTCATTTGCTCCTTCGAGTTTGCCTAGTTTTGTATAGATTTGGCGTAATTTGGGTAGATTTAGAGTTTCTTTAGTTTGTGTAGCTCCAAGCTCTCGTGCCAGTCCCATTTGAACTCCTGTAAGAGAAACTCCCTTAACTTTACTTACTAAATATCCATTTTTAGTTTTAGTTCCAGTAACTCCTAATTCTGAAAGTTTTTGAAGTATTGCGTGCATTGCAGATTGTTTTAATCCTTCCGCTTCTTCAATTGCAGACTTTGCGAGTTCAAATTCAGAAACTAATTCTTCAATGGTAACTTTATATTTTGGAGTATTAATTTTTCCAGTTTTTATTGTTGCCTTTTCAAGATCTATTTTTTTCATTTTAAAATTTGGTTTACTGCTTTAATTATTGTTTTCAAGTCAAAAATTTCTTTGTCGTTTTCATCATCTATTATTTGGGAGTAAATCTCAGTTTCTTGTTCTACTTCAGCCTCATGTTTGACATATCCATACTGTTTTTCACCAACTTTGGGATTATCAGTTAATTTTTGATATTCTTCACCCTTTTTATTAACAGTTTCAATTTTTTTAATTGTAATTATGTATTTCATATTAAGAATAGTCATCTTCTAAAACATCCATTTTGGCTATAAAAGCAAATATTCCAATAAAAATTAATGCTCCAATTCCAACAAACACCCAAAATATGTTTCTAATTATTTTCATTTTTTTAATTTTATAGCTGTAAATTCATACTCACCTTCACCTTTAAATTCAAACCCAAATTTATCTAAAGATATAATGCCATCTATTGTCTCAATTTTTCTAGTTTTTTTTCCATTTCCAATCCACTGCAACCCCTCAGCATATTCTCCTTTTTTACCCCATGCTTTCCAGCTTATACTTTCATCTTGATTGTTTAAAATTAGTGTTCTTACTGGTTTAAAGTCTGTTTTTATAAAATCTGATTTTCCAGAACCAACATAAATTCCTTTTTTTATTATCATTTCCTTACCTCCGCTAATTCTGCAATTACTTCTTTGGCTTGTTTAAAAGTTACAGGATTTGTTATTCTTTTTGGTAAATCTTTTTGTCCTTTTGTTAAACTTTTTATAGTTTGCATTTGTAATCCAGTTGGTTTTCCTTCATCTTCTTTTGATTCTGGAATTTCTTTTGCTTCCCTTTCGTTATTTTCAGAAAGTCCCATTTCATCAGAACTCATGTATCCGCAAGCTGTGGCCATTCTCAGAACTCTACACTCAGCTCTTGTAACCGCCAAGTGAAGTAAATATTTATGCATGTTTTTATTTTGGACATTTTCAATACTTGCTTCTCCAAAGTTTGAAAACTTAATATTGACAAAATCTCCCTTAAAAATACTCAACGTTGCTTTCGCTAAAACATAACCATCTTTCTTTTCAATAATTTCAGTGACAATTCCATAATTTCCGCCACCAAATAATTGTGAAGCTTTCCATTCAAGACCAGCTTTGAGAATGTACCATTTTCCTTGATATTTCATAAGCAAGTCTTTTGGAATTTTCTTGTCCAATTCACTCGCGTCTTGAAACTTTTCTTGTTTCTTTATTTTATTTTCCATATTCATATATTAATATATATATTTATAATGTCAATAGGCAAAATGCTTTTTTCTCTTAAAACTCCTTTTATCACAAATTTCGCACCTATATAAATTCCCATCTTCAAATTCGACTTTGACATAAACCAAATGTTTACAGTTTTTCTGATTTTTAAACTTATTTTTTTTATCCATCTATTCAAATGGGTTTTCTTGATCTATATCTTCCAATTCACCTTGTCTTGGTTCGCTTTTTTGTGCCTGTGCGACCGTTGCGACCTGTGCGACCTTAAACGAGGGTAGAGAAATACCGTAATAATTACATAATTCTTCAATTTTTTCTTCTTTTTTATCAGTAATAATGGTTCTTATATTTTCATGACCAACTTTTTCTACTTCAAATCCAAGTATTTTTCTTATTACGTTGCCTGTTTTTCTCTCAGAAATAGGCCTGCTAAGATTTTTATTCAATTTTTCAGTCAAATCTTTAAGTGAAGTTAATGCCCCACCTTTCATATTTTCTAAAATTATGTCAAACATTTGGCCATCCAAAGCTTCCCTTCTCTCTCGAAGTGTTTCTTCTTGTTGTTCTTTGGCAAACATAACTATTTCTTTTCTGGCTTCCTCGCCTGCAAGATAATAAATAGGAGTAATGACTTGTTGTACACGTTGGTTGAAAGATTTTAATTCTGGAAATCCTTTTGGAAACTTTGAAACATCAACGTTTACAAGGTTGTGGAATCTCCATAATAATAATTTATTTCTAAGATGTGAAGCGTCTACCTCATAACTTTTATCTTTATATAAGGGAATTTCTCTTTTACTTTGCTCCATTTTTATTTCTATAATTCTTGATCTAAAACCTGCGTCATTAACTGGATTTTCAGAAGTAAATATTTTAGGGGATTTGACCATGTATGCTTCAACTTCTCTTTTACGATCACCTTCAACTCTTAAAACAGCTTTATTAGACACTCCTGATTTAAGAAGTGAAAGCATTTCGCTATAAGTTTCCCCGCCAGGATTAAATTCATCAAGCATGAGTGTTCCATGCCACACTGAAGCAATTCTAAATATTGCAGACATTGTAATTGATCCTGAAGCGTCAATTGGTTTATAACAAATAGATCCTAAAACTTCCATTGCAGTTGTTTTACCAGTTCCAGTTCTACCTAAAAATTGGATATAGGGAATAAAGGGAAACTTTTCATATACCCAATAAAATAATATTAAACAAGGAAGTAATGATTCAAAGAATTTAGGAACTTCAAAATATCTCAATAAGAATTCTTTTATTTCTTTTACTAATTGATCTGTACTGCCATAATCCTCAATTCCTGTTGGTAAAAGTATCACATTTTGATCTATTAATTTGCTTACTACAGGATAATATGTCCTATTTTGGTACTCAAACTTCTCTTTTACCTCTGTTGTGCCTGATTGTATATTATATATTATAAACTGGCTTCGGATATTTGAGATCGCACCGTTCGCACCGTTCGCAATTTCACTATTTTTTATTTGTTCTAGGATATGTTCTGGAGTTTGTAAGTAAGTAACAAATATACCATTTTCATCAATTATTTCTTTTTTAGCTTTTTTAATAGCCTTTTCGTGTGCTTTTTCAGCTTTTTCTTTTATATCCATAACAATTTTTCTATTGCTTCGACAAAACCAATGTTTTCAAGCTTCATAATAAAATTTATAGAATCCCCGCCTTCGTTACATCCAAAACACCACCAAGAATTGTCTGAAAATATAAAAAATGAAGCGGTTTTTTCTTCATGAAAAGGACATGTTCCCTTCAATCTCGATCCCGAAGTCCTTAAATCACCCTTATATAAACTTTGAATTGAAACTTCTTTTGCTCTTTGTATTTTCTCCTTAAATTCAAGTTCCTTATTATTGGAAGAAATAATTTTATTTTCTGGTTCAATAATGTCATAAATTTTTGACCAATAAACCAACCATTCATCAAGGAGAAAATATTCAGCGTACCAAGCAATGCTTATGTTTTCAAAGAGTAAAGAAAGAGATTCTGAAAATTCATTTTTCGCGAGATACTTAACACGGACATTAAATTCTTTATCCAAAACCGTTTGTCTTTTTATAATTTCTTCTATTTTATGGTTGCAAATAATTTTTAATTCACTTTTAAAAGTCGAAACTTCTTCTTTTATTATTTTAGGAGGATAAACCCAATTGTAATTCTTTTTTCCAAAACTAACCCAATCATTTTTTGGAGGTAAAGAATGTAAACCAACAAATTCAGAAATCTTACTCATTATTTTTTAACTCCTGTTCTAGTTCTTTAATATCAGCCAAAATCTCTTCAATTTCACTGCGTTTGCCAAGATATTCATTTATTAATAATTCTTTCTCTCTTGGTAAGATTCCCTGGAGCGGATAATTTTTCTCAATCTGGTCAATTGCCCAAGTTAATTGAGATAATCTTTTGTAGCAACCCCGCAAAGATATAAGTATAGGGAAGGTATCAATCTTGCTCATCCTGTAATCACATTAATATATATATTTATTCCTGTCAATAGCACTTACTGTATCATTTTATCTTGAATCGGTAACAGGACTCGAACCTGTACAACTTTAAAAGCCCAATTTGAGTTACAAGGAAGTAAACTCAAATCTGCGTCTACCATTCCGCCATACCGATTGCCTAAACATTTTACTACGAACTAGCGGTAAAACCGCAACTAGAACATTCAAATATAACTTCAAAATCTGTCGGACTATTTCTTTGGGTGTAAATCATTACTTTTCTACTTTTACACTCAGGACATTTCTCTTCTCTAATTATTGGAAATTTATTTTGTTCCATTTAATATTTCTCTGGCTGCAGCAAGACCATCTTGTTTACCAGTAAAATAAACATTCAAAAGAAGTTTTTCAATTTCTTCTGAAATATTTTTATTTTTCAATATTTCTCTAACTTTTTCTATTGCTTTTTTGTATTCAATATCAGCTTTTGACATATTCACCTCCTTTCAAATATCGTAACCTAAATTTTTTAATTCAGTTCCACAAGTCCATCTCTTACTAAAAGTAAATCCGTCATTTTTAAACATTCTCCAAGCATAAAAGATATTGTCTTTATAATTAAAAGCTTCTTCATCACTTAAAGGGTGCATTTCGTCATTGATTTGAAAGATTCCGCGATCTCGTCCAACTCCGCCCCAAGGCCTATTATCATTTACAGCATGAGGATTCAAACTTCTGTTTTCTGCACATTTAGGACTTGTAAGTAAAAGAATAGCTTTATCGTAATACTGGCCAAAATCATTTTTAATTTCTTGACGAATTGGATCTAGTTTTGCTACCGACATGGATGTCGTTACCAAAGGAGTCTGCTTGACAACTTTGTTTACAACCTTCACTGGAATGTTTACAACTGGGGTTACTTTGTTTACATCTTTGGCTTTTGCTGGGAAGCCTTGCATTGCACAAAATATACATAGTACAACGCTTCCAAGTAACCATCTCAATATAATTGCATTTTCTTTGTTTTTCATATTATTATTTCTTTATGGCTGCCGAGTTGGATCGAACCCCGCAGCCAATTAGTATTAAACTGGTATTATAGTACCAAAGTTGTATTAGTCATGTCAAGGGGCAAAATAATACAATAGTGGTATAATCGTTTTATGACTCTTAGGCAAGAAAAACTCAAAGCAGAATTATCGGGAAAGATCGGGTCGGTGGCTTCAGCTCAAAGAAAATCAGGTTATTCAGAAAGTTACATTGATTCAGGCCATATAAAAAAGACTAAATCCTTTCAACAATATGTCCACAGTCTTTATAAAATAAGAGACAATATCGTTGCTGAATTAGAAAGAAGAAACAAACTAACTGCTGAAGAAATAAAAGACTTAGCAGATGTTCTTGAGAAGATAAATAAACAACTTCAATTAATTTCTGGCGACCCAACTGAAATAATAAGCTTCAAAGGCTGGACTCCTATTCAAAAGAAAACTTTTGCAGAAACAGGAAAGAGGCCAGATGGAAGATAGCGATATTGATTTAAGAGCCAAAGCCAGGGAAGAATACGAAAGAGATCTCCAAAGTCTTTATGCAAAATATGAGCCAATAGGTAAATTTGAAGAATTTACAAACCTTGCAATGAGTGGAGACAATAAGATAAATCTTCTTGAAGCAGCAAACGGAGTCGGTAAGACATTTGGAATGGCGAATTTACTGGCAAACCTCTTTTGGCCAATAGGCAATGAACACTTTCAACAAAAGCTTTTCAGTGAGTGGCCTTATGCAAAGAAGGGACGTATTGTTTCTTACTCCAATACAGTTACAGAAACACTCATTCCAACATTGAAAGCAGTTTTCCCAAAAGATAGGTATGACATTGCAAAGTATTCAACAACAAAAGCGGGAAAGCGTTATGAGCAATACTGGAAGACCGACACTGGTTGGGAATTTACAATAATGACTTACGACCAGGATGTAAAAGAATTTGAATCAGCAAACCTTGGTTGGTTTTGGGAAGATGAGCCACCGAGCTATCAAATACACCAAGCCAATTATGCTCGTCTTCGTATGGGAGGAATAGGATTCATGACAGAAACTCCTCTTGGAGGCTCTCAGTGGATATATGATTCATTTGTTGACAAAACTTCAACTGATTTAAAAAAAGAAGGAAAATCTTATATTCAAGCAGCTCTTGAAGACGCTTGTATCACTCACGGAGTAAACGGCTTTTTAAAACATGAAGACATTGAAAAGCAAATTGCAGGTTATGATCCAGATGAACTTGACGCGAGAGTTTACGGAAAACACCACCACCTTACAGGAAGAGTATTTAAAAAGTGGGATAAACCAATTCATATAGTAAGGCCATTCAATATTACTTATGAAGATTTTTGTGTTGTCGAAGCACTTGATCCACACCCTAGGACTCCAGACGCGGTCATGTGGGTTGCAATAGACAGACTTCAAAGACAATTTATTTGTGAGGAATTGTGGGGAACTTACGAAACAAGTGAACTAGCTGCAATGATAAAAGAAATTGAGAAGAAATACAGAATTGTTAAAAGGTTAATTGACCCCGCTGGATTTATTGTTGATAAACACACTGGCTACCAATTGGCAGCAGACTTGAACAACCGCTACCAACTAAGCTTTGAGCCAGGAAGTAAAGATCGTATGGCAGCAATTCAAAAAATAAGAGAAGCAATAGACTTTAACCAAAATGAAAGTGGAATTATAGTGCCACCAAATCTTTATTCATTTGAAACAAACGAACGTACTAACTGGGAAATGAATCGTTGGCAGTGGCAAGACTGGCGAGGATTGACAGCACAATTCAAAAATCCAAAAGAAAAGCCTATTGATAAAGACGATCACATGATTGAAAACTTAGGGCGTATACTATTAGCAGATGTGAAGTTTGAAGAATATCAAGTTCCGCAGTTTATACCACCTTGGACACAACCAATGAATCCACAAAACAAATCAACTAACTTAGATCCTTACAGATGACAAACGAACAACAAATATCACTACCAGTAACAATAAAAGAGTTAGGAATCATAATGAAACTTCGAAAGCTTCCTTTTGGCTCAATCGAAATAATCAAAGAGCATGGCTCAATAGAACGAATCATAGTGCGTCAAACTGAAAGAGTGAGCGAAAAATTTACATTGAGTGAAGTTCTTGAAAATGAAGATGTTGTAAAGATATTAGAAAGTGCTAACCTTATATTGAAGATACAATGATAAAACTTTGCACCGATTTACATGTTGAAAGTCCAGATACTTCTCAAGGAGTTCCAGCTAAATTAAAGTGTGGAATTTGCCACCGAATATTTGTTTGGAATGAATTTGAAGAAGCTTATATTTGCGTTGAAGATGGCGAACGAGATGTCAATTTAAACACTCTCGGTCACATATATAAAGAAGCGAAGGAGGTGGTGACTAATGTACAAAAAACAGTCTAATAAAGCAATGAAGCCAAGCAAAACTGGAAAAGTAAAAGGAAAGAAGGTTGCTAACAAAAAGTTAAAGACAACCAGATCAGGAAAAGCAAAACCAAGACACGGAGTCAAGGGAACTAGAACTCATCAAAACAAAGGAAAGCTAAAGAGCTAAAACCTATTGCACTTATACAATAGTTGTATTACAATCAGCGTATGGTTGACATCCACGCTATTGTAACTTCAATTCCAGATCCAGTGATCTTTGACAGAAACGAAATGGAGTGGTTACTTCAAGAAGTACAAGCAATAAACCCCAAAGTTATACTACAAATAGGAACTAACCAAGGAAAATCAGCAAAATGTTTTCTCGACGCTTTTAATCCAGAATGTTTTATAACAATAGACATACTACCAAAAAACAAAATAGCACCACCTGTACTTGAAAGTGAAATATCAACAGATATTTATTTATGGGAAAAAGATTCAACACTTCCTTCAACAATCGAACAAATCGCAAACATTCTTGGAGAAAGAAAAGTTGACTTCTTATTTATTGATGGAGCACATGACTTCGTAACAGTCGCCAAAGACTTCGATAATTACAAGCAATTTGTAAGACCAGGAGGCATAATAGCTTTTGACGATATTTACTCAAACAACCGCAAAGACCTTCAAGTAGACGTTGTTTGGAATTTATTAAAACGAGAATATCCAAAATTCAAAGAATATAAAGACAATTTAGTAGCAACAGGAATTGGAGTGCTTTATGTCTGAATCAATGAGACAGGGACGAGTATTGGTCACAGGAGCAAGTGGTTTTATTGGCCATCATCTTTGTCGTTTCTTAAAAGCAAAAGGATTTTATGTTGTTGGTGTTGACATTAATTCTAACCAATATCAAAAAGACATTGACAAGTTTTACCAACTAGATTTGAAAGATTCTTCAGCTTGCTTTCTTGTAACAACAGGAATGGACTGGGTTTTTAATCTCGCAGCTCTAAACGGATCAATAGAATTAACTACAAACAACAAAGCAGAACTCGTCCACAATAACGCTCTTATAAATTTAAACATGGCCGAAGCTTGCCACAAAAACAAAGTGGACAGGGTGTTTTTCGCTTCTTCGGCATGTGTTTATCCAATGGACTTGCAAGGTGAAGACGAACACGCACTCACCGAATCAGACGTTGCCCCAGCAAACCCAGACACTGAGTATGGATGGGAAAAACTTTTCAGCGAGCACGTTTACCTCGACTACGCAGCCGATTATGGAATGGACGTTCGTATAGCAAGATTTATAAACATTTACGGCACTGAATGTCTTATTGACACTCTCAAAAGTAAAGCTCCAATGGCCTTAACCCGCAAAGTAATTGAAGCAGCTGTCGGTGGGGTAGTTAATGTTTGGGGAGACGGCGAGCAACGAAGAACTTTTTGTTACATTGACGATCTTTGTGAAGGAATCTTTAAACTCATGCTCTCGAATGTCAAAGAGCCAATAAATCTTGGTAGCAATGTTCTTGTAACAATTAATCAATTAGTTGAAATGATTGCGAGAATCGAATGCAAAACTGTTAATATAAATCATCAACTTGACAAAGTACAAGGAGTTCGTACTCGACAAGCAGACATTTCAAAAGCAAAAGAATTATTGGACTGGCAACCAACAACTTTGTTAGCCGACGGTTTACATAAAGTTAACCAATTTGTACATCAGGAGTTAAAAAAATGAACGACGCAACTTTAACTGAAATCAGATCCAAAGGAAATCCAATGCGTATTTTGACGTGTTGCGATCATGGAAATAATAGAAGCGTTCACTTCGCCCACTTACTTAAATACAAATACAATGCAGACGTAATACCAGTCGGACTTCAACTAACTTCAGAACCAACTCTTTTAATGTTATTTGATTGGGCAGATCACATAATTCTTGTTGAAAGAAAAATGCTTGAACAAATACCTCTCGACTACATACGCAAAACCCAAGTTTGGGAAGTTGGAGAAGATCGTTTTGAAAGACCATTTAACAAAGAGCTGTACGAATTGTGTAAGAAAATTATTGAAGAAAATCCGTTAGAATGAAAAATGAAAGAAACATATTTCAACAAACTACGCTTGATTATATTAAATTAATCCAAGCAAATAATATATCAAAAGAAAATGTACAAAATTTCAATAATTACTCCAACAATAAGAGAAAACGGGATGGCCATGTTGAGAGAAAGCCTTCTCAAACAAACTCTTCCAAAAAGTGATTGGGAATGGATAGTTTGCAGCCCTTTTAGATACGATTATTGCGACAAATGGATTCCAGATCCTCCAAAGAATGAAGGCGATTTATACGGCTACCATAAAGCAATAAACGAATTAATCAAAGTCGCAGAAGGAGAATTAATAATCTGCGTCAACGACATGACTGCACTATTCCCAGACGTTCTTGAGAAATTTTGGAAACACTTTCAAGAAGATCCAATGAAAATTTATTGTGGACTTGGAAACCCCGAAGTAAAAGAAGAAGCAAAAGAGTATGGCCAAAAATGGCTCGACATTCGTTGGAATTATATTAGTCAACCAATTCAAGCAACCAACTTAATAAACTTTGACACCGCCCTCTCAGGAATTCCAAAGAAGGCACTCGACGTTATCGGCTATCCCGCAATTGACCCAGTGTACGACCAATACGCTTGCTGGGGAGATCGCGAAATGTTAGTCAATGTAATGAAGCAAGGTTACAGATTATTTATAGATTCCACAATAAACTTTGATGGCTTTACTCACATGGGACATCCAGAAATGAAAGACTGGGACGAACGATTCAAAAAAGGTGAACAGTTTTTTGCAACAAGAAACGGCGGTATTACTAACTATTAACAAAAGTGATATGATTTCTCTAT
>WNFI01135818.1_pt1 | contig 38218 bp, 32 predicted proteins | sample 5400471 | NCBI WGS metagenome assembly WNFI01 (sample SAMN13153348, study PRJNA577476) | soil metagenome | isolation source: 100 cm saprolite on Douglas fir-dominated hillslope | place: USA:California | collected 2013-09-17 | reverse complement strand
CGCGAAGATTGTGAACGCCGTGGCCAGCCCCGTTCGCACCGGGCCACGCCTCGCGCTCGGTGGCGCGGAGGGGGCGCGACGGCGAACGATCGGAGCGTCGACGGCCGTCGCGCCAGAGCTGCGCGTAACGCGGTGGTCCCAAAGCCACCACACATCGCGGAGGAACGACTCGGCAAGCAACGCGAGCGCCACCACGAGAGCGCCCCGGTTGACACCGGCAGGCAGGACGTCGGCGGCCGCGACGGTGAGCACGACGCCTTGCGTGGCGGCGACAAACCGGCGCCAGTAGCGGGGAGGCAGCGGCTTGCGCATCCACGGCAGGGGCCAGGCGGCTGCAAGGAACGCGTAGCGTGCGGCGCCGATCGCGAGCACCCACGCGCCAGCCAAGCGGGCGAGGAAGATGCTGAGGACCAGGATCAGGAAGGCGTCGACCTCCGCGTCGAAGTGCGCGCCCATGGTGCCCGCCGTACGTGTGTGTCTCGCGACCTTTCCGTCGACCGCATCGAGGATGAGCGCAAGCGCGGCGAGCAACACGAGCGTCGTGACCGGCGCGTGCCGGACGAACGACTCCGCGACGAGGGCCGCGACACCGACGGCGAGGGTGGCGCGAACAAACGTGACCCACCCGGCCAGGTTGAGTCGGCCGGTACGGGAGCGGGAAAGAGCCCGAAACAGTGCCGCATCGATGAGCACACCGCTCGTCACTCCAACGACCCAAGCCGCGCTGCTGAGCCCGACGACCATCGCAAGTACGGCGAGCAGCAGGACCTGGGCGATGAGCCCGGCCACCGAGTCAACGCCGGCGTCCGTGACCTCGGCTGAGTGTCCGCTTCGTACTCGCGACCGAAACGTTGCGCGCGGCGCAGGGGCAGCCGCCGCGCCAGTCGCGGCTGCGTGCTCGGACTCCATGCCAACCATGACGCCGGCGAGAGCCAAGCCTTCCCTTCCGCCGGCTGACATGCTGAGCGGCGTGACGGACGAACTGGAGTGTGCGCTCGCGCCCCACCGGCGTCGGGCCAGCCGGGAAGCGGAGCCGAAGATCAACCGTGCGGACGTGCGGCAATCGTAAAGCAGGACGATCGCGCGCCGTTCTTCCAAGCCCTCCAACGAGCGCGCGTGTCGGCCTACGCTCCCGGCGAGTTCGTCGAACAGGAGGGCTTCATGCGCGCCGGCGAAATTCTGGCCCTCGCGAAGGGGAGCGGCATCGCACCCGGGGTCTCCGTGCTCGATCTGTGCTGCGGAGTTGCGGGTCCTGGACGTCTCCTCAGCAGGGAATTGGGCTGCACCTACCTGGGCGTGGACTACAGCTCCAGCGCCGTTGAGATCGCGCGCGAGAGAGCGCGTGACCTTCCCTGCAGTTTCGAGGTCTCGCGCATCCCCCCGATCTCTTCCGGTCCGTTCGACGTAGTGATTCTGTTCGAGACCATGCTCGCGTTTCACGACAAGGAAACGCTGCTTCAGGAGGTATCACAGGCGCTCACCGACGGTGGGCGTTTCACCTTCACCATGGAGGACGGCGCGCCCCTGACCGACGCAGAGCGAGAGAGGATGCCCGACGCCGACACGGTTTGGCTCACCCCGCTGCAGGATATGCTCAGCTGCCTTGAGACGGTCGGGCTGGTCGTGCGCCGGCAGGATGACTGCAGTCGCTCCCACCTCGCCGTGGCGGATTCGTTGATCAACGCGTTTGCCGCCGACGCGGCGGACATCGCCGAGCAGATCGGACGCCCGGCGTTCGAAGAGCTGATGGGCGCCCACCGGCTCTGGCGCGACTGGCTGCGGGAAGGAAGAGTCCGCAAGGTCGCCATGATTGCGGAGAAGGTGGAGGCGACGCGCACGGCGTCCGGGTGAGAGTCGAGTGCCGTTAGAGAGCGAGATTGGCTTGAGAGCGGCGAATCGATAGGTCGACGGAGCGGCGCGCAATTCACCAGGACTTCTAAGGGGATGCCCATCGCACGCTGAGTACCGCGGCTGATACTCCAATTGTCAGTCCAGAGTTCCCGATCAAAGGAGTCATTCCGCTGCACTAGCCCCCCCAACGGCGTTCCCGGCCCGGGCGGCGCGCGGTCCGAGCCGGGAGCTCGCCAGATGTAGATCAGGGCCTCGCTACCACCCATCCCCCCAGAACTGAAGGGAGCGCAATGAGGACTTCTCAAACATTCCGTCGGTCTCTGCAAACGAGCCTGGTGCTCGCAGCTGTCGGTGTAACCACACTGCTCGCCCCTGCAATGTCTGCCGTCGCCTCACCGACCCATTCGCAGGCACCGAGAGTCGCCCATGCGTTCGCCATAGAGGCTGTTCTACCGAGCGACCCGCGCGAACTTGGGGTCGACAAGAAAGGGGGCGATACAACATGAGCCCGAAGCCGCGGCGCCTGGCGGTCGTGGCCGTTGCGACGGCCCTCGCGACAGCAGCAGGCACGGCCCAAGCAGCTTCCGCCCAGTCACCTACCTATGCCAAGCCGTCGGCCCAATCGGTCGGCGGATCAGAAACCGTTGCGATCAAGCCCCCGGCCAGCGTCACAGGGCTCGCCCGAGATCTCGGTGTCGATACGGACTTCGCCTGGAGGATGCTCGATGAACTGGCGCGGTCCGGTGCGAGCCCCGCGCGCGCAGCCGCGCCGACGAGGCCCAGCCGGCCTACATAGACCCCGACCGGCTGGTGGCGGCGGCCGTGGCTTCACCCGCGGTCGCGCCGGGGCTCTCTCAGGAATGTCCCAGCCTCCTCCTGAGGGACGCCAAGCGGGAATTGCGAAGCTCGCCGTATTCCCCCCGAATGAAAGCGAAGTGACCCCATGTTCTCCCCCAAGCTCACCAAGTTCCTCGCCATCGGCGCCACGGCCGTCGCGATCGGGGGTGGTGCGTACGGCATCGTCAGCGCAACCGCCAGCACCGGCTCAGGTGCCACGACAACAGCGACTTCGACCTCGTCGATCTCAGGGCAACACGCGCCCCGCGGCGGGGGAGCGAACGCGCGGTCTGGACCGGCCGCAGGGGGATCATCGGGCACGGTCGAGAACGTTTCCAAGTCGAGCTTCACAGTCTTGACATCAGCGGGTCAGAAGGTGACAGTCAAGAAGGCGTCCTCTACGAAATATCGTAATGGGACAAGCACGAGCTCGGCGGGCGTCATCAAGAAAGGCGTAAGCGTCCTCGTCCTCGGGACGACGAGCGGAACGACCATCACAGCCAGCAAGGTCTTCGTGCAGCCGACCAACGGAGGCGGATCGATAAGTCCCTCGGCGGCAGGGGTGGTGCCTTTCCAGCGTGGCGCACAGTCCACGTCTAAGCAGGTCGGCCAGATCCCAGCCAACTACAGTCAGGGGTCAGGCGCGATCGTCAGCGGCGCGGCAGCGAACAAAGCGACTGAAGCTGCGTTGGCTGCCTACCCCGGAGGCGTCGTCGACCGTGTTGTGAAGCTGAGCAATGGCGAGTACGAGGTGCACAACATCGGCGTCAACTGGCCGCACCACATCTTCGTCAACCAGAACTTCAAGGTCGTCGGCGCCAACTAGGGCAGTGATCGGGTAGACCGCATTCATCACACCCATGGCTGGTGTTGGAGTGCTGAGAGCCGCCGGCTTGGTGGCCGGCGGCTCTCAGGCCCTATTCCCTACCGGGGCGTGATGTAACCGCTGCCGGTGACCTGTTCGGGATCCCGGCGGTTAGCCATCCCCGAGTCGTGATCGATCTGCGCCTGCTCGTGCCACGAGATGCTGCCGTAGCTACCGATGACATACGTCATGTTGTACGGCCCGTCGGCGGGCGTGGTGAGGAAGGTCGGGGCAACCTCCTTGAAGTACCCGTCGAGGGCCGCGGGCACGGTGCCGCTGTTGTTGGTGAACAACAGCGGCGCGTGGAACCCGAGATGGGAGAGGATGGCCGATCCCACCGCGCCCTGCCAGTCCGATTCGTTCACGAGCGTGAACCCATGGCCAGCGCCGGTGATGTTCCACCCCATCATCCCGACGGGATCCCACATCTTTGCGAACGCGAGCGAAGTCGTGAGCGGCGTATTCGGAGGCGGCGTGTTGAACGCGACGCCGTCGTCCTCCGTGATCCGCGAGACGTGCCCGTACATGCGGAGCTGACGGATGATGCTCGGACTCACGACGTTCGGGCCACCGTAGACGTAGATCTGCGCGTCACCTTCGCGGCGCTTGAGTGCTTCGATCGTCGCCTGCGGCACGCCGTCCGGCGTGACCCAGAGCAGGCCGGTCGGCATGTGCGATACCCAGTGAGTCGCCGGCAGCAGATACTGCGGCGCCGCGGTCGAACCGATCACGACATCAGCAATCGTGCTGCCCTCGCCGGTCGCCGATGGGCTCATGATCGGATAGCCCAGATCGGGGTTGGCGATCGAGCCGTAGAGCTGGTCGACCTGGTTGGCCAGAGTCGCAGGATCCGGCGCGTTCACGGTCTTGTACTTCACGCCGAGCTTCTGCAGCGCGCCAATGACCCCCGGGTTGTTCGCCGCGCCCACCACGAACGCCTGAACGTCGTTGTAGCGGCCGATCCCAACCGGCTTCAGGCGCTGGATCTCGCGCAGCGTGACTGCCGGGATACCATCGTGCGTGACGTACATCACTGGGGCGTTGTCAGGAAAGTGGATCAGCGGCGTGGCCGTGATCGCCGTCAGCTCTTCGTCAGGGGTCAGAAGCGTGATGGCCCGCGGCCGATCGTCCGGATACGCGGTTTCAAGTCCGGTAGGGCCTTCCGCCGGATAAACGAGTTGTGTGACGGCGACCGCCTCTTGGAAGGGGTCGCTGCCCCAGAGCCGGGTCGTGTACTTGGTGTTGCCGTTGGCACGATTGGGCTGGCCCGGCGGCGGCGGGGAGACCAGCGTGCCCGATTCGTCACTTCGCGCCCGGAACGCATTTATCAGCTTCACGCTCTTCGAGGATTTCAAAGCCTGTGCGCGCGCCGAAGCCGCTACTGGATCCGACGAGGCCGCCAGGGCACTCGACGACATGGCAAACACGGCGCTTACGATGAGGACGAATGACGCAGAGCGCCAGCCTCGGTGAGCAGTCCAACGGGAGAACATTCGAAGCTCCTTTCGTGATGAGGGTGAACTGTGCCGCGGAGCTGGAGGTGGAGACATGGCCGCACATGCGCCGTCGTCCCAACCCGCCTCAATCCCTGCAGCACCCCACACGGTGGGCCATGATCGGGTTAACTGGCAATAGCCCGCATCGGGCGAATTGTCGCCGCCGGCTATCGCCTAGCAGTGACAGGTGAGGCTCAGCCGGATCCCTGTTCAGGGGAATGCGATACGACTCCCGCGGCGCGGCTGTCAGTCTAATGACAGCTGTTAGACCAGACGGAGAGCACGTGCGCGCTCGGCCGCGCCGCGCCGGCTGTGAACCTCAAGCTTGGCGTAGATATGCCGCACGTGAACTTTGACCGTATTCACCGACACGTAGAGCTCATCGCCGATTTCCCGTAGTGAGAGGGGAGTCGGCAGGTAACGGAGGACTCGTGTCTCGGCCGGACTGAGCGCCTCCGAGAGCCGTTGGTGCTCGGTAGCCGGTTCGGCCTCTGTTTGCGGCCAAGCTACGGCTGCGCGCAACCCGGAGGACCGGCTCGACGGGATTGGGATTCTGCTCCAACCACTTGGCGGCGTGCTCGTCGCGCGGAGTGAAATGGGATTGCTTCTCGCCCATCTCGTTTCGCCACCAGGCCTCGCGGCGCCGGCGCGCATAGCGGTCTTGTAGGCGCTCCACGGTCGCGCTACGTCGGCGTAGCGTGTCGACGAGCAGGATCGCAGGAGCCTGCATCAGGGGGTGGAGCGCCCAGGGCCAAGGATTCGGCATCTCGTAGCGGCGGTAGAAGCGGCCGGGCAAGAAGAAGCGGGCATAGCCGATCTGTGCGCGGTAGTTGATCTCGTCACGCAGCCGCTTACGCCAGTCGTCGCCGGCCTTCGGCCTGAAGGCCCGCGGGTACGACTCCACGAGCTCGACGCCGTCGGCACCCGCGGTCTTCATGCGCTTGAGCACAAAGACGGCGCTGAGCTGGAGGCCTTCGCTGACCGTCTCGGGATACCATCGGGGCTGGACACCGAGCAGGTGCCCGATGTAGCGCCAGCAGTGCATCATCGCCTCGATCTCGCGGAGCGAGGTCCGGTACCCCATCAGATGCATCGCGAGCCCGGGTGTGAGGCTCGAGGACATCAGCGTGATCAGCGCGTCGGATTGACTGATGGGCATCCCCCACGCGTCGAGGTCCCACGCAGGATGGGCGAGCAGCCGCCGGCGCAGGAACACGTGCATGATCCGAACGCGCATCGCGGTCGCACGGCCGGCACCGCCGGGCGCGAGGCCGCCCGGCTCTGACACGTCTATCCAGAACCGGGCTGTCTCCATGAAGCGGTTCAATGCCGAGTCGCCCGCGTAGGCACCGGTGAACACGAGCGGCTTGACGATCGAGCTCTCCGTGTAGCCGAACAGCGTCTCGACGCCGGCGAAGCTGAACACAGCCGGGCCGTAGCGCCGGAACAGTGCTGCGCCTTGCTCGACGCGATCCCGATCGAGCCACTCGGGTGTGCGCTCGAACTCGTCGAACAACCGACGCATCGAGGGTGGCGCGGCGCTCACCGAGTCGACTCCGCCCGCGATCGCTTGGTCGAGCATGCGGCGCCCCGCGTTCGCGCCGAGCGCCAAATAGACGTCCTCAACGAAGGCCTCGGCGACCGGATCGGCGTCGTAATAGCCGTGCGCAAAGGCGCGCACGCGTGCCTCGTGCGGAATCGGATCGAAGCGCAACAGCCTCCGGGACAGATCGCGCGCGCGTCGGACGGCGGGGGCGTTGACCCGCTCCCAGAAGGCGAGGAACTCGCCGGGGATGCGGTCCTCCGCGGCCGCTACGGTCGTCGGCGCGTAGGCCGCCGGGTTCAGGTTGAGCGTGCCGGAAGCGGTCATCTGCCGGCCCGCCGCCACGTGACCGCGACATCGAGCTGGACGGCCCGCGGCACCACCAGGTCGGTGTCTTTTGCCGGCTCGCGTATCTCGGAGGTGGCCGTGGTCGGCATCGCGTGCTCCTCATCGTCGTCGTGGTCGCTTGCACGCGACAATAGCAAAGGATGTTGATGTCCGTCAACTTCTTTGTGGTCGATCGTCCCTCCGGCGTGTACGATTACGACGGGGTGGCCGTGCGCACGCTCAACCGCGAGCTCGGCGTGAGCCACAACCTCATCCACCAGCGCTTCGGCTCAAAGCTCGGCCTCTGGTACGCAGCGGTCGACCGAGCTTTCGGACAGCAGGTCACAGAGCTCGCGACCGCCTTCGACCCCACGCTCGCCGACCCGCTCGATCAACTCAACTACGCGATCCGGCGCTTCGTCCGCTACAACGCCGATCGTCCGGAGCTGCTCGGCATGATGAACATCGAGGGACGCCTCGAAAGCGAGCGGCTCGCCTACATCTACGACAAGTACATCGAACCGTCCCTCGCACCGCTCGGGCGGCTGCTCGAATACCTCCAAGCGGAGGGTCGCATCCGCCCGATCAGCCTCAGAGCTCTGTTCTTCCTCGTCGCCCACGGAGCTGCCGCTCCATTCACACTCGCACCGCTCGCCCGCCATTTCGACGACGCCGACCCGCTCGACCCGGCGGCGATCGCCGAGCAAGCTGCACTGACTGCCGACGTCATCACCGGGGGCCTGCGCCTCTGGACGCCGAGCGGAACCGGCTAGGGGCGTGACCAGTCGCAGGGGCGGGGGCCGCGCGCGATGCTGGCTAGACCGACGGTGCTCCAGCGGCCTCGCGTAGTGCGATCGCGTCGCGGCTGGGTGGCACACCGTACATGCGGCGGTACTCGCGGCTGAACTGCGAGGGGCTGTCGTAGCCGACCGCGAAACCGATTCCGGTGATGTCGTCCGGCTGGGTGAGGAGCCGCGCCCTCGCCTCGCGTAGGCGGATCTCCTTTTGGTACTGGATCGGCGTCATCGAGGTGACCGCGCGGAAGTGCCGGTGGAACGAGGAGACGCTCATCATTGCGACCGCGGCGAGCTCCTCGACGCGCAGCGTCTCTTGGTAGTGGCCGCGGATCCAGCGGATCGCGCGGGCCAGGTGCGCGAGCCGGCTGTCGGCCAGCCCGATCTGCCGCATGGTCCTCCCCTGCGGACCGGTGAGCAGCCGCCACAGGACCTCCCGCTCGACGCCGGCCGCCAGCGCGGCCGAGTCCTCGGGCGCATCGAGGAGCGCGAGCAGCCTGCCGATCGCGTCGATCAGCGCCGGTGACGCGTCGCTGACAGCGATCCCGGCGGGCGTGGCGTCGACGGCGTCCGGGCGGGCGATGGCGGCCGACGCCGTCTCGAGCAGCAGTGCGGCGATCTTGTCCGGGCGCAGCTCGAGCACGACGGCGAGGAACGGCTCCTCAACCGTCGCGTGGATGATGTGCCCGATCACCGGCAGCTCGACCGACACGACGAGGAACTGCCCCGGCCCGTAGGTGAAGGCGCGTCCGTTCAGCTTCGTCTCCTTGACGCCCTGCGCGATGACCGAGAGCGTTGGCTCGATCACGTCCCCCAACGGCTCCGTGACCGTCGGCGAGCAGATCACCGAGACGCCGGGCGGCGCGGTGCGCGTCCGGCCTTCGCCGGCGTGGCGGGTGATCGACTCCCGGAGTCCAGTCAGCGCGGGCACACACCAAGTGAACCACGCGGGCCCACGATCACCGAGGCGATTGGCAGGATCGTGCAAGGGTCGGGCAGCATCGATCTAACGGGTAGCGAGCTCGCAGTGGTGTCATGGAGCCATGACCTCCCTCGACTCTTACATCACGCTCGGCCGCTCGGGTCTGCGCGTCAGCCCGCTCACCCTCGGCACGATGACCTTCGGCGAAGACTGGGGTTGGGGCGCGAGCCCCGAGACCTCCGCGGCGATCCTCTCCGAGTATCTCGACCGCGGCGGCAACGTCGTCGACACCGCCAACGTCTACACGAACGGGCACTCCGAGAAGATCGTCGGCGACTTCTTCGCGGCGCGACCGGGGCTGCGCGAGCGCGTCGTGCTCGGAACGAAGTTCTTCGGCAACCTCCATCCCGGGGACCCCAACGGCGGGGGCGCCGGCCGCAAGGCACTGATCGCCCAGCTGGAGGAGTCGCTGCGCCGCTTGCGGACCGACTACGTCGATCTCTACTGGCTCCACAATTGGGACCGCCGCGCCCCGATCGAGGAGACGCTGCGCGCGCTCGACGACCTCGTGACCGCGGGCAAGGTCCGCTACGTCGGCCTGTCCGATGTCCCGGCGTGGGTCGCCGCACAGGCCCAGACGATCGTCGATTTCCGTGGGTGGGCGCCCGTCACCGCGCTGCAGCTCGAGTACTCGCTGCTTGAGCGCACGACCGAGGGCGAGCTGCTCCCGATGGCCGGAACACTTGGCATGGGCGTCCTACCGTGGAGCCCACTCCGCGGCGGCCAGCTGTCAGGCAAGTACACCCGTGACAACGGCGCGCCTGCGGACAGCCAAAGGAGCCGCTTGGCCGAGCCGACCGAGGCCGATTGGGATGTGATCGACGCGGTCGCCCGGGTCGCGGCCGAGCTCGATGTCAGCTCGGCAGCGGTCGCGCTCGCCTGGGTACGCAGCCGCCCGGCGGTCACATCCACGCTCATCGGAGCCCGCACGATCGAACAGCTGCGGTCCAACCTCGCCTCGCTGGAGATCACCCTCGCGCCCGAGCAGCTCGCCGTGCTCAACGGGCCCTCGGCGCCCTCCCTCGACTTCCCAGCCGCCATCACCGCCGAGCTCACCCCAACATTCGGCTTCGGCGGGGCGACAGTAGACGGCGTCCAGCTCCCGGTGTGGCCGCAGCTGCTCACCAGCTCAGCCCGCTACTGAGTTCGCGGTGGCCGACGCAGGCCGCTGTTCACCCGCAGCAGTGCCTCCCGCGCGCGCTCGCAGAGGTCTACCAACTCCAGCCGTTGACGGCATGGTCCGCGTGGGCTACTTTTGCCCTGCGGCCTGCGATCCCGGATTCATCGCTGTGATCTGACGGCCGAACCCACGGGAGGTGGAGTCATGCCGAGTAGTGATCGTCGGGCCCGGGAGCCTTCGGGCCGCGGGCCGAGCAGGCGGCGTCGATCGATCGCGGAGCTCTTGCGGCCGAGGCTCGCCACGCTGGGAGTGGCCCTCGTGGTTCTCGGCCTGGGGGCGATCGGCGCCTTCGCCGGCGCCGGCGCGCCTACGGTCGAAACCGAACACGCGACCGCGGTTGGACGCACGAGCGTCATGCTGAACGCGAGCGTGAACCCCAATGGGTCGGCCGTCAGCGAATGCTATTTCGAATACGGCACCTCTGAATCGTCGCTCAGCAGCACAGCGGAGTGCTCATACTCGCCCGGAGCACTCGAAACTCCCGTAGCTGTCCACGCCACGGTCGAAGCGCTTTCGGAAACCAGCCACTACTTCTTCCGCATACACGCCAAGAGCGCCGAAGGCGAAAGCTCGGGAGCGATCCGCGGGGTCACGACCCTGCCCAAGGCTCCGACCTCCATTACCGAACGCCCCGTTGCGGTCGGTCACACGGGGGCCATCCTCAGCGCATCGGTAACACCGAATGACTCTCTGGTAACCGAATGCTTCTTCGAATACGGCACGAACCCCGAAGAACTCACGAGTCAGGCGACGTGCTCGCCTCCTCCGGGGGAAGGCGGCGAACCGGTCACCGTCACCGCGCCGCTGAGCGGCCTCCCTGAACGCGCCGTCTTCTACTATCGGATCGTCGCCCACAACTCCTTCGGCACTTCGACCGGGGAAGAGCTGAGCCTCGAGACCCTGCCGAGCCCTCCCAAAGCCGACACCGCGGCGATAGCCTCCGTCACCGGAAGCTCCGTGATCCTGCGGGGCCTGGTCACGCCCGACGCCTCCACGGTCGAAAGCTGCCATTTCGAATGGGGCACCGCCTCGGTCGAAGAACACACGGCACCCTGCGAACCTGCCGAAATCGGGTCGGGAGAAGTACCGGTGATGGTCTCGGCGACGCTCACGGGCCTCGCCGAAACCACGACCTATCAATACCGCCTGGTGGCGAGCAACGGCTTCGGCACCGGTACGGGCGCTGTCTTCAGCTTCACGACGTTCCCCACGGTTCCGAAGGCGGGCATCCAGACGCCCCGCGGACTCTCCGATGAGACAGCCATGCTGAGGGGAAGGATCAATCCGCAGGGAGATGCGGTAACTGAATGCCGATTCGAATACGGGACGACGCCGGCCCTCGGCAAAGCCGCGAGCTGCAACACGCTGCCTCCCGCGGGTGAAACCTTCGTCCCGGTGAGCGCCACCGTGAGCGGCCTCAGCCCCACCACGACCTACCTGGTGCGGGTCAGGGCGGTGAACAGCCACGGGGTGGTATACAGCAGAGAGCAGAGCTTTACGACCTACGAACCAGGCCTGCTCCCGAGCATTACGAAGCTCAGCCCGCGCAAAGGCAGCTCAGCCGGCGGTACCATCGTGACGATCACCGGCGAAAACCTGCTCCATGCCACCGCCGTCACCTTCGGTGAAACGGAAACCACGGAAATCACCTCGAATCTGGCGAACTCGATTACCGTGGTCGCGCCTCCGGGGCTGGCCACCGTGGACGTGATCGTGACGACCCTCAACGGCCAGAGCGCGGTCGTCCCAGCGGACCACTTCACCTACGGCCGGCCGATCATCACCGAAGTCAGTCCCAACCATGGGCCGACCGGCGGCGGAACCATCGTCACGGTGACCGGCACCGGCTTCGAAACGGGCAACACTGGGACCACGTTCACCGTCGGCAAAGCAACGGCCGCCTCGGTGGAATGCACGTCCTCAACCAGTTGCACGGTGGTCACGCCCCCCTCTTTCAACGGGAAAGTGCGATCCGTAGCCGTGCGGGCGACGGTGAACGGCAAACGGAGCCCGTCCTCCACGGCCACCGTATTCAGCTACGAATAAGCGGGAGGTCACCGGTTCGATCCTGGCTGGGTCCATAGAAGAAAGGCCTGCAAAGCGGCACGTTTTGCGGCATGTGTTCGGCACATCACGCCGCTGATTCCACGCCTCGAAGTGCCAGACTCGTCAGACGCCGCGCAGCGCTTCCGTTGGGGACAGCCGCGCCGCGCGCAGGGCGGGCAGCAGACCGGCGCCGGCGCCAATCACAAGCGCGGCGCCGATGCCGCCCAGCCATGCCATCGTCGGGATGATGAGCGCCCAGCCCTTGGTCTGGGCGTAGATGCCTGTGGCGAGTACGCCCAGCGCGATGCCGACAGCTCCGCCCGCGATGGCGAGCAGGATCGCCTCGCAGAGGAACTGGGTGCGGATCTGTCCCTTCGTCGCGCCGAGCGCGCGGCGCAAGCCGATCTCCGAGCGGCGCTCGAGAACGGAGATGACCATGATGTTCGCCACGCCGACGGCGCCTACGAGCAGCGCGACCGCGCCGAGGGCGAGGAACAGCCCGTTGAGGGCGCTCTTGGCATCGGCGCGCGCGACCAGCGCGGCGGAGGGCTGGCTTACGTCGACTTCGTTGGGCGCCTCCGGGTTGGCGGTCTGCGCGAGCACCGACTGGACGGCCGCGACCTGTTGGGTTTCGGCGCGGACGTATACGGCGTTTGCGTGTCCGTTGGACGCGAGGTACCTCTCGGCGGCCGGAAAGCCGACGATCACCGAGCTTTCGATTTCGGGTGTGAGTTCGGCAGGGGCGAGGATGCCGGAGACGTAGAACCATTGATCGGCGACCCAGATTCGCTCGCCCGGGTAGAGCCGGTCGATCCCTAGGCGCCGCGCGGCAGCGCACCCGAGCACCGCAACCGGCTCGGTTGCGGTCGCTGCGTTCAGATAGGCGCCCTGGGCGAGCGTGACCGAGAGCGATGCGGGCAGGTTGAGGCTCGCCGCCTGAACCGTCAGGGCGTTGGTGTCCTCGGTTGGGATGAGCGGGCTGCGGTAGGCGTTGGCCGTGACCTTGGCGGTCTCGGCCACGCTCGTGACCGGGTCGATGCGGGAGATCATCGCGGGTGCGGCGAGAGGCAGCTCGGCGGCCTTGCCGGTGAAGCTCTGGCCGTTGCTGACGATCAGCAGGTTGGTGCCCAGCCTGTCGATCTGCTTGAGCAGTCCAGCCTGGCTGGAGGAGGACAGGCCGAGCACGGCAACGATGGCGGCCACGCCAATCGCGATCCCAAGGGCCGACAGACTGGCCCGCAGCCGCCTGGTGCGCAGCCCGACGCTCGCGACACGCGCGAGATCGATGGGGTGGAGTCTGTTGGGGGCTACGTCTGCGGCCGCGCTCACGGCAGCTGCCCGGGGCCTTCGTTGACGAGCGCAAAGGCAGCCGGCCTGGCGTGTCCGGCGGTTGCCTTGACGACATAGCCCCCCTGCCGGCGGTCCGCCGTGAACGGTGGTGCGAGCGCTACCCCGCACGCGTCCGTCTTGACGTCGACCACGCGCAGGTGGGAGACGTGGGGGCGGTGGTGCAGGAAGCCGCGGGAGCGGGTCGTGAAGCGGCCTCCGGCGCCACTGGCGGGCGCCGTGAACGTGACCGACGCGCCCGGGACCGGGTTCTTCTCCGCGTCGGTGACCGTGACCGCGAGTCGGATCGGGAAGCGCGCTCCCACGGCCGCGGACTCTGTTGCGGCGACCCCGGCAGTGACCTTGGCGGGGGCACGAGGGAGGTTCGTGAGCCCGAAGCGCGCCTGGATCGTGCTGCCCGACCCGGCGGCGTTGCCGGCGGCGGACGCGGCGGCCGTCGCCGTGAACGAGCCGGCGCTGGCGTTGGCCGTGAACGGCGGCGAGGTGGCGCGGCCCGAGGAGCCGGTCGTGGCGCTCGCCTGGGCGCCGCCTCCGATGAAGCTCGCACCGGCGCTCGACGTGGCGCCGCAGGCGCTCCCCCGCCCCGTGCCGGAGCTCAGCGTGAACGTGACCACCGCGCCTGCGACCGGGCTGCCGTCGGCGTCGAGCACCGTCACCTGCAGCGGCTGCGTGTAGTCGCTCGCAACCCTCGCCATGCGGCTCCGTATGGGCGTCGGGAGGATCCTCGCGGGTATTCCCGCGGCCGTGTTCGTCAGCGAGAACGACACCGAGCCATACGGCGAGCTCGCGGTGACCATGTAGCTGCCGGCGGTGTCGTTGGCGGTGAAGGTTGGCGCGGCGGCCGTGCCCGAGGCGTCGCTGCCTACGGTGATGGTGCTCGATCCGCTCCCTGAGAACGATCCGCTCGCGCCACTCGAGGGTGCGCTGAACGTGATCGGGACTCCCGCGGCTGCCGTCACGGGGCAGCCGTTGCTGTTCGCGAGCGCGACCTGCAGGCCGGTCGCGAAGGCCTGCTCGAGCACCATGGTCTGCGGCGTGCCCGCCGTCAGCGTGAGCGCGGCGGGCGGATTGGACGCAGGGCAGTTGGCGCTGCCCGACCCGCCCGGCGTTCCCGTTTCCGCCGCGGCCGGAGGCTGCGCGACGGCGACCGCAGCCAATGCCGCGCAGGCGCACGAGGCGACGAGCAGCCTTGCCCCTGCCCGCCGAGCGACTTGCGGCGATCGCACCCACACGATCATCGGCCCTCCGTTCCCTGCGTGTCGGCGACGATTCGGCCGTCGAGCATCTGCACCTGGCGTGGCAGGCGCTGCGCGAGCCCCCGATCGTGGGTGATCACCATGATCGTCGCGCCCTGCGTGTTGAGCTCTTCGAGCAGCGCCAGGATCGCGCCGCCGGAGGCGCTGTCGAGCTTGCCGGTGGGCTCGTCGGCGAGCACGATCGCCGGGCGGCCGACCAGCGCCCGCGCGATCGCGACGCGCTGGCGCTCGCCGCCGGACAGCTTGCTCGGGCGGAATCCCGCGCGATCGCTCAGCCCCACCCGCGCGAGCGCCTCGGCCGCCCGTTCACGGCGTTCCGCCACGCCCGCCCCGGCGTACAGCAGCCCGTCGGCGACGTTCTCCAGCGCCGTCGAGTGTTCGGCGAGGAAGAACTGCTGAAAGACGAATCCGATGCTCCTGGCGCGCAGCGTCGCCAACTCACGATCGGAGCGCTCAGCGATGTCCACACCGGTGATCGCGACGACCCCCGTGCTCGGGCGCTCGAGCGTGCCGATCACGTGCAGCAGCGTCGTCTTTCCCGAGCCTGACGGGCCGACGATCGCCGCGAGCTCTCCCTCGTTCACGGCGAAGCTCACCTCCCGCAGCGCGTATATGGGCGGCTCGCCGCCGTAGGTCTTGGTCACATCCCGCAGCTCCAGGACCGGCGGCACCTCGACGGGGGGCTCGGCGGGCTCGGTGCTCCCGCGGGGCTCGCCCAGCGAGCTCATGTCGCCGGCACCACCACGCGCTGGCCCGCCGACACGCCTCGCCCGCTGACCTGCACGAGCCCTTCGGCGTCGTCGAACAGGCCTGGCGAGACGGCCTCCAGGCGGTGCATGCGGCCTTCGACGACCTCCAGCGCATCGCCCCCGCCGGCCAGCGCCAGCAGCGCATTGACCGGCACGACCAGGGTGCTCGGGACGCTCGCCGTCGTGATCGACACCGTCACGGGCGCCTCGTCGAGACGCCCGATCGCGCTCGGGTTGCTCGGCGCGACGTCCACTTCGATCGTCGGCCCGCCTTCTTCACCGCCTCCGCCTCCGCTACCGCCTTTGCCTTCACCGCCCTTGTTCGACGGCGTTTTCGCGACCGTCCCGACCGAGCTCACGACGCCGGGCGTGGTGTGTTCGTCCGGCAGCGTGATCGTGACCGGATCGCCCGCCTTGACGCTCGATTGCCGGGCGGCGCTCAGTTCGATCGTGACCTGCGGAGCGATGGAGCTGATGCCGAGCACCGGCCCGGGCGTCACGTTCGCGCCGACCGTCGGCGTCACGCTGGTCACGCGCACCGGTCCCGGCTCGAACACCACGGATCCGAGTGGCAGCTCGCCTGTCGCGGCCAACCCGTGCGCGGACTGCAGGGAGCGTACGGCCGCCGCGCTCGCGGTGCTGAACGTGTCGCCGGTGAGCCCACTTGCGTAGCCGAGCGCGCCGAGGTTCGCGTTCAGCGCGGCCACGTCGCGTCCCGGGGACATCCCCGCGACGAACGCCCGCGTGGGGACTACCGAGCCGCGGAACAGCAGCACAGGCAGACTGTCGATCTCATAGAGCACTCGGCCGGGCGAGAGAACCTGACCGAGCGCCGGCAGCGACGTGAAGGTCGAGCCCTGGCCGTAGAGAGTGACCGAGGATCGCGCCGTGGACAGGCCCGCCCGCGAGCGCGCCAGGGCGGCCTGCGCCGAGGCGAGCGACGAGCGGTCGCCGCCGAGCTTCACCGCGTCGCCCCTGTAGAGCTGCTGATCGCTTGCGACGGCCTGCACGTCGCTCACGCACGGATCCGATCCCGCGGCGCCCGGCGAGGCGGAACCGGGCGCACCTTCGCCGCTCGAGGAGGAGCCGGGGGAGCTTTCCGCGGCGCCGGAACCGGCGCAGTCCACCGACTCCTTGTCGCGGGCCGCCGATAGGGCCGCCTGCGCTCCCGCCAGCGTTTCGCCGTCCGCCGCCAGCGACGTCTGGGCCGACCGCAGTGTCCCCTCGCTCGCTTCAACGGACTGTTCGGCCTGCCACAGCGCGGCCGGCGCGGTGCCTGAGGGAACGCGGACGCTCGACGGGTGCGCGTAGCCGAGCGTTGCATTGACCTGCGTCTGCGAAGAGAGCGGGCGCCGGGTAACGGTCGCGAGCGACGTCGCCGCCCCGCTGCCGGCCGCGCCACTGGGTTTGCTCGGGCCGTTGGACGAATCCCACACGACGACCCCGACGACCGCGGCGAGCAGGAATCCCGTCGCCGCCAGCGCAGCCCCGCGCGCGTGCCGCCGTGGCGGGCCCCCGGCCGGTTCGAGCGCAGCCGAAGTCACGCTCAATGTTCACCGCCGCGCAGACGGGCCGGGATCAGCGACTGGCAGGCCTGCTCGGCGGACTTGAACACCGCAGAGTGGGTGTCGACCGATTCCGGGAGGTGCACGCCGCCGCCGGAGAACGTCGGGTCAGGGAGGTTCGGCACGCCGTGGGACCGGATGCATGCGGCGAGTTTCAGGACCTGCGCCTGTTCGGAGGGGCTGAGCGGCGCGGACCCGCTCGAACCGGGGCCGCCGTTGGGCAGCAGCTTGCGGCAGGCTTGCTCGGCGGAGTTGAATTGCGGCCCGGGCCGGGCTGCGACCGCAATGCTGACTTCGCTGCCGCGCACCGAGATCTTCGGGTCGGGGTAGTTGGGTACGCCATGGGCGCGCATGCAGTGCGCGTACGCAACGCCCTTGCTGGCGAGCTGCGCGGCGGCCGCCCCACCGCCGGCCGACCCCGCCGAGGACGCACCCGAGCCGGCGGCGCCGCTCGATGAGGTGCTCTTGCCGAGATGCGCGACGCCGCCGCTCGGGGTCGTGCCCCCGCAGCCCGCGAGGAGCGGGACGAGTACCGCCAGGGCCGACAGCGTCGCAGCGCCGGCCCCTCGGCCGGGGGTACGTCGACGCCTGGCTGAGCGATCTGTCGTCGGCCACATCGTTGTCATCGGTTCGCGCTCCTCGGCTCGGCGGGTTAGGTTTCGCCTGCACTTGTAGGGAGTCGCGCATAACACGGCCGTAACGCAGTTACACGACTGTTATGTGCGGTCAGGCATCCTGATCGGTGGGGTCCGGTTACTCGAACCCCTGCGAACAGCGAGGATCGGCAATGAGAGTTCTGGTGGTGGAGGATCATCCAAGGCTCGCCGCGACGGTGGCGGCGGTGCTTCGGCGCGAGGGCATGGCCGTCGACGTGGTCTTCGACGGAGGCGAGGCGCTCGCTCGCGCGCACCTGACCACCTACGACGTGATCGTGCTCGACCGAGATCTACCGACGCTTCACGGCGACGAGGTGTGCCGCACGCTCGTGGCCAGCGGCGCCCGCAGCGGCGTGCTGATGCTGACGGCAGCCGGAGCCGTTGAGGATCGCGTCGAGGGCCTCGGCCTCGGTGCCGACGATTACCTCGCCAAGCCGTTCGCGATCGCCGAGCTGGTAGCGCGGATCCGTGCGCTCTCGCGCCGGTCGCGTCCTGCACTGCCTCCGACGCTTACACACGGCGACCTCGAGCTGGACACGACCAGGCGGGTGGTCAGGAGAGCAGGTGTGCGGCTCTCCCTCAGTCCCAAGGAGTTCGCGGTCCTCGAGCTCCTGCTCGGCGCCGACGGCGCTGTCGTGTCGAGCGAGCAGATCCTCGAAAGCGCGTGGGACGACGCGACCGACCCGTTCAGCAATGCGGTGAGGATGACCGTCAGCCGTCTGCGCTCCAAGCTGGGTAACCCGCCAGTCATCGAGACGGTCTCCGCCGCCGGCTACCGAGTCGGAGGGCTCCAATGAGACTCCGCGACGTGCCGAGGAGGGGCCTCGACGAGGTCGCCTACTGGCGGCGCACGGTCCGTGGCCGCCTCACCCTTCTCTACGGCGGGCTGTTCCTCGCCTCCGCCGTCGTGCTTCTGGCGATCACATACGGTTTCGTTCGACACAGAACCTCGGCCGTGAGCGTCCATCCCACCCCTGGCGGCGGCGCTCTGGGGCCTCCGCTCCCAGGCTTCGGCTCCTCGATCGGCTCCGAACAGCGCAGCTCCGATCTCCACCAGCTGCTTGCCGGATCGGCTATTGCCCTTGCTGTCATGGCCGTGCTGTCCGTCGTGCTGGGGCGGCTCGTCGCAGGGCGAGTGCTACGGCCGCTGCGAGCGATGACGGCGGCCACGCAAGAGATCTCTGAGAGAAACCTGCATAGACGCCTTGCGGTGGCCGGACCGGAGGATGAGCTCAAGAAGCTGGGTGACACAATCGATGGGCTCCTGGGGCGTCTGCAGGGCGCGTTCGACGCCCAGCGCCGCTTCGTGGCCAACGCCTCCCATGAGCTGCGCACGCCGCTCACGGTCACCCGAGCGGTGCTTGAAATGTCCCTCAGCGATCCCCACGCCGACATCGCGTCGCTGCGAGCGGCGTGCAGCCAGGCATTGGATGAGGGCCGACATCAGGAGGATCTGATCGACGCGCTGCTGCTCCTCGCCCGCAGCCAGCGCGGACTCGAGCAACGCGAGCAGGTCGACCTCGCGGCCGTCGCCGCCGATGTCCTGTCGGGGCACGAATCCGAAGTGGCAGCGCGCGGGCTGCGACTGGAGCGCTCGCTCAGCCCAGCCTCGTTGTCTGGCGACCCGACGCTGGTGAAGCGATTGGTCACGAACCTCGTGGACAACGCCCTCTCGCACAACGTCCCCAGCGGGCGAGCGAGCGTCAGCGTCGCGAGCCAAGACGGTGGGGCGACGCTCACGGTCATCAACACGGGACGTGTGATCGCGACCGGCGAAGTCGATCGGCTGATCCAGCCGTTCCAACGACTCGCCGCTGAGCGGACCGGCGAGCACGAGGGCGTGGGCCTGGGCCTCTCGATCGTTCAGGCGATTGTCGACGCCCACGACGCCGTCCTCACGATCCAAGCCGAGCCATTCGGCGGACTGATGGTAGAGGTGCGCTTCCCGCCTCCGACACCGGCCCCCGGCCCGGAAGACCGGGTCGTTGGGCTGCGCCCTCGAATCTGAGTGTCGGAGCACCGGGGCCCTCTCGCCGTTCAGGCACTCATCGTCCCTTCGTCAGCCCGAGAACGGCTGCTCGGTTTCCCGGGCCGCCGACCTGGGTAGAACGCCTCACGTTGACTTGATGGGGCACGAGGACCAATGGGACACATGAGGGGGAATCGGGGGCGCGTGCGGGAGCTCGCGATGTTGGTGTCTCTCTGCGTACTGGCGATCTCCGGTGGCACATGTGTTGCATCGGCCGAAGTCGCGCCGCCGAGCACGCTCCCCGCGGCGACATACCCTGCGACGTACTCAGAACAGCGCTTTATTCGCATGGACGACGGCATCGAATTGGGCGCAACGATCACTTACCCGTCCCAGGACGGCAGCGCGCCGGCGCCTGGGCGTTTCCCCGTGGTGTTGAACATGACGCCCTACGGCCGCAATGGCGTGTGCGGGTGCGAGTCGGCGAGCAACTATGCCACCCGCGGGTTCGTGCTCGCCGTGGTTGACGTGCGCGGAACCGGTGGCAGTCAGGGAAACCTCGACGGAAACTACTTCTCGCCGCGCGAGGCGCGCGACGGCTATGACCTGGTCGAGTACCTCGGGACGCAGCCGTGGTCAACCGGCAAGATCGGGATGTCCGGCGGCTCCTATCTGGGGATCACGCAATACCTGACCGCCGAGCAGGATCCGCCGCACCTGGCGGCGATCGCTCCGAACGAGGCCGTCGCAGACCTCTATAACGATGCCGCGTTTCCGGGCGGCATCCTGTCGCTGTCCTTCGACGCTCAGTACCTCGCGGTGCAGGGCGCGCCCGGACTGGCTGGCCCCAACACCGAACCGACGATGATCCCGGGCACGCTCACTGCCAAGTACGAACAGGCGACAGGGCGGTCGATTGCCTTTGACTATCTCGAAAACCCTCGCGAGGGCTCCTTCTACTACGACCGCTCTCCGATCACGCGCGTCGCCAAGATTCACGTCCCGGTCTTTGCGCTCGACGGCTGGCGCGACGCCTTCGCCGCGGGCAACATCCGGATGTACCGGGCGCTGGAGCGCCGCAAGAACGTCGAAACGCTGCTCAACGTCGGGCCCTGCACGCACAAAGGCTGCGGACCCCCGATCGACCCCACCGAAGAACCAGCCGGCATCGACAACATCCAGGCGCAGCAACTGCAGTTCTTCCAGCGACATCTGATGGGCATGGAAGTGCCGGACCTGCCGCGGGTGCGCGTATATGTACAGCGCGCCGAAAAATATCTCGATACGACGACTTGGCCGCCGCCGTCGAGCGTCGTTCGGCCCGAGTACCTGGGTTCGCAGGCGATCTCCGCCAAGCGCCCGGCGGAATCGAGTGCCAGCTACGTCACCAACCCGGCCGCCGGGCTCTCGATGAGCCTTGATCAGCAGGGCACGGTCGCGATCAGCCCATATGTGCCGCTGGATCAACGCTCCGAAGAAGAGCAGGGACTTACCTGGCGCACTCCGACGCTGTCAGCGCCACTCACGCTGGCCGGCCCGATCGCGCTGCACCTCGTGGCATCTTCGACCGCGAGCGACACCGACTGGTTCGCCAAGATCTCCGACGTCGCCCCCGATGGCAGCCAAACCATCGTAAGCGAGGGTCAACTGCGTGCGTCGCTGCGCGCGCTGGCGCGCAACAGCACGACGAAGCAACCGCTGGAGACGCTCACCACGGCCGAATCGCTCACCCCGGGACAGTTCTATGACTACGAAATCTCGATTGCGCCGACGGCATGGGAGTTTGCTGCAGGCCACAGCTTGCAGCTGCGCCTGACCTCGTACAACATGCCCAACGCCCTACCGGGGACGCTCAGCTTCGATGGGAGCTCACCGGCAAACTCGAGCTTCGTCCCCCTCTTGCCCGCCACCAACACGGTGCGCTACGGCGGGTCGGACGCAACGACACTGCGGCTGCCGATCTCCACTCAGCAGTTGCCCTAGGTCGAAGGGCTCGCCGGGGCCACCGGCGAGCCCTCCCCGCGGTGGGCGGGGAGGGCACTCCGGCGTGTGTCTAGCTGCAGGCCGGAGGTGCGCCGAACGGCGCGTACTCGGTCTTGAAGACGTTCCCCGAAATGCAGCTTCCGTTTCCGGGGTTGTCCAGATAGACGATGTCGCCCGAGCCTTTGGTGCGCGGATCGGGCGCCTTTCCGTTCTGCTGGATCGTGTTGCCGGTTACCACGGTATTGAACGACGAACCGAAGCCGAACGGGTTTTCGACCACACCGACACCGACCGTGCCGTTGCCTGTCACCTCGTTGTGGCGGATCGTCACTTCATGTCCGCCGACATTCAAGATGCCCGTGCCGGACGGGAGCAGCTGCAGGTCATCGGTGAATTCTTCGGTGCATCCGGGCGGCGTTTCGGGCCCTTCGCAGAGCGGCGGGAACGGGTTCGGCCGGTTGTTCTTCTGCACAACGTTGCCTTCGATCAGTGCCCGTTCGGTCGTGGCTTTCGGCAGGTTCGGCAGCACGATCACGAAGATGCCGGTCGTGTTTTCTTTGAGCTTGTTGCCCCGCACGATCGAGTCGTTCGTGCTCTCGAGCTCGATGCCCAGCTCGCCGTTGGTGAGGTTGTTGTCTTCGACCGTGACGTTGTGGTCGACGCCGACGTAGATCGTGGCGTCGTTGCCGCCGCCGCCGGCGTTTTTGACGATCAACCCGTTGTGCGAGCAGCGCGGGAAGATGCCGTATTCGCCGTTGTTGACGTATTGGCCGCTGGCGACTTCGAAGCCGTCGACGGCGAACATGAAGATCCCCCGTTCGCTCAGCGTTCTCGATGGTCAGGCCGCGGATCTTGAAGTTGCTGACCGTGAACGCCGGACACCTCGGTCCTTCTTCGAATTCGAGCGCTGACCCGACGGTGATGCCGTACTGATTGCCGGTGGCGTCGATCGTGGCGGCGGTGCTGCCGGTCAGCGTCAGATTGCTCGTCGTGACGCGCAGGGTCGGCCCCGTGTACGTCCCCGGAGCCACTGAGACGGTGTCGCCGGGCGACGCGGCGTTGACCGCTTCCTGGATCGATGTCGTCCTGCCCGTCGCCGGCACCTTGATCGTCTTCGCCTGTGCGGCGGCCGGCAGCACCCAGATCGCCGAGCCCGTAAGCGCGACTACCAGCAGCCGGATTCCAGCCCGATGCTTGAAGACCATGCTTCCCCTCCTTGCGGTATGTGTACGCGCGCTCTGCCCGCTCGGGCGGCCAGGCGCCAACACTCCTGCGCCACGCTAACACCCACGTTCGGCACGGGTCAACCTGCCCGGACGCTCGCTCGCCGTCTTTCGGCCAAGGCCAGGCGCGTCAGCCGGTCTCGACCTTGCGGTAGCTGCCGTGGCGGAATTCCTCGACGAGCCCGGGCCGGGATGGCGTCCAGCCGAGCTCGGCCCGCGCCCTGGCGGCGCCGGTGGCTTGGTCGAGAAGCACCACCTCGGCGAGGAGGTCACCGAGCCGAGCGCGCGCCTCCTGCACCGAGCCCGGGACAGCTCCGGGAGACCCGGCAGCCACGGCGGCGGCCTCGGTGAGTTCCGCGAGTGTCGGGTTCAGTCCGTCGCTGACGATGTAGCGGCCGCGAGCGGACTCGCTTTCCAGCGCGCGACGGAAGAAGTCCGCCAGGTCCGCCACGTGGACCGTCGGCCAGTGCTGTCCGCCGGCGCCGAGCATCACCAGGTTGCCCGCCTCGTCGCGGGGGGAACCGAGCAGGAGGCCTGGGAGCCCGCCGCCGCCGTCGCCGTAGGCGACGCTCGACTCGATCACGACCCCGCGCATACCCGTCGCAGCCAGCACGCGCTGCTCGATGGGCAACCTCCACGCGACAAGCGAAGGTGGCGACATTGGCGAGTCCTCGGTGATCGAGGTGCTCAGCCCGTAGATCTGCAGGACGCCGATGTGGAGGTAGGGCTTTCCGGTGCCGGCGAATGCGTCGATCGCAGCGTCCGCGACCGCGGCATCCATTTCTGCGCTGGTCTCGTCGTTGGGGCCCGCAGTGTGGATCGCCGCGTCCGCGCCAGCCAACTGGCGCGCGACGGCCGGTCGGTCGTAGAGGTCGGTCACGACGGCTGCGGCGCCGCGATCGGCGGCGACGTCGGCCTGCGCTGCACCGCGGACGAGCGCGGTGACGTCGTGGCCGTGCGCCTGTAACTCCGCGACGATGTGGGATCCGATGAACCCGTTGGCACCTGTGAGCGTGACTTTCATGGCTGATCAGCCTCCTGTCGCTGGTTGGGGTGAATCCGTTAGTCCGGCACGCGCGGATGGGGCGCTCAACCACGCGACCCGTCGACCGTCGCTGCTCATGCTCGCGCCGGCTCGGGCGCTCCCGCGGGTCGCCCGTCAGGCTGTCTCTCGGTCTGCGCGACGAAGTCGCTCGAGCGAATCAACAGGAGTGCCGCGATCGCGCCCGCGAGCGCGAGGACGGCGGCAACGAGCAAGATCTCATTGAGGCCCGCGACGAAGCTGGCGCGCGCCACCTCGCCGACGATCCCGCGCGCCTGCGGCGGGAAGTGGACGATCGCCTGGTGAGTCTGACCGCTTGAGATCGCCGTCGCGATCGTGCGCGAGCCGCCCAGGTGCGCGGCGTGCAGCCCGGAGCTCACGTGCGTGCGGACCTCGCTGGTGAAGATCGACCCGAGCGCGGCGATGCCGGTGGCGATGCCGACCTGGCGGAAGGTGCTGTTGATCCCCGAGCCCATGCCTGCCCGACGGGGCGGGACGACGGCAATCGCGGTCGACGCCAGCGGCGGGTTGATCAGGCCGACGCCGACGCCGCCGACGAGGAGCGCGGGGAGGAGGTGCGTCCAATGCGATGTCACCGTCAGCCCGCGCATCAAGAGCAGGCTCAGCCCGACGAGCGCGAGCCCGGCGCCCATCAACAACCGCACCGGCACGACCGTCGTGAGGCGTCCAGCGACAAACGAGGTGATGAGGATCCCGCCCGAAAGCGTCACCAGGCGCAGGCCCGCGCCGAGCGGCGAGAGGCCGAGGATGTCCTGCAGATACAGCGTCAGGTAGAGCAGCATCGCGAAAATCGACCCCGACAGCGCGAACGCGACGATCGACGCGCCGTTGAACGCCCGACGCCCAAACAGCGACAGATCCAACATCGGCGCGCTGCTGCGACGCTCGACTGCCAAGAACACAGCAATCAGCACGACGCTCGCGATCAGGCAGCCCTCGACGAGGCCGCTGCCCCATCCCTTCGGACTCGACTCGATCAGGCCGAACACGAGCGTTCCGAGCGCGGCGGTGAAGGTGACGAAGCCCGGAATGTCGAGGCGGGCGCCGCGTGGGTCACGCGACTCGTCGACCTTCGAGAGCGTGAGCACGAGCGCGACGACGCCGATCGGGACGTTGACCAGGAAGATCCAGCGCCAGCTCAGCCCGTCGGTGAGCGCCCCTCCGACGATCGGTCCGACCGACACCGCCGCACCGGTCACGGCGCCCCAGACGCCGAACGCAACCCCGCGGTCGCGTCCACGATAGGCGTGACCCAGCAACGCGAGCGAGCTCGCGAACATCATCGCGCCGCCGATCCCCTGGGCCCCGCGCGAGAGGTCGAGCATCAGCGGCGACTGCGCGACCCCGCAAAGGAGCGAAGCCGCCGAGAAAAGCACCACCCCGATCTGCAGGTCGGTGAAGCTCGACCCCAGCCCGGCCTGGATCTTCGGCAGCGCGACATTCACGATCGTGACGTCGAGCAGCAGCATGAACGTGCCGACACATACAGTGACGAGAGTCCACCACTCGCGCACGCCGTCGCCGACGGTGATCGTTCCCGGACCCCCAACCACACTGCCATCCGACGCGGCGCTGCCGCTTCGTGCCGTCATGTCCGCCTCCGTCTGTCCTTGAAATGTGATGACATTGTCGGCGCGTTAGGGTGCTGTTCGCATCGGAGAGGCCCTAGTCCGCGCTGCAGCCCGGCCAGCGCGGCTGAACGGCACGCAATCGCCGAGGTTCCCCCAGTCGAGGTGTTCGCGGCATATAGGCCGAGCGCCCCATCCAGGTGAACGTCTCCCAGGCGCCTAGGGCGCCCCCGATGCGAATGCGGCCCCAGCCCGGTGACACTCGGTGCACAATAAAATGCAATCGGCAATGTCGACCGCGGCCCGGGGCCTCCAAGGGCCCCGTGTCAATTTGGGGATTTGCATTCTCGACGACTACCAAGGCGTCGCTCTGAGGCTCGCTGACCGGAGTTCGCTCGCCGCCGACGTCAGGAGAGGATTGAAACCATGATCAAGCACAGCATCGAGATCAGCCGCCCGGCCGAGGACGTGTTCACCTACCTCGATCAGGTTGACCGACACAACGAGTGGCAGGGCTCGCTCGTGAGCACAACCGTCGAGACTGCCGGCCCCACGCGCGTGGGCACCCGAGTGGTGGAGCACCGCAACATTCCCGGAGGGGCGCGAGACATCCCATACGAGATCACAGAGCACGAGCCTCCACGCAAGGCCTCGTTCCGCGGCACCGCCGGCCCGGTTCGTCCGGTCGGCACATACACGGTCGATCAGACGGGCGAGTCGAGCTCACGCATGACCCTCGAGCTCGACCTCGAGGGTCACGGCATCGGCAAGCTCTTTGCAGTCCTTGCGCGCCGGCAGGCTGCCAAGGAGGTGCCGGTAGACCAGGAGAAGTTCAAAGCGCTACTCGAGAGCGGCGTCGCGGCGGCGGCTTCGAACTTGACGCCCTAGCGCAACCGTCCCAGGCACTGGGCCTCGCAGCCGAAACGTGGCCGTCGGCGAGGAGGCTCGGGTCAGGCCGGCTGACGTGCCTGCCGGTCTCGGTCTTCGGCTCGGAGGTTGGCGGGCCGCTGCTGCGCGCGATGCGCCCAATCGCGCAGGGGCCCGTCCTCGGTGAGCAGTTCTCGGTTGAAGGCGTTGCCGATCATGCTGGCACAAAGAATGTCGGCGACGGTGAAGGTCTCGCCGGCGAGCCACGGCTGCTCGCGGACCGCATCACGCAGCGCGTCGGCGATAGGCGCGAAGCCGTCGGCGTGCTCCGTGAGATCCTCGCCTTTGCGCTTCGCAAACAGCCAGGCGAATACACGCTTCTCGACCTCTGCCATCGCGAACACCGACCACTGATAGGTAAGGCCGCGCTCATAAGTACCGACCTCGGGAATCAGGCCCGCATCGGGGTGCAGGTCGGCCAGATGCATGCAGATTGCGGCCGACTCAAAGATGGTGCGGCCGTCGTCGAGTTCGATCGCCGGGACGCGCCCGAGCGGCTGGCGTTGGCGATGCTCCTTTGAACCGCGATCCTCGCGGGTGACGATCGTGATCTCGTAGGGTTGACCGATCTCCTCGAGCGTCCACACGACGCGTGTACCTCGGGTGCCGGGATGGTGATAAAGGCGCATAGGCATTCCTTCACTATGAGGATGAGGTGCGTTCAGTCCCCGGGTAGGACGTAGCTGAGCTGCTGACGGGCACTGACTCCGAGCTTCGCGAAGATCTTGTGCAGGTGATACTCGACTGTCTTGTGGCTGACGAACAGCTCAATGGCGATGTCCTGATTCGACGCGCCGTCGCGCGCCATTCGCGCGATCCTCATCTCGTGTGGAGTCAGGTCGTCGGTCGTCTCGATGGTTCGCTTGCGGGCCGTCTCGCCCGTCGCCCGGAGCTCGTTGACGGCGCGTTGGGCAAACGCCTTGGCACCGATCGCGGCAAACTTTGCGTTCGCCGTTCGGAGCTGTTCGCGCGAGTCGACGCGGCGCGAGCGTCGTCGTAGCCACTCGCCAAACAGCAGATGCGCGCGAGCAAGGTCGAGGGCCGCGCGACATTGGCCGAGGCGTTCGATCGCCTCCCGGTAGAGGACCTCGGCGACCGCGTCCTCGCTCAAGAGCGCTGCGCAGCGCGCCTCGATGCCGAGCGCCCACTCGGTCCCGGCCACCTGCGTGTGCCGACGCAGGCGCTCGAGCGCTTCGGCCGCCACCTCTGGCTTGCCGCTGCGCACGGCCGCCTCGACCAGCTCGGGTAGCGACCAGACCGCGGCATGCAGCTCATCCTCCGCGCTCGCACGTTGCGCGTTGGCGAATGCCGTCGCGTAGTGCCCCAGCGCGTTGTGGAGGACGGCGCGGGCGTGCTCGCCGAAGGTGAGCACGAAACCTTCACCGCGCGCGATCGCATCCCGCTGGGCGTCCTCGATCCGCTTCGACGCCCGGGCCTCGTCACCCTCGCATGCGGCGAGCATCACCTTCGCAATGTTGATCCGTCGGCTGCCGGTCGCGTCGATGATGGAGTCGACTTCCTCGGCGAGCGCCGCGGCCGCGTTCAACTTGCCTTCAAACACGTGCATCAGCGAGAGGTGCATGAGGGCGATCGGCAAGACGCCTAGAGCGCCCGCTCCGCGGGCGATCGTTACGTATCGGCTGGCCAGCAGATGCCAGGTCTCGTCGTCCAACACGTCCGCCGCGACGCGACAGGCGAGCAGTGGCCAGCGCATGTCGGCCTCATAGTCCCCGTTCCCGTCAAGCAGTTCCGCCAGCGCGAGCTTGAGCATCGGGGCGCCTGCATCGATGCCGTCGGTGAACCTGACGGCGAGGCCATCGAGGAGCACGTCCGAGGCACGCTGCGGCCCCGGGGGCGCCGGTGCGGCGCGCGCAGCGGTGGCCGCGTCCCGCATGCCCATACCGAGCCGGCCGGCGACGGCTGCCGCGTGCAGCGCTTCCAGGTGAGTTTCGCGCGCAAGTCCAGGATCGAGCGATTGGAGCTGCTGCGCCGCACCAAAAAGGGCCGGGGCGCCCTCGCCGCTGCGACTGAGATGCAACGCGATCCGCCCGCGAAGCCGTTGGACCATGGCGGACTCCAGCGCATCCGTCGCGGGGTACGCCGCGCTGTCGAGGAGCCTGAGCGCTGCCTGAGGTGACCCGGCGAGGTACTTCGCCTCCGCCGCCTCAAGCGCTCGCCGGGCGCGCAGGGCGCGGTCGGGTGTGAGCGCCGCCGCACGCTCGAGGAATGCCGCTGCTGCCCCGATCCCGCCACGAGCCTTTGCTCGCTCAGCCGAGCGCTCCAGCTCGGCGGCGAGATCCTCGTCCGCACCGAGCGCAGCCTGGGCGCGGTGCCACGCTCGGCGATCCGGGTCCGACTGCGTATCGGTCGCCTCAGCCAGCGCGCGGTGGACCGCCTGCCTGTCAGCGAACGGCGCGGCCCGATAGATCGCTGAGCGCACGAGCGGGTGCTGGAACCGGACCTGCGCGGCGAGTTCGATCAAGCCGACCGCCTCGGCGGGGGTGGCCGCGTCAGTGCCGAGTCCGACTAGCTCGGCTGCCCGCATCAGCAGCGCGGGGTCTCCGGCGGGGTCTGCTGCGGCGAGGAGCAGGAACCGCTGCGTATCGTCGGGCATCGACCGGACCCGTCCGAGGAAGCTCTGTTCGAGACGAGCCGAGAGCGGCTGCGTTGGCGTCACCCCGAAGCCGCCCGCGAGCTCAGCCGCCGACAGCCCGCGCGGGAGCTCGAGCAATGCCAGGGGATTTCCGCGTGTCTCCGCGACGATTCGCTCGATCACCAGCTCGTCAAGCCGGCCTGCGATCGCCAAGCTCAGTACCGCGCGCGCGTCTATGTCGTTCAGCCCCCCCACGACGAGTTCGGGCAGTCCGGCGAAAGCTTCGTCGGTGTTGGAGTCGCGCACGGCGAAAACGATGGCAACGGACTCCGCCAAGAGTCTGCGCGCGACGAATGCAAGGGTCAGCGCCGAAGCGTGATCGAGCCACTGAGCATCGTCGATCACGCACAAGAGGGGCTCCTCCTCGGCAACTTCGGCCAGCAGCCCCAGTATCGCGAGCCCCACCTCGAACCGGTCCGGGGCTGGGCCAGAGCGGATACCGAACGCGACCTCGACCGCATCTCGCTGCGGATTCGGGAGGCGCTCGAGCGAGCCGAGCATCGAGCCGAACAACTGCTGCAGCCCGGCGAACGGGAGCTCCATGTCGGCCTGCACGCCGACCGCCCGCGCGACCATGCACTCCGACGCCTCCTCGACCAGCTGCTCCAAGAGGGCGGTCTTACCGATCCCCGCCTCGCCGCGGACGACCAGGATGCCGCTGCGTCCGGAGCGGATGCCGGTCAGGACCTGGCCTAGTCGCTCCCGCTCGAGGCCCCGGCCGCGTAGGCGCTCGCGCGTGTGCTCCGCGGGCGCCGCCCCGATCGGGTCACTCCGAACATCCGGTCGAGTTGCCACTGCGTGGACCACGGCTGTCGAACCTCACGGTAGCCTACGAGACCACAAGGTATCATAAGCCGTTAATGGCAGGAACAAGAGACGCACGGCAGCGCATCCTCGCGGCCGCAGCGGAGCTCGTCACGATGGGAGGTGTTGCCGCGGCCACACCCGCCGCGATCGCCGAGCGCGCCGGCGCCGGGAAGATGTCGCTGTATCGACATTTCTCGGGCAAGGATGAGCTCGTCGCAGACGCCTTGGCGCAACGCGACCTCGATTACCGATCGTGGCTGATCGGCGATCCCGCAGACGGGACAGCCGGCGAGCGGCTGCTGGCTCTATTCGACCGCGCGGCAGCGCGTGCCGATCAGCTCGGGACCAGCTTTATCGGCTGTCCGTACGTGAACGCCAGACTCGGCTTGCCCGATGATGATCACCCGGCAGCACCGGTGGTCGTCGCGCACAAGGACGGAATGCTCCGCGAGCTGGCCGGCTTGTTCGCCGAAATGGGCCTGCCCGATCCCGAGCACCGAGCGCAGGCGGTGCTGATGCTGTTGGACGGCGCGGTCGTCCACTCGGTGATCCGCGGAAATGGTGACCCTCTGCGTGAAGCGCGCGTCGCGCTGCCGGGGCTCATCTCGGGGCCATAGCAGCACGGATCGTCGCGCTCATGAGCGCGGTTCCCGGCCGGCCACCTGAGAGATGGGGCCGGCCGGGGCGTAGGAGGCGGGTTCAGTTGACCGCGTCGACGGTGAGTCCGGCTTCGGCTGCCACCTCGGTGAGGTTTACGACCTCGGCCGGGTGGGAGACCATCGCCAGGTGTCCCGAGGGGACTTCGACCGTCGTGGCGTGCATGCGGTTGGCGAACATTCGCTGGACATCAGTCGGAAGCGCCTGGTCGTCTTGGGCGACCAGGTACCAAGAGGGCAGCGATTTCCACGCCGGAACAGTCATCGCATCGCCCAGGGCGCTCACGGACAAGGGTTGCTGCGTCGCGTACAACACCTTTGCCTTGACCGGATCGACGTCAGCTGCAAAGTGGTTGACGAAGTCGTCCTCCGACAGCCAGACGAAGCCCTCGTCGTCAACGACCTGGTGTGCCAGCGCCGGGGTCGGCGGTCCCTGCGCCAGCAGCCCGCCGAGCGATTCACCCTCCTCGATTGCGAAGGCCGCGATGTAGACCAGGCCGACTACGTTTGGCGCGTCAGTGCCGAGCGCCGTCATCACGTGCCCACCGTAGGAATGACCGGCGACGACGGTCGGTCCGCCCTGGAGTGACAGGACATTGCGGAGCCTGGCGACGTCATCTGCCAGGGACGTGAGAGGAAACTGGGGGGCTGTGACGTGGTAGCCGTCGGCCTGCAGGCGCTCGATTACCGAGCTCCAACTCGAACCGTCTGCCCAGGCACCGTGCACGAGAACGATGTTCGGACGCGGGCGCGTCTCACTTTGATCCATTGACATCAGATGCTCCTTTCCAGTGGCGTTTGCTCTAGGGGCAGTTTCAGCGACCTAGGGTGGTGTTCGCATCCGGGGTGCCCTAATCGCAGGTGGGCGACGGCGAGTCCTCGTGCGACAGGGATTGTCTGTGGCGAGCCGCCGCGAACTAGGGTGCCCCCGATGCGAACGTGATCCGAGTCCGGTGACACTCGCTGCCACACAGGCAGTGGAAACGGTGGGCGGCGACGTCCATCCCGAGCAAGGAGACATCCCATGTCACTGATTCGCCGATACACGAGCAAGCCACTGGGCTTGCTCCTGCTCGTACTCTCGATCGTAGTGCTGTCGGCCTCGAGCGCTGCGGCGCAGACGGCCAAGCCGACGATCGTTCTCGTCCACGGAGGGTGGGCGGACGCCTCGAGTTGGGACCCGGTTGCGTCGCGCTTGCAGCACGACGGCTACACCGTGATCGCTCCACCCAACCCGCTGCGGGGTGTCAAGCCCGACTCTGAATATCTCAAGAGCGTGCTCGCATCGATCCCCGGTCCGATCGTCCTCGTAGGCCACTCATATGGGGGAATCGTGATCACGGACGCGGCCACCGGCGACCCGAACGTAAAGGCGCTCGTATACGTCGCGGCGTTCGCGCCGGAAGAAGGGGAAACTCTCAGCGAAATCCTGGCCAGAAACCCCGGCAGCGAAGTAACCGGTCCCAACCTGGTCCTGCGACCCTATCCGGGCGGCACGGACGTCTACATCAACCCCGTTGATTTCCACCGCGTCTTTTGCGCCGACCTACCCACAAGCCAAGCCGCGCTGATGGCCGCGACGCAACGTCCAATCGCGGCGGCGGCGCTCGCTGAACCCTCGAGTGCGCCGGCGTGGAAGACGATCCCGTCCTGGTACATGGTCGCCTCACAGGACCACGCGATTCCGCCGGCGACCGAGCGGTTCATGGCGAAGCGCTCGCGCGCGGTGACAGTCGAAGTAGAGTCATCGCATGTCGCGATGCTGTCGCACCCCAAGGCGACGACGAATCTGATCCTCGCAGCGACCCGCGCCAAGGGTTGACCCTCCCCGGCTTTGGCCGGCTGGCCTGAGCGGATCAGCAGTGGCGGTCGTCCTTGGCGACCGCCACTGCGAACGGCGGCTAACGCGCGCGCCCGCCGGGTGCTGATCCCGACAGGTGACACCCCAGAGCGGGCGCTCCGCTATCCGACCGGGGAGAGCTGGGCGCCAGCCAGTTCCGCATAAACCAGAAAGCCAAACGGATCCAAGAGCTCGCGCTGCTCCATCAGCTGCACCAGCACCGTTTGCCGAAACTCAGCCAGCTCGGCGCTATCCGGATGGCGGAGCAGGCCCGGACCGAGGATCTCGAGCGCGAGGGCCAGGTCGCCCTGACCGACAAGGGTGGCGGCGGCGCGGATGAATGCTTCCGCCTTTCCGCCGGCCAGCAGGTCGAGAGCCGCCGCTCTCTCTTCATCGCTCTGGGGATCAAGACCCTGTCCGTCCGGCTGCCAGTATCCGGTGCGCTGGTGATAGAGCCTCGCGACGAAGTCATCACGGCAGACCAGATACGGCGCCACGGCGACGGGATGATCCCGCAGCAAGGCCGGCAGATAGATCAGGTCAAGGATGTCCGGTAGCGTCATGTTCCCGCCGATCCTCGCCAGCACGAACTCGTAGAGCTCGGTAAGCGCCGGCTCCACGCCCGCTAGGGCCTCGATGGTGAAGTTCTCTGTCAGCGTGGTGTGGCCCGAGATGAGCTGCCGGGGTGCCAGCCCTCTGATGTAGCGCATGGTTTCCAGCAGCCCCTCCGGTGATCCCTCGGCGGTGAACGGTACGCCGAGGTAGGGCATCATCACGTCCCCGGTGAACAGCACCCCGCTGGCGGGAAGGTGCACCATCAGCGCGTCCGGTGTCTCTCCACCCCTCACAGGAATCAGCACCAACTCGGTGTCGCCGATGACGAGAGATGTCCGCTCGCTGATCAGCTCGGCCGGCGTTATGTCAAAGCTCGGCCTGGCATCGGTCCCAATCAAGTAGCGGAACGGCGGATTCCAGTCGCTCTGGCGCTCGGCTTGGGCAGGGAAGCCTGCCGAGGCGATGACCCGCGTAGACGGACCACATAGGGCCGTGGCGCCACCGACGTGGTCGAAGTGTGAGTGCGTGAAGATGAGGTGACTGACCGGCATATCGTCGCTCAGACCGAGGTCGGCGATCGCAGCCAGCACGCGGTCGGGACTGGTGCCCGCGTCGATGGCCACGATTCCTGCGCTCGTCCTGACGAACGCGAAGTCGCCGAAGTCGTAGGACTGCGCAACGTGAACGTCCGGGGCAGGACTGAACGTGCGCGGCGTCGATAGCCGCATACCGTCGCGTGCCGTCAACGAGAAACTCGTGAACGTCGGCGACCCGTTCGGCGCGGCCGCGCCGAGGCCTGCCCTTCGTAGCGACTCAGCCGCCTTCTCGTGCGGGCCGACCACCCCGTATGCACGGGCAAGGCCCTGGTGCGCTGCTCGAATCAATGCGACCGGGAACTGGTCACGCGCCGCGAGCACGAACTCGAGGTCGGCAATCACCTGCTGCGCGCGTGCCGTATCCGTGGCGCCAGGCGCCACCTCCGACGGAGTTCGGCCCGGCAGCAGCTCCGCAAGGGCGAGGCCGCGGAAGTACCGGGGCAGACCCGGCTCCATCGTCGCGGCCCTGTCGAGCTTGGTCATCGCCGCCTCCGCGTCATCGCCTGCACGAACCTGGAAGAAGCCGGCCAGTGCTTGTGCCGTGGCGTCCGCGGGGTTGCGCTCGGACAGGTCCTGGAAGTAGCTGCTCCCCGCCGCGTCGGCCCGCGCGGATACGAGCTTGAGGGCCAGGATCAGCACTGTGTTCCGGTCTGCCCCCGGCCAGCCGGCCGCCTCCTGTAGCGATTCGATCAAGCGGCTCTGCGAGATTGGACCGGTCACGAGATTCCCTTTCAACGGAGTTCTATAAGTGAGGATTGAGGGCCGGGCACGGAGAGCGACACTCCGGCTGCACCGCGGCGCCTTGGCTTGGTCGGCTGTCAGCTGGGCGGCTCGGGGATCGACACAGAGGCGCGCGCCGCTCTAGTCATTCCACCGTAGGTTCACGGCACTCGGAGATGGGGGTGGTGGCGGCGACTTCACCGCATTCGCCGAGATCCAGAGAGCGTTCGGGTTGAGGCGCTCGGGATAGAGCGCGAGAACCTGGTCGTAGAGGTCTCGGACCGTGCCCGTTCTCTCGGCGATGCGGTCGAAGTCGCGGATGTATTGCCGTGTCTCCTCGATGATCTCGGGGCCGTCGTGCCGACCGGCGCGCTGATGTCCCGCGATCACGGCCTGCGGGTGCAGCGACTCGATCGTGTCGAGGGCGGCAATCCACTCACGGCGCCCCTGCGGATCGGACTCGGCGAGGTAGAGGTGTACGTCGTTGTAGGCCGCGTCACCCGATACGAGCAGCCCCACCTCTGCCACCCACAAGCCGCTCGTGTGGTCGGTGTCCGTATGTGAAAGCTCGACAACAAGGAGCTCGTGGCCCTCGAGCTCGATTTTGCCCTCTTCGAGCGGCTCGGGGAGGACGAGTTCGCCAGGGAGGCTGCCGGCGAAACGCGGATTCCAGAATGCCTCGAAGAACTCGGGCGTGGAACCGGCCCGCGCCTGCTCGATGACCGCAGGTAGCGCGAACCCTCGGGCCTCGGGAAAGCGGGCAAGGACCGTGCCCAGCCCGAACCAGTGATCGCCGTGACCATGCGTGATGTACACCCCGGTCAGATTCTTTCCGGTCGCAGCTACCCACTCGGCCAAGTCGTGTGCTTGGCCGACGGTCAGCAGCGCGTCGACAAGAACTGCATCCCGCTCGCCCGAGATCAACGTCGCCGAAACCGGCGACCAGACCGGCTGCTCTTCCCCTGGCGCCGCGTCGCCGCCTGACAACGGCTCCGATGGCGCTACAAACACATCCCAGCTGAGTGAAGTGGATTGGTCTGTCATGGGGACCCTTTGGTCGGGATTTGTGCGGCCCTGTGTTGGTGAAGGGTGGTGGCTCCGGGCGCTCATGACAGTGTCGGCGCGCTAGGACGCAGTTCGCATCAGGGAGGCCCTAGTCTTGTTGGGAGCTTTCGTGAGCGGGACGGACCTCCAGCGTGCCCACCGGGTGGCCTCTGAGTTGCGGGCGGGTCGTGTCGTGATCAAATGCTATGACGGATGATCCGCGGCCCCCCCTGGGCGCATTCAAGCATTCCGACGTTCCTCGAGACAAACGCTGTTCTCGAGGCGTGGAGGCTCAATTACACCATCGCACGGCTGGTGGCAGTCGGAGTTTGCGCCGACGAACCACGGGGTCGTGGACGACGAACAGGAGACACGATGATCCACACTGAGATCTCGCCGGCCGAGCAGGCCGACCGGCTCGCAATCCGCGAGCTGATCGACGCCTACGCGCACTGCGCCGACCGTCGCGAAGCCGAGGGGCAGAAGGCCCTCTTCACCGAGGACACGCATTTCCTCGTCTACATGAACGGGTTTGGCACCGATCCCACAGAAGACCTGAGGGGCAGGGAGGCGCTGACACCCGTGTTCGAGGCGCTCAAACAGTACGAAGTCACCATGCACTTCAACGGAGAGAGCACCACGAGGCTCGACGGTGAGCGAGCCACCGGCGAGGTCTACTGCATCGCACACCACGTGTTCTCGGCCGACGGCGGGCGCCAGATCATGCTCGCCTACTTGCGTTATCTGGACACCTACGTGAAGCAGTCCGGCGCGTGGCTGTTCGCGGAGCGCAACCTGTACCTGGAATTCAGCGATACCCGGCCGCTCGGCGGCTAGCCGGGCTCGGTCCCATGCCGCGGAGCTACTCGAGCAACAGCGAGACGATCTGCGCGGCGCGCTCGACCTCGGGCTGCACGGTGACGACTGCGGCGCCGCCGACGATTGCGTCGTTGTAGATGAAGCCCTCGGTCAGGCGCACGACTGCGTAGGCCAGCGTCGTGACGTCGGTCCGGGGCTTGAACGCGCCGCTCTCCTGCTCCTCGCGATACAGCTCTGCGAGCTTCGCAACCGTGCGGCTCTGGACGCCGCCGTCACTTGAGGTGAGGATGCGTAGCGCTGCATGTGTCTCTTGGCGCAGAAACGTGTGCAGCGGCTCGGCCCGCACGAGCACGCCGACATGCTGCCGGAAGATCGCGAGCAGTCGCTCGGCCCCGCTGTGCTCGGGGTGCTCGGCCCTGGCCTGCTGGAAGACTTCATTCGAGAGCGACCAGAGGATGTCGGCGAGAAGTCGCTCGCGGTGGCCGGTCCAGCGATAGATGGTCGCTCGCGAGACGCCGAGCTCGCCGGCGAGCGCGAGCATGTCCACGCGCTGGCCCCTTAGATACATCCTTCGCGCGGCGAGGAACGCCGCCGCCGGCGTCGCATTCGTGCGCGTCAGCTCGGGATTGGCGTGTCGGGCGGCGGCGAAGGCAAGCGACTCGTCCGCGATTTGGAGGTCCGGCGCGACCGTTCCCAACGAGGCGTTCATAGCCGCACGATAGTCCACGCGACATACCCGAAAGCTGCTCGCCGCGAGACACTTCACGAATCTGGGTTTGAGGTGTGCTGGAGCCGGGAATAGAGCAAGCCAAATGGTCATCCGCGCGAACCGACCAGCCCGACGTTCTGCGGGGAGACCAGGAGACAACCGGGGGAAGCGCCCGCGGCGACGGGGCGTCGTGCTTGCTCAATGCGTCGCGTTCGCGCTCGGACTATCGGCGATCTGCTTCGCGTCTCCAGCCGCGGCCGCCGGGTCGTGTACGACCACCCCCACGGGCGGCGGCGACTGGCCCGCTTATGGACACGACGCCTCCAACACGCGCTCCCAGCCCGAAGAGAGCGGCTTCGGCCCTGCGGCGGTTGCCGGCCTGACGCCACTGTGGGCTTTCTCGACCAGTTCAACGAAAGACGAAAGCGGCTTTAACTCGACGCCCGTCGTGTACGACGGGTGCGTCTTCGTTGGCTCCTTCAACGGCTTCGCCTATGCGCTGGACGCGAAGACCGGTCACGTCGTCTGGCAGCGCAAGCTCGAAGCCCCACATCCGGGTTCAGGTGGGGTGATCGTCGGTGCTGCGGCCGTTGATGGTGGCTCGGTCGTGTTCCTGGTCGACGAGTTCTCCGCCCCGTATGCGATCGCGCTGAAGCGCTCGAACGGGGCCGTGGCGTGGAAGAGCGCTCCATTTGCGCCGCCTCTCTCGAGCAGTGCAGTGCAGGAAGGCTCCTACACGAACTCGAGCCCGGTCCTCGCAAACGGCTATATCGCCGCCGGCTATTCGGCTCCCGAGGGCGATCCCACCGCAACCGGCGGCTTCGCGCTGATAAACGCCAAGACCGGCGAAGTCGCGAAGACGACGCCTACGATCCCTCAGGCAGCCCAGGAAGAAGGCTATTCAGGGGGCGGCCTGTGGGCCACGCCGGCCTATGACCCCAAGACCAAGTATCTGTACTGGGGAGCCGGAAATCCCAACAGCAAGACCAAGCAGTACCGCACGACCGACGCGATCCTGAAGATCGACGTCAACCCGTCCAGGCCGACGTTCGGACAGATCGTCGCCTCCTATGAAGGCAACGTCGATCAGTACACGCAAACGCTCCAGGAACTGAGCCACTCGCCCGCCTGCGAAGCCTCCGAAGGAGTCCCCGACCCGCTCGACAACCCCGTCTGCGGCCAGCTCGACCTCGACTTCGGCGCGGCGGCCAACCTGTTCACGACGCCGGCCGGCACGAAGGTCGTGGGCGATCTGCAGAAGTCGGGGGTCTACCACGTCGCCAACGCGAGCACCATGGCGCCCGTCTGGACGTCGCTCGTCGGCCCCTCCTGCTTCGCCTGTAACGCTGCCTCGACGGCGTTTGACGGCAGCTCGATCTACGGTGTGGCCACCCCCGGCGGTGTGATGTTCTCGCTGCAGCGCGGCGAGGGCGAAAAGAACTGGCTGAGCCCGCTTGGCGAGGGCACCCATTACCAGTCCATCAGCACCGCCGACGGCGTGGTTTGGACCGTCGACAGCGGCGCCAACCTGGACGCGGTCGACGCCACCAATGGCCAGCCGCTGGTGCACCGGCCGCTCAGCGTGGACGCGG
>WNFI01503253.1_pt1 | contig 38291 bp, 45 predicted proteins | sample 5400471 | NCBI WGS metagenome assembly WNFI01 (sample SAMN13153348, study PRJNA577476) | soil metagenome | isolation source: 100 cm saprolite on Douglas fir-dominated hillslope | place: USA:California | collected 2013-09-17 | reverse complement strand
GCTGAGAGAAAAAGTAGGCCAGCTGCTTCTGCAGGTGGGCCTGTCGCGGGACGACGGCGAAAAGTACCCGCACGAGTTCTCCGGCGGCCAGCGCCAGAGGATCTCGATCGCCCGCGCGCTCGCGGGCGAGCCCGACCTCCTGATCTGCGACGAGCCGACCTCGGCGCTCGACGTTTCGGTGCAGGCGCAGATCCTGAACCTGATGTCCGACCTGCAACAGCGCCTGACGCTGACCTACCTCTTCATCTCCCACAACCTCGCGGTGGTGTCGCAGATCGCCGACCGCGTGGGGGTCATGTACCTCGGGCGCCTGGTCGAGATCGCCGCAGCGCGCGAGCTGTTCGCGCGGCCGCGCCATCCCTACACCAGGATGCTGCTCGACGCCGTGCCGGACCTCGCCATGAGCGGCAGGCCGCGCACGCCGGTCGCCGGCGAGGTGCCCAACCCGCTGGCGCCGCCCCCGGGCTGCGCCTTCCACCCGCGCTGTCCGCACGCCAACGGGCGCTGCCGCAGCGAGCGGCCGGCCCTCATCGACTCGGTGGCCTGCCACGCCATCCAGGAGCGAAGAATCTAGAATTCCCTACAGAAGGACTTAGAATCACACCGTCCATGGAGCGAAGACAGGTCCCGATCGAGAAGCTGCAATTCGGCATGTACGTGGCCGAGCTCGACCGCCCCTGGACCGATACCCCCTTCATGTACCAGGGTTTTCACCTGCGGACCGCAGTACAGCTCGCCGCGCTCAAGAAATACTGCAAGCACGTGTTCGTCGACCCTGAGCGTAGCGAGGCGGTCGACAGGAGCCAGCCGCTGGCTTCGGCGACCGCGTTCAAGGTTCGCGGGACCACGAAGTACGCCGAAACGGTCCAGGTCGAAGTCGAGTTCAAGAAGGCCTCGGTCCTGTACTCGCAGAGCGCGAAGGCTGTGGACGATCTCATGAAGCCGCTCGCCAAGGCGGGCGGCATCCTGGACACCAAGGAAGTCAAGGAATCGGTAACGCGCCTCACCGACAGCGTGGTGCGCAATCCCGATGCGCTGCTGCTGGTTTCGCGGCTACGCGAAAAGAGCGTCGAAGCGCACGCGCGCGCGCTGCAGGTCTCGATCTACATGATCGTCTTTGCGCGCTTTCTCGAGTTGCAGCGCGAGGAGCTGGAGCTTCTGGGGCTGCTCGGCCTCTTGCAGGACATCGGCAAGACCAAGCTGCCTCCCGAGCTCCTGGAAAGGAAGGGGCCGCTCAATGCCACGGAACGCGAAGTCGTAAGGCGGCATGTCGGGTATTCCGCCGAGATATTGCGCGCTACGCCGGGCATTCACCCCGAGCTGCCCAAGCTCGTCCTGCTGCACCACGAGCGCCAGGACGGCTCCGGCTACCCTCAGGGGCTGAAGGGCGACGAGATCGGCCTGTACGGCTCGATCGCCGGGGTCGCCGATACTTTCGACGCCCTGACCGCCGTGCGCCCCTACGCCGAGCCGCTCTCCCCCTCGAGCGCGCTCAGCTATCTGTACAAGGAGCGCGGCGCGGGCTTCCATGTGGATCTCGTGGAGCAGTTCATCCAGTGCGTCGGCGTGTTTCCGGTCGGCAGCGTGGTGGAGCTCAACTCGGGCGAGCTCGGCATCGTTCTCACGCAGAACCTGGTGCGCCGGCTCAAGCCGCGCGTGATGGTGGTGCTGGATGCGCAAGGGCATCCGGTGCACCCGCACAGGATCCTCGATCTCGACAGGGATCCCAAGGCGCGGCCCGATGAGCCCTACCGCATCCGCCGCACCATGGAGCAGACCAAGCTCCAGGTCGATCCGCGGGAGTTCTTCGCTTAACGAACGTTCGCGACCCCATAAGGCACGTGGCCGGCCGCAACGTGAGCGCGCGCCGAGTCGATATGGCCGCGCTGATCGTCGAAGTAGAAATCCGGCTCGAAGGCCTTCAGGAACGCGCCCTTGTCCAGGCCCCCGAGGAACATCGCCTCGTCGACCGCTACGTTCCATTCCATCAGCGTGCGCACCGCGCGCTCGTGCGCCGGCGCGCTTCTCGCGGTCACCAGTGCTGTCCTGACTTTCACAGATGAATCTTTTTGACGCGCTCGGCCTCGTCGGAGAACAGCACCGCGTCGCCGTCGAAGGCGATGCGCACCTCGTCGGCGTGGCGGCTCGCCGCCTGGGTCGATTCCGGATAGACCCGCGCCGCCGGGACCCCGGCGTCGAGCGCGCTCATCACGTCGGCTTCGTTGGCCGACAGGAAAAGATGCGCCTTCAGCGCATCGAGGTAGCGGTACGGACTGCGACCGCGCGTGAAGACCCCGCGCTCCAGGTGCAGGCCGGCGAGCGCCGCCGACTTGAACACCCGCAGGCCGGACACCGGATCGTTTTTTGACAGGATCACCACTTCGACGCGCTGCGCCTGGGCGGTATTGAATGCGAGCAGCTTCTTCACCAGCGCAAAAGCGACGCCTTCGCGCGCCGGCACGTCGAGCCGCGCGAACTGCAGCGCAATGTAGGCGGCTTCGCCGTCGCTCTCGAAAATGCGGTTCTCTTCCTCGAAATCGAACAGCGCGCGCGACGAGATCGCGACGACCAGCTTGCCTTCGACCGAATACGGCATCCGGCCCCCGGTGTTTCAACGGGTTAATCTAACACGGGTGCCGCGAGGAGTATGCTAGAGGACGAGGGAAAGAGCATTCATGGCGGAAGAGATCGAGATTCTCCTGGTCGACGACAACGCATCGGACGTGGAGCTCACGGTCCGCGCGTTGCGCCGCCACAAGCTGGCAAACAGCATCCACGTCGCCGAGGACGGGCAGCAGGCGCTCGACTTCGTGTTTTGCCGCAACGCTCATTCGGGCCGGTCGTTCGCCATGCCGCCCAAGGTCATTTTTCTCGACCTGAAAATGCCCAAGGTGGACGGCATCGAGGTGCTGCGCGCGATCCGCGGCGACGCCCGTACCAAGATGATCCCGGTAGTGATCCTCACTTCATCGAAGGAGCAGCGCGACGTCGTCGAGGGCTACAAGCTCGGGGTGAACGCGTACATCCAGAAGCCGGTCGATTTCGACGAGTTCCGCCGCGTGATCGAGCAGATGGGCATGTTCTGGCTGGTGGTGAACCAGCCGCCGCCGCGCGAAGCCTTCTCCGGCGGTTGATTTTTCCTATGCCCGCGGCTGGACGCGGCGGAACGCCGCGAACAATGCCAGGTCGTAGACGATCTTCAGCGCTCCGCAGGCGACCAGCGGCGCGGCCATCGCCCCCGCCGCGAACATCGCCCCGGTCAGGGACGGACTGATCGCCGAAGCAAGGCTGCGCGGCACCGCGGTGAAGCTCGCGGCCGCTGGCCGCTCGCCCGGCGTCACCACCGACATCACGTAGGCGCTGCGCGCAGGCACATCCATCTGCGAAAGCGCGCTGCGCGCGAGCAGCAGACCGAGCGCGACATCCAGGCTCGCCGCGAAGCCGGCGGCAATGAGGCACAGGTTTGCCGGGATGTGCGTGAACACCATCGTATTGATGAGGCCGATGCGCCGCGCCACCGCCGGGGCGGCGAGCTGCGACACGGCGCTGAAAAGGCCGGTCCAGAAGAAAAAGGCGCCCGCCGCCGTGAGCGACATGCCGAAGCGCTCGAAGAGCCACAGCGCGAGCAGCGCGTTCAGGACCAGCCCGCCGGCGAACGAGTCGACGCTGAACAGGCCCGCGAGCTTCCATACGATGCCGCGCGACGGCCCGAGGGGCACAGGCGGTTTCACGTCCTCTTCCCGAATTTGGGGTAACCGCAGATACAGAATCCAAACCGCAAGGCCGATTACCGCGTACACCACGAACATCATCCGCAATGCGCCAAGCATCTGCACACCCGTATGGCCGACCAGCCAGTCCGGCACGGCGGCGGCGAGCGCGCCGATCGCACCGAACAGCGAGCCGAAGAAGCTGTAGCGGGCGAAGACCGCGGTGCGCGACTCGGCCGGCGCCGCGCTCGCGAGGACCGTGTGCTCGAGCGGCAGGAAAACGCTCACGTCGCCGCCGCTGGGGTTGAGCGGACCCATGAAAGCGACCACGAGCAACGGCCAAAGCGCCGACAGCGAGGCAAAAGCGACTCCGGTCGCGAACATCAGGAGCGCCGCGCCGAGCAGCAGGCCGCGCAACGGGAAGCGGTGGCCCCAGCGTCCCACCGCGAGCGTCGCCAGGGCCGAGCCGAAGAGCGTTGCCGTGCTGAGGAACCCGACCTCGAGCTGGCCGTGGCCGAGCGCCAGCAGATAGGCCGGCAGCAGCACCGCCACGAACCCGTCGGCGAACGCGCGCAGCGCGCGCGCCGTCAGCAGCAACCTGATCATCGCGCGGGCTTCAATGTTCCGTACCACGCCTCCACGCCGTTTCGAAACAAGCTTACTTCGGCGCCCTTCTTCCTGACGACGTAACACTCTTCGGCCCCCGGGGGCTTGATCCATTTCATGCACATCTCGTTGTCCCGCGTGCGCCAGGCGCCGCGTACGTCCCGGCCCATCTCCACGCCCGCAAACCTGCCGTTCGATCGAAACGCGTAGGTAAAGTGCGCGTCATCGGAGAGCTCGGTGTCTACGAACAACTCCTGGAGCACCTTGCCGCGCACTCTCTTTCCCGCCTCTTCCGGCGGTGCGGCGAGGACGACGGAGACCAGCAGGCCAGCGAGGGCGCCGGCAAGGACGCGACCGAACCCAACTGATCGCAAGAGCTACTTCGCTTTCTGCGCGCTCAGGGTTCGCTTCAGCGCTTGCGCGAGATCTTCGGCCTTGCCTCTTCCCCAATAGTGAAGGAACAGAAAGCGCGGCTGCTCCCCGCTCATGTGGGAATGGATCGCGACCACGTTGATGCCTTCTTTGCGCATCGATCTCAAGACGCGCTGAAGCTCGTCCTCGTGCATGGCGAAGTCGCCGTCGACGACGGCATTGTCGTCGGAGCCAGCAAATGCCGCCCAGGTATTGACGCCCATCTCGGCGGCGATGGCCGTTCCGTGCATCTTCGCCGGGCGTCCTATCACGACCTTGTACATGCCGTTATTCGACTGGCCCTTCACGCCGAGCACGTCTTCGAGGGGCTTGGCCGTAATCGAACTCTTCTCTGGAATTCGCGTTCCGCTAAACATGGTGGCGGGCTGCGAGTTGGCGGAACGGATTTCCTTCATCTTGTCGAAAACCGCCCGCACGCCGGCCGCGAGCTTTTCCACCGGCCCTTCGCCACCGATGTGCATGAAGTAGACCTTGGGTTCGTCGAAGAAGAAATGGTTGTGAAGGGCCGTCACGGCAAGGCCGGAATCGAGGGCAGCGCTCATCACCGGGTTCACCTCGTCCTGGAAAAGCACCATGTCGCCCATCACCATCGCGCCCGAATGATGGGGCGTGAACGCCGCCCAGGGGCCCAGGCCCATGAACGGCGGCATCTTCCAGCCGTCTACTGACACCTGGACGTCGGCCCGCGGCATGCTGACCTTGAACACGTTCTCCTTCTCGTTGTACGTACCCTTCATGCCGGTGATCTGCTCGATTTTCGCTGTGTCGAGCTTGGCAGCTGCCGTCGCGCTCGACGCGAAGAAGAAACAAGACATCAGACAAACAGCAATTCTGAACATGGCCATCTCCTATTTGTTGACTGCTCCGTAACTAAAATCATCGAAAGCAGTGACGCTGTCCGCCTTCGTCCAAACGCCTACCGCGCCGGCGCCTGCAATATGATCGTCCTCCTGCTCGATGTACGGCTTACGATCGAGAAGCACCTTGATTCGCTTGCCGGCGAACTCGACCCGCAATGTGTGCCACACATTTGGCGGCACAGGAGCATCCACGTACTTGATCGTGTTGCGCCGGCCAGCCGTTGTGTAGTAGAGCGACACATTGTTTTCCAGCGCGTTCGCGCGGGCAACGTAGTAGTTGTCGCCGTTCTTCCAGCGCCAGACGACGCCCCCGGCCTGGTCTTCCCTGCCTTTTTCGGACTTGAATTTCACCTCGACGAAGCCGTCGGTAAGCGAAGCGCTCTGCTTCACGCACCAGGGAAACGTCCCGGAGCCGCTCTGCCTGAGCACGTTGGGCGCGCTCGGCGCCGAGCCGTCTGCTTCCACGGCCCACCGCGGATTACCCCTCCCCGTTACCCCGCAGGCCCAGCCAGCCGGCACTGCGCCCGGCTTGTCCCGATCGAAGTTCTCCGTTTCCGCAAATGCCGCAGTAGCGGAAAAGATGGTCAATGCAACCATGATGATTCCTCTCATTTATCGCTCCTAAGATTGGCTGTCCGGAACTCCTATGACCTCATCATCGGATAAACGATCAATCCCACGACTGCGGCGAGCGCAACGATGGCCGGCTCCGGCAGCTTTTTGACTTTCCAGAGCAGCACGATCGTCGCCAGCAGGATCGCGAGCGTCGGAATATCGATGATCGAGCGCTTGCCGAGGACCACCACGGCTCCGGTGATGGTGCCGATTGCAGCCGCCGTGACGCCGTCCACGAACGCGACGATGCCGGGTTTCTTGCCGTGCTTTCTGAAATAGGGCGCCGGAATGATGGTGAACAGATAGCAAGGCAGGAAGGTAGCTAGGGCGGCGACCGCCGCTCCTGGGAAACCAGCGACGAGATAACCGATAAAGCCTACGGTGATCACGACAGGGCCGGGCGTAATCATCGCAACGGCTACTGCATCGACGAACTGGCGCTCGTTCAACCAGTGATAGTCGTTGACGACTCCGCCATAGAGAAACGGAACGATGGCGAGACCGCTGCCAAACACAAAAGCGCCCGCCTCGCCGAAGAAGACAGCGATCTGCAGCAGCACCGGCCAATCGATGACGGACGCGACGCCGGTAGCGGTGGGTAGCTGCGCCGCCAGTGCCATGCTCGCCGCGCCGCCGCCGCCGAACCAATTCTTCGGCGGCGCTCTCACGAGCCATACCAGCACTCCCGCAGTGAGAAAGAGCCAGACAATCTCGGATTCCGTGACCACGGTGATGACGGCCGCGAGCAGGTAGATCGCCCACAGCAATCGGTCTTTGCCGATGCTCTTGGTAGTGAGCTTGTAGGCGCTGATCGCGATGATCCCGATCACCGCTGCCCCGACGCCGTAGAACACCGCTTGCATCCAGGTAAGCCCGCCGTAGGCGACATAGGCAGCGCCGAGCGCCACCACCATCGCGAACGAAGGCAGCACGAACGCGATGCCGACCAGCGTCGCGCCGAGAATCCGATAGTGCACGTACCCGAGGTAGATCGCGAGCTGCGCCGCGAGCGGCCCTGGCATGAGCTGCGCGAGCGTCAGGCCCTCCTTGTAATCGGTTTCGGAGATCCATTTGCGCTGCTCGACGAGATCGCGATGCATGTAGCCGACCAGTGCGACCGGCCCGCCGAATCCCAACGTACCGAGCCGAAGCGCGTAAAGCACCAGGTCCCATAGGGAATAACCGGGTGCCGACTCGCCTGCCGTGCGATTCGTTTCCATCCGCGCCTCTAGCGATAGGCTGCGGGATTCCAGGTATGGACTTCGTCCTGGCCTTCCTTGCACCAGGTGTAGAGCGCGTCGTACAGCACCATGCCGTGCTTCAGCATCTCGTGGTCGTCGGGAAAGATGCGCGACAGGCCGAGCGAGACCGCAGCGAGTCCCGGCGCCTGGGCAGCGAGATCCAGCTTCCCGGTGTCGGCACCGCGGACGATCAGCGCCAGCCGCTCCAGGGCGGGATCTCCCCCCAACCGGTAGTGCTTGAGAAACGCGTCGAAGCTGCAGAGTTCCCCTTCGTGTGTGAAATGCACGTCAGGAACGTCATAAGGGATCGCATCGCGCGCCTTCGCGATCTCGCGCACCTCCTTCGACGGCACGTATAGGAACTCCGCATCGCGATCGACGAAACGCGAAATCAACCACGGGCAGGCGATGCGGTCGATCTTGGGACGCTCGCGCGTCACCCAGCGTGTTTCGCCGCCGGCGCGCTTTCGATCAAGCGGCCCCTCCTTGGCCTTCCAGGCTTCGATGCCGCCTTCCAGGTAGCGCGCACGGATTCCATGCTCATCCAACGCCTTCGCCACATTCTGGCTGACTTCGTGGCCGTGTACGCAGTACGCAATCACGCTTCTCGCACGGGGCAGAGTCTTCATCCAGTGACCCACAGTGTCCGGATCGCGCCGCAGCGCACCGGCAACGATTTCGCCCGATTCGCGGTACGCCGGCTGCCGCCTGACGTCCAGCACCAGAGGCGGGTTGCGCTCGCCGAGCGCCGAGCGCAGCGCCGAAGAAGAGATTGCATCCATCGCTGCCTCCTAAGACCACGTCACTGGGTAAACGATCACCCCGCGATCAGGTATGCATCTTGATTGGGGCGCCGATCGCCTTCCAGCCCGAGTGCCCGCTGTTCATGTACTTCGCGTCGAAGCCCGCGTCGCGCAGCTTGATCGCCGTCTTGCAGCCGACGTGAAAGCCGTAGGCGCAGTACACCACCACAGGCTCCGACTTGGACAGCTCGCCGATCCACTCCTGGAGCTGCTCGGGATCGCGCCACGAGATGCCCTCCGCGATCTCCTGCTGTCGGGAGACGAAGTGCCTCGGGCGCACGTCGATGACCTGCACCTTCTGCCCGGAGGCGAGCATCTCCTTGACCTCCTCGACCCCGATGCCGGGGACGTCGCCGAATTCCGGCTGCACCAGCGGGCGCGGCGGCTGCACCTTGCGCGCGTCCTCGCAGCGTGCCTCGAGAGCCGGCCAGTCGACGTTGCGCAGGAAGGTATCCACGTACGCTTTCGCGTTGGCGCCGAAGTCGATGTGATAGGCGTGCTCGTACATGTCGAGCGCGAGAACGGGGACGCCGCTCGCCACGGCTTGCGTGTGCTCAGCGGCGTATTGGTTGATGAGCCGGCCGTCGCGCGGCACGTAGGTAAGGAGGACCCAGCCGGAGCCGCCGCCGAGCGCATAGCCCATCGCCCTGAACTCGGCGCGCCAGCGATCGGGCGAGCCAAAATCGCGCGCCAGGGCCTCGGACATTCCCTTCGTCGGCTGGCCGTCGCCGCCGAGGCTCGCGAAATACAGCTCGTGCAGCAGTGTCGAGTTGAGCGCGACGAGCTCCTCGCGCTTCAGCCCGTTGAGGACATGCCCGGGCGTCTTCGCGAAGTCGAGCGCCTCGAGCTGCTCGGTGATGGCGTTCAGGCGCCGCAGCGCCCCGCCATAGTTGTTCTCGTAGTGGCTCTCGATCAGCTTGAGCGAAAGCCCGTTGAGGGTCCAGGGACGGCAGTGAATCTGCTTCAGTTGATAGCGCATGTCGGGTCTCCCATCATTGAACTGGCAAGGGAACGGGGGGCCATCTTCTCGGCGCGGGTGAGATCACGGCTGATGCGCCAGACCGAGCGGTGCGCCTGGCTCACGCCGAAATACGCGCCCTCTTGCGGCGAGTAGACGAGCGCGGAGAAACCGACGTCCTTGTCCGCATCGGCATCCAGCGCGAGCGGATGCACGCTTACGGCGAAGGTCCGCGGGTCGACGCGCCACAGCACGGGCAGGACGTTGCTCGTGACTACTGCCTCACCCTTGGGCCCGAGCGCGAGGTCGGGCAGGCAACTGTAGGGCGGCGCCACCCATTGCCAGCCTTCGAGACGGACGAACCTCGCGGGCGCAATGCGATCGAGCACGAAGACGCCGTCACGGCCAAGCCGCCAGACGCGCTCGTGCGCAGGGTCGATCTGGTTGCGAATGTCGAGAGAAACCCCTTGCGGCACGGTGGCGTGCTCACACCCCGCGAGGGAGACGAGCAGGGCGGCGAATAGGCAGGTCATTGACTTGTTCATACACGTACTCCTTTCCCGAACCGGGAATCGGAGCAGCGCTTGAGACGGACCGTCTTGGCTGCCGGGTGTCTGCGTCGACCCGGCCAGGGGAGAGACCCCCTGCATGACTCCGCAAGCTACAGAAGCCGCCCCACGCCTGTCAACGGATTGGTGTATCTTTAATCACTTTTGTGTGATACATATAACGCATGGATACGTTCAATGCCCTGGTGCTGAGCCTCCCCACCCGCAACTCCACGCTGCGCATGCGGGTCTGGCGCGGATTGAAGGAAACGGGCTGCGGCGTGCTGCGCGACGGCGTGTACCTGCTGCCGGCCAGCGCGATGGACGCGACCGTGCTCGGAAAAATGGAGTCGGAGATCCGCTCGAACGGCGGCTTCGCGATGACGCTCGAGCTGAAGGCGGCGAATGCCGCGCAGTCGATCGAGATCCGCAAGCTCTTCGACCGCAGCGCGGAATACGGCGCGCTGGTGCAGAAGATCGCAGGTGCGAAGGCGTCTCTCGTGCGGCTAGGGTCCCGGCGCTCCCTGACGGCGATCCGCAGGCTCGAGCGCGCCGCGGAGAAGCTTTCGAGGATCGATTTTTTCGCAAGCGAGGCGAAGGCCCAAGCCGCCGTCGCCCTTTCCGCTCTCAAGGCGAGCTACCAGCAAATGTACTCCGGGGGCGAGCCCCGCTTCTCGAAGCGGGGCCTGCGCCAAGCCGATCCTGCGCGCTATCAGAAGCGGCTTTGGGCGACGCGCAAGGCGCCCTGGGTCGACCGGCTCGCGAGCGCCTGGCTGATCAAGAAGTTCATCGACCGCGAGGCGCGTTTCGCCTGGATCGCGCGGCCGAGCGAGTGCCCGAAGAAGGCGGTCGGCTTCGATTTCGACGGCGCCGAGTTTACCCACGTCAAGAACCGCGTGACCTTCGAGGTGCTGCTCGCGAGCTTCGGCCTCGACCACGACCCGGCGCTCGCCGCCATCGGCGCGGCGGTGCACTTCCTCGACGTGGGCGGCATCCCGGTCGCGGACGCGCGGGGGCTGGAGACGCTGCTGCGAGGCGCCAAGAACAAGGCTCGCAGCGACGACGCGCTACTTGCCGAGGCAAGGCGAATTCTGGATATGTTCTATTCGGCTTACGCGCAAAGGCCGGCCGCGGGCTAGTCTCCCCCGCGGTTATTCCGTCGGCCCGGTCGCTTCGTTCACGGACGCTGTAGCTGCTCCAGACTCACCGATGGCATCCGGCGCGATTGGCGCTCCCTCAAGTCCGCTCGTATCGCCGTACTCTATAAGAACATCGACCGCGGAAAGAAACATCGCTCTCGTCGGGCGTTCGGTTCCGTGGAGCCACGCAAGCAGATCGCGCATTGGCGCTCGCAGGCGTCGTGCAAGGGCGCGCTCGCTGCCCAGCAATTCGGCCGCTCGCTGAAGCGCCCGCATTTCCAGGGTCAGCTTTTTCATTATTTTGAGCTGCCAATCAGACAGGGGGCGCGGAGTGCGTAATCGGGGATGCGTCGGGCGCGAAAGCCGTCTCAGCTGCAACGCCGGATTCCTGCCGGTCCTTGACCCGGAAACTCTGCGCGACGGCTTCCAGGAGCTGCGTTCTCGAGAAAGGCTTCACGATAAAATCCGCGCCCAGCGCGTAGGCGCGCGCAGCGAATTTTTCGTGCGCACTGATGAGAATGACCGGAACATGCGGAACGGTCGCGTCCGCCATAAGGATCGCGGCAAACTCCAACCCGCTCATATAGGGCAGGTTGATGTCCGAGATGATCAGGTCTGGATGGGAATCGAGCAGCTTGCGCCCGGCGACCGCAGCGTCTTCCGCGAGAGTGACGGCGTAGCCGGCGTTCCTCAGGTACAGCCGGAGCAGGTCGCGCATCTCACCGTCATCCTCGACCACAAGAATATTCTGCCGCGCGGCGTTACCCGCCCGACTCGCGATCCGGCCCGTATGCTCTTCCTGCATAGCCAAAAACTCACTTTCGCTGCTATTTCCTCGCGTGATGCAAGCTATCTTCTATACGGGTTGTCCTCCCAGCGAAATCGGTACATCCGGAATTGTCCTGTAGCGGCCAGCACTACGGGTGGGTCAAGGAACCTCCACAGCGGCGGTTGAGGAAGCTGGAGCGGGTGATGGGAATCGAACCCACGTAACTAGCTTGGGAAGCTAGTGTTCTGCCATTGAACTACACCCGCGGTGCGGCGACGATTCTAGCAACAGATGGCGGTAGAATTATCCCTATGATTCAAGTCATTGTGAACGGCGCAGCGCATCGTTTCGACGCCCCCGTGAATGTCCGGGCGGTGCTCGAGACGCTCGAGATGGCCGGCAAGAAAGTCGCCGTGGAGCGAAACGGCGAGATCGTGCCGAAAAGCCTTCATCAGGAAATCCTGATCCAGGATGGCGACCAGCTCGAAATCGTCGTGCGACTTCGCGCAGACCCGCGCCGCGGTCGAGGCCTCGGGCGCCGAGATCGTGACGGTCGCGATCCGCCGCACCAACATCGGTCAGAACGCGAACGAGCCGAGCCTGCTCGAGGCGCTGCCGCCGTCGAAGTTCACCTACCTGCCCAATACCGCGGGCTGCTACAGCGCCGACGACGCGCTGCGCACCCTGCGGCTCGCGCGCGAGCTTCTGGACGGCCACGGGCTGGTCAAGCTCGAGGTGCTCGGCGACCCGCACACGCTCTACCCGAACATGCCCGAAACGCTCAAGGCGGCCGAGCAGCTGGTGAAGGAGGGCTTCAAGGTGATGGTGTATTGCTCCGACGACCCGATCCAGGCGCAGATGCTGGAAGCGATCGGCTGCGTCGCGGTGATGCCGCTCGCCTCGCTCATCGGCTCGGGGATGGGAATCCTCAATCCCTGGAACCTGCAGCTCGTCATCGACAAAGTGAAAGTCCCCGTGCTGGTCGATGCCGGCGTCGGCACCGCCTCCGATGCCGCGGTCGCCATGGAGCTCGGCTGCGACGGCGTGTTGATGAACACCGCTATCGCCGCCGCGCACGACCCGGTGATGATGGCGAAAGCGATGAAGAAGGCGGTCGAGGCGGGGCGCGAGGCGTTCCTCGCCGGCCGCATGCCGAAGAAGCTCTACACCGCGGCGCCCAGCTCGCCGACCGAAGGAACGATCTCGTCCTCGCGCTCCAAGGCGGCTTGAGCAGAGCCATCCGAAGCTACGTCCTGCGCCAAAGCAGGACCACGCCGGCGCAGAAGCGGGCGGTCGAAGAGTTGCTTCCGAGGTACGGAATCGCTTTCTCGAGCGCGCCCCTCTCCCAGGAAAGCATTTTCCGCAGAAAAGCCCCCCTCGTCCTGGAGATCGGCTCGGGAATGGGGGAAACGACGGCGGCAATCGCAAGGGCCCACCCGGAAGCCGATTTCATCGCCGTGGAGGTGCACGGGCCGGGCGTCGGCAGCCTGCTGAATCGGATCGCCGCTGAAGGTTTGCCGAACCTGCGAGTCATCCGCCACGACGCGGCCGAAGTTTTGCAACACATGATCGCCGACGGCTCGCTCGCGGCGATCCATCTCTTTTTTCCAGACCCATGGCCGAAGAAGCGCCACCACAAGCGGCGCCTGGTGCAGCCGCCCTTTGTTTCTCTCATGAAGGAAAAACTTTCAGCCGGCGGGATAGTGCACCTGGCAACTGATTGGCCCGACTATGCGGAGCACATGGCTTCGGTCTTCTCCAATGAGCCGTTTTTCGAACCCGCAAAAACAGGATTCGTGAAGAGAACAGAAACCAAGTTTGAAACTCGCGGCAAGCGCCTCGGCAACCCTATCCGCGATCTTTACTTTCGTCGGCGAGAAACAGCTCCAGCAGCTCGTTGAGGAACAGGCGGCCGCGCGCGCTCGGCCGGATGCGCTGCCAGTCACGTTCCAGAAGTCCGAGGTTTTCCGCCTCCAGCAATTGCTTTTCTATGACGTTAAGCAAAAGCCCCGTCCTTTCACCGAATAATTTCTGTTCAAAACCCTCTACAAGCCGCAAAGCGTTCAGCATGAACTCGAAAGGCACCTCAGTCGCGGACAGCACGCGATCCTCAGCCAGAGAGTTTCCGGAAAGCAGGTATTCCCTGGGCTGCTTGATGCGCGAGTGCCGGGTTACGCGATCGGGAAAACTGATCTTGCCGTGCGCCCCGGCGCCGATGCCGAGGTAGTCGCCGAACCGCCAGTAGTTGAGATTGTGCCGGCTGTGCCGGCCGGGCTTGGCGAAGGCCGAGGTTTCGTAGTGCCCGTAGCCCGCGGCGCGGAGCAGCGCCTCGGCGGCGAGCTGCATGTCGGCGCACAGATCGTGCTCGGGGAGCTGCGGCGGTTTGCTCCAGAACACGGTGTTCGGCTCGATGGTGAGCTGGTAGGCGGAAATATGCGGCACGCCGCCCGCCACAGCCTGTTCGAGATCGGCGCGCGCCATCGCTCCAGTCTGCGCCGGCAGCCCGTACATCAGGTCGAGGTTCACGTTGTCGAAACTCGCCAGCGCGGCATCGATCGCGCGGCGGGCTTCCGCGGCGCTGTGGATCCGGCCCAGAGCCTGCAGCATCGCGTCGTCGAAGCTTTGCACGCCGATCGAGATTCGGTTGACGCCCGCCTCCCGGAAGCCCTTGAACCGTCCGGCCTCCGTGCCGGGATTCGCTTCGAGAGTGATCTCGGCTTCGGGCTCGAGCGGCAGGCGCGCCCTGATTCCCGACAGCAGGCGGTCGATCGATTCCGGCGAAAACAGGCTCGGCGTGCCGCCGCCGATGAAGACGCTGGTGAGCCGCCGTCCCCATACCGAAGGAAGAAGACTTTCCAGATCAACCAGCAGTTTTTCTATGTATTCGACTTCGGGAAGCTCTCCCGTCCGCTCGTGCGAGTTGAAGTCGCAGTACGGGCACTTGCGGACGCACCACGGGATGTGCACATAGAGCGCGAGCGGCGGTAAAGCTGCCAGCTTCACCGTCCCCGGTTTTTCAACCGAAATTCGCATCTTTGAGAACAGAAAGCAACCTGGCAAGCGCCTGGCCGCGGTGGCTGATGCGATTCTTGTCCACGGCATCGAGCTCGGCGGCCGTTTTTTCCAAGGCAGGGATATAGAACAAGGGGTCGTAGCCGAAGCCGTTCGCTCCTCGCGGAGCGCGCGCGATTTCGCCATGCCAGAGGCCTTCGGCAACGAGCGGCCGGGGATCGGCGGGGTGACGCAGCAGGACCATCACACAAGTGTAGTAGGCAGCCCTGTCGTCCTTCAGTTCCGACAATAACTTTTCGTTGTTGCGGGCATCGCGCTGCTCGCGAGTCCCCCGGCGGCCGGCATAGTAAGCCGAGTGCACCCCGGGCTCTCCGCCGAGCGCCTCGACGCACAGGCCAGAATCGTCGGCGAGCGCCGGCAAGCCCGACGCGCCGCCCGCGTGCCGGGCCTTGGCGAGCGCGTTTTCAAGAAATGTCTCGTGAGGCTCGCCGGCTTCGGCGATGCCGAGCTGCGACTGGGGGATGAGCTCCAGGGCGAGAGGGCGAAGCAAGGCGGCAATCTCGCGAAGCTTTCCTGGGTTGTTCGAAGCGACGACGAGCCGCTTCATTTCAATGTGTACTCGGCCAGCCAGTAGTACTGCAGGGCCTGGAACGAAAATGTCGCCGAATGCGGCGCGAGGCGCTCGCGCAGCTCGTCTTCGGACGGGAAGTTCTTCAGCACGCGCAGCCGGCTGCCGTCGGCGAGCGGGCGCATCTGATAGGTATTGCCTTGCGCGTCCACCTCGGAGACCGGCGTGCTCGAGTCCTCGGCGTAGACGTTGTCCATGAGAAGCACGCGCGCGCCGCCAGACAGGCAGCGGTGGAAGGAATCGAGAAATTCCGCCGCGCGCTGCCGCGGCACGTGCGACCACCAGAAAACGGCGAGCCCGGCGTCGAATCGTCCAAGCTGTGGCTCGAGCGCATAGGCATCTGCCAGCTCGAAGCTCACAACGCCTTCCGGATAAGCCTTCGAGCGCGCAATGCGCATCGGCTCTTCCGCCGCGTCGGTTGCGACGACTTTCGCCGCGCAGCGGGCGACGTGCTCGGTCCAGTAGCCCGTTCCGCATGCCACCTCGAGCACCCGCGCGCCGCGAAGCCTTCGCGGAATTTCCTTTTTAAGAAAAGCAAGATCGGCCTGGCGTTCGGGCTTCGCGTAAATCGCCTCGTACTCGGCCGCGCGGCGGCGGTAGTAATCGATCAGTCCGGCGTCCGACTGTTCGGGGCGCCGCTTACTGGAGTCCAAGCGCCCTTCTCTGATGCGCGATGAGCTCTGCGATTCCCCTCTCGGCGAGCGCAAGCAGCGCGTCGGCCTCGGCGCGCGAAAATGGCGCGCCCTCGGCGGTTCCCTGCATCTCGACGAAGCGCCCGGCGCCGGTCATGACCACATTCATGTCGGTGCCGCAGGCCGAATCCTCGGCGTAGTCGAGGTCGAGCAGCGGCACGCCCTCGTAGATGCCGACCGAGACCGCGGCGACAAAATCCTTCACCGGAAGCGCAGAGATGAGATTCTTGTTCTTAAGAAAATTCAATGCATCATGCAGTGCCACGAAACCTCCCGTGATCGCCGCAGTGCGCGTGCCGCCGTCGGCCTGCAATACGTCGCAATCGATCTGGACCGTGCGCGGACCAAGCGCCGGGAGGTCGACCACCGCGCGTAGCGCCCTGCCGATCAGCCGCTGGATCTCCTGCGTGCGGCCCGACTGCTTGCCGCGCGCCGCTTCGCGGTCGGTACGGGTGTTGGTCGCGCGCGGCAGCATGCCGTACTCCGCCGTCACCCAGCCCTTTCCCGCGTCGCGCAGAAACGGCGGCACGCGCTCCTCCACCGAGGCGGTGCAGAGCACGCGGGTATCGCCGAATTCCACCAGCACCGAGCCTTCGGCGTGCCTGGTATAGCGGCGTTGCAGGCGCACCGCGCGCAACTCGTCCTGCCGCCGGCCGCTCGGCCTGCCGCTCGTCTTCATTGCCGCGGCGCGACGTTCTTGCGCAGCGCCGCCTTGATGTCGGCGATCGCTTTCTCGACGTCCTCGTCGGACATGCGCAGATAGTCGAGGTCGGTGGCGGTGAAGTCCTGCACGTCGGTGGGCAGCTCCTCGTAGGGAACCGTGCGCGGGCCGTCTTCAGTTGTCCGGACCTGCTCCTCGCCCCACGCCATCGCGATCACCGAAGTATTGTCGCAATCGGACCCGGCACGGGTTTCGGCGAGCGCAGCCAGGCTGGCGACGGCCTCGTCCAGCGGCCGCGTCAGCAGCGCGTTGAGCATCTGGCGCTGGTTGATGGGCCCCCACAGGCCGTCCGAGCACAGCAGCACGATGTCGTCTTTCGCCAGCCGCTCGCTCGCGCCCTCCAGGCGCGGCGCCTGAAAGCCGCCGAGGCACTGCAGCAGGCGGTTGCGCTCTGGATGGGAGGCAACCGCCTCCTCGCGGATGCGGCCCTCGTCGACGAGCTGCTGCACCACCGAGTGATCGCGGGTGCGCGCCATGATGCGCCCCTTGCGAAACAGGTACAGGCGGCAGTCGCCGATATGCGACCAATGGATGTAACCGTCCTGCACCAGGCAGGCGACGATCACGGTGCGTGGCACGTCGGAGAGCTGTCGCGCTTCGGCCTCGCGCAGGATCGCGACGTGCGCCGCTGCCATGACACGCGGCAGGAAGCGCTCCGGGTGGGCGAGTTTCGGTCGCGCCTCCTGCTGGAAGGCGCGACCGCAAAGATCGACTGCGATCTGCGCCGCAATTTCTCCGTGCAGATGACCGCCCATGCCGTCGGCAACCACCATGAGGAGCGCCCCCGGCGTCGACCACTGGCCGATGCGGTCCTGGTTCGTGCGGCGCGCCCCGAGGCGGCTATCCTGGGCGATCGAGTACTTCATGCCCCCTGCATCCCCTATAGGTCCTTGCGCTACGCACGCCTCTGCCTCCCCAGTCTGGCGAACACGCCCCTAAGCTGGTCGAAGAACGGCGCCTCGCTCCTGTGCTCGGGCTCCTTCTCTCCCAGCAGCGCCTTCTGCAGCGAGAATACGCTCTGCGGGCGCTCCATGTGGTCCAGGCGCAGGCACCAGTCCACGGTGTCGAGCAGGTCGGCAGAGTACTTGCCGGACCAGGCGCGGCGCGCCGCCACCAGCGTGTCCTTCTCCACGCGCTGATTCGCAGGTTGAGGGGCCGCGCCGGCAAAACAGGCGTACATCGTGGCGCCCACCGAATAAACGTCGCTCCAGGGCCCGAGGTCGTCGCGCTTGGCGTGCTGCTCCGGCGAGGCGAATCCCGGCGTGTAAGTCGGCGGCAGCTTGATCCCTTCCGCGGAGAGGGTCTGGCGCGCGGCGCCGAAATCGATGAGCAGCGGAGTGCCGTCGTTGCGCACGTAGACGTTGCCCGGTTTGATATCGAGGTGCAGCAGCTTGTTGGAATGCACCTCGCGCAGCCCGTTGAGGAGCTCGACGAAGGTCTTGCGGATCCACGGCTCCTCCAGCGTGCCGTGGCGGTGGACGATGTGCTGCTGCAGCGTGCGGCCGCGCTCATAGCGCATGACGAGGTAGACGGTGTCGTTGGCGCGAAAGAAGTTCAGCACGCGCACCACGTTCGGATGCGACAGGCCGGCGAGCGCGCGCCCCTCCTCGAAGAAGCATTTCATGCCGTAGCGAAAGGTCGCCGCGTCCTCCTCGGGCACGTTGGGGCACATTGCGCCGTTGGTGCGCAACGCCAGCGTCGAGGGCAGGTATTCCTTGATCGCCACCGGCGTCTCGTTCTCGTCGTGCGCGAGATAGACGAAGGAAAAGCCGCCGTGCGCGAGCACCCGCAGCACGCGGTAGTTCTCTAGCAGAGTGCCCTCGGGCAGCGGCTGGTTGGCTTGCTCTGGCATCTACCCTATGATACCGCCTGCCCCCGTATCCCCCTGCGCGCCCCGCGCGCAATTGTGATAAACCCCGCGCGCGCAACTGTCACGGATTGTCAGACATGATCCAGAGCATGACCGGCTATGCCGCCGCGTCGGCCGATTCCTCCCGGGGCCGGCTCAGCCTCGAGCTGCGCTCGGTCAACGCCCGCTTTCTCGATCTCCAGTTCCGCGTCGCGGACGAGCTGCGCGCGCTCGAGCCGCTGCTGCGCGAGCTGATCGTCGCGCGCGTCTCGCGGGGCAAGCTCGATTGCCGGCTGTTTCTGAATGAATCGGCAGACTCGGGCTGGCCGCAGCAGCTGAACGCGGAAGCGATCGCCCGACTCAAGGCGCTGGGTGAGGAAGCGAGCAAGGCCTTTCCGGAGGCGGCTCCGCTGCGCGTCGCCGATATCCTGCGCTGGCCCGGGGTGCTCTCCGAGCCCCTTGCCGATGAGGAGCGCACCCGCGAAACCGCCCGCAAGCTCTGCAGCGCCGCGCTCGAGGAGCTGCTTGCGGCGCGCGCGCGCGAGGGCGCCAAGCTTGCGGCGGTCATCGAGGAGCGCATCGGCGCGATGCGCCGCCACATCGAAGCGGTGGCGCCGCTCGTGCCGCAGTCGATTGCCGCGTACAAAGCGAAGATCGAGGAGCGCCTCAGGGATGCCATCGCCACGGCGGACGACGAGCGCATTCGCGCGGAGATCGCGCTGTTCGCCGCCAAGGTCGACATCGACGAGGAGCTCGAGCGGCTGCGCGCCCACCTGGGCGAGGTGGAGCGCACGCTGAAGCAGGGCGGCACGCGCGATGGCGCCGTCGGGAAGCGCCTGGATTTCCTTGCCCAGGAGCTCAACCGCGAGGCCAACACGCTCGCCTCCAAGGCCGCCAGCGCCCAGGTCTCGGACTGCGCGCTCGAGCTCAAGCTGCTGATCGAGCAGGTTCGAGAGCAGGTGCAGAACATCGAATGAACCAAAGATGAAAAAACGGGCAGGGCTGCTTTTCGTCATCACCGCCCCCTCCGGCGCAGGCAAGAGCTCGCTGATCAATGCCCTGCTCAAGGACGATCCGTCGCTCAAGCTGTCGATCTCGTACACCACCCGGGCGCCGCGGCCCGGCGAACAGGACGGGCGCGAGTATCACTTCGTCGACGACGCGAGCTTCCTTGCGATGCGCAGCCGCGGCGAATTCCTCGAGAGCGCCGAAGTCCACGGCTATCGCTACGGCACCTCCAAGCAGGTGATCCACGACGCGCTGGCGCGCGGCGAGGACCTGGTGCTCGAGATCGACTGGCAGGGCGCGCGCCAGGTGCGCGCGCTGTACCCGGGTTGCATCGGCGTTTTCATCCTGCCGCCCTCGATCGAGGAGCTCGAGCGGCGCATGCGCAGCCGCGGCCAGGATTCGGAGGCCGTCATCCGGCGCCGCCTGGAAAATGCGCGCGAGGAATTGCGGCACCAGGGCGAGTTCAAATACGCTATAATTAACAAAGACTTTGATACCGCCCGGCAAGAGCTGGCGGCGATCATCCGAAACGAACGAACCAAAGGTTGAAAAGCATGGCGCGGATCACCGTTGACGATTGCCTGAAGAGAATTCCGAATCGCTTTCACCTGACCCTGGCGGCGACCTACCGCGCGCGGCAGCTGGGCGCAGGCGCCTCGCCGCTGGTCGAGCCCAACCGCGACAAGAGCACCGTCATCGCGCTGCGCGAGATCGCGACCGGCAAGATCGGCACAGAAGTGCTGAAGAAGAATCCCACGCTGCCGACCGCGCCAGGTCTGTAAGGCGTTTTCGCCGCCGCAGTAGGTTTGTTGGGGGGGCGCCGGAAATTGGTTAACCTCCCCCTATGGCCGCCGTCCCCACGCTCGAGCAAGGCCGCTTCGGCTATCTAAAGCCCAAGGACGTCGCGCGCCTCGCCGAGGCCTACCGCTTCTCGGAGGCAGCGCACTCCGGCCAGACGCGCCAGTCGGGCGATCCGTACATCTCGCACCCCATGGCGGTCGCCGAGATCCTCGCCGACTGGCACCTTGACGGCCAGACGCTGATGGCGGCGCTGCTGCACGATGTCACCGAGGACACCTCGGTCACCAAGGACGAGATCTCCGACACCTTCGGCAAGCCCGTGGCCGAGCTGGTCGACGGCGTTTCCAAGCTCGACAAGATCGAATTCCAGTCGGCGGCGGACGCGCAGGCCGAGAATTTCCGCAAGATGCTGCTCGCGATGGCGCGCGACGTGCGCGTCATCCTGATCAAGCTCGCCGATCGCCTCCACAACATGCGCACGCTCGGCGCAGTCGCGCCGGCCAAGCGGCGCCGCATCGCGCGCGAGACGATGGAGATCTACGCGCCGATCGCCAACCGGCTCGGGCTGAACACGCTCTATCACGAGCTGCAGGAGCTCGCGTTCTCGCACCTCTATCCGTCGCGCTACAAGGTCCTGTCGAAGGCCACCAAGGCGGCGCGCGGTAACCGCCGCGAGACGATCAGCAAGACCCTCGAGGCGATCAAGAAGAAGCTCGCCGACAGCGGCATCAAGGCCACCGTGTTCGGGCGTGAAAAGCACGTCTATTCCACGTACCGCAAGATGATCGAGAAGCACCTGTCGTTCTCCGAGGTGCACGACATCTTCGGCTGCCGCGTGATCGTCGACGACATGTCCACCTGTTACCTCGCGCTCGGCGCGCTGCACTCGCTCTACAAGCCCATTCCCGGCAAGTTCAAGGATTACATCGCGATTCCCAAGGCGAACGGCTACCAGTCGATCCACACCGATCTCATCGGCCCCTATGGCATTCCGGTGGAGGTGCAGATCCGCACCGAGCCGATGCATCGCCTCGCGGAATCGGGCGTGGCCTCGCACTGGATGTACAAGGACGACAGCGACCGGCTCTCCGAACTGCAGAAGCAGACGCACCGCTGGCTGCAGTCGCTGCTCGAGATCCAGCACCAGTCGGGCGACCCGCACGAATTCCTCGAGCACGTGAAAGTCGACCTGTTCCCCGACGAAGTCTACGTGTTCACCCCGAAAGGCAGGATCAAGCCCAATCCCGGCTGGCTGCAGTACGTGCGCACCGGCAAGGCGCGCTCCAACATCCGGCATTTCCTGAAGACGATGCAATACGACGAATCGGCCGGCCTGGGCGAGCGCCTGCTCGATCAGGCGCTGAAATCCCTCAAGAGCACGCTCGCCGACATCGACGACGCGAGCTGGGATCGGGTGGTGCGCGACGGCGGCGCGCGCTCCAGGCACGAGGTGCTTGCCGACATCGGCCTCGGCAAGCGCCTGCCGGCGGTCGTGGCGCGCCGCCTGCTAAAGCGCGCCGACGGCTCGCGCGACGAGGCGAAGGCTGGCGGCAGCGTGACGATCCGCGGCACCGAGGGCATGGCAGTGCAGCTTGCCACCTGCTGCCGCCCGATACCGGGCGACGCCGTCGTCGGCTCGATAAAGAAAGGCCAGGGGCTGGTGGTGCATGCCTCCGACTGCAGCAGCATCGTGCGCTCGAGAAAGAACGAGCCCGACCAGTGGATCGACGTCGAATGGGATCCGCGCACCACGCGCCTGTTCCAGGCCGCGATCCGCGTCATGGTGGAGAACCAGCGCGGGGTGCTCGCCAAAGTGGCCTCCGAGATCGCGGAATCCGGCTCCAACATCGACGCCATCAGCATGGAAGATGACCGCTCGATGTTCACCACCATGCACTTCGTGCTCGAGGTCGCGAACCGGCAGCACCTGGCGCGCGTGATGCGCGCGCTGCGCCGGCTGCCCGACGTCAAAAAGATTTCCCGGGCGAAGGAGTAGTCGCCTGACGGGCGGGTTTGCTACTATTCAGGCTGGCAACTTTGAAAGGAGGTGATCCCGTGAGAGATAACCAAGGCAACACCGGCCGGCAGGACTCTAGCGACGGATCCACCCGCTCCTCAAGGAGTGAACCGTAACTTCAGTAGTCCGGCCAGCATCTAGGCCGGCTGCCTAGGAAGGAACGCAGTAAACAAAACGCCCCGCGCGAGCGGGGCGTTTTCATTTCTGCAGCAACGAAAGCTGTCGCCTAGCGGATCGACCGGGTGAACGGGAAGACTTTCGTCCAGCCGAGCAGGTCGGTGATCAGCAGGACCAGGAACACCAGCAAAAGTGCGCCAACGACAGCTCCCACAGCCCCCCCGTCGGCGCCGGCGGGCAGGGAATCGATCTGCTGCGCAAGTTGCGCTGCCTCAGCATCGGTGAGCGCGGCGACGCGCGCTTTCACCTCGGCCGGGCTTATGCCGCGGGCCTCGAGCTGGGCGCGCACCTCAGCGCGTTCCAGAATGCCGCTGATGTGGTCGCGGGCGGCGGCGGCGACGGCCGTGTCGGTCGCGACCATGCCGGCAGAGGCCGGCAAGGGCAGACCCAGACCCGCAATCGATACGATAAGCGCACCCGAGATAACACGGCGAAGCTTGGCGATCATGTAGATCTCCTTTGCTGGTGTTTTTCCTATGGAATTACGCTTTTAGCCTACCATTCCCGGGGGCGTGCGTCTTGTGCAGAATTTCCGCTTCCGCCGCGCACAATTTTTGGACGGATTTCTCAATGGACAACAAGATCGCGGAACTTCGGACACGCCTTTATGTCAGCTGCGTCGTCATCCTAGCCCTGGGCCTGCTTGGCGCTGCCTTGATTTATGTGACGGCTAAAGACGGTCCAGAGGATGCCGCAAGCTATGTGGTGATCGATGGCACGGCCTATCCGGTCGCGCCGGGCTCTTCCAAGACCTATGTTCGTCAACTGCAGCGCTACGGCGGAAAAGCGGCCGTGATCCTCGACGAGTTCAATCGCTGGTTCGAGGGTTTGTGGCACGGTAAGTCGCTCGCCATCACGGTCGCCTGGATCAGCGTGCTCGTGTCCTTCGGAATTTTCCTGTTTGCTCGTTACCTCCTGCCCAGGAAGAACGACGAGCTCATATGAGCCGGTGCTTGACCGCGTAGCGGACCAGCGCCGCGTTGTCCGACAACCCGAGCTTCTTCAGAATCCGCGCCCTGTAGGTGCTGATGGTGCTCGGACTGAGGAGCATTCCCGCTGCGATCTCGTTGATCTGCTTGCCCGAGGCCATCAGCCACATCACCCGGTACTCGCGGTCGGAAAGCGTCTCGTGCCCCGGCTTCTCGCCGCCGGGGGTCAGCCTCGACGCCAGCTTCTCGGCAAATGCCGGGCTGACGTACTTGCCTCCGCCCACGACCTTGCGGATCGCGCCGATCAGCTCCTCGCCGGCGCTCTCCTTGTTGATGTAGCCGGCGCCGCCGGCCCTGAACACCTGCCCCGCGTGCACCTCCTCGGGTAATATGCTCAGCACAAGGACCGGCCGTCCGGGATGCAGCCGCTTGATTTCTCTGATCAGGTCCGCGCCGCTGCAGCCCGGCATGGAGTAATCGAGCACCGCGACATCCCACTCGAGCTTGCGCCCCATGTCGAGCGCGTCGTCGCCGTTGGCCGCTTCGCCGACCACGACCATGTCGTGCTCCGATGCGAGGATCTCCCTCAGCCCCCTGCGAACCACCGGATGGTCGTCCGCGATCAAGATCCTGATTACCGGCCTCTTGGCTTCGTCGTCGACCACAGGGTCACATACCACACTGAGCGTGACGGGGTCACCTCTTTCGCATCGCTACCGAACTATCACTTCGGCTTGCCCCGATCCATGGATTTTTCTTCCCGGTCCAGCTTCGGCTTCATGTCCCGGGCCCTTTGGTCGGCATCCTTTTTCACGTCGCCCATCTTCATGCCGGGCTTCATCATCTTGGTCGACATGGGCTGGTCCATTTCCATTTTCTTCTTCGCGACCCTGGGAGCGTCGGCGGCCGGCGGCGTGTCAGCGGCAAGGACGGACGAGACAAGGCAGGCGGCGAGCAGGGCGGCGGAAATCGTCAGGGCTTGGTGAAGTACCATGCTTCCCCCCGGATCGGTTTCGGCGATTGTAGCGCCGCACGAAGTGCGGATTCATAAAAAAAGGCGGGCATCGCTGCCCGCCTTCATTTTCTGCAGGAGAAAGCTTCAGCTCAGCAATCCGTCATCCGCACGAGCCAGGAGAGGTCATTCTCGTCCCCTATGCGCGCGGTGGTCATGAACATGCCCTTCTTGGAGGTGGTCATCTTCTGGATCATGGCCTTCTGCTTGCCGGCCATCGGCAGCCAGGAGACGTCGTTCTCGTCGCCGATACGGACCATGGCGCCGGCACCCTGCTTCCAGCCGGCCGGGACACGCACCATCGAGTCGCCGTCCTTGCACGGCGTGGACTTCATGAGCCAGGCGAAGTTGTTCTCATCGCCGTAGCGCGAAGCGCTCAGGCAGAAGTTGCCGCCCTGGAACTGCTTGGCAACAAATTCGTGCTGCTTTCCGGTCATCGGCAGCCAGGAAACGTCGTTCTCGTCCCCGAAGCGGGCCGCGTTACCGGACACTGCGGACAGCGCGAGCGTGGCCGCACACAGGGTAAGTGCAACAGGCTTCAATTTCATGTGATTCTCCCGATCAAAAGGTTGTTGGACCGCGCGATGTTCGTTTGCCTCTTCGCGCGACTTTTGGTCGACTACCGGCGCGGCCGCCTTACCCCCGGGATTGGCTAAATTTTTTTCGGGCGGCGCGTAAGGAAATGCGGCGCGTGACGACTGCGGCAGCGGCCTGAGCGAGCTGATCCAATCGACTGATTCCCGCTGTACTCCTCGTGCTGACATTCGGTATGACGCTGCTCACGTACGGCCTTTGAGGTGTTTGGCAGGTCGTGGCGGATTCGAACCGCCGGCCAGCGGATTATTTCGTCAAGCTTACGTCAGAGTCACAAAAGAAAATCCGGGCTGAAAGACTGTGGTCCGAATGGACCAGGCCGCGGACGCCAGGGCAACGCAGGTCTTTACGAATCGCCGGTCTATTTTCCGCAGACCCGGCGCTTCCGCCGGATCTAACCTTCCATTGGAGGAGGCATCATGAACTCTCGCAGAGCGGCCGGTTTCGCGGTCGCACCCGCCGTGCTTCTCGCCGCAGCTCTATGCTCGGGGCCCGCGCGCGCAGACGGCGTCCAGCTGATCGGCACCATCGCGGTCCCGGGCAATCCTCTGGCTTCCTACGATATCAGCTTCGTGGATCCCCACTCGCGGTCGTATTTTCTGGCGGACCGTTCCAATGCCGGCGTCGACATCTTCGACACGAGGACCAACAGCTTCGTCGCCCGGATCGGCGGCTTCAAGGGCTTCACCGGCAGCAACGACACCAGCGGCCCGGACGGCGTCGTCGCCGACGGCGACCGGCTCTATGCCGGCGATGGCGATAGCACGCTCAAAATCATTGATATCGACTCGCGGCAGATCATCAACGTGATCAGCACCGGCGGACTCAAGCGGGTCGATGAAATGGCCCTCGACCACGAGGGTGGCGGGCTACTGGTTGTCAACAACGCCGACGAGCCTCCGTTCATGACCTTGATTTCGACCAGGCCCGAGAACCGCGTTCTGTTCGGCCATATCACCGTTCCAGGCGCCACCGGCGGACTCGAGCAGCCCGTGTGGGACCCGCGCACCAAGCGCTTCTACATCTCGGTGCCCGAACTGAACCACGACGCCACGCAAAGCGGAGTAGCGGTGTTCGATCCGGCGACCGGGCAGGTGGAGCGCGTATTCAATGCCGGAAATTGCGGACCGTCCGGGCTCACGCTGGGGCCGAATCAGCATCTGCTGCTCGCATGCGCCCAGCCTCCCTCGATCGTGATGGACGCTCGCACCGGCGCGATCGTCGCGTCGATTGCGCAGGTTGGCGGGTCCGACGAGGTATGGTTCAACCCTGGCGACGAGCGCTACTACCTCGCCGCGAGGAACAATCCCGGCGGCCCCGTGCTCGGCGTGGTCGACGCGGAGACCAACCAATGGCTCCAGAACGTCCCGACGGCGCCGAACTCGCACTCGGTCGCCGCGGATCCGCGCACCAACCTGATCTACGTGCCGCTGACCGCGAACCCGGCGTCGCCCTGCCCGCGGGGCTGCATCGGCGTGTTCCGGGATACCAGCCGCGACTAAGATCGTTAGCAAGCCGGCCGGCCTGCGCGTCCGTCGATCAGCCGCGTGACGACGCGCAGCCGGCCGTGGCGGAGTGGACCGATTCTCGCATAGGGCGCGCTAGAATCGCCCGGACCATGAACGCCACCCGCCTCTGCCTTGCGTCGGCCGCCCTGCTCTGCGCACTACCGCTCCACGCACGGGTGGTCTCCTTCGAGATCGAGAAGCAGTCGCCTTATGGGCGCTACAACGGAGTGGATTTCAACCGCATCGAGGCTAAGGTGCGTGGAGAAATCGCGCCCGAAGACCGGATCCCGGACGCCGAGAGGGTCATCGCGGGTCCCGCCGGGAAGGCGGTGTACGAGACGCGTGTCCTGCTCATCGCACCTGCAACGCGCACCAACGGTGCGCTGCTCCTCGAGGTCCCCAACCGCGGGCGCGTCATTTCGCATGCACTGTACAACGGTCTGCGCGAGCCGGGGACCGGCGTCGGCTCCACCGAGCCGGGGACGGGCTTCCTCCAGCGCCGGGGCTTCGCGCTCGCCAGCGTGACCTGGGAATACGGCGAGGGCATCATCGTGCCGAAATTCAGGGACGCGAGCGGCGAAGAGCGTAATGTCGAGGCCACCGCGTTCGCCGCGATCCGCGATGTCGCGGTGTTCCTGCGCGACGCGCGCGCCGACGATGCCGGCCGGCCCAATCCGCTCGCCGGCGCGCTGGACCGGGCCTACGCGACCGGCTTCTCGCAGACGGCGCGCTTCCTCCGGACGTTCCTTGCCCAGGGCTACAACACGGTCAACGGCCGGATGGTGTTCGCCGGCCTGCATTTGCACGCCGGCGCTTCGGGTCAGATGCCGATCCTCGAGGCGGGCCGCGGCGCCGCGTCGGCCACCGCCAGCCCGACACCCAACTTCACGCGGCCGGACATGCGCGGCGTGCAGGAGCCGCCCTTCACGTACGAAGACATCGTGGCCGCGATGCGCGCGCGCAGCGAGCCGCTGCCGAAGGTTGTGGTCACGAACATGACGACCGACTACTTCAGCCTGCGGGCATCACTCGCGCGCACGGGCGCGACCGGCGGCACCGCCGACGCGCCCATCCCGGCCAATGTACGCATGTACGACGTAGCCGGTGCTTCCCACTCGCTCCCAACCGCCACGACGCACGCAAACTGCTCGCTGCCACTCGCGAAGCTGGACTATCGCCCGATCATGCGCAGCTCGCTCGCCAATCTGGACGCGTGGGTGTCGCGCGGCATCGAACCGCCGGCGAGCATGCTCATGCCGCTCACGACTGAAACCGTGGACGACAAGGTGCTGCGCGCGCCGGCGCACCTGGCGAAGGCAATCGTGTTCGCGCCGGCCCGGGGCGCCGATGGCAACGTCGCCGGCGGGGTCCGCCTTCCCGACGTCGACGTGCCGCTCGGCGTGCACGGCGTCCAGAACACCGTCGACAAAGATCCCTGCCGGCTGAGCGCAGGCTACGTGGCCTACCCGATTGACGCGGTCAAAACGCGCTACAAGTCGCCGGCTGAATACGCGAAGCGCGTCGCCGCCTCCGCGGCGCGGCTCGCCGAGCGCCGCCTGATCCTCTCCGAGGATGCCGACGCGATCGCCCGCGCGGCGCAGAACGTCCGCTGGGAAGACTAAGGTTGGTAGGCCGTGGCGGATTCGAACCGCCGACCCGCCAACGCCCGCCAAATCCCCACGTTTTCCCCACGTTCCTATGTTCTCAGCACTCGGCGCCGCTCCTCGACGGAGAGGCTTTCGATGATTGGACATCCACGCCCATGCTTTCCGGTGCCGCACGCTGCGATAAGGGTATTTAACGCTGACTGGATTGCGCGGAGATCGGTAATTTTCTTGTCCACGAGTTCGCGCTTGCGCTCCGCGAGGATGCGCGTCTCCCGACAATGCTCGCCGGTTGAAAGCCCCAGCAGAAGCTTCACCTCATCCAGTGAAAATCCGAGGCCCTGAGCCCGCTTGATGAAGCGCAGCCGCTCCACCGCGTCCTTGCCATAGCGCCTTACGGCGCCGCGCGCCCGCGCCGGTTTCGGCATTAGTCCCAGGTTCTGGTAGTACCGGATCGTTTCCACGTGCACGCCGCTTTGCTCGGCGAGCGCGCCGATCTTGATCTCCACCGCTTGCTCCGCCATAAGGGCCTCTTGACTCTGTAGTGGACTACGGAAATAAGCTTACTCTCGCGCAATAAACGTGCGCAGGAGCGTGGATGGAGAAAATGCTTCAGGAGACAGTTGTTGGCATGAACAAGGAGCCCGCGGCCTCGACGGGCCCGGAATCGGCCGCGCTGGCCGCAGGCGGAATTGCCGCGTTGCTCGCCGGTGCGTGTTGTGTCGTGCCTTTCGTCCTCGTGAGTATCGGCGTGAGCGGGGCGTGGTTAGCCAATCTGCAGCTCCTGGAGCCTTATCGCCCGGTGTTCATCGGGATCGCGGTCATCGCGCTCGGATTCGCCGGGAAGCGCATTTACCGGCCGGCGCAAGCCTGCGCGCCGGGCACCGTGTGCGCAGTGCCGAAGGTCAAACGCAGCTACAAGATCGGCTTCTGGATGGTCGCAGCCGTGTTCCTCGTCATGCTCACTTATCCGTACTACGCATCGCTTTTGTACTAAGGAGAAATCATGCTTCGCAACACCCTTGTGATTGCCCTTCTCGCCTTCGCTTCGTCGGCTGCCCTGGCCGAGGTGAAAACCGTCACGCTGTCCGTCCCGGGTATGTACTGCGAAATGTGCCCCGCAACGGTGAAGAAGGCCATTTCCAGGGTTCAGGGAGTCTCCAAGGTCGACGCGAGCTTCAAGACTAGGGAAGCCGTGGTTACCTACGACGACAACCAGACCAACGTCGACGCTCTAATCAAGGCGACGGCGAATGCGGGCTATCCATCGACGCCGAGACCATGAGTGACGCGATCCTCGAATCGGTCCTCACCTGCCCGAAGTGTGGGTTCGCCAAGTCGGAAACCATGCCGACGGAAGCTTGCCAATTCTTCTATCAATGCACGAGCTGCGGAGCTGTGCTTAAGCCGAACGCCGGCGATTGCTGCGTCTTCTGCTCCTTCGGCTCGGTGAAGTGCCCTCCGATCCAGGCGCAAAAATCCTGCTGCAGTTAGCTCGTGGCGGATAGCAACAAGCTTTTCGGCGCCGGCATTATCGGCGCCGTAGTAGCAGCGCTTTGCTGCTTCACACCGGTGCTGGTGCTGCTGCTCAGTGCCGTTGGCCTCGGAGCGCTGACTGGCTATCTGGACTACGTGCTCTTGCCGGCTCTCGCGTTCTTCGTCGGCCTGACTATCTACGCGGCAGCTCGAAAGCGACAATGAAGAAATACGATCTCGTCGCCATCGGTACCGGCACCGCCGCCACCGTGGCGGCCTCCCGCTGCCGAGCCGCCGGATGGCGAGTGGCTGTCATCGATCACCTGCCGTTCGGCGGCACGTGTGCGCTTCGCGGCTGCGATCCTAAAAAGGTGCTGGTCGGCGTGGCAGAAGCGATCGACCACGCTCGACGTGTGCACGGCAAGGGAGTAGCCGGCGAACCTTCGATCACCTGGCGCGATTTGATGCGATTCAAGCGAACCTTCACCGAGCCCGTCCCCGCGATGATGGAGCGCAGTTTCGCGAAAAAAGGCATCGATACCTACCACGGCCGCGCGCGATTCCGTGACGCGCACACCGTAGGCGTCGGTGTTGACGAGCTTCACTCCCGTTTTGTTCTCATCGCGGTGGGCGCGGTTCCAGCCCGTCTGGGCTTACCCGGCGAGGAACACCTTATCTCAAGCACCGAGTTTCTCGAGCTCGAAGATTTGCCAAAGCAGATCGTGCTCGTTGGCGGCGGCTACATCGCCGCCGAGTTTTCGCACATCGCGGCACGCGCCGGCGCCAAGGTCACTGTCATTCAGCGCGCGGAGCGTATGCTGAAGCCGTTCGACGCCGAGCTTGTGGGCTGGCTGACGGAAGGTACGCGCAACGCCGGCATCGATGTACGGCTCAACACGCGCGTCGAGCGCATCGAGAAGCGAGGATCCGACTTCACCGTCCATGCAACAGCTGCAGGCGCGCCACGGACATTCGACGCTGACCTCGTAGTTCATGCGGCAGGGCGCCTGCCCGATCTCGAGCCGCTCAATCTACAGGCTGCCGGCATCGATGCCGAGCACGGACGCATCAAGCTGAACGGCTTCCTGCAGAGCGTTTCGAATCCCGCCGTCTATGCCGCCGGCGACGCTGCCTCGAGCGGCCCCCCTTTGACCCCGGTTGCAGCCCATGAGGGACGCGTAACCGCCGAAAACATGCTGAACGGGAATCAACGACAACCAAACTACCGCGGCGTGCCGAGCGTTGCTTTCAGCATCCCGCCGATCGCCTCAGCCGGCCTTGACGAGCGCGAGGCACGGCAGCAAGGCATCAAGTTTCGCGTCAAAAAACAAAAGACATCCGACTGGTACACCGCCCGGCAAGCAGCCGAACCGATCTACGGATTCAAGGTGCTCGTTGAAGAGGAAACCGATCGCGTGCTCGGCGCCCATCTGGTCGGCCCACATGCCGACGAGGTCATCAACGTCTTTGGCCTGGCGATCCGCAAGCAGATGACGGCGAGCGATTTGAAGGACGCGATCTTCGCTTACCCGACGGGGGCCTCCGACATTGGATACATGCTATGACTGACCAGACCAGCGCGATCGCGCCCCGCGCCGACCTCGATGAGCTGACCGCGCATTTCGTGCGTGTCTTTCCGGCGCTTGATGAAAAAGATCAGAAGATCGCCCTAGCCCTCTACAGCAGTCTTTCGCAAGGCCACCCGGTCTCGGCGGCCGCGCTGGCCAGCGCCGTGCGATTGCCCGAGGGGGACGTGGTCAAACGTTTGAGCGACTGGCCAGGCGTGTACTACGACAAGAGCCGGCGCGTCATTGGATTCTGGGGACTAACGATCGTGCCCATGGCGCATCGACTCCGCAGCAATGGGATCACGCTGTATGCCTGGTGCGCCTGGGACACACTATTCCTGCCCGAGCTCATCGGCGGCACGCTCGATGTCGAATCCACATGCCGGGCGACCGGACAAGCCGTGCGCCTTACCGCCACGCCAGCCGGGGTGCAGCAGGCTGACCCAGCCGACGTCGTGCTTTCATTCCTGATCCCGGATTCGGATCGAATCAACACCGACGTGATCACGAGCTTTTGCCACTACGTGCATTTCTTTCGCTCGCCGCAGGCCGCGCTGCCCTGGCTCGCAGAGCATCCAGATTCGTTCTTGTTCTTGCTCTCGCTCCCCGATGCCTACGCGCTCGGCCGCCGGATCAATCGCGCCCGCTACGACGAATCACTTCTTGGTCGAACCACACCGCCGACCAACGGATTAAAAGTTTGCGGCCCGTAGCTTAACGCGTTGTTTATTGGCCCGCCCTCACTCGCCAATGCTCGCCAACGCCCGCGGAAAAGTCACGCCCTCGTCACGTTTTGATTTTCGCCTGAGAGCCTGGTCCGGTTCAGAGACCGAGCGGCTCCAGCACCTGCAGTAGCTTCGTCTTCTGACCGTTGTCCGTCATGGGATAGTTGTCGAGCCAGCGCTTGGCCGAAAACGCCGGCTCAAGAGCGCGAATCTGGTCGGCTTCCCACCCTGCGGATGGCGCGTCGCCGCTCGCAGTCTCAAGAGCCGCCAAATAAATATGCGTTTCCAGATACTCTGGATTGCGCTTCGACGCCTCTTCAAGGTTGATACGAGCCTGTTCGAGATTTCCGATAAAGAAATACGCGCGTCCCAGCACCAGGAAATAGAGATAACCCGATGTCGGATTGAGGCGCATCGCCGTCCGCATCAGCGGTATGGACGCTGCCGGCTGTCCCGTATATGTCTTGACACTCGCCATCAAGGCGTAGCCATCGGCAAAAGATGGATAGAGCGCTAAGGATCTCTCCAGTTGCTTCAGCGCCTGCTGGTGCTCGCGCCTCTGCGCATGAATGTACGCGAGCGTCCAATAGGTTTCCGGAATATCCGGGTTGATTTCGTTTGCGGTGCGCGCCAGCTCGAATGCACGTTCTAGCGCTCCAGCCGCATCAGCTGTCCATTGATTGCGGTACTCGGCCGCGTAGGTGAGTGCAAGGCCTGAATACGCACGCGCGAAAGTCTTATCGAGGTCGATGGCGCGCCGGAACATCTGCCGTGCGGTTTCATTCTCCGGCTTCTGCCGTACGAGCAACGCGGCCTGTCCATGTTGGAAGTGCTCGTAGGCTTGCAGGTTGCGCGTATGGCGCTGCGCCATCCGGCGCAGCTCGGCTTCGCTTACCTTCGCCGGCAACATGCGGACGATCTTCGGGCCGAGCTCGTCCTGGATGGCGAAGAGGTCGGTCAAGGAACGATCGAACCTCTCCGACCAGAGCTGCCTTCCGGTGGCTTGCTCGGTGAGAAAAACATGCAAGCGCAACCGTTCGTCGATGCGCTGGACTGTTCCGGAAACGAGGTAGCGACTTTCGGCATGGCTCGAAACCTCGCTCCTGGGTCGACCCTCCATGGGCGAAAACCCTATGACTGAAAGGCCGGATGACTTCGACAGGTCGGTCAGGAGATCCGCCGTTATGCCTCGCGCCAGTAGCAGTTCCTGACCGTCCTTGCTGAGCGCCTCGAAGGGCGCTATCGCAAGGGTCGGCGATTGCGTAACGTCGACGAGGAGATCGGGACCTGGCGATAGTCTTCTTGCTTGCTGGCCGGTGCTCCACCAAAGGCCTATCGCGATGAGCAACGCGAGAGCGGCTGCACCCGCGATCCAGCGGACCCGGTGCGGCCGTCGCGGAATGGGGGGAGTAGCGGTCCCGGCCGGCCGCAGAACCGGTGCCACCAGGCGATAGCCTCTCTTCGTGACCGTCTGGATATAGGTCGGCCGGTCCGGATCGTCTCCAAGCGCTTTGCGCAGCTTTATGACCACTTGCGTGAGCGAATCGTCTCCTACGACGACACCGGGCCATACCTGCGAGAGTAGCGTTTCTCGACCGACCACCTCGCCGGGTCGGTTCGCGAGGTGGAGAAGGACTGCCATGGCCTTGGGCTCGACTTTCACCGCCCTGCCCTGCGTGGATAGTTGATTGAGATCGGGCTCGACGGTCCAATCTCCCACTCTCAGCCTGTTGTCGGCCGGAGCAACCGGAGCGTCCATCGCTAGGGGCATGCGCTTTCAACCTGATCGACGACGGAACCAGCTGATTATGCTGCTTCGGCCGTTGTTAGCCAAAGGTTAGTGGATTCGTCGTTGCTGTTTCTCGCGCCTAGGACTTGAATATTCGCGATGCCGGCCGGTCCGGCCCAGGAGGAGCCATCATGAGAGTCCCCGCCACCCTGATCGTGTCCGCGCTCGTGTTATTGCTCGGCGGTTGCACCACCGACCGGGCGGTAAGCCAAACGAGCGCGTCTAGCCTTGATTTTGCCCTGATCGGCGACATGCCCTACGACGGGCGCCAGGAGAAAGAATTTGACCACCTTATGAAGGACATTGATGCAGCGGATGTCGCCTTCGTGGTCCATAACGGGGATTTTTGGTGGGATGGCGCTGCGTGGACTGAAAGAGCCGGCGGCTTGCCTCCCTGCGGTGACGAAACCTTCGACGATCGCCTTGCGCGTGCCCAGCGATCGAAACATCCGTTCGTCTATGTGGCGGGAGACAACGAATGGGCGGACTGCCACCGGGCGAAGCCGCGTACTTACGACCCCTTCGAGCGGCTGGCGAAACTACGGCAAATGTTCTTCCAGGGCGATGCGAGCCTCGGCCAGCGCCGCATGAAGCTGAACCGGCAAAGCGAGACGAGCCGGTACTCCGCCTACCGGGAGAACGCGCGCTGGACCCACGGGAACGTAGTGTTCCTTACGCTCCATATCATCGGCAGCAACAACAACCTCGGCCGCACTCCGCAGATGGACGCCGAGTACGAGGAGCGCAACGCCGCCAACATCGCCTGGATGCGCGAAGCGTTCGACCTCGCGGCGCGCAGCGGCAGCCGGGCGGTGATGATCATCGCGCAGGCGGACCCGTACTTTCAGACCACCTGGACCCCCAACTGGCAGGAAAGGTACGCGCTCTGGGCGCTCGCCATGAAGCCACCGGCCAGCCGCAGAAAGACCGGCTACGACTCATTCCTCGCCGCGCTGGAGAAGGAAACCCTCGCGTTCGGCAAGCCGGTCGTCTATGTCCACGGCGACACGCATATCTTCCGCATCGATAAGCCGCTCGTCGGCTCCCGGAACCAGCGCATCATCGAGAACTTCACCAGAGTAGCGACATTCGGCCACCCCGACACCCATTGGATACGCGCGACCATCGACCCGAGCGATCCAAACGTGTTTCGATTCAGGCAGGAAATTGTGAAGGCGAACTTGCTAACTCACTAAGGGCCTAGCGAATCGCTAGGCCCTCGAGATGTGTTGGTAGGCCGTGGCGGATTCGAACCGCCGACCAACGGATTAAAAGTCCGCTGCTCTACCAGCTGAGCTAACGACCCGGTGTTTGGAGTGATGAGGCGCTGAAAGGCGGCGATTTTATCAGTCTTGACGGCTGATTCGCCAGTACTGCCACTTCATCGTGGCCGCCGAGCCCGCAACGATGCATGCGAAGGTGATGATCGACCCGAGGGCGAGCGTCGAGATTCCCGTGATTGCCTGGCCGATGGTGCAGCCAAGGGCGCAGATGCCGCCAAAGCCCATTAAGAGTCCCCCGAGAATATGCATGCCGGTGTCTTCGGCGTCGCGGAAGCCTTCCCAGCGGAATTTGCGCGTCGCGATTGCGTAGGCGGCCGAGCCGGCGATCACCCCGGCGACCGAGGCGATGCCGTAGGTGACGATTCTCGACTTGTCCGTCCAGAACATCAGGTAGTCGAGCGTGAAGGCAAGCGGCGCTACGAAGGAGAAGGACTCCATGCGCCCGGTATTGGTAGCGACGAACGCTTCCTGCAGCGTCCTGGGGTCCTCCGCCAGGTAGCCGATATGGCCGCTCACGTACCAGCCGCCCGCGACGACCAGGCCGGTGACCACACCCCCCAGCGTGTAATTGAAGTTGGCGCGAAATTCCTTGCCGGCGTAGACAAAGGCGACGATGCCGCCGCCGATGAGCGCTGCAAGGATTGCGAGAAGAAGGGATCTTTCAAGGTTGACGGCTGAAGACAACAGCGACGGCAAATCCTGGCCTTGTGAAAATACGAAAGAAGCTTTTTCAAGAACCCCGACCCTGAAAGCACCCAAGATGCCGCGCAGCGTCATGTAGGCCGCGATGCCGAGAAAGACATAGACGATCACCGATTTCAGGTTGCCGCCGCCGATGCGGATCAGCGTTTTCGAGCCGCAGCCCGAGCCGAGCGTCATGCCGACGCCGAACAGGAACCCGCCTACGACGTACGACAGCCAGGTGAACCTCGGTCCCGGATAGATCGACTTCGAGAGATCGAAGGCCCCCGCGAGCTGCAGGCCGCTCGAGGCGAGCACGCGAGCTGCAGGCCGCTCGAGGCGAGCAGCGCGACCGCGATCGCGAGCAGCCACATGCGCATGCGGTTGAAGTCGCCCATGTTGACCCAGTCCGACACTGCACCCATGGTGCAGAAGTCGGTCTTGTTGGCGACCGCGCCGAAGATGAAGGCAAGGAGAAACGCGCCCCCTGTAACGTAGAGGGCGATCTGCTGGGGGTTTACGTCATTCAACGTTTGGAGAAGGCCGCGAGGCGCTGCTTGGCGCTCGTCGCGGCAGAGCTCCCCGGATAGCGCGAGACCAGCTCTTCCAGCGTCTGCCGCGCGGTGCGGCGGTCGCCCATCGTTTCCTGCGAGCTCGCGATGCTGAGCAGCGCGTCGGGCGCCTTGCTGCTCTGGGGCCAGGTGGCGAGCAGCTTCCTTTGCGCCGCGATCGCGCTCTTGTAGTCGCGCTGGCCGGAGTAGGCCATGCCGATCCAGTACTGCGCGTTCGACGCCAGCGGGCTGCCGGGGTAGGTGACCAGAAAGCCCTGCATCGCCGACACCGCGAGCGGGTAGTTGCCGAGCTTGAACTGATCGAGCGCCGCCTGGTAGGCCTTGTTTTCAGCCGGCGTTGCCTCGGCCTCGGGCGGCCTGTCGGTCGCCGCGCTGCCCTCGCGCGTCTGCTCGAGCTTGCGCAGCCGCGTGTCGATGTCGAGGTAGAGGTCCTTCTGCCGCTTGTCCGCGTTCTCGGCCTGGTTCATTAGCACTTCAAGCTGGCCGCGCATGCGGGCGACATCGTTGCGCAGCGCCTCGAGTTGCGAAGCGAGATCGAGAATCGCGCCGCGGTCGGTCGTCGCGGATTCGATCTTGCCCAGCCGCTCGTCGATGCTCCGCTGATTGGCGTCGACCTGCTGGCGCAGCGTGTCGATGCGGCGGCGCGCCTCGGTGTCGTCAAACAGCCCCTGGGCGATCGCCGGCCAGGCGAGCGCCCAGGCAAGGACCGCGGCGGCCGCTAGGCGCATCAATACTCGCCGCCATACAGCACGTCGCCGCGGCGGTTCTTCGCCCAGCACTCCTCGGCGTGCTCGACACACACCGGCTTCTCCTCGCCGAGGCTCACCGATTCGATCTGCGTTTCCTTGACGCCGAGCAGCCTCATCATCTTCTTCACGCTGTCGGAGCGGCGCTGGCCCAGCCCGACGTTGTACTCGCGGCTGCCGCGCTCGTCGGCGTTGCCCTGGATCAGCATCTTGGCGCCGGCGTTCTCGCGCAGGTACTTGGCGTGCGCTTCGACAAGCGGGCGATACTCGTCCTTGATGTCGAACTTGTCGAAGTCGAAGTAAATCGAGCGCTTCGAGAGAATGTTGTTGGGGTCCTTCAGCGGATTGCCCCGCGGCGTCGGAGCGACATCGACTTTCTCGACCTTCGCTTCCGGTTTTGCGGCTCCCCGGTCCACGACGTCGGCAGGCTTCTGGTCCTCGGTCGGGGTCGTGGTGCAGGCCCCGACAAACAGGGCGGTCGTTGCTACGGCAAGAGCTGCGATCAGGATTGCGCGCACGGCATGCCTCCTTTCATTCGATGAATGGTCCCCACGCGGGTTCGCGTACGTCCCCCGAGGTGATGCTGAGCCGCTGCTTGATGCGCCCGTCGGAAGAGACCGCCGAGAGCACGCCGCGCCCGCCGGTCACGGTGGCGAGCAGGATCATGCGGCCGTTGGGCGCGAAGCTCGGGGACTCGTCGCGGTCGCTGTCGGTGATGATCTGCACCTGCTTGTTCGATAGGTCGAGCAGCGCTACCTGGAACTTGCCGCCATTGCGGGTGATGTAAGCGAGCGTTTTTCCGTCAGGGCTCAACCGCGGCGTCACATTATAGCTCCCCTCGAAGGTCACCCGCTGCGGCTCGCCGCCGGCGGCGGGCATGCGGTAGACCTGGGGGCTGCCGCCCCGGTCCGAGGTGAAGTAGATCCATTGCCCGTCGGGCGAGAAGCGCGGCTCGGTATCGATGGCGCTCGAGCTGGTCAGGCGGCGCACGCCGCTGCCGTCGGGGTTGATGAGGAAAATCTGCGACCCGCCCTCGCGCGACAGCGTCACGGCGAGCCTGGAGCCGTCCGGCGCCCAGGCCGGGGCGGAATTCGACCCCTTGAAGTTGGCCACCACGCTGCGCTTGCCGTCGAGCAGCGAATGCACGTAGACCACCGGCTTCTTGTTCTCGAACGACACGTAGGCGATGCGCCGGCCGTCGGGCGACCAGGCCGGCGA
>WNFI01091650.1_pt2 | contig 38347 bp, 42 predicted proteins | sample 5400471 | NCBI WGS metagenome assembly WNFI01 (sample SAMN13153348, study PRJNA577476) | soil metagenome | isolation source: 100 cm saprolite on Douglas fir-dominated hillslope | place: USA:California | collected 2013-09-17 | reverse complement strand
TACTTACGCGTGAGCACTTCCATTGCTCTCAAAGCTTCTTCACAGGACAGGCGTCCTTCTCTCCCCTTTGACAGGTTAAAAAGAACCGGGCGATAACCCTCTACCCGTTCCCATGCAGCGCCTCAAAAAACTCGAAGCACCCACACGCATCGGCTGTTTATATTTTTAAAGAGCGACGCCGTTTTTGCGGCGGCCGTTTCCGGCGAAGGGCGCATTATACGGATCGAAGACCGTGGGTCAACCATTTTCGGCTTTTCCATAGCCAAAACAGCCTGTTTCGACAGACTGAGCGGCAAACGCGAGGCCAAAGCGGTCAGGACAGTACAATGCGCGCGAATTTTCGCTTTCCGACCTGAATGACGAACGGACCGCCGGCGGCCAATTTGAGGGCCTTATCGCTGACCTTCTCGCCATCGAGCTTGACCCCCCCCTGCTCGATCATGCGCATGGCCTCGGACGTGCTCGCAGTGAGCCCGGCCTGCTTCAGAATCTGGATGAGGGGTAATGGCTTGTTGCCCGTTGCAAGCGTGAATTCGGGAACATCGTCGGGAATCTCTCCCTGCTTGAATCGCGCCTCAAAATCGGCGAGCGCCTTGTCGGCGGCGGCCCGATGGTGGAAACGCGCAACTATTTCCTGCGCAAACCTCACTTTGATATCGCGCGGATTGCGCCCGCCCTCGACTTCCGTTTTCCAGTCTCTGATCGTGGCAAGCGATTCGAACGAGAGCAATTCGATATAGCGCCACATCAACTCGTCCGAGATCGACATCAGTTTGCCGAAAATCTGTTCGGGACTCTCCGCGATACCGACGTAGTTTCCCAGCGATTTCGACATCTTGTCGACGCCGTTGAGCCCCTCCAGCAACGGCATCGTCAGGATGCACTGGGACGGCTGCCCATAGTCTTTCTGCAACTCGCGTCCAACCAGAAGATTGAACTTCTGGTCCGTGCCGCCGAGTTCCAGATCCGCCTTCAAAGCGACGGAGTCATATCCCTGCACCAGCGGATACAGGAATTCATGAATCGCAATCGGCTGGCCGCTTCTATAGCGCTTGCCGAAATCGTCGCGCTCGAGCATTCGCGCAACGTTGTACTTCGCCGCCAGCCTGATCATATCGACGGAAGTAAGCCTGTCCATCCAGGTCGAGTTGAACGCGACCTCCGTTCTGGCCGGATCGAGAATCTTGAAAACCTGCGCCTGATAGGTCCGGGCATTTTCGGCAATCTGCTCGCGCGTCAGGGGCGGCCGGGTCATGTTCTTTCCGGTCGGGTCGCCAATCATGCCAGTGAAATCGCCAATCAGAAAAATAACGTGATGGCCGAGTTCCTGAAGTTGACGAAGCTTGTTAATCAGAACGGTATGCCCAAGGTGCAAGTCTGGGGCGGTCGGATCGAATCCGGCCTTCACCCGCAACGGCCGTCGCAATCCAAGCTTCGCTACAAACTCCGTCTCGATAAGCAGTTCGCTGCAACCGCGTTTGGTAATTTCCAGTTGCTCTTCGATATCCATGTTTTCTTTTGTCGCGGTCGGATTCATCAATATGCAGATAAGAATTCAGGCTGGAACGCTAGTTGCAAGGTCCAGATGACGTTCAGTGGGGGATTCTGCTAATCTCCGTGCCAAGTCGGCAAAAATAGCGAGTGCATGTCGTTGAACAAATACAAAATTCTAGCGCAAAAGCCGGTGTCCGCACCGCGCTCGTTGTGGCATCACTGGCCGCTGGCAATCGCAATATTGCCGTTTTTCGGCGTTGTTGCCGCATTTGGCATTGCCCCCGATACCGTTCCCGAACCCGTCGACCTGCAGCACGTCGTCGAAGACATCGCGCTTCCCGCAGTCCCGGCGGCATCCTCGGACCAGGCTCGATATTGGCGAGAAGAGCGCATCCAACGCGGTGACACCGTTGCCTCGGTATTGGCAAGGCTGAATGTAAACGATGGCGATGCGCTCGCTTATTTGCTGCAGGCCAAGGATGTCCGTTCGCTTTACCAGTTGATACCGGGACGCTCTGTTCGAGTTGTGACGACCGGCGAAGGCAGGCTCGAATCCCTCTCTTATGTGAATACCGACGGGCGCCGGCTCCATGTCACGCGCAGCGAGACCGGGTTCTCTTCGTCCGAGGAATTGCCGCAAACCGAGCAGTGGGTAATGCAAAGCTCGGGGGAAATCGGAACTTCGCTCTTCGCGGCGACGGACTCCTCGGGTATTTCGGAAATGGTTGCCCTGCAGCTCGCGGAAATATTTTCCAGCGACATCGACTTCCATCGCGATCTGCGTCGCGGTGATCGGTTCTCCGTAGTCTATGAAGCGCTGGCTGCAGATGGCGAATTCGTAGGGTTCGGACGCGTGCTTTCGGCCGAATTCGTCAATCAGGGACATACCTTCCGCGCCGTTTTTTTTCAGGACGATCAGGAGCGCAGCGGCTACTACACGCCGGACGGCCGAAACATGCGCAAGGCTTTCCTGCGCTCTCCGATTGAATTCTCCCGCGTAACGTCGGGCTTCACATCCGCGCGATTCCATCCGGTCCTCAAGACATGGCGCGCGCACAAGGGGATTGACTACGGCGCGCCCGCCGGTACCCGGGTACGCGCCACCGCTGACGGCCACGTCACATTTGTCGGCCGCAAAGGGAGCTATGGCAACGTGGTGATCGTACGCCATCCCAATGGATATGAAACTTTGTACGCGCACCTGTCTGGATTCAGCCAGGGATTGCGGCAAGGGCGGCGCGTCGTCCAGGGGGAAATTGTGGGATTTGTCGGCAGCACCGGGCTGGCAACCGGTCCGCATCTGCATTATGAATTCCATGTCAATGGCGTGCACCAGAATCCGATGCGGCTCGCCATGCCACCGGGCCCGCCGATAACCGCCCAGTTGCGGCGCGCCTTCGACGAATTCGCCCAACCCCTCTTCGCGCGGCTGGATATGCTGCGCAATACCAATCTCGCCCGTCTGGATTGAAGGATAAGGTCCCGGCGGCGACCGCCGGTTTGGTCTGACGTTGCCTGCTAGACTCCCCGGGTATGGCGAATCCAGATCACTACATTGGACTTATGTCGGGCACCAGCCTTGACGGCGTGGACGCCGTGTTGCTGCGCTTCCGCGACGGGGCGCACTCGCTTGTCGGCCAGTCTTTTACGCCGTTTGACGGCTCATTACGCACGAAATTGCTCGCTCTCCACGAGCCTCATTCGGATGAGATTCACAACGCTGCGGTGATCGGCAACGAACTGGCAATCATCTACGCGCAGGCCGTTCGTGAACTCCTCGGCAAAACACGAACAAGTGGTGCCAGTGTGCAGGCGATCGGCTGCCATGGCCAGACGATCCGGCATCGGCCCGATGCGGGATACACGATCCAACTCGGCAATGGCGCGCTGCTGGCGGAGCTCACTCGTAATATCGTGGTTTGTGACTTTCGCAGCCGCGATATTGCCGCTGGCGGCGAAGGTGCGCCATTGGTTCCGGCGTTCCATCAAGCGACATTTGCCCATCCTTCGATCCATCGTGTCATCGTCAACATTGGCGGGATCGCCAACCTGACGGATTTGGGGTCAGAATCCGTTCAAGGATTTGATACCGGACCAGGCAACATGCTGATGGATGCCTGGATACAAAATCATCTTCGGAAGGCGTTCGATCAGGATGGTGCATGGGCCCAAGGCGGAATTTGTATAGACCGCCTTCTTCTCACTCTGCTAGACCATGAGTTTTTTTCCCGCAAACCACCCAAGAGTACCGGCCGCGAGCTCTTCAATCTGCAATGGCTGAGTGAGCAGCTATCGGGAACGGAAAATCCTCGCGATGTTCAGGCCACACTATTGGAACTGACGGTCCTGAGCATCGCCCGTGCCATCGAATCGTACTGCATCGGTGCGAACGAGATCTACGTGTGCGGCGGCGGCGCTGCCAATGCGGCATTGATGTCGCGACTTGCCGCAGGGCTTCCCGGATTACCGATCGCAACGACAGCGCAACTCGGCATTGAGCCGGACTGGGTGGAGGCTTGTGCGTTCGCCTGGCTTGCCCGTCAGGCTTTGCTTTTGCAACCTGGAAACCTTCCATCGGTCACGGGCGCGACAGGGCCCAGAATTCTTGGCGCAATTTACCCCGCGTAAAAAACAAAGGGCGGCCATTACTGCCGCCCTGCGCGATATTTCCGGAAGTTTCTTATGCGGAGAACGAAGACCCACATCCGCAGGTGGAACTCGCGTTGGGATTCTTGATCACAAATTGCGATCCTTCAATGCTTTCCTGGTAGTCAATTTCCGCGCCAACCAGATACTGGTAGCTCATCGCATCGATCAAAAGCGTCACTCCGTTTTTCTCCATCGACGCGTCATCCTCATTCGTCTCCTCGTCGAATGTAAATCCGTACTGGAAACCCGAACAGCCCCCCCCCGTGACGAACACGCGCAGCTTGAGGCCGGGGTTTCCTTCCTCGTCGATCAATTCCTTGACCTTCTTTGCCGCGTTGTCCGTAAACAACAATGGCGAAGGCATTTCCGTTACGGCGTTCATTGCCTGCTCCCGAAGTAACCCTGCTCAATCCATTATCTGGCGCCAGGGCCAGGCGGTCAATCTGCGCCAGACCCTTTCAGCGAAACGACTTTCTGCGCCCTGTCATCATCCTGATGCACCAGTCGGCCCTGAACCACGGCACCCAACTGGATCTCCAGCGTCCGGTAGTGCACGTCGCCTGTGACATTGGACTTGGGCTGCAGTTCTACATATTCAGAACCGTGGACCGGTCCAATGACAGTACCGTTGATGACCGCATGCGAAACCCTGATTTCCCCTTCAATTTGGGCTTTTTCGCTCAAAACCAAGGTGCTTGGCTGATCATCGGAGGTCGAAACGTTCCCGCGCACACGCCCGTCCACACGCAGACCACCGCTGAATGAAAGGTTTCCTTCGACGACCGTGCCCGCGCCAATCAGGCTGTCTATGCGATTTTGCGGCTTGGTGGGTTTGGCTCCGAACATTCCTGTACTCCGCTCACGACAGGTTCACGCTCTGCGTCGACACCGGCGTTGGGTTGCCGGTTTCCAAAACGCGGACCTGTACCTTCTTGATGACAGCGCCGGGAGGCACGAGAAATGTCCCCTCGACGCGCTGGTAGAACTTGAATGCCAGATTATACGCCTGGCTCCCGTCGCCCTCCTTGGGAAGACTGATCACCTCCGATTTTCCGTCTTGCTCGAAATCGACGATGAACTGCAGTCGTCCACGAAAATCCTTCACTCGTTGCTTGGATTGCGCAACCAAAAGGCGATACCGATATTCGCCGGGTAGCGCGTCGGCCTGGACGCGGAATCGATTGACACTGATACCGCCGGCCTCGCCCCCGGACGCCATCAAAGTCTGGAAGAACGCCAAGTCCTCCTTGAGAAGGGCGTTTTCGTCGGCAAGATTGTGTATCTGTCCCGACAGAGTTCCATGGGTCGCCAGTTCGATCTGCAACTGGCGTTCGGCGGCCGCAATCTCCCGCCGCAACGCGGCGTTTTCATCCTGAAGCCTGGCATTCAGGTCTTCCAGATGGGCTTTCTCCCGTTGCGCCTCGCTGTTGTCGAATCCTGCGTATTGCCGGCCAAGATCATAGGTCAGCCAGCCAACACCTACGATGGTTCCGGCAAAAACCGCCACTGACAGCCAGCGCCAGTACCAAGGCACATGCGTATGAATCGCGACTCTGGGAGCGGCAATGCCGAAGCGACGTTTGATTGATCTGATCAGCGTCACGGCAACGGGGACATCTGTTCAACGCCCATAGTCTCTGGCACGCCGAACGTCGAAGAATGGTTCGGGCGTGTAGCGTTTCTTGTAAAGCGTTTGCAGATAAATTTCCTTGCTTAATCGCGCAGACAACGTTGCATGGATCCGACGTATGGCCGCAGTGAGGTGCGGAACTAAAGTCAGTCCCACCGTCCCTCCTGCAGCGCGGCACAAGCCATGGGCGATCTCGGGCAGGTGCCGATGCCCCGGCATCGCACAGGCCTTGAAGTTATCTGAAGCTTCCGAAAACAAAATCTGCATTTCAGCAATCCGCCCCGCGCCGCTGACACGTGACTTTGCGTCGGCGATCAACTGAGCCACCTCTACGACTTGCGCCTCCATCAACGGCAAAATACCCAGTTGAATCGCTGTCCGGTAGCAACCCGGATTGGCAACCAGGCAGGCGCCAGCAACTTGCTTGCGATTTACTTCCGGGAGACCGTATATGGTTTCTGCAACCAAGTCCGGACAAGCGATAGCCGGTGCCTCCGACAATACCAACTTTTTTCATTTTCACCAATGACTTAAGATATTTTCGATGATATAGCCTGACAAGGTGCCGACGCAAATAAAAAAGCCGCCCGACGGCGGCTTTTCTTGTTTCGCAAGACTAGCGCTTGGAGAACTGCTTACGACGCCGCGCCTTGTGAAGGCCCACTTTCTTGCGCTCGACTTCTCTCGCATCCCGTGTAATCAGCCCCGCCTTGCTGAGAACCGGCTTGAGCGATGCATCGTAATCGACCAACGCTCGGGAAATGCCATGTCGAACGGCGCCAGCCTGGCCCGATTCACCACCGCCATCGACGTTGATCAGGATGTCGAAGGTATCGAGATGATTGGTCAATACAAGCGGCTGACGCACGACCATGCGCCCGGTTTCACGCGAAAAAAATTCATCGACCGGCTTGTCGTTGACGACGATCTTGCCCTTACCGGGCTTGATGAAGACGCGCGCAACCGCACTTTTGCGACGGCCCGTCCCATAGTTATACTGAATTGCCATGAAATTCCCTAGACGTTGAGAGTTTGAGGTTGTTGTGCTGAGTGCGGATGATCGGACCCCGCGTAGACCTTCAGCTTCTTCAACATCGCGTAACCGAGCGGCCCTTTGGGCAGCATTCCCTTGACCGCCTTTTCCAGCACGCGGCCCGGGAAACGCGCATGCAGCTTGGAAAACGTCGCGCTGTAAATACCGCCGGGGTAAGTAGAGTGCCGGTAGTACACCTTCTGCTCACCCTTGGCGCCGGTGACTCGCAGTTTTTCGGCATTGACGACGACGATATAGTCCCCTGTATCGACGTGCGGCGTGAACGTTACTTTGTGCTTGCCGCGCAGTCGCTTGGCCAACTCGGAGGCAAGGCGGCCCAACACTTTATCGGTGGCGTCGACGACGAACCAGTCGCGCTTTACCTCGTGTGATTTGGCAGAAAACGTCTTCATGGCGAATGTTGCGCGTGGGCGGATTTGCGAAAGCCGCGTAGTGTAGTTGAACGCTGTGCCGGTTGTCAAACCAGGCTTACTGACTCAAGTGGCGGATTTCTAAGGGCTTAAGGGGTCGGTTATTCGGTCGCCCGCCGATTGGCGGACACTGGCGCGAACGAAGTGTCGCTCAACGTATCCACCGGACACGCGCTTTAATGACAAGGCCATTTAGTGAATAATGCGCTTCCTTACCTTCCCGCCCGTTTTCCCCGTTCGTTTCCTTTAATGCGCAAGCTCTGGCTTATATTTACCCAGGCGGTCACCATCAGCCTCGCGGCCCTCTTCGTCGTTGTGACGCTGCGACCGGACCTTGTCTCCTGGACCGGGCACAACGGCGGTATCGTCACCGTAAGGGAAGCGGCAGACGGGCCGCGCGACCGCCCGAATTTCGTTTCGTTGAGTCCAGCTGCCAGAAAAGCAATGCCGTCGGTGGTCAATATCTTCACCAGCAAAGACGTCAAGGTTCCGCGGCATCCGTTCATGGACGACCCATTGTTCAGGCGTTTTTTCGGCGATCAACTCGACGGCGATACGCAACACAGTTCCAGCCTCGGATCCGGCGTGATCGTCGGACCCGAAGGTTACATACTGACCAATCATCACGTAGTCGAAGCGGCGGACGAAATTGAACTCGCGCTTGCGGACGGTCGCAAGTCGCCCGCGAAAGTTGTCGGTACCGATCCGGAAACCGATCTGGCGGTACTGAAAGTCGATATCGCGGGGCTCCCCGCGGTAACGTTCGGTAATCCCGACAAACTCTCTGTCGGCGATGTGGTACTCGCTATAGGCAATCCGTTCGGTGTCGGTCAGACGGTGACCATGGGCATCGTCAGCGCACTTGGGCGCAGCCATCTGGGCATCAGCACTTTCGAAAATTTCATACAGACGGACGCCGCGATCAATCCCGGCAATTCCGGCGGCGCGCTGGTCGATGCATCCGGCAACCTGGTTGGCATCAACAGCGCGATTTATTCACGCAGCGGTGGCTCCCTCGGCATCGGCTTCGCGATCCCCGCCAATCTGGCCAAGCAGGTAATGGAACAGATCGTGCGCACGGGATCGGTGACACGCGGCTGGATTGGGGTGGAAGTCCAGGATATCTCCGCCGAGCTGGCCGAATCCTTCAAACTCTCGAACATTCACGGCACGTTGATTGCCGGCGTGCTGCGTGGGGGCCCGGCAGATCGGGCGGGAATCAAGCCGGGAGATATCCTCGTGGCTGTGGAAACGAGCGAAGTTGTCGATTCGACCAGCATGCTGAATCTGGTTGCCGCGCTCGAGCCGGGGAAGCAGGCCACCCTCAAAATCCTGCGCAACCGCAACGAGATGTCGGTCAAGGTTAGTGTGGGCAAGCGCCCAAAACCGAACCGACGCAGCGATCAAGAATAGCGGGCGCCGGCCTAACCGGCGGAGTCGGACTGGGATTCTTCAGGTGCTGGCTTGGAAATCCATTGCGATACGAAGATCCCCAATTCATAGAGGATCCAGAGGGGAACCGCGAGCATGACCTGCGACACCACATCAGGTGGCGTGAAAATCGCCCCAACCACAAAAGCGCCGACGATCATGTAAGGGCGAATATCCTTCAGCGTCTTGACGCTTACCAAGCCCATTCGCACCAGAATCACGACGGCCACCGGCACTTCGAAAGTCACGCCGAACGCCAGGAACAGGGTCAGCACGAAATCCAGGTATTTGCCGATATCGGTCATCACTGCCACACCTTCCGGCGCAACCGACACCATGAAATGGAATACCACCGGAAATACGAGGTAATACGCGAACGCCATGCCGCAGATGAACAACAGCGTGCTGGTAACGATGAGCGGGGCCACGAGCTTGCGCTCGTGCGCGTACAGTCCCGGCGCAACAAATGCCCAAATCTGGTACAGCAAATAAGGCAGCGCAATGACAAAGGCGGCCATCATCGTTACCTTTACCGGAACGAAAAACGGCGCCGTTACTTCGGTCGCGATCAACCGCCCGCCCGCCGGCATCGACGCGATCATCGGTTGCGCGAGCATTGCGTACAAGTCACGCGCCCAGGGAAACAGGCAGATGAACACGAGCAGCAACGCGAGCACACAGCGCAGCAACCGGTCGCGCAGCTCGATCAGATGCGACATGAATGAATCGGGCTCGGCCATCTATTGTTGGGTGATTCGCGGAGAAGGGCGCTCAGGGTCCAACTGAAAATCAGGCCGGTTTATCGTTTGCGGGCAGCCCGTCTGGCCGCAAATCGGAAGCGCCCGGCTTGGGCGTCGCATCTGCGGCGTTCGCTGTGAGGGACTCAGGCGCTGGCGTGGCAGGGGGCAACAACTGGATCCCGGTCATCGGAGCGACGGCCGATTCGACCTGTTGCTGCGCTGATTCAATCTGCTTTTGTACATCGGCGCCGGCCTGTTTGACCTCGCTATCGATGTAATTTACCTGGGAAGTCACGGACTGCTCTATGGAGCGGGCGGCATCCTGCATCGTGGCCTTGAGTTTGCGCAATTCTTCCAGTTCGATTTCGCGGTTTATGTCCGACTTGACCTCGGCCACGTAACGCTGCAACCGCCCGAACAAGTGGCCCAGTGTCTTCGCCACGCGCGGCAACCGCTCGGGGCCGATCACGATGAGCGCGACCACCCCGATAACGAAAATCTCGGAAGCGCCGATATCGAACATGACTGCAGCCTGAAGGAAGGCGCCCGGTCAGTTTTTGGACTTGTCCTTCACTTCGCCTTCGAATGTCTGGCCGGCAGCATTTGTGCTATCCAGCCTGGCGGCCGGCTTATCGTCGTCCGCGCTCTTCATCCCTTCCTTGAAGCCCTTTACCGCGCCACCGAGATCCGCGCCGATATTGCGCAGTTTCTTGGTGCCAAATATCAGTAGCACCACCACCAGAACGATTAGCCAATGCCAGATGCTGAATGAACCCATCTTGATATACCCCCGAATCAAATATCTATGTTGAGCGCTGGATCATTCCCGGCAGCGGATCTTTGCCGCCGAGCACATGCATATGAACGTGAAATACGTCCTGCCTGCCGACGCGCCCGGTATTGATGATCGTCCGAAACCCATCCGGCGAGCCTTGCTCGCGCGCCAATCGGCTCGCCAACACCATCATTTTTCCCAACACCATCTGATGACGATCCTGCACATGTTCAAGCGATTCCACATGTTCCTTGGGAATCAGCATGAAATGAACCTGTGCCACCGGATTGATGTCATGGAAAGCCAATACCTCGCCATCCTCATAAACCTTGCGGCTGGGAATCTCGCCCCTGACGATCTTGCAGAAGACGCAATTGTCGGCGGTCGTTTTCATTCATCTACATTTCAGACAGCGATCGCGTTTCACCGCAGGCAGTCGATCACTTATTCATTCAACCCGCGACTTTTTTTCGTCGATACCCGATATGCCTTCGCGACGTTTCAGTTCCGCCAGCACATCGTCGGGACCGAGGCCGTGCCACGCCAGCATGATCAGACAGTGAAACCAGAGATCAGCGGTCTCGCGAACGATATGAAGTTTATCACCGTCCTTCGCGGCAAGCAGGGTCTCGGCTGCCTCCTCGCCAATTTTCTTGAGGACCGCATCGTGGCCTTTGGCGAGCAATCCGGCCACGTACGAACCGGTGGGATTGGCGCCCTTGCGCGATTCGATAGTCTCGGCCAGGCGGCGCAGAATGTCGGTATCAATCATGGCTTCGAACGGTAAATATGCCCAGGGTCCTCGAGGACCGGATCGGTCTCTATCCACTTTCCGTTATCGAGCTTGCGGAAAAAGCAACGGCCGTGGCCAGTGTGGCAGGCAATTCCTCCGACCTGTTCCACTTCCAGCAGGATCACATCGGCATCGCAGTCGAGCCGGACCTGCCTGACCAGCTGCACATGGCCGGATTCCTCGCCCTTGCGCCACAAGCGTTTGCGCGAACGCGACCAGTATACTGCGCGCCCCGAGCGAACCGTTTCGGAAAGCGCCTCGCGATTCATCCAGGCCAGCATCAGCAATTTGCCGGTTCCTGCTTCCTGAGCGAGGGCCGGGATCAGGCCGTCCGCATCGAATACCAGTTCGTCAAGCCAGGTGTCGCTCACAGCCTGACCTCAAGGTTGTTCTGTGCCATGAAGCGCTTCGCCTGCTGCACTGTCAGCTCGCCATAGTGAAAAACGCTGGCTGCAAGCACCGCGTCGGCCTTGCCCACGACGACTCCATCAACGAGATGCTGCAGGCTCCCGACCCCTCCACTCGCGATGACTGGTATATCCAGAGCTTCCGAGAATGCGCGAGTGATCTCCAGGTCAAAACCTGCCCTTGTACCGTCGCGATCCATGCTGGTGAGCAGGATCTCGCCGGCACCCGCATCTTGCATGCGCTGCCCCCATCCCACCGCATCCAATCCAGTGGAACGGCGACCTCCATGGGTAAACACTTCCCAGCGCGGCGTTCCGCCGGGAATTCGCTTGACGTCCACCGCAACTACGATGCATTGCGACCCGAATCGTCCGGCCGCATCTTCAACCAATTGGGGATTCTGGACCGCCGACGTGTTAATGCTGACCTTATCGGCGCCGGCATTGAGCAAACGGCGCACGTCGCTGACCTCGCGCACACCTCCGCCGACCGTCAGCGGAATAAATACCTGCGATGCCACTCTCTCGATAATCCCTAGTATTAGCCCGCGATTGTCGGAGCTTGCGGTGATATCCAGAAAAGTAATTTCGTCGGCGCCCTGTTCATCGTATCGGCGGGCAATTTCGACCGGATCTCCGGCGTCGCGCAACGCTACGAAATTGACCCCCTTGACGACGCGTCCTTCGGTGACATCCAGACAGGGAATGATTCGCTTGGATAGGCCCATGATGTAAAGCGTGAGGAAAACGGTGTAGGTTCGGGAAAATAACGGTCCGGCGGGCGGATCGAGAAACGCAGTGGATGCCGGACAGGATCGATTGGTTCAAGGCCGCGCCACTTGCGCGCTACGACTTTTCTTTATCCATTTTCGCGTTATCGCCGGCCATCTTGTCTGCGAGCTTCTGGGCTTCTGCAAAATCGAGCGTCCCTTCGTAAATTGCCCGGCCGGTAATGGCACCGAAAATTCCCTCCCCTTCGGCTTCACATAATGCCTTGACGTCCTTAAGGTCGGCAATGCCGCCGCTGGCGATAACCGGCACCGATAATTCGCGGGCAAGATCCACAGTCGCCTTGACATTGATCCCGCTCATCATGCCGTCTCTGCTGATATCGGTGTAAATGATCGCTTCGACACCGAGGTCCTGGAATTTTTTTGCCAGATCCAACACGTCGTGTCCCGTGACTTTCGACCATCCTTCCACCGCAACCTTGCCGTCCTTTGCGTCCAGGCCGACCATGATGTGGCCGGGGAAGGCATAACAGGCGTCGTGCAGAAATCCCGGCGTCTTCACGGCCGCGGTGCCCAGAATAATGTAGGTGATCCCATCGTCGAGATAGCGCTCGACCGTATCGAGGTCGCGGATACCGCCGCCGAGCTGTACGGGGATATCCCCTCCTATCGCCTTTACGACCGCTTTTACCGCGTCTTCGTTTTTCGGCTTTCCGGCGAATGCCCCGTTCAGATCGACAAGATGCAGCCGGCGTGCGCCTTTGCCGACCCAGTGCTTTGCCATGGCGCCAGGGTCCTCGGAAAAAACAGTGGCGCCTGCCATCGAGCCTTGCTTCAAACGAACGCAGTGTCCGTCCTTGAGGTCAATTGCCGGGATGATCAACATGATATGGGATCGATTCGCCGCGCCAGCCGTACGGATGATGATGCAGTCAGCCGGAGATGGGTACTCGAGTTATGAAATCGTATCAGACGTTAGCGGCAGGTACGGCGTCCGTCTGTACAGACACGCGTGTCGCCCCGTTCCAGGAAACGAAATTTGATAGCAGACGCAAGCCTGCCGACTGGCTTTTTTCCGGATGAAACTGCACGGCAAAAATATTATTCCTTGCCACGGCGCAGGTAAAGCTCGACGGATACCGGGCGGTTCCGGCCACGAGTCCCTGATCGGGTGTATCTACATAATAGCTGTGCACAAAATAGAACCGGCTGCCATCGGCGATCCCATCCCACATCGGGTGGGGCATTGCCTGGTAGACCTGGTTCCAGCCCATGTGCGGCACCTTTAGTTTTTCACCCTGGCCACTCAATGTGCGGGCGGCCGGGAAGCGAACGACTTTGCCGGGAAGCACGCCCATCCCCGGGGTATCCCCTTCCTCGCTGTGCTCGAACAGCATTTGCAAACCGATGCACAGTCCCAGAAACGGTTTGCTACGCGCTGCCTCGAGCAACGGTGCGCGCAGGCCACGTGCGTCCATTTCGCGCATGCAATCCGGCATCGCGCCCTGTCCCGGAAACACGATACGCCCGGCTGTCCGAATATCAGCCGGGTCGCTAGTCACGGTGATGACTTTGGCCGGCGCAACGTGTTCGAGTGCTTTCGCGACTGAACGCAGGTTGCCCATCCCGTAATCAACCACTGCAATATCAATCATGGACCAGTGTTCATTGCGTCGAAACACTTACCTTTATTCACGGCCGGATCAGAGGCTGCCCTTGGTTGATGGCAGCACGCCGCCAGCACGCGCATCGAGTTCGACCGCCATGCGCAGAGCCCGTCCGAATGCCTTGAAGATGGTTTCGGCCTGATGATGAGCGTTTCGGCCTTTCAGGTTGTCGACGTGCAGTGTTACCAAAGCATGATTAACAAATCCATGGAAAAACTCGTGCACCAGGTCGACGTCGAATTCACCGATCAGCCCGCGGGCGTAGTCGACCGTATATTCGAGACCGGGCCGCCCCGAGAGGTCGACCACCACGCGCGACAGCGCTTCATCCAGAGGAACATAGGCGTGACCATAGCGACGCACGCCTTTCTTGTCGCCGATAGCTTTGGTAAAGGCCTGGCCGAGCGTGATTCCGACGTCCTCGACAGTATGGTGGGCATCGATATGAAGATCGCCCTTGGCCTCGACTTCAAGATCAACCATGCCGTGACGCGCAACCTGGTCGAGCATGTGGTCGAAGAATCCAATCCCGGTTGCAAGCCTGGATTTGCCGCTACCATCCAGATTGAGGCTAACCTCGATCTTCGTTTCGAGGGTATTGCGGGTGACTTGGGCTTGGCGCATGGGAGAACGGTCTCAAATTGGCCCTATCCTAACTCAATTAGGACAACGCGGACGATGGCGACGCCGCCGCTGACTCATTGAGAATCCCAGCCAGAGCCGCAACCAGGGATTCGCATTGCGCGTCCGTGCCGATGGTAATGCGCAGGTAAGACGCAATTCTGGCCGGATTCTGAAAATTTCTCACCACGATGCCACGCCCCCGCAATTGCGACGCCAGATCTGCACCCGAGCACCGCGAATGCCGGACAAACACGAAGTTCGCAGTCGAGGGAACGATCTCGAAATCCAGTTTCTGCAGCCCGGCAATGAGACGTTCGCGGCTTTCGATCACCCTGCGCCACGTATCCTCGAAATAAGATTGATCCTCCATTGCGGCCACGGCACCCGCCTGGGCGAAACGATCGAGAGGATAGGAGTTGAAGCTGTCCTTGACCCGGTTCAACGCCTCTATCAGGTCCGGGTGACCGATGGCATATCCCACACGAAGGCCGGCGAGCGAGCGCGACTTGGACAAAGTGTGCGTGACCAGCAGGTTGGGATAACGCGACACCAGTGGGACGGCGGAAATGCCGCCGAAATTCACATACGCCTCGTCGATGACGATCACGGAACCTGCGCTTGCCTGCAGCAACCTCTCGATTTCCGACTGCGCCAGCAAACGCGCTGTCGGCGCATTGGGATTGGGGAAGACAATCCCGCCGTTGGCCTGAAGATAATCGTCGACATCGATCTCGAAAGAGCCGGTCAGCGCGACCTCGCGATACTCGATGCCATAGAGGCGGCAATAGACCGGATAAAAGCTGTAGGTGATGTCCGGAAACAGCACTGGAGAGTCGTGCTTGAGCAACGCCTGAAAGGTGTGCGCCAGGACCTCGTCCGAACCGTTGCCAACGAATACGTTTGCCGCCGTCACCTCGTGGCTCGTGGCGATGGCTTGCCGCAGCCGGTCACTGAGGGGATCGGGATACAGCCGCAGAGAATCTCCCAGTTCGGCCCGTAACGCCTCCAGTACCCGCGGACCGGGGCCGTAGGGATTCTCGTTGGTGTTGAGCTTGACCAGATTCGCCAGCCTGGGCTGCTCGCCCGGAACATAGGGCGTCAGACCATGAACCACAGCGCTCCAGAAACGGCTCATCGATGGATCCGATACTGGGCGGATTTCGCGTGGGCGGGCAGCCCCTCACCGCCGGCCAGTTCGGCCGCGATGAGTCCAAGCTTGCGTGCGCCTTCGGGAGATGCTTCGATCAGGCTGGTGCGCTTCTGAAAGTCATAGACTCCGAGCGGCGAGGAAAATCGCGCCGTGCGCGAGGTCGGCAACACGTGGTTCGGTCCCGCGCAGTAGTCGCCCAATGCTTCGGACGTGTATCGACCGAGAAAAATCGCCCCGGCGTGGCGGATTTTATCGGCCCAGCGCCGCGGCTCCTCGACTGACAGTTCCAGGTGCTCCGGTGCGATGCGGTTGGCGATCGCACAGGCTTCCTCCAGGTCACGGGTTTCGATCAACGCACCGCGGGCGCCCAGCGACGCCTTGATTACACTCGCGCGCGCCATTTCCCTGAGCTGGCGCTCGATGCTGGCGGCAACCTTTTCGATGAAGCCGGCATCCGGACAGAGCAGGATCGCCTGCGCCATTTCGTCATGCTCGGCTTGCGAAAAAAGGTCCATCGCAATCCAGTCCGGATCGGTCGCACCGTCGCATATGACCAGGATCTCCGAAGGGCCTGCAACCATGTCGATGCCCACGACACCAAAGACACGACGTTTCGCGGCGGCCACATAGGCGTTGCCGGGACCGACGATCTTGTCTACCTGCGCAATGGTTCGGGTCCCATAAGCCAGCGCGGCCACCGCCTGGGCTCCGCCGATGGTAAATACCCTATCCACCCCCGCGATGCTCGCCGCCGCCAAGACCAGTTCGCTGCGCTCCCCGCGCGGGGTCGGCACCACCATGATGATTTCAGACACGCCCGCGACTTTCGCGGGGAGTGCGTTCATCAATACCGTGGACGGATAGGCCGCCTTGCCGCCGGGAACGTAAACGCCGACCCGATCCAGGGGTGTGACCTTCTGTCCCAGCGTAGTGCCGTCCGGTTCTGTGTACTGCCAGGAAGCCAGCGGCTGGCGTTCGTGATAGCCGCGGATGCGTGCGGCGGCCTGTTCGAGTGCGTCGCGCCTTGCCGGGGCCAGCCCCGCGAGCGCCCGGGTGAATTCCTTCCGGGGAATTTCGAGAGAGGCGAGCGAATCCGCCGCCAGCCGGTCGAACTTGTTCGTGTATTCGAGGACAGCCTCGTCGCCGCGCGATCGCACGTCCCGCAAGATAGCTTCGACGGTGCTTTCGACGCGCTCATCCTGTGCGCCCTCGAAAGCCAGCAAGTTCACGAGCTTCGGCTCGAATTCCGGTTCACGCGTAGACAACCGCGCGATTGTGCTCATGCGGGTACCCTCAACGCAGCCGCGCGAAATGCGTCGATCACCGGCTGAATCTCCGCGCGTTTGAGTTTCAGTGCAGCCTGGTTGACGATCAGTCGTGCGCTGATCGGCATGATCTCCTCGACCGCCCTGAGTTGGTTGGCGCGCAACGTATTGCCGCTGGAAACCAGATCGACGATGGCATCGGCCAATCCGACCAAAGGCGCGAGTTCCATGGACCCGTACAGCTTGATCAGGTCGACATGTACGCCTTTTGCCGCAAAGTGCTCGCGCGCCGTCTTGAGATATTTGGTCGCGACGCGCAGGCGCGCGCCGCGCCGCACGGCCGCTTCATAGTCAAATCGCTCCGGCACCGCCACCATCATGCGGCATTTCGCAATGTCCAGATCGAGAGGCTGGTAGAGCCCCGTGCCGCCGTGCTCGAGCAACACATCCTTGCCGGCAATGCCGAGGTCGGCGGCTCCGTACTGCACATAGGTGGGCACATCGGATGCCCGCACTATGATGACACTCACGTCGCCACGATTGGTCTGGATGATGAGCTTGCGCGAAATCTCCGGATCCTCGGACGCAACGATGCCCGCCGCCTTCAGCAGCGGCGCGGTCTCTTCGAATATGCGCCCTTTCGACAGGGCGATTCTGATGCTCACGTGCGTCGACTCCCCGCGTGCCGTCAATGGGCGCGCCTGATGCGCGCGCCCAGCTGACTGAGTTTTTCCTCGATACATTCATAACCGCGGTCGAGATGGTAGACACGGTCCACCAGTGTCTCGCCCTTCGCTACAAGTCCGGCCAGCACCAGGCTCGCAGACGCGCGCAGATCGGTAGCCATGACATGGGCGCCCTGCAATGCATTGACTCCATGCACGATTGCCGTGTTGCCTTCCACTTCAATGTTAGCGCCCAAACGGCGCAATTCCTGCACGTGCATGAAGCGATTTTCGAAAATCGTCTCTGTTACCAGGGCGGTACCCACCGCCACGCTGTTAAGTGCCATGAATTGCGCCTGCATATCGGTCGGAAATGCCGGGTAGGGCGCAGTCCGGAGGCTTACGGACTTGAGGCCTCCGTTGGTCGAAAGCCGTATCCAGTCATCGCCATGTTCGATGTAGGCACCCGCTTCCTGCAGCTTACCTATGACCGCGTCCAGTATGTTCGGGCGCGTGCCCTTGAGTTTGATTTCGCCGCCAGTTGCCGCCGCGGCACAAAGAAATGTCCCGATTTCGATCCGATCCGGCATCACCCGATGCGTCGCCCCGCGCAACTCCTCGACCCCCTCGATCGTTATGACGTCGCTGCCCGCACCGCTGACGCGGGCGCCCATCGCATTCAGGCATTCCGCGAGGTCGACGACTTCAGGCTCGCGAGCGGCATTCTCGAGCACCGTGACGCCGTCTGCGAGCACCGCCGCCATCATCAGGTTCTCGGTACCAGTCACTGTGACCAGGTCGAGGACGATGCGCGTGCCCTTGAGACGCCCGGCGCGGGCCAGGATATAGCCCTGCTCTATGTCGATCTGCGCCCCCAACGATTGAAGCCCCTTGATGTGCAGATCAACAGGGCGTTGACCGATGGCGCAGCCGCCCGGCAGCGATACCCGCGCCTGGCCAAAACGCGCAATCATGGGCCCGAGCACCAGAATCGACGCGCGCATGGTTTTGACAAGTTCATACGGCGCAGACAGGTTATGCACCTTCCCGGCGCTCAGCCCGACTCCCAGTTTCTCGTCCAGAGAGACCTCCACGCCCATTTGCGCGAGCAGGTTCAGCGTGGTGGTCACGTCGCGCAGATGGGGGACGTTTTGCAGCCTGAGCATGCCGGGCGTGAGGAGCGCGGCGCAAAGAATCGGCAGAGCCGCATTCTTGGCGCCGGAAACGCGCACTTCCCCGGTCAGCGGCACGCCGCCCTGGATGACTAGTTTATCCACTTGGCGTACGGGCTAGCGAACGGCCCAGTCTTCCGGTGAGAAGGTTTTCATGGACAGCGCGTGAATTTCCTCGCGCATCCGATCCCCCAGCGCCCGATAGACAACCTGATGCTGCTGGACGCGCGATTTGCCGCGGAATTCGGAGCTTACGATCACAGCCTCGAAGTGATGACCGTCACCCGCAACTTCAACGTGATCGCAGGTGAGGTTTTGCTGAATGTAAGACTTGACCTGTTCCGGGGTGACCATAAAACAACTCTTCAAAGACGCAGCTTGTAGCCGCGTTTGAGTAGCGACAAGGTGGCGAATGATAAAGCCAAAAGGCAACCGCCCACAATCGCGAAGCTGAGCCTGGGCGAAACGTCCGATACACCGAAGAAGCCGTAACGGAAACCGTCGATCATGTAGAAAAACGGGTTGAAGTGCGAAACCTCCTGCCAGAAAAGCGGAAGGGAGTGTATCGAGTAGAACACGCCCGACAGGAAGGTCAGCGGAATGATGATGAAGTTCTGGAAGGCCGCGAGCTGGTCGAATTTCTCTGCCCAGATGCCTGCGACGATCCCGAGAGCGCCCAATAGTCCCGAACCAAGCAGGGCAAATGACAATACCCAGAGCGGGCTCTGCATCGGCACCGGTACAAAGACCGCCGTGATTGCGAATACCCCGAACCCGACCATCACGCCGCGCACGACAGAGGCCAGCACGTAGGCGGCAAAAAACTCGAGATGCGACAGCGGCGGCAATAGTACGAATATGATGTTGCCGGTTACCTTGGACTGGATCAGGCTGGAGGAGCTGTTGGCGAAGGAGTTCTGCAACAACGACATCATCGCCAGACCGGGAACGAGGAAAGCCGTATAACGCACGCCGGGATAGACCTGGACATGCTCTTCCAACACGTGGGAGAAAATCAGCAGATAGAGCAGTGCTGTGAGCACCGGCGCCAGAACGGTCTGAAAACTGACCTTCCAGAATCGAGTGATCTCCTTGCGAAACAGGGTGGAGAAACCCGTCATCGGCATGGGATTATCAAGCGTTCAATCCCTGCGCATGATCTCAACGAAGACTTCTTCGAGGTCGGGCTGTTCCAGTTCCATGAACGCCACTGTGAGGTCACTTTTCCGGATTTCGGCCAGGACGGTTTCAACCTCGGCGTAGTCTCTCAGCGCAAGCAGGTATTCCCCGTTAGTCGGTTTGGTCGCCATCATCGGCGCGAGCACCTCCGGCAGGGCGCCACGCACCAATCGCAGGCGCAACTGTGCTCCGGAATAGCCTTTTAGCAGATTGTGCGTGGAATCGAGCGCGACCAGTTTGCCCTGTTTGAGCATGCCTACGCGGCTGCAAAGCGCTTCGGCTTCGTCGAGATAGTGCGTGGTCAGCACTATGGTATGCCCGCCGTCATTCAGCTGACGGATAAACTGCCACAATCCCTGGCGCAACTCGACGTCCACACCTGCAGTCGGCTCATCGAGAATGATGACCGGCGGCTTGTGCACCAGCGCCTGGGCCACCAGCACGCGCCGCTTCATGCCGCCTGAAAGCGAGCGCATGTTGAAATCGGCCCGGTCCGTTAAATCGAGCCTGGCCATGACTTCATCGATCCAGTCATCGTTTTGGCCGAGCCCGAAATAGCCGGATTGGAACTGCAGGGTCTCCCGCACGGTGAAGAAAGGGTCGAACACGAGTTCCTGCGGGACGACGCCGATAGATCGCCGCGCGCCACGGTAATCGGCCGTTACGTCGTGTCCCATGACCTTGACGCTGCCGGCGTCCGCGCGCGCCAGACCGGCAAGGATGCTGATCAGGGTCGTCTTGCCCGCGCCATTCGGACCGAGCAGCGCAAAAAATTCCCCTTGCGGGATCTCCAGATCGATGTCGACGAGCGCCCGCACAGGCCCATAGGCCTTGGAGACCCCGCGTATTTCAATGGCAGGCTGCACGCGGAAAGGGGCTGCGCCGGGTTTGTTGGAAAACGCTAGTCGGCAGCGAACGGGACCAGGTCGCCGACGCCGTAAAGCTCCGCGAGGCTGCGCAAATTGTCCCTTACATTGGCAAAGGCAATCTGTCTGCCACTGCTGCCAAAGCGTCGCGTCCATTCCAGCAGCAGACTCAATGCGGAAGAATCGGCGGCGATCACCCCTGCCAGGTCGATGATGACGCTGTCGCCATCGAATGCGGCGCCCTCCGCAATCAAATTCCCGACGTTGTCGAGCGTGATCGGGCCATCGATCAGATAACGATTCCCCTGCCGGACGATCATTTCTTCGGTCCCGCGGCCGTCTTGCCGCTGTTTTTATCGATCAAGCTCTGGATCAGTCTGTCAATCCCGCCGGCCTGGATCTCCTGGGCGAACAGATTGCGATAGTTGATGATCAGGCTCGCGCCGGCCACCCGAACGTCGTAAACCTTCCAGCCTCCGGGCGAGTTGCCCATGTCGTAATCCACTCCCATGGGCTGGGCGCCTCCCGGCAGTTTTATCAAGGTCTGCACGGTCGTTTCTGTTTCCCCGGGATTCATCTTGTACGGTCGGTATTCGACCGCAATTCCGGTGTAGGCGGTAAATGCCGCCGAGTAGGAACGTACCAGCAACGTACGAAACTCCCTGATCAGGGTTTCGCGCTGCGCGGGCGACGCCTCGCGCCACGCGCGGCCCACAGCGAGGCGGGTCATGCGCTCGAAATCAAAATGCGGCGCGACCTTTTCCTCGATCAGCTGCACGATTCTTGTCACATTGCCGGCCTTGATATCCTTGTCATTGCGCACGACAGTGAGGACCTCTTCGGTGGTCTTGCGCACCAGCACATCGGGCGCAACGTCCTCGGCCATCGCGCTAACGCCGGATGAACACGAAATTACCAGAGCAACAGACCATTGCCCGATTGCTTGCCTAATTCCTCTTCGCATGAGCATCGTCCCGTGTGAACGTGGATCTATCGTTATTTCCCGGCGCCGGTTTCCGCTGCCTTGCCGTAAAGAAACTGGCCGATCACTTTTTCCAGCACGATTGCCGACTGCGTCACTTTCAGGCGGTCTCCTTCCTTGAGATTTTGCTCGTCGCCCCCGCCATCCATTCCGACATATTGTTCGCCGAGCAGGCCAGCAGTCAGGATCGAGGCCGAGGAGTCCTTCGGAAACGGGTAGCGTTTGTCGATGCGCAGTGCAACATTGGCGCGAAACGTCCGGGTATCGAGGGAAATTCCTTCGACCCGTCCAACCACGACGCCCGCACTTTTCACCGGGGCCCGCACTTTCAAACCGCCGATGTTGTCGAATTCCGCGATTACCCGGTAACCGTCGGACACACTTACGCTGCTCGCGTTCCCGACCTTTAGCGCAAGCATGAACAAAGCCGCCACGCCGGCGGCCACAAATATTCCAACCCATAGGTCCAGTGTGATCCGCTGCATGATTCAGACTCCTGTGAACATAAATGCGGTCAACACGAAATCCAGCGCCAGAACGGCCAGAGCGGATGTAACTACCGTCCGCGTTACCGCGTGCGACACGCCTTCTGCGGTCGGCGGCGCATCATACCCTTCGAACAGGGCGATGGCCGTTACGGCAGCACCGAAGACGACACTCTTGATCACACCATTGACGATGTCATCGCGCAGATCGACGCTCGATTGCATCTGCGACCAGAACGCGCCGGAATCTACGCCGATGATGACGACCGTGATCAGATAGCCGCCGAATATCCCCATTACGCTGAAGATTGCAGCAAGAAGCGGCATCGACAGAAAGCCGCCCCAGAACATCGGGCTGATCACCCGTGCGAACGGATCGACCGCCATCATTTCCATGGCCGACAATTGTTCGGTCGATTTCATGATGCCAAGTTCTGCGGTCATCGCCGAACCGGCCCGGCTGGCAAACAGCAGCGCCGCAACGACGGGCCCGAGTTCTCGCACCAGTGCCAGCGCAACCAAAGTACCGACGGCCTCCGCGGAACCATAGCGCTTCAGGGTTTCATATCCCTGCAGGCCGAGCACCAGCCCGACGAATAGTCCCGATACGATGATGATGATGAGGGAAAGAACTCCCGCGAAGTGCAATTCGTCGATGGTCAGTTGAAACCGTCGAAAAGACAGGCCCGAGCGCAGCATCACCAGCCCCATGAAGCGGGTTGCCGAACCCATGCGCCAGACCGCGTTGATCGTGCGGCCGCCGATAAGTCTCAGGCCCCCGGAGAGCGCTCTGAACATGTCAGCGGCCAATCCCAAGATCTTCGCCGTAAGCGGGCGCACCATAGTGGAAAGGCACCGGTCCGTCGGCCTCTGCATGCACGAATTGGTGCACAAAAGGCTCGGAGGAATCCACTACTTGCCGGGGGGTTCCCTGCGCCACAACATGGCCGCCCGACAAAAAGTAAACATAGTCCACGATCTTCAGGGATTCCTGAACATCATGAGTAACCACGATCGAGGTTGCGCCGAGTGCATCGTTGAGCCGGCGGATCAGGTTGCCGATGATACCGACTGATATCGGGTCCAGACCCGTGAACGGTTCGTCATACATGATAAGCATGGGATCGAGAGCAATAGCGCGCGCAAGCGCCACGCGCCTGGCCATTCCGCCGGATAATTCGGCGGGTTTGAGGGCCTGGGCGCCGCGCAATCCGACGGCATGGAGTTTCATCAGGACAAGATCGCGGATCATCGATTCCGGCAGGTCCGTATGCTCGCGCATCGGAAACGCGACGTTATCGAACACGCTTAAATCCGTAAACAGCGCACCGAACTGAAACAGCATGCCCATCTTCCGTCGCATGGCATAAAGCTGCCCATGCGACATGTCACGAATCGGGCGGGAGTCCACTCGCACTTCACCGCGATCCGGTTTCAACTGGCCGCCGATCAGGCGCAGCAATGTCGTCTTGCCGGTACCGCTTCCGCCCATGATTGCAATGACCTTCCCGCGGGGGAAGGCCATGTCCACTCCCTGCAGGATGGGACGCCGATCATAAGAAAAATCGACGCGCGAGAATTCGACGAGGTTGTCGGACGTCACCTGGGACTCGGGGTATGAAACAGGTCAGCATTGTAACGGAGAGCGATGCGCGGCGCAGGACGCTTGCATCTTGCCGCGTTTGCGTGCACTTTTGCGCAACGCTACTGGCCCACACCCGAACATGACGTCAAACGACGCCCACGATTCAGCCGCGATCAGTTTCCGCAGCCTCACAAAATCCTACGCGGACGTGCCGGTTCTACGCGAACTCGCCCTGGAGATCCCCGCCGGCCACACGTTCGGACTGGTCGGAATGAACGGTGCGGGCAAGACCACGATGCTCAAGTGCCTGCTGGACTTCTGCGAATTCGACGCCGGCGACATTCGCATCTTTGGCGTGCGGAACCGGGATACCCGCGCCCGGGCCAGGCTCGCCTTCCTGCCCGAACGCTTTGTCCCGCCCTACTATCTCACCGGTGAAGACTTCCTGCGTTACATGATGAAGCTCTACCAGCACAGCTATACGAGAGTCGATGTCGCGCGACTGCTTGCCGAGCTCGATCTTGCCGAGTCCGCATTGGCCAAGCCGGTGCGAGCGTTCTCCAAAGGGATGACTCAGAAGCTGGGCCTCGCCGCTTGTCTGCTCTCGGGACGGGAATTGCTGGTCCTAGACGAACCGACCAGCGGGTTGGACCCCAAAGCGCGCGCGCTTCTGAAATCGCGTTTGCAAGCGGCGCGGGCCGCGGGCCGAACCGTATTCCTGACCTCGCACGCTCTGGCCGATGTCGACGAACTTTGCGACCAGATGGCAGTACTGCACCAGGGTGAATTGCGCTTTTCCGGCACGCCTGCGCAACTGCGCACAGACTATGGAGCCGGCACGCTGGAGCAGGCCTATCTCGCTTGCATCGAGATGCCGAAATCGCGTGTAAGTCTATGAACGACTAGACCCTTCTGGCACAATGGCGGGGATGACCACCCCATTGACGACGTCACCCGGAACGCTGGCTACCCAGCCTGCAGCGAAACCCGACTTGTTGATCGTGGACGACGATCCGCTGATCACCGATACGCTCGACTTTGTACTGGGCAAGGATTACAACGTGCACGTAGCCGCGTCGCGCATGCAGGTAAAAAGCCTCCTGCGCCAGCTTGACACGGTACCCGAACTGGCCCTGATCGACCTCGGATTGCCGCCCACTCCGCATCGTCCGGACGAGGGCTTTCGCCTGATTACCGATTTGCTTGCCCACTCACCGACGATCAAGATCCTGGTTCTGTCCGGACAGAACGACGAAGCCAACGCACGCTATGCCCGCACCCTTGGGGCGGTAGAGTTCATTTCCAAGCCGTGCGAACCGCCCGCCCTCAAAGCGCTTCTCGCCAAGGCGCAAAGCATTGCCGAAGTCGAGCACAGCGCCGCAATCCTCGATAGCGGAATTATTGGCAACGGGTTTGCCATCAGCAAGCTGCATCAACAGATTGCTCAATATTCAGACACCCCGTTCCCGGTCCTGATCGAGGGCGAATCAGGCAGCGGCAAGGAGTTGGTCGCATTATCCCTGCACCGGCAAAGCCCGCGGGCCCCCAAACCCTACCTCGCGCTTAACTGCGCCGCGATCTCACCGACTCTGGTCGAACCCACGCTGTTCGGATACATCAAGGGCGCGTTCACCGGCGCCAGTTCGTCGCGCTCCGGCTATTTCGAGGATGCCCACGACGGCACCCTTTTTCTGGACGAAATCGGCGAATTACCACTGGAACTGCAGGCGAAGCTATTGCGGGTACTGGAAAATGGAGAGTACCAAAGGGTGGGCGAGACGCAGACCCGGATTTCCAATGCACGGGTAGTCGCCGCGACCAACCGCGATTTGCGCCAGGAAGTGCGCACCGGGAGATTCCGCGCGGACCTCTACCACCGGCTGTCGGTGTTTTCGATCACGGTGCCCCCGCTGCGGGACCTGAACGAAGACAAGATCAAGTTACTTGAGCATTACCGGGCCGTATACGTGCGTCAAAGCGGGACCAATTCGTTCCAGCTTGACAGCAAATCGATGGGCCTCTGGATGCAGTATGGTTTCCCCGGTAACGTGCGGGAACTGCGCAATATCGTGATCCGGCTCACCACCAAGTACGCCGGCCAGACCGTGAACAGCGAGCAGTTGCTTGCCGAGTTCGACTGGGATGATCCTGAGGCTGCACCACAGCCCGGCATGGCCCAAGTGTCCGATTTCCGGTCGGCGATGGATGCGGCCCGCAAGCACCTGCAGGCCCAGAAGGGCTTCAGTCTCGACGAAGCGCTCAAGGAACTCGAAAGAAGTTACGTCGAAGCGGCGCTGGATATCACCCGCGGAAATCTTAGCCAGGCGGCTAAGCTGCTCGGTATCCATCGGACGACCCTGTACAGCCGCATGCAGAACTATGCTGGCCTCGAGGGGGAGGAACGTTAGATGTATTACGATTTTTTTGGGCTGACTCAACCACCTTTCAAAATCACCCCGGACACGGACGTTTTTTTTGAAGGCGGCAACCGGGGTGCGATCCTGGAGGCGCTGATATACGCGATCACCAACGGCGAGGGCATCATCAAGGTGACCGGCGAGGTCGGCAGCGGCAAGACCATGCTGTGCCGGGTCCTGCAGACCCGGCTGCCCAAGAACGTCGAGACCGTGTATCTGGCCAATCCGAGCGTGTCTCCGGAGGAGATCCTGCACGCAATCGCGTTCGAATTGCAGTTGCCGATAGCGCGAGATGCGAGCCGGATCGAGGTGATGCACGCGCTCAACACGTACTTGCTGGAGCGCCACAGCCAGCAGCGCCAGGTCGTGGTATTCGTTGAGGAATCCCAAGGCATGCCGATCGCCACCCTGGAAGAAATCCGGCTGCTTTCCAACCTGGAGACCCAGCAATACAAACTGCTTCAGATTTTACTGTTCGGCCAGCCGGAGCTGGATGAAAACCTGCGCCAGCCACAGATCCGCCAATTGCGCGAGAGGATCACCCATAGCTTTACCCTGTCCCCTCTGGATGAAGGAGACGTGCGGGCATATCTGGCCTTCCGTCTACATGCAGCCGGCTATCACGGACCCGACTTGTTCAGCCGCCGGGTAATCAGTTACCTAACGCATGCCTGTGCAGGGCTCACCCGGCGCATCAATCTGGTGGCCGACAAGGCGTTGCTGGCGGCGTTTGCGGAAGGAACCCATAACGTCAGCCTCAAGCACGCCAAGGCAGCAGTCCGCGACAGCGAATTCAGCGATGTCCCCGGGCGCGCCAGCCTCTCGCCTCTGATCTACGCGCTGGGTGGCCTGGTACTTGGCGGGCTGCTGGGCGTCATCATCTATGCGACCTATCTGGCACTGACGACTTCCCGCGAGGTAACTTCGACCGCAACCGTCGCGCCCTCTGCGGGCCAGACGTCGTCGACTTTGCCGGCAGGCGACAACTCAACCGCGGCTATTTCCGTCACAGCCGCCGAGCAACCGAAATCCATCCCTAAACCGGCCAATAGTGCAGCAATTCCCAGAAAAGAAACGCGCCTTGCGGCAAAAGTAAAGAGTGACCAAGCGAATTCAACCCAACCCTCCCAGGCTGTCAGCGAGGAAAACGGGCCACTTAGCGCAAGTTCGGCGATGGTTGAAAAAATTGTCGCATCCCGGCCCCCGGCGCCGGAAACGCCGCCTTTGCCGAGTATTACGGGTTCCGGCGGCGAGGCGGTGGATTCGACGACCGCGGCCAATCCGGCATCGCCCCCCGGAGACGTTCTGGAACAACGTTTGCATGCGACTAACCGGTGGCTTGCAGAACAGGCGGGCTCCGCCTACAGCATTCAGTTGCTGGGTACCACCGACCCTGAACTCCTAAGAGAGTATTTCAAAACGATCGGTAAATATCTTGAAATAGAAAAGGTTTATGTGTACCGTACCATCGCAAATCAGCGTCCTTCGTTGACCGTTCTTTACGGAAATTTTGCCGACCGCGCGGAAGTCAATCGGATGCTGGAAATCCTGCCAGACGATTTGAAAGCAAACCGCCCGTACTATCGCACCATCCAGGGCGTCCGTTCAGAAATTGCTCGGCACCGATCCTAGTGTCCCCGGGCGGGGTCCGCGCGGATGAGAGCAGGACAACAGGCATCGAATATTTCTTGCGAGAGTTGACTAATGGGTAACTGGGAGGGTAAAGGCGCTGCGTGCGATCTGGGGACGCGGCCTTCCGAGCGGCGTGTTGCCGTGCGCCGTCACATCGTGCCGACTCGCGTCCTTTCCACTTCAGCCCTGATCCTCCTCGCACTGGGTGACGTCGGCTGCGCCTACAAGCCTACGGTTCCACCGTCCGAAGGACATATCAACGCCGATCAATTTCCGCCCAAGGCGGCGGACGAGAAAATCCTTCCGCCCGTCACGGTCGGCAATTTTGTGCCCCAGCCCAAACCGCAGGTCAAGGTCCCAACCTACAGCGTGGTCGTGCAGGAAGTTCCGGTCAAAGAACTGCTGTTCGCCTTATCGCGCGACACCAAGCAGAACATCGATGTCCATCCCGGCGTGCAGGGGCGCGTGACGCTCAACGCGATCGACGAGACGCTGCCCGCCATTCTCGATCGGCTCGCCAGGCAGGTGGATATCCGGTACCACACCGAGGGCAAGACCGTGATCGTCGAGCCGGACACGTCGTTCTTGCGGACCTACAGGGTCAATTACGTCAATATGACGCGCGATACCGCATCGAGCATCGGCGTGAGCGGCGAAATCTCCAGTGGCACCGCCACCGGTGGCGGTGGCGGCGCCACTGGAGCAACCGGCGCCGGGGGTGCCGGTAGTAACACGTCAAGCACCACGGTCAACACTTCGTCCAAGAACGATTTTTGGGAAGTATTGCGCCAGAACGTGCAGAGCATTCTGAGCTCGAGCAAGGCGCAATCGTCCACCGCGGAACAGCGCGCGACACGGATCGAAGCCGTCCGGGCGGAAAGGGAGGAAAGGCTGGCGCAGGCGGAAGCGGTCGCGCGCGCCGGGGCTGGAGCGACCAGTTTGTTCGCCACCGCCTTTGGCGGGCCGCAGCAAACCCAGTTGGGCGACGTCAAAAACGACGTCGCGGTGAACCCGGTGGCCGGCACGGTGAGCGTAATGGCAACCGAAAAGCAACACGCGCTAGTCCAGCAGTATCTGGACGGGGTGACCGCGTCGGTCCAGCGCCAGGTGCTGATCGAAGCCACCATCGCCGAAGTGCAGTTGTCCAACGATTATCAGGCAGGCGTCGACTGGAGCCGGCTTGCGATCAGCGGTGGCGTCACCTTTCAGCAGCAACTTCTGGGAACCAATCTCGGCACGGCGCCACGCATGGTGGTCGGCTATTCCAACCCCACGTCGCCGGTGGGGAACCTCTCCACCTCGATTCGACTGCTCGAGCAGTTCGGCAACACCCGGGTATTGTCCAGCCCCAAGCTGATGGCGCTCAACAACCAGACCGCGCTGCTCAAGGTGGTGGACAACGTCGTGTACTTCAACGTCCAGGCGCAGACGACTTCGACCGCAAATGTAGCCGCGGTTACCACGTTCAATACCACGGCGCAGATCGTGCCGGTAGGCGTGATCGTGAGCCTCACGCCGCAGATCAACGACTCAGGGGTGGTCAATATCACGGTTCGGCCGACAATTTCGCGCATTACCGGCTTCGTGAACGATCCGAATCCATCGCTGCAATTTAGTCCTACCGGAGTTCCGCTGGCCAATCCGATACAAAACCAGGTACCTCAAATCCAGGTCCGGGAAATGGAATCGGTTCTGCAGGTCGGCAGCGGACAGACGGTAATTCTGGGCGGCCTGATGCAGGACAATGTGCAGCGCAACCGGGATCAGGTTCCGGGACTCGGTTCCATTCCACGGGTGGGTGAAGCGTTCAGTTTCCGCGACGAAAAAGTCAGCAAGACCGAACTGATAATTTTCCTGAAGCCGACGGTGATCAGCAATCCATCCCTGGACAGTGACGAACTGAAGTTCTTCCAGCGCTTCCTCCCGGCCGTGGACAAGACCGGCAAGAACCCATGAGCCTGCTGCTCCAAGCCCTGCAAAAGGCGGCCAAGAGTCGCGAAGAAGGCGAAGGTGAGCCGGGTTCCGCGCCCGCTGGGACGAATGAACTTACCCTCGATCCGATGGAGTCCGAGCCGACGCTGCAGGAAGAGATGCCACGCAAACCGCCCACACCGGCGCAAGCTGCCGCGGTGTTGCAAGCGGAGCGCGCACCCGGTTTCGATCCGATCGACTACGCGCGCGACCACCAGATGATCGTTTTCCTCGCGCTGGCTTTGCTGATCGGCATCGGATATGGCGCCTACGTTTACATCCAGGTATCCAATCCCGGCCTGTTCCGCTCGTCGCCGCGCCCCGGGCCGGCAACTACTGTGCCTCTCGCATCATCGTCGACGCAATCAGTAGCGGCGGAGGCGGCAACTGCGCCGGCAGCAAAAATCTCCGGAATGCCAGCCGCCGGGCCGGCATCGACTGTTGCGCCGGCTCCTTCGGTGTTCGATGAACCGGCAGCACTCGCGCAGCCCGACATGACAGCCAAACCGGCGCGAACGCATCGCCCAACGAGAACGGTGGACGCAACCGTCAAGGCGGCTGCGCCCGCCGATGCGTCGGTCGAGACGGTCGTGCTGCGATCCTCGACCGATCCTTCACGCATTTCTGTGCTTCGTCAGCCCGCCACCACAGAGCCGGTCGATCCGATACTCATGCAAGCCTACGAAGCGCTCCAGAGCGGCGATTTTGCCCAGGCCAGCAGGCTGTACCAGCAGGTGCTGCGCGCCGAGCCGAGAAGCATTGATGCGCTGCTCGGTTTAGGCGCCATCGCCTGGAAGGAAGGCCGGATCGAAGAAGCGACCCAGCATTACCAGCGCGTGCTCGAATTGGAGCCGCGAAACGCTTTTGCCCAGGCCGGACTCATCGCAATTGTCGGCGGCGCCGACCGGCAAGGCAGCGAATCCCGTCTTAAACAGTTAATCGCTCGTGAGCCCTCCCCTTTTCTCTATTTCGCGCTCGGCAACCTCTACGCCGAGCAGGGTCAGTGGCCCGGCGCCGAACAGGCCTACTTCCAGGCATATCAACAACAACCGGACAATCCCGATTACGCGTTCAACCTTGCCGTTGGTCTTGAACATCTTGGACAGACCCGGCTGGCACTCGAACACTATCGCAAGGCGCTCGACCTTTCGTTCAAGAAAGGGCACGCCAATTTCGATCAAAGCCTCGTCATCCAGCGCGTCGGCCAGCTTTCCACTCGCGTAGAGCAGTGAGTTAGCGAAAGATGTCCGAGCAGCGCAAGAAGCTTCGTCTTGGAGAGTTGCTGGTTCAGCAGGGCCTGATCACCCACGACCAGTTGCGCATCGCGCTCACCGAGCAGAAGACCCAGAACATGCCGATCGGGCGGCTTCTGGTCAGACTCGGATTTGTCACCGAAGCGGTCATCCGCGACATCATGGCGCGGACCATCGGCCAGGAGAGTATTGACCTGACTCAGGTACTGGTGGATGCCGAAGCATTGCGATTGGTGCCGCAGGATTTCGCCCGCCGCCACCGACTGTTGCCAATCGCTTACGACGCCGACCAAAACCTCCTCATCGTCGCTATCACCGAAGTGTTCAACGTCGTGGCGCTGGACCAGCTTCGCGCCACTCTTGGGCAGAATATTCAACTCAAGACGGTGCTGGCCGGTCAGGCCCAACTCGACGAGTTCATCGACCAGTTCTACGGCTTCGAGCTGTCGGTCGACGGAATTCTGCGCGAGATCGAGACCGGTGAGATTGACTACCAAAGCATTCAAGCGGTCGGCGACGAGTACACGCAGCCCATCGTTCGCCTGGTCGGGGCCCTGCTGGTGGACGCCGTCAAGCGCGGCTCGTCCGATATCCACTTCGAGCCGGAATTCGCGTTCCTGCGCATCCGCTACCGCATCGACGGCGTACTGGAGCAAATACGCAGCCTGCACAAGAACTACTGGCCTGGAATCGCGGTCAGGATCAAAGTCATCAGCGGCATGAACATCGCCGAAACGCGCGCACCACAGGACGGACGGCTTTCGCTCAACCTCAACGGGCGGCCGGTCGATTTTCGAGTGTCCTCCCAGCCGACGATCTGGGGCGAGAACATTGTGTTACGCGTTCTTGACCGCGAGAAGTCGATCATTAACCTGGAGCAGATGAGGCTCCCCAGGTCGGTCATGGCCAAGCTCAACCTCATGCTGGCCCGACCGGAAGGCATCCTCGTTCTGACCGGTCCTACCGGCAGCGGCAAGACAACGACACTTTATTCGCTGCTTGCCAAGCTCAACGTCGAGTCGGTGAACATCATGACGCTGGAGGATCCGGTCGAATATCCGGTGGCGATGATGCGCCAGACTTCGGTGAGCGAAACGGCAAAAATGGACTTTGGCAACGGCATCCGCTCAATCATGCGGCAGGACCCGGACATCATTCTGGTCGGCGAAATCCGCGATCGCGATACCGCGGAGATGGCGTTTCGCGCCGCCATGACCGGCCATCAGGTATTTACAACGCTGCATACCAATTCGGCGCTCGGCGCCTTCCCGCGTCTGCTGGACATCGGCATTCTCCCGGATATCATGGCCGGCAATATTATCGGCATCATCGCGCAGCGCTTGGCCCGGCTGCTTTGCCAGCACTGCAAGGAAGCGTACGTGCCTTCTCCGGAAGAGCGCCAATTGCTCGGTCTCGACATCGAGAGCGCGACTAAAATTTTCCGTCCCGTAGGCTGCAGCCGCTGCAACCATCGCGGATACCGGGGCCGTACGGCAATCATGGAGATTCTGCACATGGATGCCGACCTGGACGAACTGGTGGCCCGCCGGGCGACGCCACGCGAGTTGCGCGAGGCGGCGGCCGCGAAGAATTTCCGCTCGCTCGCCGAAGAAGGGGTTCAGCGGGTACTGGACGGCATCACCAGTCTGGCCGAAGTAGCGCGCGCCATCGACCTCACGGGAAGAGTGCGCTAGATGCGGACTCCGCGACTTGAGTTTGGTGTTGATGGCCTGCATGACATGACAATGCCGGGGAATCCGGAACCCGAAATCCAGAACTCGTAACCGGGAAAGCTCCTTTACGTGCCTGCATTCGAATACAAGGCGGTAGACAGGACCGGGCGGTCGGCGCGCGGAAAACTCGATGCGACCAACGAGATCGACCTCGAGTTGCGGCTCAAAAAGATGGGGTTGGACCTCATCACCACCCGTCTCTTGCGAAGCCATACGCCGACTCTTGCGAGCGGCAGCATCACCCGCCAGGACCTGATCACGTTCTGCTTCGACCTCGAGCAAATTTCTCGCGCCGGTATACCCATCGTCGAGGGTCTGCGCGACTTGCGCGAAGGGATGGATAACCCGCGTTTCCGCGAGATACTCACCTCGGTACTGGAAGATATCGAGGGCGGCAAAACTCTTTCGCAGGCGCTGGCCGGTTTCCCCAAGGTGTTCGATACCGTGTTCATCAGCCTGATCAGGGCCGGGGAACTGTCGGGCACGCTCACCGAGGTATTCGAGAACCTCGGCTCGACGCTCAAGTGGCACGACGAACTCGTGTCTCAGACGCGACGGTTGCTGGCGTATCCATCGCTGGTCCTGGTGGTTGTGCTTGGGGTAATGATGTTTCTGCTGCTCTACCTGGTGCCGCAAGTCACTGCCCTGCTGAAGACCATGGGTCTCCAGTTACCGATTCAGACCCGGCTGCTGATCTGGATGTCGGAGTTTGTTGCAGCCTGGTGGCCGATATTCCTGGTGCTTCCGGTTGCCATCGCCGCGGGAATCAGTTTCGTGTTGCGCACCAACCCGCGCGGGCGTTACTTTTTCGACTATGCGATCCTTCATCTGCCGATTGTCGGGCAAATTTTGCAAAAGATCATCCTGGCTCGCTTCGCCAATTTTTTCGCCCTGATGTACCGTTCCGGCATCACCATTCTCGATGCCGTCCGGACCAGCGAAGACATCGTTGCAAATCGTTATGTTGCAGATGGCATCCAGCGTGCGGGCCAGCAGATCAACGCCGGGGAAAGCCTGTCGAATGCGTTTCAAAATCTGGGCATGTTTCCTCCGCTCGTGATACGCATGCTGCGGGTGGGCGAAACGACCGGCGCGCTGGACACCGCGTTGATGAACGTGACCTATTTCTATAATCGCGACGTGCGAGACTCGGTGGATAAGGCGCTGAAGTTACTGGAGCCGACGCTTACCCTGGTTCTAGGCGGCATGCTCGCGCTGATCATGTTCTCAGTGCTAACGCCGATATACGATATCATCGGCAAGATCAAATTCTGATTATGGCCGCCAAGCTTCTGCTCTGCATTTCCGCCGAACGAGCCACGATTGCCGCGTGGCGCGGGAACAGGCTTGCCGAATGCAGGCGCTTCGACAACGATGAAGACGGCCTGGCTGGATTCAACCGCTATCTGCAGGCGGTCCGGGGCATGCCGGTCCACATCATGGTGGACACGGTGGATGAGGACTTTCGCTTCGAGACGCTGCCGCGCGCGCGCGGCAGCGACCGGACACAATTGGTCGGTCGCAAGTTGAAGCAACTCTACCGCGGCACACCCTACTATTCCTGGTCTCTGGAGGAGCGCGGCAGCGGCAAGCGCCGCGACGATCGCTACCTGTTCACCGCCCTGACCAATCCCGATGTGCTCGGCCCGTGGCTGCGGTCGATCGAGTCCAACGGCTTGCCGGTGGCGGGTTTGTATCCGCTGCCGATCGTCGCTGTTTCGTTGATCGAGCACCTGCGCCTGAAGCATCCCGATCTGCTGATTATCAGCAAGAACAGCGCAGGGTTGCGGCAAACTTTTTTCAAGAACCTCAAATTCCGCATCAGCCGGCTGACGCCGCTGCGAGGAGCGGGCGGAGCCGCCGATCAGGAATATGCCGACGAGGTGGCCAATACGCGCATGTACCTGGATGCGCTGACTGTCACTCACGTGGACGACATGTTAACGGTGGTGATCCTCGACCAGGACGATACGTTGGGAGGACTGCCGGCAGCAATTGGGCGCGGGCGTCCCAACACGGGTTGTCATCTTTTGAGCAAGGCAGATCTGGTGGCAAAGTTCGGGATTGCTCCGAGCGACCTCGAAGCATCAAACGATACGCTTTACCTGCAGCTTCTCGGCGAGCACAAGCCGGCGCTCAATCTTGCGCCAACGGGCATCATGTACGGTTACCGGCGCCATCTGCTCAGACGTGTCATGTATGGTGCCTCGGCCGCTGTGCTGTTTGGTGCATTGGCCTGGAGTGGGGCGAATGCCTACAACACCATTGGGCTTACAGATGAGGTCAGCATCCTGCGGCGCCAAACCCAGGAATTTCAATTGAAGTACCAGCAAGTGACCGCGCAGTTTCCCGAGGCTCCGACTTCAACGGATAACCTGCGCAACACCGTCGAGATGGCGCAGCAACTCCGCGCCAGCATGCGAACACCCGAACCGATGTTCGTCGCCGTCAGCCACGCGCTTGATGCGTCGCCCCAGATTCAGCTTTCGCACCTGGCATGGCATTACGGTCAAAAATCGCTGGACATCGAATCCAATGCCCCCCAGGGGGCGGCGGGCGGGCGACCGTCGGGTGAAGCCAAGCCGCTGGTCCAGTCGGGGATCGTGCGCGGCGAGGTCCGGCCTTTCGATGGCGACTACAAGGCAGCAATGGCGTTAATAAGTGGATTTGCGGCGCGACTCGCGGCCGACGACATGGTGGCCGAGGTGCGGGCCCTGAAATTGCCATTTAACGCGAGTTCCGAAACGGGATTGGCAGGCAGCACCAACATTATAAGCGCTAGGGGCAATGCCGAGTTCGAGTTCGTCGTCGTGTTCAAGGCAGGAGCTAAATAATCGATGAAGCTCACCGGCAAAGACCTCGCTATCTTGAAACTTCCGTTACTGGCACTCGCGATCGCGATCGCGGTTTCGATCGCATTGGTCAGATTTTCTTCCGTCAAGCGCGAGGAGGCCGAGGCTCAGCAGCGCAGCCAACTCACGGCGTTGCAGGATGCGCGCACCCGCTATCAGCGTTCCGGCGACGAGCGCGAAACTATCCTGCGTTACCTTCCCGCCTACCAGCAACTCAACAAACAGGGTTTCGTGGGCGCGGAGCAGCGAATCAACTGGCTTGAAGGCCTGCGTACCGCCAACGGCCAGGCCGGGTTGTTCGGCGTGACCTATCAACTGGAACCTCAGAAGCCTTTCCCCGCAATCGGCCCGGATAATCCGATGTCACTGTACTTGCGCCATTCCAATATGAAGCTTGTCTTCGGTTTGGTGCATGAGGGCGATCTGATGCGATTCCTCCGCGCGCTGGCAGCACAGCAAACCGGCCTGTTCATGCTTACCGGCTGTGCGCTCGATCGCGCCGGCGGTGACGAAGCCCCGGCGCCCAGGCAAGCAAACTTGAACGCGCAATGCGAATTGTCCTGGCTTACGATCGAACCGGGAAAGAGCAAACCGTGAAGCGCAGCTTGCAGGTTATTATTGCGCTGATCGCTGCAACGCAGCCGTGGGACGAGACTTATTCGGCGGAGCCCCTCGGAAGGTTGTTCTTCACGCCCGCACAGCGCAGCACGCTCGACGCCGGCAAGCAGCTCGCGACGCCCCGCAAGGCTGAACCCAGCGGGCCGCGGACGGCGACGTTGAACGGGGTCGTTACGCGCAGCGACGGCGAATCCACGGTATGGGTCAACGGACAAGAAGTCAGCCGCAACGGTACGCCCGCCGTGAATGCATCGACGTCGGCTTCCAATCCCGCGTCAGCCCGAGTAGAACTGCGCGGTGCGCGAAATCCGGTCAGGCTAAAAGTGGGTCAGCAATTCGACCGATCCACCGGCAAGGTGGTGGAGTTGTACGAATCGCCGCCTGTAGCCGCCAAGCAGCCCGCACCCGAAGCGACCTCGAAGACTGAAGATCGCCTGCCGGTCGCAAGTCGAAAACGCGCCAGATCCGCGGGGCCTTCCGTTCAGGACGATGACCGTCCGACCAACGACTGAGACCCAATCTGGACGTCGCCGTGGTGACGGCAATAATGGCGCGAAAAACCTGTCGCGAGCAGCAGTACCAAGCCAATCGGCAACGCGGCATTGCCCTGATCCTCATCCTGGTTTTACTTGGCCTGATCGCTGGGGTACTGGCAGTTGGCTTTACGAGCGACTTGGCGCGGCAGAACAACAAGGAACAACAGACTGTGGACGCGCTTGCCAAAGCAAAGGAGGCGCTGATTGGATATGCGGCAAACGACCCGAACCAACCCGGGGTCCTGCCATGCCCTGATAGTAATAACGATGGTCGGGCAGACTCTCCTTGCGGAGCCACAGGTGTCACGGCAATCGGAAGGCTACCCTGGAAGACATTGGGCTTGCCCGATCTGCGTGACGGTTCGGGTGAATGCCTGTGGTATGCCGTCTCCGCCAACTTCAAGAACAGCGGCCTCTCCGCACCCGCTGTGGTGAACTCTGACTCCCCCGGCACCCTCGTTATAAATGACGCCGGCGGCGCTCCAGTGTACTCGGGCTCCAATAAGGTTGTCGCCATCGTGTTCTCTCCGGGCAATCCGCTCCCTGGTCAGGACAGGTCAAGCTCGACTCCTGCTCCAGTATGCGGGGGGAACACGACTACCGCCAATACGATTGTTGCTAATTACCTGGAAGGCGGCAACCAGAATGGGGTGGCGACCAACATTTTTGTTACCGCTCAATCTACGGATACCTTCAACGACAAGCTTCTACCCATCACCCGCGAAGCCTTGTTTCCAGTGGTAGAGATGCGGGTCGCACGGGAACTCCGACTAAGTCTGCGAAACTATTATGCGGCGAACGGGTTTTTCCCCTTGGCTGCTCCATTTCCCAACAATACCGGCGCCCCAGGTGCTTATCAAGGATATGTACCGACGACGGGTTGCGTACCTGGTGTTCCGGATCTGCCGACATACCTGCCAGCATGGTTTGTTGCAAATAACTGGCAGCAAGTGATGGTGTACGCTGTTGCACCCCGTTGCACGCCCAAGATAAATACCGGTCTTATCTCGATTGCGCTATTGGCCCCGCCGCCAGTGTGCGCGACTGGATGCATAAATCTTGTTCTAGCCCAAATATGCCTGTTTCCCCAATCCGTTGATCCGTCCGTTCTGAATTGCAACAACACGGCTGCGGGACCATATCTTACGGTGAGCGGAGTCGGTGGGATAGAATCCATCGTATTCGCCGCGAGTTATGGTCTGGGCGGTCAATCCCGGCCTTGTAATACGATTACCGACTGTCTCGAATCCGTTGGCGGTAATAGCGAAAATATCAATAACGATACGTTTTACGTGAAACCGGTCCGGTCAAACACCAACAACGATAGCCTGGTCATCGTGAGCCCATAGGCCATGAGAAGGTGCCAGCACGGTTTTACGCTTGTCGAGATAGCGATAGCGCTGTTCGTCATCGCGCTGTTGGTGGGCAGCATGTTAGTGCCGCTTGCGACTCAGGTCGAGCAGCGCAAGATCAGCGAGACCCAGAAGCTTCTCGATGAAATAAGGCAGGCCCTGCTGGGATATGCCCTAGCCAACGGCTATTTGCCCTGCCCTGACAAGACGACCGCAGCCGGCGCGGGCA
>WNFI01090539.1_pt1 | contig 38347 bp, 24 predicted proteins | sample 5400471 | NCBI WGS metagenome assembly WNFI01 (sample SAMN13153348, study PRJNA577476) | soil metagenome | isolation source: 100 cm saprolite on Douglas fir-dominated hillslope | place: USA:California | collected 2013-09-17 | reverse complement strand
TTTTCTTGGGCCACTGCTTCGGGCTAATTCCTGCGTCCTGCAGCTTCGCGGCCTCTGCTTTCCCGGTTCCGCCCTTAACAGCATTTGGGTTCCCTCCCAAGGGAGATGTGTCTTGGCCAAGTGCACGGGTCATTGCCCAGAGCCCCGTTTCTGGTTAGCCGACAATTTATGAAAGCTCCAAACAGAGTGCCGAGCGCGGCCCCTCCCTACGGTATGCGAGTAATTCAACCATGATCGGTTATGTCTCCTAGCGAGTAAGTGCGATTTGTCCTGGCCGATTTCACGTCGTAGGAAAGATTTAAGAGAGGGTTCAATGGCGAAGTGCGCGGACTTCCATTACCGATCTGGCGTCACGGAGTGGCCGTCGTCGCCGGGGCGCGGGAGCTACGCGGGCGCGCTCACGCTTCCGCTCGAGGGCCGGGGCAGCGAGCCAAGCGCGGTGTGCGCCCGGTGCCAGGCCGCCTCAAGGTCGCGGCGATCGAGCGCGACCAGCGCGCTGGCGGTTTCGAGGATCGCGTCCGCCTGGTCTGACATTGCCTGACGACAGGCGTGCGGAAGCCGCGGTGCCAGCCGGCGGATCGCGTCCAGCTGGCGGATCAGCACAGCGGGAGTCGTCGCGGAAGCCTGACGGATCTGATCGAACGCGAGCTTGGCGAGGCGCTCGAGCCGCACTGGCGGCATCCACACCCGGAGTCGGCTGCCAGTGTCGTACCAGTTCCCCTCCAGCGGGGGTCGCTCGGCCAGCGTGAGCAGCGCGTCGGCGAGCCAGTCGACGCACGCAACGCCGGTGAACGTATCGTTAACCGCTGGAGACAGCGCACGGATCGCGATCTCAACGACCTGCGCGATGCCGAACTCGCTATCTTGCGTGAGCGTGCGGTGCCGGCCGATGTGAATTCCACGATCAATCGCGGCCTCGAGCCTGCCTACCTTTTCCGCTGGCACAATTGCTGCGAGCGGCTCGCCGCGGAGCACGAACTGGCCGGGGCGGAATTTCAGCACAATCAGTGCGTCCTGCGTGCGCGCGGCCGCGACCAGAGCGCCGTGATCGACGTGCTGGAGGTATCCGCTCTTCGGGCACGATACAATCGCGCCGGTCTCGGCCTGGCGCAAAATCGCCGTGGCGTCAGGCACTGCGCCGGTGCCCTCGCCAGGGCCGGCCACGTGCGCGCCGCTAGCCGCGACGTACAAGTCGTCGACGATCGCGCCGATCATGTCGGGGTTCTGAATCGAACTCGCCACCCGATGGCTGTAGTAGACGAGGAACCCGAAGCTGAGGACGACGAGCACCCAACTCGTGATCAACGAGATCTGTGGGATGAACGACGACTGCGGATCCTGATGCGTGACCAGGAAGACGAGACAGATGTATACGAACGTGGCCATGAATAGGCCGATCGTGGTCTGGGTGACCCAATCCTGCAGAAACCGGTAGAGTAGCCGGGGACCGAACAGCGTCGAGACCATCGACAGCACGAGCAGCGCGACGGAGAAAATCAGCGCAAGCACAGTCGCGACCGCGCCCATCATGGCCGACAGGATCGCGCGCGCGTCGTCGATGCTGCCCATCGTCAACCACGACGGGATGTGAATGACGCCATACTTGTCGAGGATGTCCGGAATCAGGGTGATCCCGAACAGCGCGACTGCGACGAGCGAGAGCTGCAGCGGGATCCGCCACAGGTTAATGTCACGCTGTGAACGGAGCTTGGTAGGGCGTGGGGCGAGCATGCGATGTGAATTCCAAACGCTTTATCTTCCGAAGAGCAGTCGTTCCAGTACGGGACCGATGGCCAACGCAGGAAGATAACTCAGCGCGACCAGCGTTAGCAAACAGGCTGTCAGGAAGACCCCGAAGGTAAGTGAATGAGTCGGAAGAGTTCCCGATGAGGCAGGAGTACTTTTTTGTCGAGCAAATAGAGCAGCCAGTCCCAATGCGGGTATCGCCAAGCCGAACCTACCCACCATCATCGCTAATGTGGTGGTGAGATTGTAAAACGGAGTGTTGACACTCAGGCCGGCAAAGGTTTGGCCATTGTTGGCGAAGCAGGAAGTATAGGTAAACAGAATCTCAGTAAAACCGTGCGGGCCGCCGTTGGTCGCCAAGCCGGACAATCCCGCCCTCGTGCTCAAGGCAAAGGCGGTGAGTGGGAGGATAAGCAGCGGGGCGGCTAAAGCATAGAGCATGATCATTTTGTTCTCAGCTGGCCCTATCTTTTTCCCAAGGTATTCTGGACTACGCCCAATCATAAGTCCGGCGAGAAACACGGCGATCGCAGCGGTCATGACCATGGCGTATAGACCAGTCCCCAGGCCTCCGAAAACAAGCTCTCCGAGCAGCATGTTTACGAGCAAAACCATGCCCCCGAGCGACGTGTAGCTGTCGTGCATGGAGTTATAGGATCCCGTGGCAGTGTTTGATGTAACGACAGCCGTGAGGGTCGAGCCGCTGATGCCGAAGCGCACCTCCTTCCCTTCCATGTTCCCGCCGGACTGAACCCGACTATTTCGGAAATCCACTCCAGCGAGATGGGGATCCAATCGTTGTTCGGAGTGATGTACGAAGGTCAATCCGCAGCCGAAGAGCAGCAACATCACGGAGTAGAAAAGCCATCCCTGCCGAGGTTGGCCGACCATCCTGCCGAAGGTGTTCGTCAATGCCGCCGGCAGGAGCACGATAGCCAACAGTTCGATAAAGTTTGAGAGCGGCGTGGGGTTCTCATATGGATGTGCACCATTCGCGTTAAAGAAACCGCCTCCATTCGTGCCAAGATTCTTGATGATCTCCAGCGCGGCTACAGGACCCTGCGGTATGACCTGCTGCGCGTCCTCGAGGGTGGTGGCGACCGTGTACTGCCGGAAGTTCATCGGAACGCCCTGCCAGACGAGAAGCAAGGCGCCCACCAATGCTCCCGGCAACAGGATCCACAGCAGGGAGCGTGTCAGATCAACCCAAAAGTTGCCGAGCGCCTCGGAGTGTTGTCTGCTAAGTCCGCGGATGAACGCAATACCGACGGCTAAGCCCGCAGCGCCGGCTAGAAAGTTCTGCGCGCAGAGCCCCACCATCTGACTGAAATAGCTCATCGTGTTCTCGCCAGCGTAGGCCTGCCATGTAGTCGTAGTCGAGAAGCTGATCGCTGTATTCAGAGCCAGGTCTGGAGATAACGGCGTCGTGTGGTACTGAGGGAAGAACCAGGGAAGAAATTGCTGCATTCTGAGAATGCCATACAGGAGGAGCGTGCCGACAAAGCCAAAGAGCACGAAACACGTCGCATACTCCTTGCCGGGCATCTCCGCATCAGGATCAACCCCAGTAATTCGATAAATAATTCGCTCAAGAGGAAGGCATAAACGATCAAGTACGGTCCTCTTCCTGGAAAAGACCCGTTCCATGTACCTGCCCAAGGGCTTCACCATGACAGTTACGATAACGATAAACAACACGTATTGAATCACGCTGAAAAGATCCACCGGTCCTGCTCACGAACAGATTTAACCCAAAGCCGCTATCTTCTTGCGGACATTCTCGATCCGCTTCTTACCTCGATGAATCCTGGACAAAAAGCTCGACGGCGCATCGGAAACAGTTCCGGTCCGGAAGTCCCGTACGGAACTCAACGCATCCAGCCCAGATTCCGGTATTCCGACCCACGAACCGATTTGCTTTCCGCGTGCTTTGTCGGAAGCGAGAGCCAGCCGAGAAGCAGCTCCAGAACCCTCATGCCTTTATGAACTCCTTAGGATTCCTTCAGGCGTTTCTTATCGTCGGTTCCTTACCATTTGCGAACACTTTGCCAGGCGCGACAGATTGTTCTCTTACCCTTTGAAGCCCGGACGCCACCTGCTAGACCGATGAACAATGGAACCATTCTCGTGGTCGACGACGAATCGCAAATCCGTCGCGTCTTGCGAGCGACGCTTTCCAGTAACGGCTACGACGTCGTAGAGGCGAAGGGCGGCCAGGAGGCCATTGACATGGTCATCCGGGAGCGCCCGAATCTGATTCTTTTGGATGTAAACATGCCGGGTATGAGCGGGCTGGAGGCCTGCAGCAAGATTCGCTTGTCTTATGAAGGACCGATCATCATGGTAACGGTCCGCAACTCCGAACAAGATAAAATTGTCGCCCTGGATGCGGGGGCGGACGATTACGTCGTAAAACCGTTCGCGATCGGAGAACTCCTGGCGCGCATTCGAGCTGCTCTGAGACGCTTTTCTTCCGGGGAGCCGCTTCCGAAGATCGACACTCCGGAATTGAGGATCGATCTCGAGAGAAGAATCGTGGACGTTCGTGGTCAGAGAGTTCACCTGACTCCGAAAGAATTCGACGTCTTGCGCGCTCTCGTGATTCAACAAGGGAAGCCGCTTACGCATAAGAGGGTGTTGCAAACTGTCTGGGGGCCGGACCACGGCGAAGAAACGGAGAACCTTCGCGTGGTAATAAACCAGCTGCGCAAGAAGCTCGAGAAAGATCCGGCGCATCCCCGTTATATCTTGACCGAGCCCTGGCTGGGATACCGATTTCAGCCGCCAAGCGTGGACTCCGAAAAACGCTCACCCCGTAAATCGTGAACCCTCAACGCAGCGCATGAAGGGTATCGAGCTCCAGATTCAGTTCCAAAACATTGACGCGCGGTTCCCCAAGGAACCCCAGGTCGCGATCCTTTGTATGTTTCCGCACAAGCGTGCGAACGTCGTCTTCGTTGATGCCGCGCGAATGAGCAACACGAGCAATTTGGAATTCGGCGGCGGCAGGGGAGATATCTGGGTCTAGGCCAGAGCCCGAGGCAGTCACCAAGTCAACCGGGATCGGAACATTGGGATTCTCAGACTGGAGCTTTTGTACATCACTCCTGACTCGTTCGATCAGAAGCTTGTTTGTGGGGCCTAGGTTGGAGCCACTGCTGGAAGTCGGATCGTATCCGGTTCCGGCGCTAGAGGGCCGCGAATGGAAATAACGCGGCTCCGCGAAGGATTGGCCGATAATTCTCGATCCTACAATTTTGCCGTTTCTCTCGATCAATTGTCCGTTGGCCCGGCCGGGAAACAACACCTGAGCCAAACCTGTGATTGCCAGCGGGTACAGGACTCCAAACATCACCGTTGTAACCAGAGTGAACCACAGAGCGATCAGAAAATTCTTTTTCATAACGTCCTCAAACCACCCGAAGATACGTCAGCAGTACGTCGATAAACTTGATTCCAATAAAAGGAGCCACAATGCCTCCAACGCCGTAAATCAACAGGTTCCGCTGCAACAGAGCCGCCGCGCCAAGGGGCCGGTACCGCACGCCGCGCAGAGCGAGTGGGATTAAGGCGATGATGATCAGCGCGTTGAAAATTACGGCGGAAAGGATAGCAGACTCGGGCGTGCGAAGGTGCATCACGTTGAGGGCACCTAGAACGGGAAAGGCTCCGGCAAACATTGCGGGGATAATGGCGAAGTACTTTGCTACATCGTTCGCGACCGAAAACGTAGTTAACGCCCCGCGCGTAATCAGGAGCTGCTTACCGATTTCCACGATTTCAATCAGCTTCGTAGGGTTGGAATCGAGGTCGACCATGTTTCCGGCTTCTTTCGCGGCTTGCGTGCCGGTGTTCATTGCTACTCCGACATCCGCCTGAGCAAGCGCCGGCGCGTCATTCGTACCGTCGCCGGTCATGGCCACGAGTTTTCCTTTGGCCTGCTCCCGCTTAATCAGCGCCATCTTGTCTTCCGGCTTGGCTTCCGCGAGGAAATCGTCGACCCCCGCTTGCCGGGCGATTGCTGCCGCGGTCAGCGGGTTGTCACCGGTGATCATCATCGTGCGAATTCCCATCGCGCGGAGATGGTCGAAGCGCTCCTTCATTCCCCCTTTCACGATGTCGGTAAGAGCGATCGCGCCCAAGACGCGGCCGCTCTCTGCAACCAGCAGTGGTGTTCCACCCGCGTTCGAAATTTCTCGAACACAGACCTGCAGTTCCGCCGGGATGCCATTCCCGTGATTGCTGGTCAAGCGGCTGATGGCCTCCAGAGCGCCTTTCCGGATTACGCGGCCGTCGAGGTCCACGCCGGACATTCTCGTTTGTGCGGAGAATGGGATGAAAGTGGCCGTGTGGGTGGAAAGGTCGCGTCCGCGGAGGTGGTAGCGCTCCTTTGCCAACACCACGATCGACCGTCCTTCGGGAGTTTCGTCGGCAAGGGAGGAAAGCTGCGCGGCATCGGCGAGATAAGCCTCTTCTACGCCGGGCGCAGGAAAGAATTGGGTAGCCGCGCGGTTCCCCAGCGTGATCGTTCCCGTTTTATCGAGCAGCAGCACATCCACGTCGCCTGACGCTTCGACAGCGCGCCCGGACATCGCGATCACGTTTCGCTGAATCATGCGGTCCATCCCAGCGATGCCGATCGCAGAGAGCAATCCCCCGATTGTCGTAGGTATCAGGCACACTAGAAGCGAGACCAAAACGAAGATGTTTTGCGGCGCGCCGGAATAGATCGCGAACGGCTGGAGCGTGACGACCGCCAGCAAAAAGATGATCGTTAATCCCGCCAGGAGAATATTCAGCGCAATTTCGTTCGGAGTCTTCTGCCGCGAAGCTCCCTCGACGAGCTTGATCATGCGGTCCAGAAAGGTCTCGCCCGGATTCGAAGTGATGCGCACCTTGATTTCATCGGAAAGGACTCGCGTTCCGCCTGTGACAGCGGAGCGATCGCCGCCGGATTCCCTGATTACCGGAGCGGACTCGCCCGTGATCGCTGATTCGTCTACGGACGCCACGCCTTCGATGACCTCGCCATCTCCGGGGACGAAATCCCCTGCGGTGACAACGACGATGTCTCCGGAGCGCAGCTGCGAACTGGGCACACATTCTGTATTGCCGCTGCTACGCAAGCGGTGGGCTTGCGTCTCCGCGCGCGCTTTGCGCAACGTGTCAGCCTGCGCCTTGCCGCGGCCTTCAGCCATGGCTTCCGCAAAATTAGCAAAGAGAACCGTGAACCACAGCCAAAGGGTGATTTGCAGTCCAAATCCAAACTGTCCGGCATGGTGAAAGGCGTTCCAAACGAGTTGAATCGTTGTGAGAAGCGCGCCGACCTCCACGACAAACATCACCGGGTTCTTGACCATCGTCCGCGGGTTCAGCTTGCGAAACGAGTCCACCACGGCCCGCGACAGAATGGCGCTATCGGCGAGCGATTTTTTCCGTATTTGACCGATTTGAGCGACTGGGTCCATAGACACCTCAGAAAACCTTGCCTGCGTTCATCAGCAGGTGTTCGAGAATTGGCCCGAGACTCAGAGCCGGGAAAAATGTAAGGGCGCCCACGATTAGAATGGTGGAGACCAGTAAGCCGGCGAACAAACCGCCCGTCACGGGGAACGTGCCTGCCGACGCGGGAACGGTCTTCTTTTTCGCCAGACTTCCGGCGATGGCGAGCACCGGAATGATCATGAAGAATCGGCCGAGGAGTTGTGCGGTGGCGGTCGTCGTGTTGTACCACATCGTGTTCACGTTCAACCCTGCGAAGGCCGAACCGTTATTGCCAGTCGAAGAAACGTAGGCGTAAAGGATCTGCGATAGTCCATGCGGTCCCGGATTCGTAATGCTAGAAGTCCCGTAAGGTTTAACAACGGAGATCGCGGAAAAGGTGAGAATTGTGAACGTCAAAATCAGAACAGCAAGCATGGCCATCTTGACGTCGTAGGCCTCGATCTTTTTCCCAAGGTATTCCGGCGTTCGACCCACCATCAACCCGGCAATAAATACGGCGAGAACCACAAAGACGAAGATGCCGTACAGACCGGCACCTACTCCGCCGAAAACCACTTCCCCTAACATGATGTTGATCAACGGAATCATTCCGCCAAGCGGCGTATAGGAATCGTGCATGCTGTTTACCGCGCCGCAGCTGGCATCCGTCGTTACCGTGGCAAACAACGTGGAATTCGCGATGCCGAAGCGCACTTCCTTGCTTTCCATGTTTCCGCCGGACTGCAGCGCGCTGGCCCGCTGGTCCGTGTCGGCCAAGAGTGGATTGCCTTTGGCTTCTGCCCAGTAGGCTGTGGTCACACCGGCAAGGAACAAGAAGGCCATGGCCGCCCACACCGCCCAGCCGTGGCGCTGCGAGCCCGTCATCCGGCCGAGGGTGTAGGTCAGCCCGGACGGAATCGCAAAAATCAGCACCATTTCAAGAAAATTCGAGAAGGGAGTGGGATTTTCAAAAGGGTGCGCGCTGTTCGCATTGAAAAAGCCACCGCCGTTGGTGCCGAACTCCTTGATTACCTCCTGCGAGGCCACCGGCCCTTGCGCAATCACCTGCTGCGTCACAGTTTGCGCGGTGGTCTTGCCGTCTGCGCCCGTGACCTGCGCTGTGTACGGCTGAATCAGCTCGACAGTGGTATAGGGCTTCAAATTCTGCACAACGCCCTGGGACACCAGGACCAGGGAACCCACCAAGCAAACCGGCAGCAGAACCCACAGCAGACAGCGCGTGGTGTCCACCCAGAAGTTTCCGAGCTTGTCCGTTTCCTTTCGGGCGATGCCGCGAATCACCACAATGGCCAACACGATGCCAACCGCGGCGGAAGCGAAGTTGTGATAAGCCAGGCCCGCCATCTGCGTGAGATAGCTCATCGTGCTCTCACCGCTGTAAGCCTGCCAATTCGTGTTGGTTGTGAATGAGGCCGCGGTGCCGAAGGCTAAGGCCGGATCAACATTGGCGAACTTTTGCGGATTGAACGGCAGCCATTTTTGTGTGCGCTCGATGATGTAGAGAAGCGCCATGGAAACGCCGCTGAACAGAAGCATGGCTATCGCGTATTCCGTCCAGCGCATCTCGCGCTTTTCGTCGATGCCGGTCAGCCGATACACCAACCGTTCGATGGGGCGGAGGATCGGATCGAGAAACGTCTTCTCGCGGTTGAACACTCGCGTCATGAACACGCCCATAGGTTTCGTTACTAGGGCGATCACCAACAAATACAATCCAATTTGAAACCAGCCATTCGCGGTCATGGGCTAGAACTCCTCCGCCTTCAAGAGGGCATAGAGCAAATACCCCAAGAGAAGCGAGCAAATCACCAACAGTGCCGCATCGCCTGCATGCATACGCTCACTCCTATTTCAAGCGTTCGCATCCGCGAACGTAGACAATTCCCAGTGCGAAAAAAGAGACGGTCGCTGCGATAAAAATTATGTCCAACATGCGTCTCGGCCTCCTCAAGTCAAATCATGCCGCAAGTACCGGCTTCCCGGGCCTAATCCCGCATCTCCGACATCGGCAGAAATGTTGTTCGTCCGAGGCATCAAAATTTCACGAGGATCGACAAGTTGATCCGGTTCTCGATCTTCTTCAAATCAGGCGTAAAACCCGGCACAAATGCTCCCGGCGACCCGCAAATATTTTCGACGATAGGAGCAGTCGGACAGGACGGTGTAACTCCTCCAGGTCCCGAGAAGTAGGGCGTATTCGCCGCGCGGTGATCAAACTCCCCGCGAAAAGTAATGTACTGGCTGGGCATGTAGTCAAATGTTCCGGAAGCGTCCCATGCCTTGAACTGGTCCCCGGGATTTTCCGTAAAGTAGGGCGTGCCCGAAGCCGCCGTCGCTCCATTGATCGGCGGGAGTAGCACGAGGTAGCGACCCGGATTGTTGATTTTGCCGCCACCTAACGTCAAACCATAGTGGTCGTGGTCGAACCAAAAGCGGTTGTACACCATAAAGCCAAGGAAACTTTGCTTCGGACCCTTGGCAGAATTGCCCCAGCAGCTCACGCCACCGCCGTGTTCGCATCCTATGTCGCCGGTCAGAGAGAAAGCCGCTTTGCTGAGAAAACTCTCCTGGTTGTCCAAATATTTGATCTCGATACTGTCATCGCTGTGGTAGCGGATACGGCCCGGAACTCCCAGGGCCTCTTCACCTAGAGCGTATTGATTTCCGAGCACGGACAGCCAGCCGGTCGGCCGCCACAGGAGCTGCAACCCAAATCCCGGCCGACCGTTGAACCGTCCGTAGGACTGCCATCCGTTCGTGAACCAAGGCTCGATCTTCAGATGCTCTGTCGGGAAAATCTGCACGCGCACGCCGTTGAAAAACCACGGCGTATTCGAAGAGACGTACGACGGCTGATACGCCCAGTTGTCGAATTGGTAGTAGCTGAAAAGGCCGATGTAGGACATGAAGATTCCCGCATCCACGTTGATCCCATGCAATGCGTTGAAATGGTAGCCACCGTAGGCTTCAGAAATATACCGGTATGCATTGTCTAGCTGCCACTGACCGCGCGCCGGACTGGCGTCGTTGCGCGGGGTCGTCTGCGAATACATGCCAAACTGCGTCATCAGGCGGGCGCGCACATTGTCGTAGTGGAAGTCGCCACCAACCCCGAGCTGGGTCACTTGCACTTCGCCGTGCCGGAAGACCTCGCTCGATCCGCCAATGGTGTCATCCTTGGGATGGTTGAAACTGTAGTTGTAATCCACGTCGGCCCTGATCTCTGGCGTAAAAAAACTCGTGGCGTAAGGCGTGTCTTTGGTGCGTGAGTTGCCATTCAGCCAGGTGAAATCGGCAAACGCAAAGGGATCGGACTTTCCGGGTTTGGCAGCGCCCGATTTGCCCTTTTCCGTAGCTTGCGGCCCGACCACTGCCACCCGATCATTGGAACGAGAGTCTGAGTTCGCCGGCGTTGCTCCGGCGGCGATACCCGGAGTCGCCGCTGCAACATCCGATGCGGTTGGGCTCGCTGAAGAGAGCTGCGCAGCAGACGCATCCGCGGCAGGAGATGTCGAGGCGTTACCCTTGGACTCAAGGTCGGCGACGCGCTTTTCCAGTTCCTCCACACGGTCCAGCAGCCAACGCTCGCGCTCCGTTAATGGCGCGGGCGCATCGACCTTCGCCGCCACTCGCTTGGCCGGAGTTTCGCTGTTGCCGTTATCATCCGTAGATGCAAAAACGGGAACTGCACTTCCGTAACAAATTGCGACCAACACTAGCGAGACAACTCTTTTTAGCCCCAAAATGAGCATTCCTCTCTCCTAACCTCTCTTCCGCAAGCTCAGTGAACTCGCGATCTTTGCTACGCAATCCGTTCGGACTCATTCCAACCAATCCCGCGACGCCGGGACAGCCCTGCCATCCTCGCAGCCCGGTGTGAGGTTACGTCCGAGCGATCACCTCTTTCCGCAGTCTTCCAGGAACCCATGACATAGGGGCGCTTGTTCTCCTGTGTCCCAGTGCTTTGTCCATCCATTGGGGGACGAGGTGTCTTCTTCCCATTCCCGTCTCGCATCCACTGACACAGGACGTAAATGTAGAAAGCGCATGCCAGCAAACAAGTCGTTGCTAAAACAATCAGAGTCATTGTCCCGCGGGACAAGGCATGCGATTCGGTTCGCTCCTCTTGACTCAAACCGATTTAACGAACGGAATCGCCCCTGGAACAAAACACCATAGCGAATCACGCCTGAGAAAGTCCTGAGAGGTTTGTAAAGAATCTATAAGATTCGCCATGCATAGCATGACAAAGACAGGCACTTAACGGGATGTCCGTTCGATCCAGACTTTAATGCGCCATTCAATAAACCCATGCGAGCGATTCGTTCTTTAGTGGAAACGCTCACGACTTCTTTATAGCTGTTCTTCTACCGTCCACCTACAACTGTGCGCGTCCGAATTTGCGTGCACGAGAATCGGGGGACCTCGCGATGTTGGGCAAACTACCTACAGTCTTTATTGCGCTCTTGTTATCCGCGCCGTGGGCCATCGGGCAATCGACTTTCGGAGACATCCTCGGGGTTGTTAAGGATCCCAGTCAGGGGATAGTGCTCGCAGCACAGGTTGTGCTCACACGAGTCGAGGATAAGTCGGAGCATTCGGCTACGACCGACGCCGACGGCGCCTTCCATTTCGTCAATCTCAGGCCAGGCCACTACGATCTTCTGATCAGCGCCCCGGGTTTCGCGGAATTCAAGATATCTTCTGCTCAGCTGGATGCCCGTCAAACGATTCGCTTCGACGTAGCCCTCAAATTGGCTTCCGCGGCGCAGACCATCGAAGTCGGGGGTGAGTCAGGTCCGGTGATAAATACGGAGAATGCCACGATCGGAGACTCAAAAAGCTTCCAGCAAATCACGAGTCTGCCTGTGAACTATCGCGGCACGACCACGAGTCCTCTTGCCATGCTAGCCACGGTTCCGGGCGCGCAGCAGGATGCCAACGGCAACGTTTCGGTGGGCGGCGGCCTCCCGTCACAAGTGCAATATTCCGTCGATGGCTCTTCCACCGTTAACATTCGGCAGAACGGCGCGCTCGGCAACATGAATCCCTCCTCCGAATTGATTGGGGAATTCAAGGTCACCCAGTTCAACAATAACGCCGAGTTCGCCCAACTCGGCGACGTTACGATCAGCACAAAGAGCGGAACCGAGCAGTTCCATGGCAGTCTGTTCGAGTACACCCAGAACAGCGCTTTGGATGCGGCGGTGTGGGGCTCGAATATCAACGGCACAACGCTAAAACCCCACAAAGTATTCCATACGTTTGGAGGGAGCCTGGGCGGGCCGCTGCAGATTCCTAAGCTAACACACGGAAAGCCCAAGACATTTTTCTTCGCTGATTACGAAGGCAATCGCAAGCGATTCTCCACGCCGCTGTTCCTCTTCGTGCCGATTGCCGCCATGCGCACGGGCGACTTCTCGGCCCTCCTTCCCACTCAGATCCTGGATCCCTTTAAGCTGGATCCTATTACCCATCAGCCCACGCCCTATCCCTTGAACAGAATTCCCAGCGGCAACCAATGCACCATCTCTCAGGATTGTATTAACCCCGTCGCCGCCAACCTGCTAAACAATTACCTTCCCGCCCCGAACATCCAAAACGGTGCCGCGAATTTTGGTGTCACGGCCAACTACCTGCAGCAAATAGCCACTCCCAGCAATACCAATGGCTACGACGTTCGCATCGACCGTACCCTCACTGCCAAGCAAGCCCTCTTCGTGCGCTGGAGCTGGAAGCGCCTCAATTCGCAGTCGCTCACCGACAGCTTTCTTAACACGGTGAATAATTTCTTGCCGACAGACACCGACTTGGAGAACAACAAAAATCTCATCGTTTCGCACAATTACGCGATATCCGATCATCTGGTCAACGAGGCCCGCTTCGGGCTTTCTTACTATCAACTGCAAGTGAGTTTCCCCATTCAGGGCGCCACCACCATTTCCACCCTGGGATTGCAGGGCTTGGATATCAGCGACCATCCCACCACGTCCGCTTTCCCGACTTTCAACTTCAGCGACGACATTGGCAACTATTCACCGATTGGCCGGGACAAGGCGGGAACCACTAAATCGCAGACGATCCAATTTGCCGACAATCTGACCTGGATCAAGGGCAGGCATACGATGAAATTCGGCGCCGACGTGCGTCGCGTCGCGTACGTGGACCTCGAGAGCTTCGGTGGCTCCAATGATTTCGGCGCTTTCACGTTTGACCAGGGCATTTTCACCGGCAATGCGTTTGCCAATCTGCTTCTAGGCCTGCCAACGAAAACCTACATCGCCCAGTCCGGTCCTGACGTTCACGCCCATACGATTCAAACCGGCGTCTACGCGCAGGACGAATGGCGCTTCAACGACAGGCTCACCTTGACCTTTGGGCTGCGCTGGCAGGCGTTGCCGCCTTTCGTCAGCGATCTGGCGAATCTAACCGCCTTTGACGTGCGCAATGGCGGCATCATCATTCCAGCCGGAAACCAGCCGCGCGCAGGTTTCCTCGAGAGTATCAATACTTGTGTTGCGGGCAGTGGCATCCCATGCGGCACCGCCACGCAAGCGGACGCGGCCCTGGGTTGCGTTCCCGTCAACGCCGCACTGCCCTGTGCACCTGTCGAACAGGCGAGCAGCGTGGGTCTTGGCCCTGGTCTGCGACAATTCTACAAAAAGGACTTCCAGCCCCGGCTGGGTTTTGCCTATCGCCCTTTCGGAAACAGTAAGACCGTCGTACGCGGAGGGTTGGGCATTTTCACTATGACCAACCTCGGTCAACTCTCGTTCAATACAACGAATATTGATGTTGCCGTCGTGCGCACAACTTTGAATCCCGACATTAACGGCAATCCGACCTATCAGTTCCCCAGCGTCCGAACTCCGGATAACCCTTCGCTCATCGCCGGTACCGGCGACTTTTATCAAAACACTCTCACCGATTACCGCGATCCGCAGTCCGCGCAATGGAATTTGACTGTGGAGCGCGAACTCTTTCGCGATATCACCTTGCGTGAGAGCTACGTCGGTATGAACTCCTACCGCATGAGTCAGACCGTCGACCTGAATCAAGTCCAGCCCAGCACGATTTCACCCAACCCGAACCCCAAGCCCTATCCCAATTGGGGCAGAATTCTCTCCACCAACAACGCCGGGCATGTGAACTACCAGGGTTTGCAATCCGAGCTGAATATCAGGTCGCGCGCTGGACTCACTATGCAAGCCAGCCACGTCTGGGCCAAAAATCTCGGCAATGTCGGCGGCGATGCACCGACCAGCTTCAATCCCGAAGTAATCTACGGAACCCCAGTTGCCAATCGCTTCGATCTCGCGGCGAACCGGGGTAATGTCGCCCAGACCCGTCGTCACCGCCTCCTCGTTTCTGCTGTGTACGATGTTCCCGCGGGAAGGAATCGCAAATTTCTCGGTCATATGAACCAGTTTTCAGAGGCGGTTCTCGGAGGCTGGTCTGTCAGCACGGTCAGCCTGTGGGAAACGGGTTCGTATCTGACGCCAACGACCAGTTCGAGCTACGACCCGGGGAACCTGAATCTTTCTTATCGCGGAGCCTTCCAGCGCCCGGACTGCGTCGGCAACGGCAGCATCGCAAATGACGGTACCGGTAGCATGTTCAACATCAATGCTTTCAATCCGATTCCTTCAGAACCAATTGGAAACTGCGGCGTCGGCATACTCGAAGGTCCGGGCACCTCAACCATCGCGGCCGGACTGGCTAAGACATTTCATCTGACCGAGCGGATGCGTCTTCGCTTTGAAGGCACTTTCACCAATCTGCTGAACCATCCAAACTTCGCTCCGCCTCCAACGAATGTCACGGCATCATCGTTCGGCCAGGTCCAGAGCGTTCAGACCGCGGAGAACAGCGGAAACCGAACTGGCCAACTTTCGTTGCGGCTCGACTTCTAGACCTGCCCTGACAGGCTGCTTGAACTCAATCCGAAACGAATCCCTGCCAGACCTATCGTGCAGATTGTGCTCGGCCTAGCATCCGAGTGCTAACCTCGTCAAATTCACACACCAGCGCGTCGCTATTCCTCCCAGCGACCGTCGCGGCGTCTATCTCGGTCCCTAGCAATATGACCGTTGCAAGATCGGCGCTGCACGGAAGGCAGAATTTATCCGTCCTTCCTGGCAGCTCCAAGAGTTCCGTAACACGGCCACACACACTACATTGGCCACTCAAAGCCTGTTCAGTCATCTCCATATGGAATGAACCTGCCTTTCCTTTCTCGGCGTGCCTTGTCCCAATATTGCGGGCGCGTCGATAAGCGGTTTCCCGGGAACCCAAGGCTTGCCGAATCACAGTTAAATCGTAAGAAATGGCGCGTCAGAAAGTCCTGACCAGTTCATTAGGAAACTGTGAGCTTCCAGCGTGGGCTAACGCGTTGAATTCCGGAGATGGGCGAGCGCAATTTCCGACAACTTGTGTTTCGGTCCTCCAGCCGGTAATGCGAATCGGCGATACGCCGCATTCGAATTTTGCATTTGCCTTGGCGCGGAACGAAGCGTCACTATCTCGCCAGAAGTAAGGCTATTCGACAACTCCTCTATTCCAAGGTTCCCGGGACCTCTTGCCCAAGGAGAAGAGCAACATGAAAAAGCGATCGTTGATTCCCATGATGATCTTCCTGACGTGTTTTCCACTCGTAGCGCAAGCCGGACAAAATACAGCTGCGGCCCACGATCATGCCTCCGACGCACGAAAGGCTCCTAAGACTGCAACCAGCATTCCGGGCCAGGTCGGCAGCGAGGGCAGGACCTTCACGGCCGACAAGGACAGCAGAATTTGGATGGTCAGCAACCCGGAGACGCTAAGCGGTATCGACGGGCGCCACGTAAAAGTAAAAGCGCACGTGGACCCGGCTCGGAACCAACTTCGCATCGTATCGGTTAGCGCCATTGCGGAACAACGGGCCGGCATAAAGCTCGACGACGCTGCCTTTAGAAGGTAATCGACACGCTAACGACAGAATAGGACCTCGTACTTGCTCGGCACGCCGTGGACAAGCGTCCTCCGCACTTTGCCCATCAAGTTTAGGCCACGCCTTTTCCCAAGCGCGTTGCGGGTCCCCTATTCAGGGTTTACACTGTAAATAGAAGACTTCCACAAATGCGCGTATCAGAACTCCCGCGACCGAGTCCCGAGCGGCTCCTGAAGCAGGTGCAAGCCGAGGAAAGCAAGCGCTGGGGAGCGAAACTCAAGATCTTTCTGGGCTATGCTCCGGGCGTAGGCAAGTCGTATCGCATGCTGGATGAAGCCCGACGGCGGCACGAGCGTGGTGAAGATGTGATCGTAGGTGCTGTTCAGGGCCGACAATCCGAAGAGCTTCAGGCGCTCTTGCACAAGCTAGAGATGATTCCGCCGCTGCAGACTCCTGAAGGTCAAGCCATCGATATAGACGCTATTCTCCGCCGCGCACCGCAGGTTTGCATTATTGACCCTGTCGCCGCCCACAATGCTCCTGGTAGCCGGAATCCTGACCGCTGGCAGGATGTGCAGGAGCTGTTGCGAAACGGGATCTCGGTCTTAACAAGCGTCAACCTCCTTCATGTCGAGGAGTACAAAGGAAAAGTTCAAGCGATCACCGGCAAGGACACGACCGAAACCATCCCGAAGTCGTTTTTGCTCGCCGCCGACGATATCGTGATCGTGGATGTTCCACCCGACCTCTGCTTGTCGCGTCAGGGAGAAAAACTCACTTCGACAGGAATCAGCAATTCCCAGGAGCGTAAGCTTTCAGAACTTCGTGAACTTGCCTTGCTACTGACTGCCGAAGTCGTCGATGCGCAACTGGAGACCTATGTTCATGCGCACGGCATCGAGCCTGTTTTCGGAACACACGAGCGTTTTCTCGTCTGCATGACGCCGCATTCCAATGCGTTGGCCATGATCGAAAGCGGGAAACGCAACAAGGAGCGTTTTCAGGGGGACCTCCACGCAGTGTATGTTTGCGAGCCCGGCAGGTCCAAGAGGGAGAGAGCTACGATTCGAAGATATTTCGACGCGGCGAAAAAGGCCGGAGCCGCCACCGAAGTGCTGGAAAGCGACGATCCGATATCTGCAATCGTCGACTTTGCGCGTCAGAATCGCATCACGCAGATTTTCATCGGGCACAGCGCCCACAACACCTGGCGGGACCGTCTCTTCGGTGATCCGGTGCTCCGCCTCATTCGCGCGGCCGAAGGCATCGACGTCCGAGTATTCCCTCACTAGCTCCGCTATGCCTACGCCTGTGGACACACCACGCGGTAGCCTAAAGGTCTATCTTGGGTATGCGGCGGGCGTGGGAAAAACTTTCCAGATGCTTGCGGATGGCCACGCTGCCGTACAACGGGGAGTGGACGTCGTCGTTGCCTACTTTCAACCTCACGCTCGCCCCGACACGATCGGGCAGGCCCAGGGGCTCGAGATTGTGCCGCACCGCAAGATCAAATATCGCGGCAAGACATTTGAGGAGATGGACACGGAGGCCGTGTTGCGGCGGAGGCCAAACATTGCGTTGGTCGATGAATTGGCGCATACCAACATCCCCGGTTCAGCTCGCACCAAGCGTTGGGAAGATGTTCAGGTTGTGCTGGACGCTGGTATCGAAGTGTGGACCACCATGAATGTCCAACACATCGAAAGCCTCAATGACCAGATATGGCAGATCACCGGTATCCAGGTGCGCGAAACTGTGCCGGACGGGATCATCCGGCAAGCAGCGGAAATTGTAGCAGTCGATGTCACACCCGATGCGCTGCTCAATCGCCTAAAGCGGGGAGCGGTTTACAAGCCAGACCTGGTAGAGAAGGCGCTTAACGGATTTTTCAAGGGTTCCAACCTAGGCGCGCTCCGCGAGTTGACGCTTCGTCAAGCGGCTCATGAAGTCGATCTCCGGCAGTCCGCTTACGATGAGACACGTGGTTTTCAGGTCCCGCGGATTTCCGAAGCGCGTCTCACCGGAGCAACCGATGATCAGCCAAAGGAGCGCATTCTCATCCATATCACGGCCGACCCTTCGACCGCCATGCTCATCCGTCGAGGACGGCGCGTAGCCGACTACCTCCACGCCGATTGCACCGCGCTCTTCGTGCACCGGACTCCCGAACTATCGCAATTACCAGCGGAGGAACGACAGGCCGTCGAAAAGCACCTTCGCTTCGCGCGGAGTCTGCAGATTGAAACGCGCATCCTTGGCGGCAGCGATATCGCCAAGACGGTGGTGGAATTCGCCCGCCACAATCAAATCACGCAAATCTTCGTAGCGCACGCACAAGTCGGTCTTCTGGAACGGATTCGTGGCATGAATTTCACCGAGGACATCGTTCGCTTAGCACAAGACCTTCAGGTCACAGTCGTCGCCGACCGCAGTCGTAGGCAAGTTTCTTAGCGCCTTGTATTGAAGTACCGATCTCAGAATTTCACAGTGGAACTAAGCGCCATCTCGGAATCGTTTCACGTTAGACCTCTAGATTCGTCAACGAACGCTCGTCACATTGCGACTTGTAAAAGCAGCTCTGACCTCTGAACGCAGAAGATAGAAGAGCAGTGCACCAGCAATTGTGAAGATTACTCGGGTCCAGGGAGCCGACATTGTTATGAAATCAAGTGCCCGTCGCTGGCCAGAAACGGGGTTCGAGGAGATCACTGGCGCGACAAGGCAGGACCGATTTGCCAAATTGAGGCAAATCCTACAAGTTTCAAAAACTTGCTTCGGCGGGCCCAAATTTCACAAATAGATCTGTGTGCCGATCTCGACTACCTGTTGCATCGGCATTCCGTAGCGCCTCTCTTCATGAACCGCGTTGCGGTTGAGATAGGAGAAGATCGCCTCGGGCACTCGATGAACGCCGCCGTTCTTCGCGATGATCGTTTCGTGACCGATGTAGTAAGTCGCGTCCTGAAGCTTGAAGGGGATTTGCCCCGTGTGAGCCAGATTTTGGAGCACCGGGACGAGCAGCGGGTTCTCCATGTAGCCGAACGAAACGGAGAGCTTATAGAAGCCTTGTCCAAGTACTTCGACCTTGAACCGGGAGTCCTCTGGCACCACCGGCATTGGCGCTTCTTTGACGGTGAGTAAGACGACGGTTTCGTGCAGTGCACGACTGCGCTCAACGTGATGCATCAGGACTGGCGGGACGTGCTCGGCGTCGGGCGCCAGGAACACGGCGCTGCCCGGTACCCGCGAAGAGAGGAACCGATGAATCGTGGGCATGGCGTTCTCGAAGGTCGAGTAGCGTCGTGAGTATTGGTCCATCAGAGCGGTGCGGCCGCGGCTCCAGATCAGCATACCCGCAATCAGCGTGGCACCGATCAGCATAGGAACATATCCGCCCTCAAAGAATTTGAAGAGGTTCGCGGCCAGAAACGGAATATCGAAACTCAAGAAAAGTACGAGAATCGCGCCGGATTTCCACGCGCTCCAGTGCCACGTGTACCGCGCAACGATGTAATAGAGAACCGACGTGATGGCCATCGTCCCGGTGACGGCGATTCCGTAGGCTGCTGCGAGTTTGACCGACTCACGAAATGTCAGCACGAGCAGGATGCACCCGATGGCCAGAAGCCGGTTGACCTCGGGAATATAGATCTGACCCTCAGTGTCATACGCAGTGTGCTTGACGGTGACTCGTGGAAGGTAGCCCAGCAGCATCGCTTGCCGGGTCAGGGAAAAAGCCCCCGAGATGAGCGCCTGCGAAGCAATCACGGTTGCCGCACTGGACAGCAGAACCAGTAAATAAGTCGGAAGACCAGCGGGCACCATCGCGAAAAAAGGATTCTCCATCGCCTTCGGGTCGGCGAGGAGAAGTGCGCCTTGTCCGAGATAGCCCAACACTAAGGAGGGCAAGACAAAACCTGTCCATGCCCAGCGAATCGGGCGAACTCCGAAGTGTCCCATGTCCGCATAGAGGGCCTCTCCGCCGGTCACCACCAGTACGACGGAGCCGAGGATCAAGCCACCGCGGAATCCATGACGAAGAAAGAATGCCAGCCCATAGTGCGGCGAGAGCGCAGCGAGGATTTCCGGATGATGGCTGATGTGAAATACTCCGAGGCCGGCCAACGTCGCGAACCAAATCACCATGACTGGACCGAAGAGTTTGCCGACGACGCCCGTGCCGCGCCGTTGAATCGAAAACAGCGCGATGAGAATGGCGCAAGTTAAGGGCACGACGATTGGCGAAAGCCGAGGGCTGGCGATTGCGAGGCCCTCGACCGCGCTGAGAACTGAAATCGCCGGGGTGATCACGCCGTCGCCATACAAAAGCGCAGCGCCGATCACCGCGAGCAAGGCCATCCCGGTTACTTTGCCGCTGCGCGCGGCCGTTGCGCGAAACCGCTCCGGAACAATGGCCAGCAATGCAAAGATCCCGCCCTCGCCGTGGTTTTCGGCGCGCATTACGAAGGTTAGATACTTGACCGTGACCACCATGACGAGCGACCAGAACATCAGTGAAAGGATCCCGAAGAGATCCTCTACTCCTGCCTTGGCCCCACCGGCAGCGGTCATGCACTCTTTCAGCGTGTAGAGCGGGCTGGTTCCGATGTCGCCGAAAACCACGCCTAAGGCTCCTACGGCCAGAGCAGCGAATGTTGCCTTGTGGCCGGCGTTGGCAGTGTGAGTTGTTGCGGACTTTGCAGGGGTTGTGGGTGCGGTGCTATGTGCGTTCATTCGTTTCTTAGGATACCAAGGCGAGCATTAGACTCCCAATTGATTCAGGGTCTCACCCCCCGTAGCCGTTTCCGAGTAAGATCTCGGGACGATAAATGACGCCTTCCTTCAAGTCAATGTCAATCGAACGCGGGCTGCGCAGCGCGCGCAGCAGGTGATCGCCGCAGAAGATATACGAGCGGCAGGTAGCGAAAGAAGCGCCCTTCCTGCTTGCCGCAGAGCGGCATATCAGTGCCGTCCAGATCCAGAATGATCTGCCGCGGCGCCGTCTCTTGCCACTCCATAAACACATCCACCAGCAGTTCGTCGATGACATCATCCACGTTCGTTCGCCATCGTCAACGGGACCGACACCCTCAACTCCCGGATAGTCGGCAAGCCGGAAGTAATGGTGCGGTCGGGTTTACTGGGATAACTTCCGCATAGCCCGTGACTCAGGAGTCTCGCTCTAGAAATACGCTCCATGCCTGCATATACTCCGCGCCGAGGAGAAAAGCGTCGCCGTCAGCTAATTCTGCTGCCCCGAGCATCACCCTCTCGTTGGCGGTGAAGAATTAGGCGAATCCCGCTTGACGAAACTGCGTGGGACTCATCTTGCAGAGAGCACGGAACACTCTTGCGAAGTGCTGTTGGGTTTGGAACCCACATGCAATGGCTACATCGAGCACGCGCGCGTCTTCTTTCAACAGCAGTTCCTTGGCTCGCTCCACGCGTGCCCTCAAAACAAATTGGTGCGGAGCAACTCCTGTCGATTGACGGAACATTTGCGAGAAGTATGCCGGGCTCAGCTGTACTTCCTCGGCCATCTGCATCAAGCTCACGTCTTCATGGAGGTTTTCATGAACAAAGCTGGTCACCCTGCGGAGTTGCACTGGGGAGAGACCTCCACGGTAGTGACGCATCGGGCTCCGCAATCCTCCCTGCGAATGCATCAGCGCGGCTGCGAGAGCGCGCCCGATTGAATCCGTGTAGATTCTTCCAGCTGGAGATCCATTTGCAAGGTCTGCTTCAGCTGCCGCCACCAACGCGCGAATTCGCTCGTCTTCAAGGAGCGGCGTTCCGTTCAATTCCGGGGCTCTCCCACCCATCTCCTCTGCGACAGAATGGAACATCTGGTCCGGCACCGTGATCAGCAGCATTTGAATGGGACTGTGCCAACGCACCCATTCCTCGGTGTTCCTCCGGCAGAGAATCATCTCTCCAGGTGTGTAGCTGTATCTCGACATACTGTGCGATCCAAGACCGAACTCAAACTCGCCCGGGGTCAGCACCTTCGCTAAGACCTGTTTGTCGAAAATCTGACGTATCGGTTCCGGCGAGATTTTGTTGGCGATTCTCTGAACAAGGAGTTCGGCATCCATCACAGGCTTTAGATGTCTTTTCACGCTGCTTAGATGTCTTTTCACGCTGCAAAGACCCGAACGATTGGATACAGAAGCGAAGGATTTGACCCTTTGCTCATTCATTTTTGCGTTTTCATCGACTTGCAGGTACTTGGACCACATAGGGAGATTTCTCAATGAACGCGACATCTGAAACAAAGACAAGCACGAGCAAAGGCGCCGAGCAGCAAACATTCATTGTTCTCGGGGTTTTGCTTCAGTTTCTCTCCACCCCCGAGCAAATCAACGACCAGATCAGCGTGATGCGCGGAACGGTCCCCTCAGGAGTCGTGATTCCGCTCCATAGCCACTCCGATCCAGAGATATTTTATGTGCTGAATGGTTCGCTTGAGGTATTCCAGGCCGAGGGTCCTTCCGAGGGCTGGCAAACAGTGACTGCCGAGGAGGTCGTTTCTATCCCCAGAAATGTCAGACACGCACTCCGAAATACTTCTCCTAGCCCGATAACCGCAATCACCGTGAGCAAGCAGGAACTCTACAGCTTCTTCCGCGAGCTCGCACGGCCATTCGATCCGAACAGTCCTCCCGCACCGCCAACTCGGGAGGAGATGCAGCATCTCTTCAGCGTCGCAGAGAAGTACGAATACTGGCTTGCCTCCCCTGACGAGAATGCAGCGATTGGCATCTCGCTCCGGTAGTTCGACTGCTAGTGGCTCTCTCTGTCTGTTGCGATATCCACTATGTAGCTGACCTGGCACTCACGGGAGTAGCGCAAACATTGGCAACTCCCGAGTAGTCGGCAATCCGGAAGTTATTCTAAAATGGGTCTGAGAGATTCAGTAACCCGGCCAAATCTGGGTACAATAAGGGGACGATAAGAAGTGACATCCGGTACCTTGGGGTATCAAAAGATGTCCGCCGACACCGTTTGATATCAATCAGTTACATCACAACGCTGCCTGTCACGGCAGAGGTCGCGAGTTCGAGTCTCGTCGTCCCCGCCATTCATTCCAAAAGAGTTGTGCCAAGTTCAACGAAACCAACGGGGGCGCAAAAGGACACATTTTTGCACCCTTTTTGCACCCCTTTTCGTCAATTAGAGTCGTTTTCACTGCGCGGCTTTCGCACTAACTGGTCGCGTTTGCGCTAGACCCGTGGTGTTCGTTTCAGCGGTGAACACTAGAGCGAGGACTGCTGCCTGCGCAGCGTGCTTTGCGGGCGAAATTGCCTGAGTGTAAACATCCAAGGTTGACCGGAAGGAGGAATGCCGCAACAACTCCTGCATCACTTTGAATTCTGTCCCGACGCTGCGTAGCAAAGTCGAATACGTGTGCCGGAAAGTGTGCCATCCGAATTGCTTCCGAATTCCAACCTTCTGAGCGGCGGGACGAATATACTTGCGCAGGATCGCTTGGCCCCAAATTGGCTTCCGCCCACGGTGTCGTCTGCTTGCAAACACCCAGTCACCCGATTTGTTGTAGCGGCAGAGTTCTCTCCATTTGCCCAATTCCTCCAAAACAGTTGGATGAACCGGCACTGGCTTCTGTGAGGATTCAGTCTTGCATGGTCCTACCACACCATACACGATGGAGCGCACCACGTTCATCGTGTGTTGTGCAAAATCGACGTCGCTCCACTTCACGCCAAATAGTTCACTCTGGCGCAAGCCAGTAGATGCTGCGAGGAGTACCAACACTCGCTCACGCAATCCTAGGCCAGTGAGCAACGACTTGATTTCAGCGGGCGTCAGCACGCTTGGTGCCGTTCGCCGCTTTGCACCTTGGCGGACCAAACGGATCGGATTGCGATCGAACAGTTCGTGACGGCAAGCATGATTGAAAAGGACCGAGAAGAGATTTCTGATTTTCGCACAACTGCTCTTCGCGAGTGGCAGACCGCGCAGCCAAGACTCCACTTGGATCGTTCTGACTTCGGAAAGAAGTATGGTCCCCCAATGGGGGATGATCCATCGGTTCAGGTATGCCTTGTAGCTTTTCTTAGTCGAATAACTGCGCCAGATATTGTCTTTAGTCAATTCGCGTTGCTCAAAGTGATTGCACACTTCCTTAACGGTCAACGGGAAAGGATCGCGCCGCAGTCCATTTAAGTTGATTTCTGTCAGCAATCCGGTGACTGCTGTACGGGCAGAATCCGCATCGGAGTACTGGCAGACTGTGCCGATCACTCTTTTTCGGTAAATGCGTTTCCCTTGAGGGCCTCTCTCCGCCCATCGAAACTGCCAGACATCGGGACCTCGTTGGCGAATACTTTTGATCAGACTTCCCTGTTGCATTCCTGCCTCCGGCATCGCCGTTGCGACGCAGGAGGATTCTTACCTATGGAGACCCGAAATTAGGAGTTGAGGGAGCGAGAGAGCAGCCGAGTGCATTGCTTTGCGGCGGCAGCATTCTCGTTCCAAGAGAGTCCCCAGGTCCGGTCTAGAGGGTCACTGGTATTGATTTACGTCCACAACGGTTTAGCAAATTTCCGCGTTTCACAGCCTGTGTTCGGAATCAATGAGTTACGCTCGGACGACGCCCTACTTCGGTGCATATGATCCTGTTCGGCAGTCATTGGGTGCGCCGGCCCAGTGACGGCGAGCCTCTCTCGGCAACGGCGAAACTGTCCACTTTGGTTGTGAGTGCCGCCGACGCTATTTCGTGAACTTCTCGCCGAAAATGGGCAGACCACTCTTTGACTCGGCTTTGTTGGCTTCGTCCTGGATTACGTCCCAGTGCTCGAGAAAAACGCCGTCCTTGATACGAAGTATGTCGGCTACAATCCAGTTCGTCGGCAGAGCCCCCGAATATCGTCCATGGACGATCACGAAGTCGCCCTCCGCCACGACTCTCCCGGGCTCGTATTTCAGAGTTGGCGGAAGGCTGTGGTTCGCCAAAATTCTCGCCGTCTTCGACCTGACCTCGAATTCGGCGAACGCGCAGGAGAAGCTTCCTGTCCTCTTTGGTCTTGGCACCACTTGCGGTCCTTTTCAGGTCTCGCCGACCAAAAAACAATCCCTCCACGTCGGATGGAGCAGCGTTTTGAATGTTCCCGGTGTAAGCGGGCTTCCGGCTCTGCGGAAGCCCGCGTTGATTTGACCATCTCTTAGAAGCTCAGCTTCAGAGCGACTTGCGAGACGCGCCCAGGCTGTGACTTGAGGATGTGCCCAAACGTCTGGGTATCGTCGCGGTTGCCATCCACGGAACCTGCGCCCTCGAACTGAGCATGGTTGAAGGTGTTGAAGGTTTCGAAGCGGAATTCCATCGCGGTAGATTCCGTGAGTCGAGTCACCTTGTGCAGAGCCATATCGTAGTTGTTGATTCCCGGCCCATAGAAGAAACGCCGCGAGGAAGTCCCAAACGTGCCCAGCGCGTTCGGACTGAACAGCGTGGTGTTGAAGGCCAGCGGATTTTTGCGAGGATCGTGATTGATATTCAGTGGACCCAGACCTGGATTGTAGTCCGGCAGATCGATGCTGACGCTGTTGACCCCGTTGTTCTGGACCTGGACGAGCGCATTGTCTCCGAAGCTTTGAAAGGTTACCGGCAATCCGGTCGAAAAGCGGGTCACCCCGGAAATCGCCCAGCCCTGGGTCAAACGGTTGGACATACGGAACAACTTGTCAAAAGGCAGTTCGTAGTTGTAGCTGACGACGAAGTTGTGCTTGAGGTCGAAAGCCGATATGGCGTATTCCCTACGGAAATCAAACGGATTGACCTGCTCTTGGATACTGGACGCCCAGTCTATCGACTTCCCATAGGTGTAGCTGGCCAATAAGGTGAGAGGACCTGCTGTCCGCTTGAGCGACGCTTGGAGACTGTTGTAGTTGGCATTCCCCATATTCTGGTAAACCGCATCGGTACCGATCGTATTCGGGTACGGCGACCGTGTTCCGTTCACAATCGTCCCATCCGCCCGCGCGTACACAAGATTCTCGCCGAAAGGACCGCAAGTGAGAGTTCCCTTCGCCACATTTTGCGGCTGGCTCAGGCTCAGGCACAGCGCCGGGTTTCCGGGGCTTACGCTGTGAACGGATAACAGATGACGGCTGAGGGAACCGGTGTAACCGACGCTCAACAACATGTTCGACCCGAGTTGCCGCTCGACGGTCAAGTTCGCCGACATCGTGTAAGGGGTCTTGTTGCCGCGAAACACGCTTCCTGCGCCGCTGATGGGGGTGTAGCGCAACCAATTTATGTTCGTATCGGGATTCGTTGGCGACACAGTGTAAGGCGGAACGTTTACCGGAAACTGCTGGACAAAGTTCGTGCCCGTCAGCGCACCAACGAAGGGTGTCGCCATCACTGGAGATTCGGGACTGGTGTAGGTAAGTCCATACGGCGGATTGCCGGTCGGATATGCGATGGTCAGACCCTCGACGGCGGTGAAGAAGCGGCCCGCACCCGCGCGAATACTGGTTTTCCCGGGTCCGCCCGTCAGTTTGCCCAGGAATCCGCCAGCGAAGTTCGGCGAGTAAGCAATGCCCAGCCTCGGCGAGAAATTATCCAAGGGGGAGAGACCAATCGCCGGGCGAACACGTCCACCGTTCGGCAGAGGGTCTCCCGGCACTAGATAGCCGAGAGGAGCGCCCGGGAATGTCTTCGATTCAACGCCTTGCACGAATGTCGTGATTTGATTGTGTTTCTCGGCCCACGGAGTGATGTAGTCCCAGCGAAGACCACAGTTGATCGTGATGTTGGGCCGGATACGCCAGCTATCCTGTGTGAACGCACCTCCGTCAGCAGCATTTTCATAAAAGGCTGGAGAGGACTGCTGGGAATAAAAGTCGGGAAGTCCCAGAAGGAAATCAGCGAAACCGTTTCCGGTGGACTGATTGCCGCTCCCAAAAAAGGAGAACGTTCCGTTGGCAACCAGGTCAGGATTCTGCTTGATCTTGTACCAGGTGTACTGAAAACCGGTTTTAATCGTGTGCTTGCCCAGGACCTTGGAAACGGTGTCGCTTGCTTGGAACGTATTGTTCACCTGAGCCACAAAGAAGGGCTCGGTTCCGGTCGTAAACGAGTTGAAGTACAGCGTTTCCACGCCGGCGAACTTCGGCGCCCCCTGAATGATGCCCTGGCCGCCTGCGGTAATGCCCTGATCGGCAAGCGTTGTACCCACGCCTCCCTTGGGGACGCCCAGATTGTTGTTCAAGCGGGTGGCGCTGAACCGCGCTTCGTTAACGAGTGTCGACCCAAATGTCTTGGTGTTGCTGATGACAAAGAGTTGATCCAGACCACTGGAAGTCGCCTCAAAGGCGCCGCCCTTTGGATTGGGGACGGTTGCTCCGCCGAAACCGGAGGGATACGGATTGTCGAGATTGTATTTGTCGTAGAAATAGTAGAAGGAAAAGCTTCCCGACTTGTCGGTGTTCCAATCGATGCGCCCGGCTGCCTTTTCATCATGGATCGTCAGCGCTTCGCCAGAAGACTCGAAACTATTCGTTCCAAGATTGGGTGATGGAATGTATTGGAGCATCCGTGTCGCCGGAACCGCGAAGGCCCTTTGCGGTATCACAGCTCCCGGAAAGACGCATGTGCTCTGCGTGCAACCGGGCGTGAAGAAAGCTTCGTTCTTGGTGACCTGGTATCCGAGCTCTCGGGTCAGCGTCAGTGCCAGGAAGTCACCTTGGACTGTGCCCGGTAGAGGGTTGGGATTGGCTCGCGTGATTAAATCGGAGAAGTCACCGCTTCGATTGGCCAGCGAAGGCACAGCCACCTGTCCTGTGTCCTGGCCCTGCTTCGTGTGCTGTCCCTGATAATCGCCGAAAAAGAACAACTTATTCCGCTTGATCGGGCCGCCGATCGTTCCGCCGTATTGGTTCTGTTGAAACGTCGAACGCTCCTTGGAAAAGTAGCTTTTCGCATCAAGATCCGTATTGCGCAAGAACTCGAACAAGGAGCCGTGAAAGGCGTTCACACCAGACTTGGTTACGACGTTGATCAATCCGCCGCTGTAGTTTCCGTATTCCGCGTCCGTGTTGCTGGTCAGAATACGAAACTCGGAAATAGAATCGAGGTTCGGAATGATTCCCGCCTGCTGGCCGATGCCTTCCTGCACATTAGCGCCGTTGAGGGAAAACCCATTCGCATCCTCGCGCTGTCCGTTGATTGAAAACTGACCGGTATTGGTTGCCCCTCCGGCAGGAACCGTCCCAAAACCGCCGCCGGACGTGCTATTCCCCGCGCCGCTGGTGGTGATCGGCGTGACGCCCACTTGCAGGGCGAAAAGGTCGGTATACGTCCGGCCGTTCAGCGGAATCTCTGTGACTTTCTTCGTTCCCAGCACTTGCCCCAGTTGTGTATCCGTGGTTTCGACCTGCGCGGCATTTTCGGTGACCATGATCGACTGGTCTTGTTCCTTCACCTGCAACGTTACATCGATCACCAGCGCGCTGTTGATGTCGATGGCCAGGCCCGTCTTCCTGTAGGGCTTGAACGCATCGGAAGTCACATCGATTTGGTATTGGCCAACGGATAAAACGGGAAACGTAAACCCACCATCCTCATCGGTGGCAGCGGTCAGTTTGACGCCCGTTTGTGTATTGGTGACCGCCACGGTAGCTCCGGCAATCGCCGAACCGGTCTGGTCCTTTACGACGCCCGTAATCTTTCCTCCGACTTCCGCGCGTGCGGCAGAAATAAAAGCAAACACCAGAATTAACAGGAACAGAAACTTCTCTTTTGCACCATGCATGACCTTCTCCCCTGATGATTTACTTGCGAATTGCGAACAGCCAGCGCTTGCGAACGACCAGCGCCCTTAAACGTCGAGGGCCCCGCTCGTCTCGGTTCAAATGCATTTCCAAGGTGTTTCGCCCTCCTTCTAATCGTGTTCTGCAAGGATTTCCCAGCTGACACCGCTGACGCCGGGTTCGAGACTCAATCGGCTGACTATTTGTTCGAGCAGCAGGTTCTGCCTTCCCGTGCTTGTCAAAGTGGCTTGGACCTCGACCTTGTCCGTGTGCTCCACGTCGTCGCTCTTCAGAGACTTGAGGAGCAGAGGCTGCCCACCTAAGGCGTGAAGCAAAAGGGCACGCAGGTGAGCCTCCTGGTCGAGCCGAGCAACGATCCGAAAGAGGTAGGTAATGTCGGCGTCAGCGGTCCCTGTTCCGCGATTGAGCGCTTTCCCGATCGGGCGGAGGCAAATATTCGCCGCGATGACGGCCACAGCTCCGGTGATAGCGGATCCGTACATCCCGTAACCCGCGAGCGTCCCGATCGCCGCCGAACACCACAACGTTGCGGCGGTATTCAGTCCCGTGATGTTCAGCCCGTTTCGCAGAATCACGCCGGCTCCCAGAAAGCCGATGCCCGAGACAACTTGTCCTGCGATGCGGAAACTGTCGTCCGGACGCGCGGCAAGCGCCGACAGCATGACGAACATTGCGGCACCTGCCGCGACGAGCGCGTTCGTGCGCAGGCCGGCCATGCGTTGCCGCCACTGCCGCTCGGCGCCGATGAAGGCCCCCAGGATTAAGGCCAGTCCCAAACGAATTGCAAATTGATGCCAAAGCATTTTTCTGATTCTTTCTGTTAGTTTTTTGGCACAAGCCAGGGCACACTTCAGGCGTCTGGGTCCGGAAAGCAGAGAATCGATGAATAGCGATTCCCTGTGAATTGTCGGGTGGGATCGATCCGAAGAATTACGAAGTCTCCCACTCGCTCGGGCTATGATGTAGTCCGCGGAAAGCGAGTGGGGGGTGTTGCTTTTTCTACGTACGCTCGCTCAGGGCGGACTCCAGGAGATTCCTACAGCCTGGAGGTTCAAGTTCTTGTGTGAGTATTTCCATATATACTTGGCGTTGTCCGCTCCTACCCTACCCCACTGGGGTAGGCCTAAAACTTGATACCGTACCCGGATAGGATAGTCAAGCAAAATGTCTCATACCTCGCGAGAAAAGCTGGATTTGGTGAATCGAACCAAAAAAGTCATCGGTCAACTCGAGTCTGTTCTTAAAGGACTGAATGACGACGAGCAATGCTCGGAAGTTCTTCGGCGCCTCGCTGCTGCCCGTGGCGCCATCAATAGCCTGATGGGTGAACTCATGGAAGATCACATCCTCAACCACATGCCGAAGAATTCGAAATCCGCCGAGGAAGCGGCGGAGGATATAGTTCAAATCGTTCGCACTTACCTCAAATAGGGCAGTTCCGAACATAGATCTACCGCTGTGCCGCGCCAAAATTCTATACGCGCTGAAATAGCAGATTCCCTGCCGCGACGGCTGCCCGATCCAGGTTATCCCTTCACCCTCGAGCGCCAAATTTCTCCCGGAGGAGCGCCCGCGCCGTATATCTGTATATATAAGGATGGAGGAACCCGGACGTTTTCGCGACGCTACGTTGGTTCGGATTAGGCAGCCCGATCGTACCGGTGGTGCAGCCCTCCCAGTCGCACATGAGAAAGGACGCGTGACCTGAGGCTATGGTGCGAGTTCTTGCGTCTGGCGTTCCCTTCCCCAGTCCGAGATGCGTGCGGTCCTCGTGGTAGTAGCGAATATACTCAGAGCAGACGTTTCAGGTGGCTGTCCCTCGCCAAAACTCTGAGAGCAACTGAATTTCACTTTTAACAATGTTACAGGCCTGCTTGCAAAGTGTTGATTTGAAGGTTGATCGTCATTTTGGCGAGGTACAGGAGGCGGCTGCCCCGGTTCCGATTACGATTAGGTCGAAGCTTTTGGTCGCCATGGGCAGTTCTAGCCAGCTTTACGGAGCGGTTCCTCGCGCTCGGCGGAGGTACTGACGGGCGATTGAACAAGTTGTTCCTGCAAGTGGCTCAACCATACCAGTGGAATCGCGTAGGCCCAGTGCCTCAGCAGAGTTACGAGCGGGATTGCACGTCCCATTTTCAGTCCCATAAATCCTGCTCCAATTAGAGGCAGCATAAAAAGCCAGACCCCAAAGACCGTCTGAGCCGTGATGAACGTGAGCGCCCGCGCCCAGCGGTTCCCCCACAAGGACGGCTCCAACGCTGCGTAGGTAATCGCGATCAGCACGCCGTTGGCGTAGTGGGCCGCCACTCCCGCAAGCAGCACCCCGTGACCTCCGCCCACAAGTTTGGAACCCAGCAGTGTGGGAATGTCCCAGAACTTATGGGTGAAGAAAACTCCGACCAGGTCAAATAGTTAAGTAGTTCGGATTGTTTGCTCATTGTTGTTCCTCTGCGTCTACTCACTGGAAGGCTTGGAAGGGCATGAAGCGCGGTGAGCTAAACGCGTGAGGTAGCAGTGAGACTGTAAAGCTCAGCAACTTCCCCTCCGATGTGGCATTGACCTTGGTCGCTTTTGACTATCTTCCTACTCGTGAATCATTTAGCTCGGGATACACAGCTTACTCAGCCAGTCTAGGAACAGATAGAGGTGCAAACTGAGGTCGACAGTTCGACAGTGTTCCGACAGAACTTGGAGAAAACGGGGCTTCTCTCGATTCCTGTGCTGGGCGCCTGCGAGAACTCCCTGCTCTGGGCGTAATCCATTTCTGGCAAAATTGCGATTTCTTGGGCCGTCTCTGGTCCACAAACGGGGTTGTAGAAAGCAAAGAACGAGGTTCTGGGCGGATGGTCGGCAACCCGGAAGTTATGCTGAAATGGGTGTGAGAAATTCAGTAACCCGGCGAAAATCTAGGTACAATAAGGGGACGATTAGAAGTGCATCCGGTACCTTGTGGTATCAAAAGATGTCCGCCGACACCGTTTGACTGTCATGGCAGAGGTCGCGAGTTCGAGTACCTTGATTCTTCTCTGAAATAATTGACGAAGCCTGTTGATTTGACCCCGCTGTCACTTCCCTACATTTGAGAAGTTGCTTACACGCAATTTCGATTGCATTAGCTCCTTGACGTCCAGATAGCCGGTCTTGGCCTTATCCAGTCTGTCGAACTCCGCTTCCATGAACTTCATCCACTCTTGTTTGGAGATCTTGCCGTTCTTTTCAGTATCAATAAGGAGTAGCAATTGCTTGGCCTCGTCCTCTCCAATTGCCAGTTTATCCTGCGGCTTTGGGACTGCTGCCTTTTGTGCAACCGCTGTCCCTACCGTTCTCCAGGTCGTTGCCAACATTGCGATGACAACCATGACCAATACGATCTTCGTTCGCATCAACATCATTGCCTCCTATACTCAGAATTCATCTCCCGTGATCGGTAATAGGGCCTACGCCCAGTTGTCGGCGCTGGGCGTTCGACGGTTGTTGCTCAAACGGAGATATTGGCAATTGAAAGGGGACCGCCACAGATTGTCGTGGCGGTCCCCTTCTTGCCGTTGATGGGGTTAGAAGTCGAGCCGCAGTGCCACTTGCCCAGTACGGTTTCCACCATTTTCCGCGGTCTGCGCGGATTGCAGCGCGCCGAACGTGCTCGGGTTGCTCACATTTGTCGCGGGTGGCGCAAAGTTGGTGTGGTTGAGAACGTTCGTGAAGGTCGCTTCGAAGCGCAAGCGCAATCCTTCGCGGATGGTCATCGTCTTCGACAACCCCGCGTTTACCGCGATGGTTCCGGGCCCCTCCAAAATGCCGACGCCTGCATTTCCCACGCGCGCCGCACCTGCAGGTGTGGATTGAAATGCGTTTAAGTTGAACTGTTTCACTGGCTGGTTGCCCGAAGATGGGTTGCCAACCCTGTCCGGCCGGCAAACCGACCCTTCGAGAAACGGGGCGGTATTGGTCTGGTCAAAGCTGCAACTGATCGTTGGGGTAAGGTAGGGTCCCGTTTCCAAGAGCGTGATTGTATTCAAAGCCCAACCGCCGAGGACACGGTCAATGTAGCGCGACGAACTCGACCACCTGTGTCCGTGGCCGAAGGGCAGATCATAGCTCCCGGATAGCAGAAATCGCTGGCGCCGGCCTCCCGCGACATTGCCGCGATTGTCGCTGATCCCAAAGCGGTTCAAGTCAGCGAGTCCATAGCGAGTCTCGCCCTGATAACCATTGGGTGCATCGCCTTGGGCATCGCTCAGGTTATGCGCCCAAGTGTAATTTGCGGTGAAGAATAGGCCGTGAGACGACTGATGAGTGGCTTCCAGCACCATCCCCTGATAGTTCTGGTTCCCGCCATTCAACGTTGTGTAGATGACTCCCCAATTCTGAAATGGCGCCCGTGGATCGACAAACGGACTCTGAACGTAGGGAGTAGCGCTGGGCGCAATCTGGTTCAAGTTCACCGTTACGCCCAACCGATAGGAGTTCATTCCCACGTAGCTCGCGCGGAGTACCGTGTTAGCAGTTAGCTGGCGCTCGACGGTGAGATTCCATTGCGCCGATTGCGGATCGCGGAAACGAGGATCGGTGGCCTGTTGAATCGTGCCGCCGCCGACCTGTACGAGTTGGCTCGCGGCGATCGTATTGGGGAATTGGAAAAGAGGCGCGCCGTTCGTGCCTATGGCGTTGACGTAAGTGTGAACCGAGGATTGTGGATTACTCTCGTTGTTGTTCTGTAGCTGTCCCAAATCGGTCACCGTGAAGATACCAAACCCCGCACGGACCACGGTTTTGTTGTCGTTGAATGGCCGATAGGCCAGGCTGACGCGTGGATCGAAGTTGCGAAGGTAGGTTTGCCGGAGGCCAGCTGGTACGCCTGCCTGCCCATTGGACACAACGGTGGTGCATGGCAACGAGGGCGAAACGACATACCCGGCATCTGCAGGCGCGGAGAATCCCGGAGGCGCTGCGTTACAGGCATTAAAGGACTGCAGAAAGGCGGGCACCGGGCCGCCTAACGTGCGGTACAGAACGTTATTGACGATGACTGTGTTGTTGTTCGGATCGAAGTTGGCCTGAATTCCGTGTTTGTCCACGAAGGGAGGCAGCCACTCCCATCGAAGGCCGGCAGTGACGGTGAGCCGGCTGTTGACCTGCCATTCGTCTTGTGCGTAGACACCTGCCTCGGGCCCTCCCGCGTTGTTTCTCGGACCCGTCACCGCAAAGTATGAGGTGTTCGGAAGTCCCATCAGCAGGTCCCCAAACGCGGTGCCCGTGAATTTGTTTTGATTGAATGTGAAGAGCCCGTAGTCATCGGACGGCGTTTCAATTTCAGGCACGGCAAACCGTACCCAGCGAACGTCCACGCCCGTGCGAATGGTGTGCTTGCCTTTGATATGGGTGAGGTTGTCGGCTATCTGATTGGTGCTGGACAGTGTGGCGCCCACATGGTCTCTGCCTATCGGAGTAAAGCCCGTCCCATCGGAGAAGTTAATGCTGGGAAAGCCGCCGTCGGTCGGGTGGTGTGAAACATCCACGTTCTGGAGTCCTAGCTGGGCGATCGCCGCCGCACCTTGGATGGGGAAAATGGGCGTCAGCAGAGTGTGTGTAAACCCAAACCGGAACTCGTTCAGCAGGGTTGGTCGGATCGAAATGTTGTGGGAGACCAGAAAGCTTCTATCCTGCTCATGGTCCAAGTCGTTGGGTAGGAGAGGGTTCACGACACTCGCCGTTACGTTCTTCCAGTTGAAGCGCGCGTATACCTGCTGTTTACTGCCGATAGCCTGATCGATTCTCACGTCAAAGCCATTCGTGCTGGAAGGAATTGGCTGTAGCTTTTCAAAGTTGAAACTGCAGCTAGGAGTCAATTGAGTCACACAATTCAGATTCGGCAGCGGATAGTAATTTTTCAGTAAGGCCAGACCAGAGGCATTCAGATTCGTGATCGTGCCTCCCCCAAGATCGCTAAGGTTGCCGTTTCGTTCCGCCTGGGTGGGCACCAGGTATTGCTCAGCCTGGGAGGTCACTTTTCTGTTGCCCTCGTAATCGAAGAAGAAAAATGTCTTGTCCTTGCCGTTGTAGAGCTTCGGAATCCGTACTGGCCCGCCGAAACTCCCCCCGAAGGTATTGAAGCGCTTGGGCGCTTTCACGTTGAAGTTAAGAACTGTGGCATCGAGCGCGTCGTTCTGAAGATATTCGAACAGGCTTCCATGAATGTTGTTCGTTCCTGCCTTGGTGGTAAATGTGACATCGCCCACCTGTGAGAATTCGGCATTGTTGTTGAATGCCGTAACTTTGAGCTCGGCAATTCCCTCGGAAGACGGATAGGGATTGGCTCCTGCGGCACTCAAGAAGATGTTGGCCGTAGAGATGCCATCGACCGAATAGCCCACCATGTTTGCTGTCGCGCCGCCCAGAGCGATATTTCCCTGACTGTCTTGTTGCACGTTCGCAGAACTTTGCAAAGCGGCCAACGGGCTCGTCGAGACCGCCCGGAAATTCATCGGCAGTTGGCTGATTTCTGAGGTTTCCTTTGAATCGCCGATAATTCCGTTCTCCGTATTGATTACAGCAACGCTTTCTGAAACCTCAATCTTTTGGACTTGCGTCTCGACGGTCATGGTGACGTCGATACGCAATGTCTGCCGGGCGTTTAGTTCCGCTGAGGGAACTTGAAACTCTGCAAACCCGGCGGCCTGAGCCGAAAGCGTGTACTTGCCGGGCTTAAGGTTTACAAATTCAAAGGAGCCGTCCGCGCTCGCGGTAGTGGAACGAATACTGTTGTCTTCCAAACTTTTTATCTGGACCGACGCGCCCGGTACAACCCCCTGAGACGCGTCATGCACCACGCCGACAATACTGCCAAAGGTCGACTGGCCGGTTGTCGGCCCAACCGCGCACATCAAAGCAACTACAATGGCTACTAACTCCCTACGCATGTCTTTCCTCCGAAAGAGAACCGTTCTTGCTTGTTCAGACTTCAACCTCTCTCTTGGACGAGACTCTATTGGTATCTATGTGTAGAAGACTGGATCGATTTATAAGATTTCCGTTAGCATGGGCGACCTTCGCATCTCCTTTGGAAATGTGCCGCAGTGTAGCGATGCTCATAGTGCAGACACACTAAGCTCGCCGAGAGCTAAAAGCAGTTCGCGATCGCGTACCATCGAGAGGCGAACATTCAGTAACGGAGCAGTACGGGCAGAAGGTCAAACCTGGTGGCGATGCCGTTTTTCAAGCGTGTCAGTTGGTAATTGAAACTTATAACCTATCCAGGGTTCTGTCAGGATGTGACGGGGATGTGCAGGGTCCTTCTCGATTTTCCGGCGTAGCTGCTTGATCACCACACGAACAGGTTCGGTTTCTTCCCCGTACTCCGGTCCCCAGGCTATTTGTAAGATTTTCCGGTGTGTAACCGGTTTTCCTTGCTCGGTGACGAGCAAACGCAGGACCTCAAACTCTTTCGGCGTCAGGTGGACACTGTCACCACGAACAATAACCATTCGCATCTCAAGATCGACAGTCAGCTCGGAAGTCTCGATTCTGGGAAGGACTTGCTCGGCACTGGAACGCCGCAGAGCAGCTCGAACACGCGCCAGCAACTCTCCCATCGCAAACGGCTTTACGACGTAATCGTCTGCTCCGGCATCCAGAGCGTCAATCTTGTCGCGAACCGAATTGCGGACGCTCACCATAAGGATGGGCCCTGCAAAGGACAAGCGAATCAACTTACAGGCGTCAAATCCGCTCATGTCCGGCAAATTTATGTCCAACAGAACCAGGTCGGGGCGCTCCCGGACAACCGCGTCGATCCCCTCTTGTGCATTCTTCGCCAAGATAACGCCATGGCCCGCTTCGCAAAGAGTTGCTTGTAGCACGCGGCGTATCTGCGGCTCGTCGTCGACCAAGAGAAGCGTCGTGTCTTTCATGCACTTGGGACCTTTCTACAAATCGCACAACCGAAGGAGCGCGGAGTATGATTGAGGCGTCGGGGACGCAGATAAGTTCGGAGCAACTGAGAGGCGTGTGCATAAGGGGCGTCGTCTGATTTCCTCGTCACGCGCCGAGTTCCCTACCGAAACCTCTCCCGTCTCCGCCTGGGTAGAGATTACTTGGGGTTCTGTAATTTCCTTTCTCTTTGGTTTCGATGACATGCTCATTCCCCGCTTCCTTGTGATTGCATTGCCGTTGATCTGTCCGTGCATTCGCCCTGCGCGAACCATCGCCCCGCGGGCAAAACACGAATCCGTTGGCAAATCGAGGTTGGTGCACCAGTATCGGGATCATTGACCTGCGAAGCGCGTTCTTGGCGTGGAACAGGCGTACCTTGGCTGCAGCCAAAGAGATGCCTATCGCTTCGGCAGTTTCCCGCATCGAGCGCTCTTGCAGCTGTTGAATCTGAACTACGACCCGGAGGGTCGGTCGTAGGCCCTGGATGGCTTTCTTTAGCATGCCTTCTTCTTCGCTCTGGGCATAACGCCTTTCCGGGTTCGGCCGGTGGTCGGTTATTTCGTAGCGCAGGGCATCCGCGCCAAAATCATCGTTGCAGTCCGTGGCAATCTCAAGTGAGGCTCGTTTCTTTCGGAGAATCATGAGCGCCGAGTTGATCGCGATGCGTGTGAGCCAAGTTCCGAAACCGGACCTGCCGTCAAAGTCCGTCATGTGAACAAACGCTCTCAGTAGTGCGTCTTGAACGGCGTCTTCTGCGTCCTCACAGCTTCTGGTGATCCGATGTGCAGCACGAAAGAGTTGCTGTCTATATCGCTCGGAAAGTGTCGCAAAGGCCATTGACTGCCCTCTCTTGGCGGCTTCCACGAGGCTCTCGTCGCTCAGTCCGTGAGCGCTGCCCCTTGGCTTGGCATTAGTTTCTACTGATCGTTCCGTGAAGGACTGCATCATCTATGAGTCTCCATCCTCTGTAGCCAGCACCATGCGGAGTCGTGCTTTGCCTTGCATCATGCGAGCGTAAGAATCCCAGCCTGTTCGAGAGGAACTGTCTCGATCATCGGGCGATATTCTCTAGGACGCAGAAGGCAAGAGCGCGCTCGCTATCAATTCACTGCACGGCGCTCCAACAGGAGCCGTATCAGGTTGACCTGTTGAGAATCGCTATGAGTATTCCCCACTGGCGATTCGAAAAATCATCACGACAACTAGGAATGGTTTGAGCGACACCCTGGCGCCCTAACAACAGGCACATATGGTAGGAAAAAGACCCTGAGCAAATCCGGTGCGTTTTATTAGGAAAGTATAAAAGGTGATTCCTTTCCTGAAGCTAACTTCCTTGACGAATTCCTAATGAAATCCTCCGGACTTCTTAGCGCCTTCGCCCCTATCTTCAGTGAAGCAGCGGCGAAACTCGTACCCGTTTGGTTGAGGGAACCATGTCGCTTACCG